>Ga0209162_1003239_pt1 | contig 13303 bp, 11 predicted proteins | sample YNPNPMetaG_FD_187121 | JGI IMG/M metagenome (GOLD analysis project Ga0209162, IMG submission 187121) | Anoxygenic and chlorotrophic microbial mat microbial communities from Yellowstone National Park, USA - YNP NP MetaG (SPAdes) (version 2) ...
TACAGCCGGGAGGGGAAGATCGAGCGGGGCTCGCGCATGGACTTCGTGCCGCAGATGATCCCCATCTACTTCCACGAGGCGGGATTTCGCGTCGTAGACGGGTTACGGGCCCGGGCGACCGCTTTGGGCGTGTCCATGGCGCACCTGGCGCTGGCCTGGGCCATGAGCGAGCCGCGCGTGACCTCGGTGCTGATCGGCGCGCGGTCGCCAGAGCAGGTAGACCAGGCCCTGGCGGCCGATGCGATGGGCATGTCGGCCGAACTGCGCGCCGAGCTGAGCGCGCTGTAGAGGAGGAAGCATGAGATTCCTTCAGGTTGGCCTCGGTTCCATGGGCAAGCGCCGCATTCGTTGCGTCCATGCGCTGCGGGCGGGCCAGGTGATCGGCTACGACCCGCGGCCCGACCGCCGGGAGGAGGCGGCGCGGCTTTACGACATCGCCACGGTGGACAGTCTCGAGGCGGGCCTGGCGACCGATCCGGACGCCGTGATCCTCTCGTCGCCCCCGGACAGGCACATCGAGCAGGGTTTGGCCGCCTTGGCCGCGGGCAAGCCGTTCTTCGCCGAGGAGACGGTCGTGCTCGATCCTGCGGCGTTGGATCCGCTGATCGAGGCGGTCGAGCGTTGCGGCCTTCTGGCCGCGGCCAGTTGCACCATGCGCTTCCATCCGGCGGTGAAGGAGATGCGTCGCGTGCTCGAGACCGGCGAGATCGGCGCGGCGCTCAGCTTCAACGCGCATCTGGTGAGCTATCTCCCCGGCTGGCACCCGTGGGAGCACGTGCAGGACTTCTACGTCCGCAGTCGGGTCAGCGGCGGCGGCCGGGAGATGGTCATCTTCGAAATGGATTGGCTGGAATGGCTTTTCGGCCGGGTGACGGCGGTGGCATCCGACGTGGGCAAGTTGAGCGACATCCCCGCCGACATTGACGATACGTTTCTGGTGCTGAGTCGCTTCGCGTCCGGCGTGCGCGGCAGTCTGATGTGCAGCGTGGCGTACCGCGTGCCGGGCCGCCTCATCGAGATCTGCGGCCGGAACGGACAGATCATCTGGAATAGCCGCGATCATCGGGTCATGGTGTATACTTCCGACGACGGCAAGTGGCGCCACATCATGGAGACCGCCAGCCGGGACTACAGCTACGATCGCATGTACATCGAGGAATTCGACCACTTCCTCCAGGCGCTGCGGGGAGAGATCGCCTACACGCGCAACTTTCGTGATGTGAAGCGGATGCTCGAGGTGTTGGCGGCAGTCGAACGCAGCTCGGCGGAAGGGCGGCGGATCGCGCTGGGGTGAAATGAGCAGGGATGGAGGCGGTAGGCGATGAGCCTTTCATCGGATGGCCAGATCGCGGGGAAATACGGGCCTGATGCCCAGCGAAACATTCACGTCATGGAGTTGTTCCGACTCGACGGTCGCGTGGCCGTGGTGACGGGCGGCGCCGGCCTATACGGGTCGGTCATCGCCACGGCGCTGGCGGAGGCGGGCGCAACGGTGATCATCGCCTCGCGCAACGTCGCCAGGTGCGAGGAGCGGGCGGCCGAGCTGCGGCGGAGCGGCTACCGGGCAATGGCCATGGCGCTCGATCTGACCCGCGATGAGTCCATTGTGGCGCTGAAAGAACAGGTGCTGCGCGAATGTGGCCGGGTGGACATCCTGTTCAACAACGCAGCCGGGCGCGCCGCAGGGACTGCCGAAGAGCAGATGCGTCGGGGATACGCCGCGCCGCGGTTCGCGATGGACGGGATGACCCGCGCTCAGTGGGAAGCCGCCATGTCGGTCAATGCTTCCGGGCTGTTCGTGTGTACCCAGGTGTTCGCAGAGCAGATGAAGGCTCAGGAAACGGGCGGCAGCATCGTCAACATCTCGTCCATCTACGGCCTGGTAGGGCCGACCTTTCCCATCTACGAGGGCACGGAGATGACCAGTCCGCCCGACTACGCATTCGCCAAGGGCGGCATCATCAGCTTCACCCGCTATCTGGCGACCTGCTACGCGCCCTATGGCATTCGCGTCAACTGCATCAGCCCGGGCGGCTACTACGCGGGCCAGCCGGAGGCCTTCGTGCGCAACTACGAGCGCCATACGCCCCTGGGCCGCATGGCGCGCTGGAACGACCTCAAGGGCGCCGCGGTCTTCCTGGCCTCCGACGCTGCGCAGTACATCACCGGACAGAACCTGGCCGTGGATGGCGGCTGGACGGCCTGGTAGACGGATTTCAAGGAGAGATACGTGTTCAAAATCACCGGCATTTTGCCTGCCCTGCTCACGGCTTTCGATGAGGAGGGCAACGTCAACCTGAACGCCATGTATGACCTGATCGAGTGGCACATCGCGCAGGGCGTTTCCGGCTTCTACATCCTCGGCTCGACCGGCGAGGGGTTGTTGTTGTCGGAGGCCGAGCGGCGGATGGTGGCCGAGGCGGTGGTGCGACGGGTCAAGGGCCGCGTGCCCGTGATCGTCCACGTCGGCGCGATGACCACCCGCGAGGCCTGTTCCCTGGCCGGCCACGCGGAGGCGATCGGCGCGGACGCAACCAGTGCGATCCCGCCCTTCTACTTCAACGTCGGCCCCGAGGGGGTGAAGCGCCATTACCTGGCCATCGCTCGCGCGTCGCGCCTGCCCTTCTACATATACAACATCCCCGGCGCTACGGGCGTCAACGTGGAGCTGAACACTGTGCGGGAGCTGTTGCTCGCCGCACCGACGCTGCGCGGGATGAAGTATACCTCCTACGACTTCTATACCATGCGCAAGTTCATCGAGCTGGAGGGCGGCCGGTTGAATGTGGTATCGGGGCCGGATGAGATGATGATCGCTGCGCAGGCCATGGGCGCGGACGGCGCCATCGGCACGACCCAGAACATTGTGCCGCGGCTCTTCGTGCAGGCGTACCACGCGTTCCACGCGGGCGACCTGGCGACCGCCCAGGCGCTCCAGGCGAAGATCAACTGGGTGGTCAACGTCTTTCTTTCGTTCCCTTCCCACTCGGCCGTGAAGGAGATCATGCGGCTGCTCGGCTTCGATCTGGGCCAGGCGCGACCTCCGCTCCTGCCGCTGACCGATCAACAGCGGGGGCGCCTGCGCGAGATGCTGGAGGAGATCGGCTTCTTTCAGTTTGCGGGACGATAAGGCACTTTCTGAGGACACGGATGGAAACCGAACGACTGCAGACGGATGTGCTGGTCATCGGCGCGGGCGCGGCGGGATGCCGGGCAGCGCTCGAGGCGCACGATCGCGGGGCGCACGTGCTGCTGGTCGCCAAGGGCCGTCTGGGCTACAGCGGCTCCACTTTCTACCCCGGCACCATGGGAGTTGGCTATACGTCCGCGCTGCCCGGGGATTGGCAAGGGGCCGACCCCAGCGGCCCGGAGGTCCACTATCGGGAGATCATGGCCGCGGGGCTCGGCATGGCCAGTCCTGCTCTGGCCCGCATCCTGGCCGAGGAGGCCCCCGCGCGCCTGGTCGAGTTGCTGGAGCGCTACCGGATGGCGTTCCGACGGGAGGATGGGCAGGTCCTGTTCCTGCAGCCCGACTTCGGCAGCGGGGTGGTGCGCGCGGGCGCCGCGACCATCGAGGCGATCCGAGAGGCGTTCGTGCGCGAGGTCCGGGCGCGGGGCATTCCCGTGCTCGATCGCACCGCGATCGTCCGTTTGTTGGGCGATCGTAACGGTTGCGTCGGGGCCGTCGGGGTGACGCGATCCGGCGAAGTGTTCGCCATTTCGGCCCGGGCAACCGTCCTCGCGACCGGCGGCGGGAGCACGGCGTTCCTGCGCCACATGAACACCCCCGATCTCGCCTTCGACGGGCACGGCATGGCGCTGGACCTGGGCGCGCAACTGGTCAACATGGAGTTCTACCAGATGATCCTGGGCCTGACTGCGCCGCTCAAGCGCCTGCTGATCCCAGAGAGCTATCTGGCGTTGCTTCCGCGGCTGACCAATGGCCTGGGCGAGGTGTTCCTGGAGCGCTACCTGCCGTCGGGCGTGACGGTGGCCGAGTGCTTGAGGACGCGGGCGGGCACCGGCCCCTTCCGGTCCGACGCGGCCGCCATGTACTTCGACGTGGCGGTGTTCGATGAGGTGCGGCAGGGTCGGGGCACCCGCAGCGGCGGTGTCCAGGCCGATTTTACCGCGTGCGATCCGGCGCAGGTGCGCGCGGCCGGTCGTTTGGGCTGGTACCAATGGGCCAGGGCACGCGGGGTCGATCTGTTAGCGCGGCCGGTGGACCTTTCGCCGCACGTCCACGCGATCAACGGTGGGGTGCTGATCAACCCGCAGGCCGAAACATCTGTCCCGAACCTGTTCGCGTGCGGGGAGGCGGCCGGTGGTCCCCACGGCGCCAACCGGATCGGAGGAAACCAGTTCGCGGGGAGCCAGGTGTTCGGCGCGCGGGCCGGTCGCTTTGCCGCCGAGCGCGCCGCGGCACTCCCCATGCCCGCGCTTCCGCGCGATGCGGTCGCCCAGGTGCGCGACCGGGTGGCCGCGTTGCGCAATCGTTCTGTCGGCCGGTCGCCGGACGATATCTTGCGTGCCATCCAGACGGCGATGTGGTACGAGATGGGGGTGCACAAGGATGCCGCCAGCTTGCGGCGCTGTCAGGAGGCGCTCGATGCGCTGGCGGGCGATTTGGAAGAGATGTGCGCGCCCGATCCGCGGCGCCTGCTCCTGGCGCTGAGCCTGCCGCATCTGTGGATCACGGCCAGGGCCATGGCCGGGGCCGCGGCCATGCGCGAAGAAAGCCGCGGCCCCCACTACCGGACCGACTTCCCCCGACGCGATGATGCCCACATGGGCCGACCGATCCTGATCGGCTACGGCGAAAAGGGCCTGGCATATCGCTTCGCGTAGGGCCGAATTCATTCGGCCCCGCTTCGTCCGTTGGGCGTAGGGCCGAATCAATTCGGCCCTACATTCAGCCTGAACCAGCGGATCACCGAGACGCAATCCTCGTAGCACCAGAACGCCACGAAGAGGCCTCCATCCGGCAGGGTCGCGAGGGACGGCGCGCCGAACCGCAAGACCTGAAAATTCTCGGCCATGTTGGCCGAACTGCCCGTCAGCCCCTGCGCCCGCGCGCCCCACAGGGGCGTTGCTTCATCGTTGATCCACGCGTCCCCTTCAAGATGCGAGAGGTTGGCCCACAGTCCTGGCTCATCCATCCGCCGGTAGACGCACAGGATCCGGCCGTCGGCCAATACGTGCGGAGTAAGGGTTTGGCCCTGGAGGCCGGTCGAGTGCGGGGCCGACCAGCTCCGACCGCCATCGCGGCTGAGCGCATATTGATTGGGCAAGTCCCGGCCCGCAGCGCGGTCATACGCCCATGCCACTGCCAGCAGGTTGCCCGTCCCTTCGGCCGGTTCGTTCGGGGCCAACTCGACGATCTTGGACTCCCAGTAGATGATTCTCTGTTCGGGGTCGGCCATCACCTCCAGGTACTCAGGCCAGCTCTGTCCACGATCGCGCGAGACGAACGCTACCATCTTCACGCCGTTTGGACAATCCCCGTCCCAGCCGGGCCAGGTGGAGGTGGGCAACAGCCAGCGGCCATCTTGCAGCGGCACGATGGGACAACAAAGCTCGAAGGCCGGGCCGACCAGGGGCGGGTTCAGCGGACGGGGCTCGCTCCATGTGTGCCCGCCATCGTCCGACCACAGGGTCAGGGTTTCGGTCGGCACGAATCCCAGCGTGTCGGGGTTGGTGAGCCCCTCATCGGGGTGCGCGGTGCGGTCGGCGCGCACCATGAAGGCGACAACCCTGCCGTCGGAGAGCGCGGTGAGTCGGCAAGCATCGGACGTGATCCTCCCGGTCGTCCCTGGGTAGATCGGACCTGCGAGCTGCCAGGTCTGGCCGCGGTCGGTCGAGCGGCTGATGAAGGTGCGGCAGTTGGGCGCCTCGAAGGCTTCGCCGAGCACCAGTGCGCACAGCAAGTCGCCGTTCGAGAGGCGGACCACTGACGGGAAGTAGGCATGAACGCTGTGGACATGGGGCCTGGGGTTGCGATAGATCAGGCCGGTGTCGAGAATGCGAATCGGCATCGGACTTCTCCTTCAGATGACCCCACCTTCGCCGATGCGTTCATCGGCGAAGAAGTTGTCCTGTCGGATGCTGGGCATGGAGACCTCCAGGAGCAGCGCCGGGCCGATCCCGGTGAACGAGTGGCGCTGCCCCGGCCGCATGACCAGGATGTCGCCCTCGCTCAGGCTCTTCTCCTCGCCATCCACGACCATGCGCACCCGCCCCTTGAGCACGAAGAAGGTCTCGTGTTTGCGCTCGTGGCGGTGATAGGGACAGGTTTGGCCGTCATCCACGAAGAGGAACTTGCCGCAGTAGCCGTGGGCTTCCTCGTTGGCGATCCAGAATTCGATCTCGCCGATTTCATCGAAGCGGCCCAGGCCGAAGTCGAGCACCAGCGGTTCGACCGCGGGCATGGTCAGACTCCAGCCGCGAATGACGTTCAGGCAGCGTGCCACGGCTTGCTCACGGGCCGGGCCGGTGAGCTGGAAGGGGAAATCTTTCGTTGCCTGCATGGGATCACTCCGTGTCATAGAGAAATTCGGAGAATCCTTCCCGGCACAGCCGGATGTACTGCTCGAGATCTTCTTGTGACGCCGACACGTAGGGCGGCCGACAGCGCAGCTCGATCTCGATGAAGCCGGCGGCGTGGGCGAAAGTCCGATCCAGCGCGGAATCCTGCATGCCTTTGGCGAACAGGTGCTGGCACGGCCCGGCGTGCCAGGCCTTGATGTGCTCCTCGATCGCCCGGGCCGCCTCCCACGCGCCTGCTTCGCACAGCGCGTAGTAGCGCAACATGTACTGCGGACAGACATAGATGTAGGCGCTGCACGATCCGCGTGCGCCTGCAGCCATGCCGGTGGCCAGATCGGCTTCGCCCACCAGGAAGCTGATCTCCGGGCAGGCGCGCACCAATGCCGGGATGTCGGCGACCGGGCCGGTGTATTTGCACCCGATGAGCGGCACACCGGCATCGAGCGCGCGACGCAACAGCTCCGGCGTGATCGGAGTCTTAGCGCGGCCGGTGGCATAAAGCACGATGGGCATGCCCGGCACGGCCCTGGCGAGGTCGGCGAAGAACCCCACCGCCTCGGCCTGGCTCAGCGGCATCCAGAAGGGCAGGGCGGTCTGCACCGCGTCTGCGCCGAGCTGCGCGGCGCTCTCCATCTTGCGGATCACCTGACGCGTGGCGAGATCGGTTACGCCGATCTGGACAGGGACGCCGCAGGCATGAGCCTCCTCCAGCGTTGCCCTGGCCACTGCGAGCCATTCCTCGAAGGTCTGGGCGTAGAACTCGCCGGTGGAGCCGTGGGTGTAGGCCCCGTGCGCGCCGGCCTGACAGGTGCGCCGGACATTGCGCCGATAGCGGGGTTCGTCGAACCGGTCGTCCTCGGTCCAGGCCACGGGCAGGCCCGCCCACATCCCGCGCAAGGTTGCGACTGAGAGCATCGTCGTCTTTCCTTTGACTGCTTCTTCGTTAAATTATAGGGTAACGAGGCATTCAAGCACTCCTGGACATTAATGGCGACGCTTGACGACGTCTTTCTGAGCGAGAGTTGTAGCAAGGTACGTCGCTGTTGCAGTCGGGTCGAAGCGATCTGGGCTGAAGGCGCGCACGTCGATGCTGGTTTGCCCATCGACGACGAACTCAGCGAGCAACATACCGGCTACCGGGTTATAGGCAAAGCCGCCGGAGTGGAAGGCTGCACCGATAAACAGGCCCGGCAGACGCGCAATCGGACCAAGCACCGGCTCGCCATCCATGGAAAAACAGATCAAGCCAACTCGCGCTTCAGCCCAGGTTGTTGCTGCCAGGGCTGGAAGATAGGGGGTAAACGTCGCCGTGATCCGTTCTTTCAGCGTTTCGGGTACGCTCAAGTCATCCAGGGAGAAACTCGGCGAGGTGACGCGATGTTCGAGCCGCTCTGGTGTCCCGATGCCCACCAACAACCGACTGCCGACAGCAGGCCGGACGTAGCCGTCGAGCGGGTTAACATTCACAGCGGGAATAGCAAGCGGAACGGGCAGCGGAGTGGTGACATACCGCTGGTGGACAAACGCCTTGATCGGCAGGCGCAGATCGACCGACTCCAGGATCGGGTTTGTCCAGGCGTAAAGCGTACTGACCACGGCATCGGCTTCAAGCGTTTCAGCAGCGGTTTGCACTCCGGCAACCCTTCCGCCTCGTAAGAGCAGGCGTTGAACCATGGTGTGCTCACGGATCTCGACGCCCAGTTCGCGGCAGCGCTGCGCCAGTGCTGGAAGATACTCGTCGGGTTCACTATAACCGCCGAGCGGATCAAATAGCCCGATGTAGTCGTCTGGGAGATGCAGGGCGGGCCAGCGTGCCCGCAGAGCTGGAGCGTCGAGGATTTCATACGGCGCACCGCAGCGATCATAGAGCGGCAACAAAGCGGCGCGTTCCGGCCAACTGGTGGCGTCGAACAGGTTCAAGCAGCCGGTAGCATGGAAGGTGTAGCCGGGCAGCTCGTCAGAGAGTTCGCAGAACAGGCGCAGGCTGATGGCACGGGCGCGCACGCCAGTTTCGCTCCAGAGCAATCCGGTGGCGATTCCGGCGGCGCGGCTGCTTGACCCGGAGCCAATATACCCTCGTTCCAGCACGATGATGCGCCCGGCGCGCTTCTTTGCCAGATGATATGCCGTACTCAGGCCAGTTACACCACCGCCGAGAATGATGGTGTTCATAATTCGCTCTCCTCAACTACCACGCCAGAATTACTAACATCTTGAGGTCGTGCAACTGCGGCCCATCAGTCGCCAAATGCCTCGGTTTCCCTATCGTGAAGTGGTAATGTCCCAGAACGGTATTCGGCTTCCCAGAGCTTCACCGTTTCGCTAATAAACTGATCGACGGGTCGGTCGATTCCATGGACGCGCATCAAATCCGGCAGCCAACGGAGTCCGTAAGCGACATGCTGACGCTCATCGGCCATATCGTAGCTAAGAAACTGGGCAGAAAGCTGATCGCCAACGGTACGATAGGCGGCGAGATTCTTGCGGCGGAATGGGAATACGTGTTTCTCGTTGCCCATGGTGAGCAGGCAATACTGGGTCGCCGGATCATACTGGCTGCGCCAGGCATAGATGCGCGTATTCTGCGGCACCTGCGTGTAATCAATGCCGTGGCGAGCCAGCCATTCGATGCCGAGGCGACAATGACGGGTCTCATCGTAGCAATGGCGGGCACTGTCGTAGATAAACTCCCAGGGCATCTGTGGCGAAAGATAGAGCACCAGCGCGACTGTTTCGGCGGCCAGCATCTCTTGACTGTAGCTCTCGAACTCGCGCAGCCGCGCTGTGGCAAAATCGGCGGTCTGTGGCAGTTTCCCGGTATCATGATTAGCCAGACTGAAGCGCCCATCACGAGCCGCTTCACGCGGTGGCGTATAGACTCTGCGTTCGGCAGGAGCTATCGGCATCGGGAGGCGCGCTTCAAGGCCGGTTACACCGCCTGCAGCCGCAAGTAGAGCAGCAATATACTCCTCCCATGCACCACTCGGGTGATCGGCAAGTACAGTTGCGCCAGTGGCGATATGCTCTTCTTCATCAAGCAGAATGTGCTTAAGAGCATAGAGTGTCGGCTCGTCAGGGGTGGCAAATGTCTGCTGCATATGCCAGATATAGGCTGCCTTGAGCGCCGGTTTGATCACACGTAACAATCCGCCCAGCAGGTCTTCTGCACTAGGCGCGTGGATCACTTCAGCCATTAAGTGCAGCAGCGATGGGTCATCGGGATCACGAAACGCTGGCGTCTGGATCTCACGGAGCCGACGGTAGAGATGCTGGACGTGTTCCGCATCTTCCCAGAGCAGTCGCCCGATTAGCAATTTCTGCTCCATCCGTGGCGTGGCCGGTAACCAGGCTGCAAATACGCGCAGCATTTCGTATTCGATGAAGCGGTAGCGGTTCAGCAGGCGTTTGTTCTGCGCGAAATCAATCTGTTCCTGAGGTTCAACGATTTGCATTGTGTTGTCTCCTGATAAATGCGAGTCGGAATACATCTGGCAGTTCGACGTACTATTCGTGATTCGTGGACGAGACTCCATTGAAGTCGAACAGGTTCAGATCGGGTCTGGCCCATTGGAGGGTACCTGGCGCTTTTAGCGCTATTGTCAGGCTACACGCCGATCTGGTTCAGCTCCTCGCTGCACTGCTTGAGCACGGCCGCCAGCGCGAAATCGCCGCCCCAGGGCACCATCTGCGCGCCCTGTGCGATCGCCGCTTGCAGCTCTTGAAGGGAGCCGGCCGTCCGGCCCCAGGCCTTGCCGTGGCGCCGGGCGGCCGCAGCCACCCGCTCGACCGCCTCGGCCAGGGTCATCCGGTCGGCCGCCTCGGCCACCGCCAGCCGGCGGCCCAGGTCGGCCGGACCGACGAAGAGCATGTCTATGCCGGGCACGGCTGCGATCGCGTCGGCATTGCGCACGGCCTCCGGCGTCTCGATCTGCGCGACGATGAAGGTCTCCCGGTTGGCGTCCTCGTAGTAGGTCGTGTCCGGCCTCCATACCGCCAGGCCGTAGTCGCCGTCCAGCCCGGCACCGTCAATCCCGCGATTGCCTATCGGCGGGAACTTGAGCGCGGCCGCCAGCTCGTGCGCCATCTGGGGGGTGGACACGAACGGGACCATGAAGCCGGCCGCGCCGTCCTCCAGATAGTGATACAGCTCCGAGCGTTGCAACGTCTTGGGCCGTACCATGCAATCAATGTCGTTGTAGTAGCACCCAGCGATGAACGCCTGCACTTCGCGTTCGTCCATCGTGCGGTGCTCCAGGTCGAGCCAGATCCCGTCGTAGCCGTTGTGAGCGGCATGGCGGATGAAGAACGGCAGATAATGGCCGGCCGCGCAGATGCGGGCAAACCGGCCGCTGCGCAGCTTCGCAAGCACTTTGCTCCGACGCATGAGAGTCTCCTGTGATGATCAATTGTCTTCGGCGTCCCCGAACAGGAAACGCACGGTGTTGTCGCTGATCTGGCGGCGCTGGTCGGCCGACAGGGCGTCCAGCGCCGCCTTTTCCTCTTCGTAAGTCCCCTTGAGCCGAAACTCGCGATACACCCCCAGGCCCTGATGCCGCCGCGTGATGTAGCTGTGATACGGCGCGTCGCTGGCCCACAGCATGGTCGTCGGATAACGCTCGACGAGCTCCCGCAGGACGGCCCGGTGGTCGCTGTAGTCCAGGTCCAGCATGGCGGCCGACTTCTCGGCGCGGAAAAGCTCGACCTGGATCTTGAGCGCCGCGGTGTCCACATAGACGTTCGGCAGCGCCGCCGCGCGCTCCAGCGATTCCCGGTGACAGCCGATGCAGTGGGCCAGGCAGAAGCGCAGCTCCGGATGACGCTCGGCAATCGTCAGGATGTCGGCGGCCTGCGAGAACGGGTCGGTGGGATCGGTCGAGGCGTGGAAGAGGATGGGCCAGTTACGCACCGCGAAGAATTCCAGGAACGCCGCGCCCACGTCGAGCAGCGCCAGCGCCTTCGATTGGCACATCAGCGGGTGGATCTTCACGCCGTAGATGGGAAACTCTTGCTCTAATTCCTCCAGGAGCGCAATCTGTTCGGCGATCAACCGGCCGGGATCCACCGAGACGAAGGGCAAGAAGCGGCGGCTGTGTTCCGGGCAGAAGCGGTAGACATCGGCCAACACCAGGCGGTTCTCACGCTCATAGGGCACGCGTGAGATCGGCCGGGCCGCGGGACGCAGCTCGCCGGTCTCGATCAAGGTCGGCAGATCGTAGTGAAAGGCCGGCGAAATGGGAAAGACCACGCCGAAATCCACGCCGTTGGCCTTCTGCCGATAGGCCAGGTCCTCGGCGCTGGAGCAGTAGGGGAAGTTGATCTGCGCGGCCTCGCGCAGCGCGATCCCGATGTGCGAATGCGCATCTATGACTTTGCCAACCAGGTCGGCGCGCTGGAGATGCTTTGCAGCAGCCATGTGTTCCTCCGATCTGTTCCTTTATCAAGTGCACGCGATCCGCACCCAGTGGATGCCCATCGCGGTCTCGTCGCCGGCATAGTATGCGACCATCACGTCGCCGCCAGGGAGGCGGAGCGGCGCTGGGTGGCCGAAGGTCCAGATGCTCATGTCGGCCCAGTAATCGCCGAAATCGCGCGCACCTCCCATGCCCGATTCGGCGCCCCCGCGCGCCTTCTCGTAGAATACCAGCTCCTCCGCGGCCGTCCACGTCCGGCCGAAATCGTCGCTCAAGATGGCCCGCAGGCTCGGCGGATGATGGCGGTGGACGTAGGCCGCGAAGACACGGCCGTGGCCCAGCGCCAGCGGCGCGCAGATCTGGCCGGCGATGCCGGTGGAGGCCGGTCGGCTCCATGTCCGGCCATCCGGCGCCCCCCAGGCGATGTGGATGTCCAGGTCGCGTTGCGCGCGGCGGTCGTAGGTCCAAAACATGGCGATCAGTTCGCCGCTGAACGGCTCCGCGGTCAGGCGCTGATCCCAATAGAGGACGCGGCCATGCGGATCGTGGGCGACGATCGCCAGCTCATCCCAGGTCGCGCCGCGGTCGGCCGAGATGCGCAGAGCGGCATGGTGCCGTCCAGGGCTGGGATCATCGTACTCTTTCCACGCTTCGTAGGGCAACGCGAGCCGGCCATCCTTCAAGGCCAGGATGGCACCGGTCGTCGCGTTGCCCTTATGGGGCGCCAGCGACACCTCCTGCGGCACACTCCACGAACGCCCCTCGTCATCCGACCAGGCCACGAGCACCCTGGTCGGCAGGAGCCCTTGCGTCTGCGGGCTTGCCAGGGGCAACGCCGGGTTCGAACGATCCACCCACAGGAGCGAAGCGATGAGCCGGAAGCCGAGCGACGTGAGGGCGATGCCGCGGATGCGGCCGCCGCTCCCCGGCGGGAAGGCGCCGAAGCCGGCGAAGGCCATATGCCAGGTCGCGCCTTCGTCGTCGCTGATCATCACCCGCACGTCTTCGTCGGCCGAGTCTTTCGAGCTGCCGACGCGAAAGCCGGCGATCAGCCGGCCGCCGGCCGTGCGCGCCAGGGACGGGAAGGTGCAAAAGCGCGCCGTCGGCTCCGCGGCCGTCGCGTCGAAGATCGTCCCTCGTTCAAGAACACGCATCATGCCTCTCCTTTTCACAACCCCCAACCCCCGGCCCCCAGCCCCCAACCCCTCAATACCGGCCATGCTTTTCGACCAGCTCGCGCATGATCTCGATGCGCGCTTCCTCCGCGTGCGGCGGCACCTGATCCCCGGCGTTGGCGATGAAGCGCGGCCCGAACTGCTTCAATGCCAGCCAGTCCAACACGGCCT
>Ga0209162_1003240_pt1 | contig 13302 bp, 10 predicted proteins | sample YNPNPMetaG_FD_187121 | JGI IMG/M metagenome (GOLD analysis project Ga0209162, IMG submission 187121) | Anoxygenic and chlorotrophic microbial mat microbial communities from Yellowstone National Park, USA - YNP NP MetaG (SPAdes) (version 2) ...
AAATGGGAAGCCCATGTCCCCTCGGCCGTCAAATGCCTGGAAAAGAGCCTGGAGGCGTGCCTGACGTTCTTCAACTTTCCAGAAGACGAATGGATCTCGCCTTGAACCACGAACATCATCGAAAGACTCAACAAGGAGTTTCGACGAAGAACCCGGCCGATGGAAATCCTGGCCGGAGAGCAGTCCTGCTCCACGCTTCTTGCCTTCATTGCCTTGAAGATGGAGCTTTACTGGAGGTCAAACCCTCTTGGAAAAGTCCTGAAAAATCATCCCCTTTGGAAGCGGCTGGAGCCTTAAGAATTTTACACAAGACTCGTGACACTACCGAGCCCGATATGCCTTCCACGGGTCAGGTGCCCACAATTCCCTCAGCCGGGAGGAAGTGTGATGAGAAGACATCTGGCTTCATTCATGCTGGTTGTCCTGGTGATCCTTACGTCGGAGATCAATTGCTCGGCGCATGATGCCTCCATTCCTCCCCTGCCTCGGGTCGTTCGCCCCGCCTGCCCGTTTGAGGGCTGCACGTACGGCGAGTGGACACTCCGGAAGAGGACTTTCGTTTACGAGGAGCCAAACGAAAAGGCTCGGATTATCAATGTGCTAAAGCCTGGATCCCGGATTCGAAGCCTTACCGGTGAGGTACATCTTCTCCGGTATGGCCGCATTTTGGCTCTCAAAGACGTCACGCTCAAGTGCCTTCAAGAAAATCCTCCCGGAAAGCTTCGGGTAGCCAGGGGGGAGATGGTTAACCTTATGGAATACATGGGCGAAGGCCTCTACACGATCTGGCACAAAGGCCGGATGTGTCAGACGTGGCAAGGCTGGGAGACGCCGGACGCGTATCTTCCGGCTGGGCAGATCTGGGGGAAACTCCTTCGGCCTAGTACTCAGCAATGGTGGGTCAGGATCCAAATTCCGAAAGCCGCCAGAACCGGATGGATACTGAACCCAAACGCAAAAGGCATGGACCGTCTCGAATGATTGCCCTTACCAAATGCAAGAGCCAGGTCTCGACCAGATAACAAAGCCCCAGCTTTTGCATCCCATGTCCGTACCCGTATCGAACATGACATCCGATCTGCCGGACAGGGCAACCCCTTGTCCAGAAGCCGGTGATCTTCCGTCCATCTTCGATCGTAGGCCACCGTCTTTCGGTTCATCTTCAATTGCCGTGCGATTGCGCGGTTACTGCGGCTCGCTTTGAGGGCGAAAAAAGGCCACGTCGTGGTTGACCATCATCCACAACCTGGGGAGCACTCTATGATGCGCGCCGTATGCGGTCGTGGAGCCTTCCGGCCCCGAGGCTTTGACCGTAGCCCCGCAGGTAGCGCACATTATCCCAAACCGCACGAACAGGCCGCGGGTGGCACGGGCACCCTTGGCGTCGGCTCCAATAAAGCCTGCTGGTGTCCTTGGCGGCCCTTTTTTTGCGCCGGGCTTTTTCTTGTCTTTCGACTTCTTTCTCTTGATCCGCTGGTGTGGGGCGTCCGAAGAAGGCGGGCGGTTCGAATTTTGGAAATTCCGGCCGATTCGGGCTTCCAGTTCTTCGATGCGCTTGAGCAGCTCAGTTATGGTTTCCTGTTGGCGCCATACGAGGGTCCTGACCGAAGACGGGGTTCTCTCCCAGTCTTCGTGGGGAATGCTCAGGCCGTGGTCGGCCCCGGGCTCGGATGGTGTGAAAGGCATGTCTCGGCAGCTCCCCGATTCGAAGCTTTCCACCCCCCTTTAGCAGATTCCGAACGTTTTGCCCAGCCGAACAGTCATGGCGAGGCTCGCCACCCCGGATGGGTGAAAGAGTGAACCAAGAAGCCTCTTCTGTAGGAGTCGGCTTGCCGGCGACCGGAATCGCGGCCAAGAACGCTCCTCCAAGGGGCCGAAGCGCTCTTCTCTCGCAAATCGTGCCGTTCAATGCCCCCTCCGTGAACACGTACACATTTGGGATGGCGAGCAACTTCTTTCCGCCAGTTTCAATCCCGTATCAATCCGGTCTCGTGTTGCCAGCATTGAAAAAGAAAAAGAAAAGAAATGGGGAGAGTTTGTTTCAATCCCGTATCAATCCGGTCTCGTGTTGCCAGTTCGGAAGGCGCGATCGTCGAGAAGCTCGCTCTTAAAGGTTTCAATCCCGTATCAATCCGGTCTCGTGTTGCCAGCAGGAATTCGTCGACCGTGAATGGTTAACCGTCGAGGGTTTCAATCCCGTATCAATCCGGTCTCGTGTTGCCAGCCACTCGCAGAAACGTCGGCGACGGCGAGATGCAGTTTCAATCCCGTATCAATCCGGTCTCGTGTTGCCAGGAAACACTTCTCCAAGTCCGAGTGGGATAATCGGAATGTTTCAATCCCGTATCAATCCGGTCTCGTGTTGCCAGCTGAATGCGCAGGGCGTTGAGTCCTGAAACCTCTCTCGTCTGTTTCAATCCCGTATCAATCCGGTCTCGTGTTGCCAGTCTTCAGAAAGGGGAGGGAATAGGGAATTATGTCACTGTTTCAATCCCGTATCAATCCGGTCTCGTGTTGCCAGCAGAAAAAAAAGAAGGAGATTGATTAACTTTATTGCCCAGTTTCAATCCCGTATCAATCCGGTCTCGTGTTGCCAGTTGGAAAAGAATTAACTAGTAAATTACTAAAAGCAGTTTCAATCCCGTATCAATCCGGTCTCGTGTTGCCAGATAAAAATCGGCTTCTCTGGCAGTTCAGTTTTGCTGCCGTTTCAATCCCGTATCAATCCGGTCTCGTGTTGCCAGTTCATCAGCGACTCCTACGCGGATTTCCGCTTCCATGTTTCAATCCCGTATCAATCCGGTCTCGTGTTGCCAGGGAGGAGGGTGCCGAGGCCCCGTAACTAACCTCAAGGGGTTTCAATCCCGTATCAATCCGGTCTCGTGTTGCCAGACAAGAAAAAGAAAAGGAGTAAGTAGACAATGAAAAAGAGTTTCAATCCCGTATCAATCCGGTCTCGTGTTGCCAGAGATCATGAAGGCTGCGGGTCCGGGGCGGTGCATCCAGGTTTCAATCCCGTATCAATCCGGTCTCGTGTTGCCAGTCTCCTCCAGGTATGTTCGCAAGAACTACTGGGTGTTTCAATCCCGTATCAATCCGGTCTCGTGTTGCCAGTCAACTCCGCCGTCGCGAAGGCTGTGCGGTTCTTGGTGTTTCAATCCCGTATCAATCCGGTCTCGTGTTGCCAGATAGAAAAATTTGTTCTTTTAAAAAGTAAAAAAATTGTTTCAATCCCGTATCAATCCGGTCTCGTGTTGCCAGTCCCCCAGACAAGCCCTGAACGTTGGGGCACAACAAGTTTCAATCCCGTATCAATCCGGTCTCGTGTTGCCAGGCAGAAGTACCTCTCGCCAGAGGCGGCAAGTGAGCGTTTCAATCCCGTATCAATCCGGTCTCGTGTTGCCAGCCTCGTACTGGACACCGACTGCCGATCTAAAGGCCGGGTTTCAATCCCGTATCAATCCGGTCTCGTGTTGCCAGGACAGAGCGTGCGCAGGGTCGTTTCCAGGTCGGTGAGTTTCAATCCCGTATCAATCCGGTCTCGTGTTGCCAGCGGATCTTCGACATGCTCAACAACCCCGGCCAGAGTAGGTTTCAATCCCGTATCAATCCGGTCTCGTGTTGCCAGTTTTTCCTTCAAAACCGCACCCCTTGCCGAGGCACGGGTTTCAATCCCGTATCAATCCGGTCTCGTGTTGCCAGTCGCCGAGGGCGAAATAAAGACTGTCCACATCAGTGGGGTTTCAATCCCGTATCAATCCGGTCTCGTGTTGCCAGTGATAGTAATAGTATTTGTTCCTGTTTCTGCTGTATTGTTTCAATCCCGTATCAATCCGGTCTCGTGTTGCCAGTTTCAACCCCTCATCGGGATTTGAGGGGTAATCCGTATGTTTCAATCCCGTATCAATCCGGTCTCGTGTTGCCAGCCGTTCAGCCCTTTTTACCACAGGATCCGTTGTGATATAGGTTTCAATCCCGTATCAATCCGGTCTCGTGTTGCCAGAGCGGCGCCGCAGAGCCGCGCCAGTGCTGGGTTCCCAGGGCCGTTTTCAAAGATCGCCTTGCGGGCCTTCTCCAAGCCCCTGAGGAAGGGGCCGTTCTTCGGGCCCGCTTTTCATGTGTGCAGCCACTTTATATGAAATGACAGCGACTTATGCAAGAGGAAAATTTTTCAGACATCCCCCCCTTTTTTGCGCCCCTTGGCGATCCCTGAAAAAGCCCCTTCGCTCTTTGACGAGCCGCCGCCTTCCTTAGATCAGCCGAGTTTCGGCCACCATGGTGCTTGAGGCACGAGGATGCCAAAGTGGCCGGCATTCTCCGGGTTTCGAGTGCCCTGTGGGGCGAAGGGCCACGAGGCGTGTCTTCTCCCCAGCATCGAAGAGGCTCACGGTCCAATTGGCCAACTTGGGGCCCTCGGCAGGACAAATACGTTGACAGATTTTCCAGATTTTTTTAGTCGAAAGGATGTCTCCATCGCCCATCCAAAACAAGGCTTCCTTGAGTTGGTCCCGTTCGCACGGTGGCAAACCACAACGGAGGGTCTTTTATGCACAGGCACTACAGCTTCGTTTTTCGCGACGACCGTCTCGCCCCTGCTATTTTTGACGCCCTTCAAAAACAAGACAATTTGGCCGGCTTTCCATGTCAGCCGATGCCCTCTGTTTCCTACGAGGACCACTATTTCGACTCCCCCGGATTGGCGCTCCATGCTCTGGGCATGGTTTGCCGAATCCGCAAAAATCAATCAGGCCAAGAAGTAAGTTTGGAACGGCATCGGCTGGGGCCCGGTGGAGAAATCCTTGTGAGCGCCGTAAGCCCTTCCCCGGGATCTTCTAATCCATCGGGGTCGCCCAGCATTCCAAAAGAATTAGGCGAGCTTTTATCGCTTTTTACCGACACGCAGCCATTGACGCCTGTGCTGACCCTTCAAGTGGACCGAAAGAGCGTGGCCCTGCAGGCAAACGGCAGCTGCGTGGCCACGCTCCATCTGGATTGTGTGAAAGCCCTCCTTGCGGGATGCTCCTCCCCTCACACGGTACGGTACGAAGTGGAGCTGATTTCGCAAAAAGAGCCCTTTCCCGAAGGGGATATGCTCCATGATGTTTTGTGCCACGCCCTGAATCTCATGCCGACGACACGCAGCCGAGCCGAACGTTACGCCGCCATGATGGGCGGCGCGGCCCGGCAGGCGCCACAGCCCATCTTTCTCGACATGGACACGGGCGTCGATGATGCCTTGGCGCTCATTTTGGCCATGCGATCGCCGGAAGTCACGGTCCTGGGCATCACGACCTCAAGCGGCAACATCCACGCCCAGCAGGCCGCCCAGAACACCTGCCATGTCCTTGATCATATCGCCCCTCTCCTTGGCTCCCGCTACAGCGCATTGCCACCCGTTGCCGTCGGCTTGCCCCCCACGGGGCAGCTTCCCGATGCCTCGGACGTGCATGGTCCGGACGGATTGGGAGGGATCAGTCAGGCCCCAAAGGCCTCTGAAACGATGCCAACGATGACACCCGTCAACGAATCCGCTCTGGATCTTTTTCGACGGCAGATCAACGCGCATCCCCCCAAAACCGTGACCCTTGTGGTGACCGGCCCCCTGAGTAATGTGGCCCATTGGATTCAGCAGGAGCCGCATCTGGTGGAGCGCCTGAAGGACATCGTGGCCATGGGCGGCGTTTTTTTTGGCGCCGGTAACCGAAGCCCTGGAGCCGAATTCAATATCCACTCCGACCCCCAAGCCGCTCGAAAGGTTGTGGAATTCTGCCGAACCCCCGTGCCCGTGGGCCCCTACGTGTGGCGTGAGACACTTCCCTTGACCTTCGTGGGTCTGGATGTGACCCATCAGGTGCGTCTGTGGCGACGCACTTTACAAGAGCGTATCACGGCCCACCCCAATAACCAGATCCTTCCTTTTATCCAGAAATGCACCAGCTATTACATGGACTTTTATCATCGCAACGAGGGCCTTGACGGCTGCTACCTTCACGATCCCCTGGCCGTCGGTTACGTGATCGATCCTTCCTTTTGTGAAACGGCGCCCTATCACCTGGACGTGGAGGATCGCGGTGCCTTCACGTCGGGCATGACCGTAGCCGACCGTCGGCCCACCCGCATTTTCAAGGATCTAACCAAGGCCGTCACAAGGTTGTGTTACAAGGTGGACGCTTTCCGATTTCAGGATTTTTTCCTTGAGCGCATGGGCCAGTGAGAGCAGGAACTTTCAAAAGGGCCTTGCATGAAAAGGAGGTTTTGACGTAATTAAGAAACAATCGCTCAATGAGAGCGGCCCATCTCTTATCGGGCGAGACCATCGCGTCAGGAAAACACCACGTTCCAGGCATTCACACCCCTTGCACCCCGGATCCATGGACGGCATCGGGTCTCCCGGCGGAGGGCATGCGTGAAGGATGATCGTGCGGAACGGGACGGGGCTGTTTCCTTTGATCAGCTCGACGAAGACCACTATTGCTGTGTTCGTGTTGGTCGGGATCTCACCCACCGAGCGTATGAACACCTGAAGGCGGGCCGGTCGGCGCCGGTCATGGGCAGAGAGCAGGAGATTCGGGATCTTCTGGCCCTGCTGAGCCGGCCTGGCATGCGCAATATCATGATCCTGGGGCCGAGCGGCTGCGGCAAGACGGCGCTGGCCGAAGGCCTGGCCTGGAAGATCGCCTCCGGCACCGTGCCCCCAGCGCTCCGTCGAACGCGCATCATCAGCACATCCTTCGGCAATATCTGGAGTTACACGGGGGAAAGCGACAATTGGGCCGCCTATCTGAAAAATCTTGGGAAGGTGGTCGAGGAATGTACCAAACTTCCCGCCATTCTCTTCATGGATGAGATCCATCTGGTTTTCGGCCACCGATACAGCATCCAGTACCTGCTGCCGCGACTGAGCGAAGGGGAACTGACCATCGTGGGGGCCACCACCAACGCCGAATACCTACGCTACATCGAGCCTTACCCGGCCGTGGCCCGTCGCTTTCACCTCTACCACATCAAGGAACCGCCCCCAGAAACCGTGGTGCAAATGATTTTGAAACGGATCAAGCACATCTGGCCCTGGCCCGGCTGGCACAAACCTCCCCTCTCGCCTGCGGTGGCCCGCTTTTTGGTCAATCTAAGCGACACCTACATGCCCTTTGCACACCACCCGGCCAAGGCTTTTCAACTGCTTGACCAGGTCGTGGCCCGCAAGGCGATGGCCGAAGACCAAAATCCCATCGACAAGCAGGATATTCGCATGGCCGTGGCGAGCGCCTTGGGGATTCCCATCGAAACCATTACGGCGCCGGCTTTGCAACTGCAAGCCATGGAAAACGTTTTGAACGCGCATATTTTGGGCCAAAAGGAAGCCATCGGCCGGCTGTGCCGGCGTTTGTTGATCGCCCGGGCGGGCACCACGGTGCACGGCGATCGTCCGCAGGGCGTCTTTCTTCTAGCCGGCCCCACAGGGGTCGGCAAAACCGAACTCGCCAAGGCCCTGGCCGCGTATTTGAACGGAAGCGACCGAGAGCTGGTGCGGCTGGACATGGCCACCTACGCCACGGAAGGTTCCATCTACGCACTTCTCGGCACCCCTTTGACGTCCTCCAAGGATGACCCCCCAGTGCCTGTTTTCACCCGCATGATCAAGGAGCATCCTTACGGCGTGCTGCTTCTGGATGAAATCGAAAAGGCCCATACGTCCGTCATGCTGCTCTTCCTCCACGCTTTCGACACGGGCCGTATGGTGGATATGCTGGGAAACATCATCGATCTGCGCCAGATGACTATCCTCATGACCACCAATTTGGGCTTTTCCGTCCGTCAGCCGGTCATCCCCACGCCGGGGCTGAGCGCGGAGGATCATCTTCGCCAGGAGGAAGCGGCGACGCTGAAAATGATCCGCGAGCACTTCCCACCCGAATTTCTGGGTCGAGTGGATGAAATTCTGTGCTTCAGGCCGCTCACAAGACAGGTCATGAAGGGGTTTATCGGGCAAAAGATTCGGCGGCTGGAGCAGACCATTGGGAAGCGCATCCACCTGGATGAAGCCGCCCTGAACTTTTTGGGGGAAAAGGCGTTTCATCCGGACTACGGCGCGCGCGATTTGAACCGGGCCATGGATTCCTTGCTGGGGCACCCCCTGGCCTTGCTGAAGTTTGAAAACGAAGAGATCTGGCAAAGGGTTGCCGCGCTCAGGGTGCACCTCGCCCCATCCGGGCAGGCACTGGCGGTATCGGTCATGAAGAAAAAGCGCGGTCCCAAACGACTCAGACGATGGCAGGGGGGGGAGCCGCCGACTTAAAAGACGAAATCCGCACGGCAAAGCCCGGGCCGCCAGGCCTTGCGGCATAGCGCACGAACCCACAGGGAGGAACGTCATGGGCTGGGAACCCGACCGCGTTCTTTTCGAAAACCGACTGCTTCTCCTTTTCGGCGAAATCGACGAGGCCATGGCCGCCCTTGTCATTCCCAGCCTGCTGGTCATGGACAGTTTGGATTGTCAGCCTATTCGCCTGTTTATCAACAGTCCCGGTGGCACATTAGATGCGGGCCTCGCCATTTACGACGCCATGCAGATGATCCGCTCCCCGGTGCACACCCTCTGCATCGGCAAGGCCGCCTCCATGGGCGCTTGGCTTCTGGCGGCCGGCACGCCCGGTTATCGGGTGGCGTCGGAAAACGCGCGCATCATGATCCACCAGGGTTCCACCGTTCTCAGCGGAAAGTATCAGGACCTCATGGCCACCGCGGCGGAATTCGACCGGATGCATCACCGCATGGTGAACATCCTCAGCCGCCACACGCGGCGAAACCCCAGCGAAATCGAAGCCCTTTTACAGACGGACTGCTGGCTTTCATCCCAACAGGCCCTGGAGTTCGGCCTCGTGGACCGCATTGCCCAAGCGGCCGAGCGACCACCAGAAGGCGGGAGGATTCCATGAGCGCTTATTGCCTGTTTCAGATCGGACCGGTTCAGGAATTCATTCAAACGGCACGAAAAACACAGGATTATTGGGCCGGAAGCTTTCTTTTGTCCTACCTCAATGCCCGGGCCATTCATGCGTTCGGGAAGGAGCACGTGATCTTTCCCCGTGTGCAAGGCAACCCGCTCTACACGGCGGCCACCCAAAGCTGGCCGAAGCTTTGGGATCTCAATGGTCTGAAAAGAGCCGACGCCTTTCGCCCGTCGCTGCCCAACCGCTTCTTTGCCGTGTTGGACGGCGATGACGACCCGAAGGATTGTCTGCGCAAAGCCGAAAAGGCGGCGCGCAGGGCGTGGAAAGAGATCGCGCAAGAGGTTTATAAGGTTTTCTTGGTGTCCATCGGCTACAGCCCCGCTTCAGGATCCTCCACAAAGGTTTCGTTATCAGGCGCCGCTGCGGCTTTGGGAAACGCGCCCTTTGAGTCCACCTGGAACGAGCAGATCGAACACCGATCCTTTGAATTTCTCTACGCCTTGGAAGACGGCGGGCAAAAGCACAGTGAATCTTATCTCGCCGTGGAGGCGGGCATGGGAGCCCGCAAGGCAAGTCGAATCTTTGCGGCTTTGGGTTCTCAGCAAGGTTATGTGTGTTCCTTATGCGGGCTGAGGACCGCCATCTATCCGTCCAATTTGAAGGAACGAAAGGCGGTGCGCGAATGGTGGGAACAAATTGAGCGCGGGTCAGGTCTTCTGCGGCATCGTTTTCGAGAAGGCGAACATTTGTGCGCCGTGTGTCTCGTCAAGCGGCTGGCTCCGCAGCTGGTCTTCCATCTTCCCGCGGGAGAAGTCCCATCCACCAGCACCATGGCCGTGGCGACTTACCACAAGGAGGTTTTGGAGCTCCTGCCGAAAATCCGTTCAAAGCATCCGTCTTTTGAAATTGAAAAAAATTTGACCGATGCCTTAAGTGACCACAAGAAGCAATGCCGTCAAGCCGGCCGGGCGATTGGAGAACCCCTCAAGGTGGGCTGGCCCCGCTACCTGAATCTTCTTAAAGGCTACAAAGGCTACGCCCGTTATCGGTTTTTTATGGATGGAGACTGGTTTATCGAAGATTTCTACAGGCACCCGAACCGAAAAAACCAAACGGGAAAGGCCTTAGAGGCTTTAAAAAAACTTCAAGATAGTGCTTTTCAAGCGTCTGAGACGGTGGCCGCACGGCTGTTGCCTCCCTCCAAGTACCTGGTGCTGCTGGCTGCCGACGGCGACAACATGGGGAAGCTGCTGAGCACCATTGAAACGAAAGACCAACATCGAAGGCTGAGCGAGCTCCTCGTGAACTTTTCCACCATAGATGCCCCTCGGGTGCTGGAGGAACAAAGGCCCGGGCACATTCTCTATTGGGGCGGCGACGAAGGGGTGGCCATGTTGCCTTTGCAGGATTTGCCGGAAGCGCTTCCGGCGCTTCGAGAAGCCTGGGCGGAGGCTGTGGAAGAACCCTTGAAGAAAGAACTCCCGAGTGCAAACCTGACCCTTTCGGTGGGCGCCGTGATCTTTCACCACCAGTACCCGCTGCGCTCCGCCATTCGCCAGGTTTTTGAAACCCTGGAAAAAGCCAAAGATCGCCCGGGCAAGGACAGCTGGGCCATCCGCATTCTGCGCCGCTCGGGGGCTCCCATGGAAACGGCCGGGGCCTGGCAAGAAGAGCTTGTGTGCGGCCCTGAAGGGCAGAGCCAGCATTTTTCGGCGTTCGACCTCTTGGTCACGTTCATCGAGTGTTATCGAAAGGAGATCTTGTCGCCACGCTGGCTGGCCGATCTGCGACGGGAGGAAACGGCCTTGGGCGATGTGCCGGAATCCATTACTGGAAGCGACAGAGATCGCCTTTGGACGGAACAGCGGAAACTCTTTGATATGGAGTGCCGCCGCCTCGTGGCGCGACACTGGGCCATGAAGGGAAAACCCGGTCAGAATAGGAGAAACTTGCTTGCGTGCCTGTTGGAATGCCTCAACCGATCCATGAGCTACCTTGGCGGGGCACGAAACATGCGACGCTATGAGTCCATCCTGGCGTTTTTGGACCTGGCCCATTACATCGCCAAAGGAGGTGGCCGATGACCCATTATCTTATCGAGCCGTTGGACACCCAGTTTTATCGAGGAAATTTTCCCTTTGATGCGGGGGTGGACAACTATGCCCCCACCGAGCTCATGCCAAGCCCTCGCACTCTTTACGGCGCGATTCGAGCCGCCGGATTCTCCAAGAAAAATGTCTCCTTTTCGGAACCACCGCCTGAAGCTGACACGGATCCCCTTTTGGGCAGTTTTTCGGCCAAAGGTGACCTTTACCTCAAAGGGCCGGTCCTTTGCATGGGGCAAAATCCCGTGACCTTTTATCTTCCCATGCCGGCCGACGTGGTTGCCCAAGAAAAGGGCACGCGAAAGTTATTGCACTTTTGTGTTCCTGATCCAACGAGACAGCTTTGCGACAAGACCGATGTGGACCTGGCAATTCAAAAACTTCACGTGATCGGCCGAACCTCCACGAGCACGCTGGAAAACCTGCACGAATCGCACATGCTGCCGCACACCCTTTTGCGCTGGTACCTGCTTCAGGAGGCCTCAGTAAGCCGTTCCACCGATTCTCTAAATTCCGTTGCGCAGGAGCTGTTTGCCACGGAGGTGCGCGTCGGCATGCAAAGGATGCGGGAGACGCGTGCCGCCAAGACGGGACACCTTTATGCGGCAACCCACAGCCGGCTGCGGTCCGTCGCCGTCAGGGGACCCAACTATTTTATGCGCCCCATGGGGTATTGGGTGCAAGTGGACTCATCCCGAGGCGGTAACCTTCTGACCGTCCTGGGCTCAGAAGGCGTGATGCGTCTCGGGGGGGAAAACCGACCAGCCCGCTACAAGGCCTTGGACGATTCCTTTCCCAACAACTGGATGGAGAAACACAAAGAGGAGGTCGTGAGAAAGGTGGCCGAGACGGGCCGTTTCAAGCTGTATTTGATAACGCCCGGCCTATTTGAGGGCCGCTGGCATCCTTTTACCGAGGACGGCAAGAGGATCCTCTGGAAAGACACGGCGCGTTGTCCAGAAGCCGAACTGCGGGGGGTGGCCGTAACCGGCTCGGCTTGTTACGGCGGCTGGGATATTCAGGCTGGAAAACCAAAGGCCCTGGAAAAGGCAGTCCCCGCGGGAACGGTTTACTTTCTTGCCATTTACCGTTGGGATCAGGTCCAGGATAAGGAAAAAGTGGCGGAAGAGCTTTTCGAACATTTCAACTTTCGGTCTTTGTGCCTTCAAGGTGATTCCCACACGAAATGGCAGGACGCCGCTAAGGAAGGTTTCGGCATCGCACTGATGGGAGGGTGGGATTATGTACAAAACGGCTAAGCTCATGTGGATCTACACGGAACATCCCGTGCATGTGGGAGCGGGCACGGGAGTCGGGGCCATCGATCTTCCCATTCAAAGGGAAGCCGTCACGGGCTGGCCCATCATTCAAGCCAGCGGCCTCAAAGGCTGTCTCAGGGAGCACTTTGAGTTTCTTGCGAAAAGTCAAGGGAATCAGGCCGGCCAGCAAAAAATCGTCGAAGCCTTCGGCCATGAGGCCGCTGAGCACGGCGGCGCCTTGGCCTTTGCGGACGCTAAGATGCTGCTCTTTCCGGTGCGCTCCATACGGGGCACCTTTGCCTACATCACCTGCCCTTTGGCTTTGCAGCGGCTCAAGCGTGAACTGGAGAGCATCAAACAGGCAGGAGGCCCGGTTTCTGATTTCCCCCCCGACTTGGGCACCGATCGTCCCACGGAAGAGCAAATCTGGGTGGCCAGCGGGGAAAACAACACGGTGGATTCGGACCTCACCATTGCGGCGGGCAACAGGCAGTTGGTGGGTTTGGAGGAACTTTCTTTTACCGCCGAGCCCAAATTGGTCGTCAACACCCTGGGGAAGTGGCTCGAGGGAAGCGCCGGTTCTTTGCCCTGGCTCAAAAACGGCTCCCTGCACAAAAGACTCGCCGTCGTCAGCGACAATCACTTCAAAGACTTCGTGGAAATGAGCACCGAGGTGGTGACTCGAAACCGCATCGATGACACCACCAAGACGGTGGCCGAGGGAATGCTTTGGACGGAGGAGCATCTTCCGCGCGAGTGCGTTCTCTACGCGGCGGTTTTTGCCGCGGACCCCTTCGTGGCATCCTCAACGCGCCAATGCGCCGACGCGACCGCGGTGATGAACTTCTTGGCCAACGATGCTCAGTATACGCCCAAAAGGGTGTGGCTGGGAGGCGATGTGACCGTTGGGCGTGGTCTGGTGCATCTGGCTTTTGCCTAAGACCCCAAAAGGAGAAGCGGCATGCGCACGCAAGATCAAAAAAGAGC
>Ga0209162_1003241_pt1 | contig 13299 bp, 12 predicted proteins | sample YNPNPMetaG_FD_187121 | JGI IMG/M metagenome (GOLD analysis project Ga0209162, IMG submission 187121) | Anoxygenic and chlorotrophic microbial mat microbial communities from Yellowstone National Park, USA - YNP NP MetaG (SPAdes) (version 2) ...
AGGGGCAGCCATCGAGGACACCGCTGGGGGCCTGGAGCGCTACCGGGGCCTGTTGGGGCTGGCCGGGCTGGCCGGGCTGGCCTGGGCCGCCAGCCGCATCGTGCACTCTCTCAAGCAGGGGTTCGCGAGGATATGGGGCTACCGTGCCCGCTCTTCGCTGTCCGGCAGGCTTCGGGCGCTGCCCCTGGTTATCCTGCTGACCACGGCGGGGGTGATCGGGGTGGCCCTGTCGCTGGCATCCTCCAGCCTGACCGGCTGGCTGGGCCATCGGTTGGGGCCGGCGGGCCCGTTCCTGGGCTGGTTGCTCGGTCTGCTGGGCTCCATGTTCATCTCCACGCTCATCCTCGCCATGCTCTACCGCATGGGCACGCGCACCAAGCCGGCCTGGAAGGAGGCCCTGTGGGCCGCGGCGGTGGCGGCACTGCTGCTGGAAGCGGTTCAGGTGGCGCTGGGCTTCTACTTCCGGGCGCTATCCGGCAGCCAGGCCTTCCTGGGGTCGCTGGGCATCGCCCTGGGCGTCATCATCTGGCTCTACTTCGTGGGGGTGGTGGCCTTCCTGGGGGCGGAACTGGCCGCCGCGCTTCAGGAAAGGGCCTGGTCGCCGGCATCCCCGGGAACGGCCAGCCGCATCCTCCCGGAGAGCGATGAAGAGGAAGACGACTGACGGATGGGCCGCGCCGCCTCCCTTTCCCTCCCGCCCCAACCGTATTGTCCGCTCCCCCCGCCGATGGTAAAATCATTGATGTTCTGCGCCCGTAGCTCAACTGGATAGAGCGACAGACTACGGATCTGTAGGTTGGGGGTTCGACTCCCTCCGGGCGTGCCAGACGGAAAGGCAGGTCGGGGAGGATATTTCCCGGCCTGTTTTTTTACCGGGAAGGGTCGGGCCGGCCTGCGCCCTAAATGCGCCATACCTCTGCGCCGCCTCCCGACGGTCTGACTTGATTGATTTGGTTGTCTGGCTGTTAAGTCCTGTAACCGGCGCTCTGCTAGGAGCCCGGGCAAGCCGGCGTTTTCTTTACTAAACTTTTCGGTTTACTTATAATCTCTCCAGAGCGAGAGGCGGGATGATGATAGTTCTAGAGGCGAAGGACGATTACCGCTACGGCCTCCTGGTCGGGCGGGCCTGGGGCGCGGCCTACCGGCGCATCCACTCCCGCACCCGTCCGCTTTCCCGCGCGGCCCTGCGGTGCAGGCAAGCCGCCCTCGAGGAGAGCTACCCGCAAGCACTGGAGCGCCTGGAGGGGTTGGCCCGCGCGGCCGGCTTGGAGCGCGACCGGCTGCTTTCCGCCGGTCCGGGAAACCCCCTGCCGCTTCCCGGCTGCACCAACTTCGCGGCGGTGCCGCCCGCCACCGGGGATGACCAGGTATACGTTTCCTGGAACATGGACCTTCCCGGCTTCTTCCGTCTGGCCATGGGCCGCTTCCCCCTCTTCGTGCGCCGCATCGGTACCCACAAACCCTACCTCTGCACCGGTTCCCCCCTGCTCTTCGGCCTGGGGATCATGAACTCCGACGGCCTCTGTGCCGCCCTCAACTCGGTGGGGGTGACCGACGGGGGGCCGGGCCTCACCGCCTTCGAGTTGAACAACCTGCAGATGGAGACCTGTTCCACCACGGAGGAGGCGGTCGCGTTGGTGGAGAAGGGGCCCCGGGGCGTCTTTTCCGGGATATATGCCGCCATCCTCCTCAACTCGAACATGCTTCTCGCCGACTGCCGGGGAGAGGCAGCCGTGGTGGAGTACAGCCATAACCACGTCGCCGTGACCCGCGCCAGCGAACACGGAGGGGTGCTCGCTTCCGCCAACCACCACCAGTTCCTGGACCGGGGGCTCTCGGGATGCCCTGACCCCGGAACGCAGTCGGAGATAGCCGGTTCCTGGGCCCGCCTCGCCCGTATGTGGAGACTCCTCGAGCTGCACCGGGGGCGACTCGACCCGGAAGCCGCCTCGGCCATCACCTCAGATCACGGCGCCGATTATTCCACGCTGGTCGAATACGGCATAAAGCGACCGTGGTTCGGGGAGAGGATCGACGACTCCACCATCTGCGCCCACCCCTGGAACACCTGGAACCACTTGCGGCGGGGAGAGATACAGGAAGCTCTGACCGAACGGCTCATCTCCCTCACCCTTTACCGCTACCTCATGCAGCCCCTGCGCTGCACGGTCTGGCTCGGGCGGGGCTATCCCTGCCGGAGCCAATACCGCCCGGTCTTCGTGGGCGACCTGCTGGAGATGCCCTGGACAGATAAGGCCAGGGGAGAGATGGAGCCGGAGGGGTTCGGGAGAGCCCTGAAAGAGCGGGGAGGAAGGGGCGTCTTCTTCTCCCGGCCAGTCAGCGATACTGCCCTGCAGCGGGCGGCGCGCTGGGTCCTGGTCAGCGTGGTGATAGGCCTGGATCGGTCCTTCGGGAAGATGCAGGGCAGAAGCTGAGAACGCAAGGGGGGCCGGCCTGTCGCCGACCAAATGAAACGTACCGATTAATTGCCCTTTTCTCTCCCTCTCGTTGAGAGCCGCCCTCGTTTATGCCATATTTACCTTGCCGGGAGAGAGCGAGATTAGGAGGAAGGGCCCATGGAGCCAGAGAAGATCGCCGGGATGGTGGAACAGCGCTGCCCCTATGCCCGCCGCACCCACGTACGCGTGCGCACGGTGGCCCAGGAGGACGGCAGGGTGACCATGGCGCTGGAGGAATCCCCGGACAACCTCAATGCTTTCGGATTGGTGCATGCCGGGGCCATCTGCGGTTTCGCGGAAACGGCGGCGGGGGCGGCTCTGCTGACCCACCTCGATCCCTCCGAGTACATCGTGCTCAATACTTTCCTCAACGTGCGCTTCACTGCCCCGGGGCGGGGAGAGCTCACCTGCTCCACCCGGGTGACCCCCGAGGAGTTCGGGGCGGTCATGGAGGAGGTCATCTCCGAGGGAAAAGCGGGCAAGACGGTGGACTTCAAGGTGCGGGATGAGAGCGGCAGGGTCGTGGCTTCCGGGCAGGCCACCTTCCGCATCATGCCCACTCCCGATGAATATAGAAAATATTTCGCCTGATCCCGAGGGGGACGCAGGGCTTTAAGGGGTGGTGGGTTGTCTTGGCCGGGCACCGTGAGTTCATGCTGGAAGCCCTGCAAGAGGCGGAGAGGGCCCGTGAGCACGGGGATGTGCCGGTGGGCTGCGTGGTGGTGCGCGACGGCGAGATAATCGGAAAGGGCCATAACCGCCGCGAGGAGACCGGCGACCCCCTGGCCCATGCGGAGATGCTGGCCCTGCGGGAGGCAGCGGAGGCGCTGGGGAGCTGGCGGCTGGACGGATGCGACCTCTATGTCACCTTAGAGCCCTGCGCGATGTGTGCGGGGGCGCTGGCCCAGGCCCGCGTATCGCGACTCTTCTACGGGGCACGCGACTTCAGGGCGGGAGCGGCGGGCAGCGTCTTCGACCTCCTCACCGACCCCCGGCTCCCCCACCGCGTGGAGGTCGCCGACGGCATCTGCGAGGAAGAGTGCCGCTCCCTGATCTCCGGCTTTTTCGAGGAGAAGCGCGCCTGAGCGCCGATGGGAGCGGGAGCTCAGCCGGTCAGGGATCCTCTTCGTCCATCTCGGCCAGCCATTCCCTGATGCGGCGGTCCAGCTCGTCTCGGGCCTCGCGGAATCTGACCAGCTTCTTCTCCTCAGTCCCCTCGAAGGCCGCCGGGTCCTCCATGCGCCAGGAGAGCCGGTTCAACGCCAGCCCATAAGTGACCGGACAGTTCTCCTCGGCGTTGGCACAGACAAAGACCGCATAGTGGATGGTCTCCTTGCCCAGGAAGCGGTCGATGCCCTTGGAGGTCTGGCCGCTGATGTCGATCCCCACTTCCTGCATGACCTTGACCGCGAGCGGATTCACCCCGCGCGGCTCCAGCCCGGCGCTCAAGGCCTCGAAGCGATCGCCGGCGTGATGCCGCAGCAACCCCTCGGCCATCTGGCTGCGGGCGGAGTTGCCGGTACACAGGAACAACACTTTTTTCTTTCTCATGCTCTCCTCACACCTCCTGGCCATTCAGCGCCATCGTTGCCGGCAATCGGTATCCTCCCGATTATGATGCCCGACAATAACGGCGGATATGAGATTCTTAACCGATTTTTAACCTGGAGGGTCCGCCAGCGCTTCTCCAGGGAAAGCGGACGGCAAGACCAACCACGCATGACCGAGCTGATCCAGGCCGTCGAAGGCCGCTACATCTCGTCGTGCCGGTCTGCCTGGTTGCAAAGCGGAAAGGTTTTTCTCTTTCCCTAAAGCTGAGTGGCATGGAGCGAGGACCCTCTTTATAATAGTCGGCGGAGAGGTGCCAGAGCGGCCGAATGGGGCGGTCTCGAAAACCGTTGAGCCCTTCGCGGGGCTCCGTGGGTTCAAATCCCACCCTCTCCGCCAATTTAAAAATGGAGTCAGGCCTTGACCATGACGGCCGCGGTAACGGCGGGGTCAGGCCTTGACGTTGACAGCCGAGCGGCGCATCCGGGAGACCGAGAAGCGGCCGTCCCACCCCTTTTGCGGGAGATCGCCGGAGCTGGAACAATGAGCTGGACAACTCCAAGAATATCTTCAATATGTAAAATAAAAATGCGAGGTGTTACCTTCGCCACAGGCCTCAATTCGGTATAATTTCCTTGCGGGTGAAAGCCCGCGATCTTCTCCCCGAAGAAGACGACGCACATTTCGCAGCAGGAGGGAGGATGAGTTGAGGGAGTTCTTCAGGCCGCATTCCGTGGCGGTCATCGGGGCGTCTGAAAAGCCGGGTAAGGTGGGGCGGGTGGTCCTGGAGAACATCCTGGGATGCGGCTATCCCGGTGATGTCTACCCGGTCAACCCGCACGGCGGGGAGATCTTGGGTCTCAAGGCCTATCCCTCCGTGGAGGAACTCCCGGAAGCGCCCGACCTCGCGGTGATCATCGTTCCGGCAGCGGCGGTGCCCAGCGTGCTGGACCAATGCGGGCTCAAGGGCATAAAAGCGGCAGTGGTCATCTCCGCCGGCTTCAAGGAGGCTGGTCGGGAGGGTTACCGCCTGGAGCTGGAGCTGGAAGAGATGGCCAGGCGCCACAATATGCGCGTGCTCGGTCCCAACTGCCTGGGGCTGGCGGATACCTCCACCCCCCTTAACGCCACCTTCGCCAGAACCACTCCGCTCACCGGGCGGTTGGCCTTCTTCTCGCAATCGGGCGCATTGTGCACCGCGGCGCTGGGCTGGACCCGCGAACACGGGCTGGGCTTCTCCAAGTTCATCTCCATCGGCAACAAGATGGACGTGGACGAGGTTGATCTGCTGAAGGCGCTGGAAGATGACTGGCATTCCCGGGTGATCGCCGGGTACCTGGAAGGTATCAAGCGGGGCGAGGAGTTTTTGCGGTTGGCAGCGGAGGTGACCAAGAAGAAGCCGGTGGTCATCTTCAAGGCCGGCACCACCCAGGCCGGGGCCAAGGCGGTTTCTTCCCACACCGGCACCCTGGCGGGCTCAGAGAACGCCTACGCGGCATCCTTCAAGCGCACCGGGGTCATCAGGGCGGAGAGCATGGAGGAGCTCTTTCACATCTGCCGCGGCTTCTCCCAGCAACCGGTGCCGGCGGGGGACCGGGTGGCCATCCTCACCAACGCCGGCGGACCGGGCATCATCACCGCTGATGCTCTGGAGAAGGCGGGCTTGAAGATGGCCGGGCTGGAGGAGAAGACCATCTCCCGCCTGAAAGAGCATTTGCCCCCTGCCTCCAACTTCTACAACCCGGTCGACGTGTTGGGAGACGCCCTCGCCGACCGCTACCGCGCCGCCCTGGAGGCGCTCATGGAGGACGCGAACATCGACTCGATCATCTGCATACTCACCCCCCAGGCCATGACCCAACCGGTGGAAACGGCCAGGGTTCTGGTGGACGGCTGCGCGGGCAAGGGGAAGAGCGTCTTCGCCGTGTTCATGGGGGGCACGGAGATAGATGAGGCGGAAGGCATCCTGCACGCAGCGGGCATCCCCAACTACCGCTTCCCGGAAACGGCGGTGCACACCATCAGGGCCATGGTCGAGTACCGCTCCTACCTGAGCAGGGGAGAGGACGAGGTGGTGTCCTTCGAGGCGGACAGGGAGGTGGTTGACCGCATCTTCTCCCGCGTCCTCTCGGAGGGTCGCTACCAGCTGGGGGAAATGGAGGCGCGGGAGGTCTTCCTCAGCTACGGCATCCCCGTGGCCCGCACCCTGCTCGCCACCAACCTCACCGAATGCATCGCCGCCGGCCGGGAGATCGGCTACCCGGTAGTGGCCAAGATCGCCTCCCCCCAGATCCTGCACAAGACCGAGGTGGGCGGGGTCAAGGTGGGCATCGGCAACACCGACGAGCTCATCGAGGCCTACGAGGAGATCAACGCCAACGTGAGGAGGCTCATGCCCAACGCCACCGTCTGGGGGGTGGTGGTCCAAGAGATGCTCAAGCCCTCCCGCGAGCTCATCGTGGGGATGAACCGCGACCCCCAGTTCGGCCCCTTGCTGATGGTGGGGCTGGGCGGCATCTACGTGGAAGTGCTCAAGGACGTCAGTTTCCGGCTGGCCCCCGTGGGAAAGCGGGAATCCATGGAGATGCTCAAGGAGCTCAAGACCTATTGGCTTTTGCGGGGCAGCCGCGGAGAGAAGCCCGCGGACATAGGGGCGGTGGCAGAGGTCATCCAGCGGGTTTCCCAGCTGGTTTCGGACTTCCCGGTCATCCAGGAACTGGATATCAACCCCCTGCGGGTCTTCGACCGGGACATGGGTTGCGTGGCGGCGGACGCGAGGATGATAATCGGGGAATCATAGGGGAGTGAGCGAGATGAAGGAAGAGCCGAAGGTCCTTTACCTGGTCTCCGAGCAGGGCTTCTCCGGCCTGCACACCATCTGCCTGGGAATAACCCTGCGCCTGCGCCGCCAGGGCTATCGGCTGGGATACATGAAGCCCCTGGGAAACCGCTACCGCAAGGAGGGCGACCTCCTCACCGACGATGATGCCTATGAGACCCGCCGGGAACTGGGCCTGGAAGAGGAGCTCAAGGACATCTGCCCGGTCATCTTCACCGCCCAACTGGTCAGGGAAGCCCTCTCGGAGGGCAGGCCCGATTACCTCTCTTCGGTGCGGCGGGCATTTTCACGCGTGAGCGAGGGGAAGGACATCGTGATCCTGCAGGGCCCGCTGGCCGCCGCCCAGGGGGCCTTCCTGGGCATCTCCACTTACCGGCTGGCGCGAGAATTCGCCGCACGGGTGGTCATGGTGGAGAAATACGATGACGCTTTCTTCGTGGACCATTTGCTCTGCGCCCGGGACGCCTTCGGCGACCGCCTCGAAGGGGTCATCTACAACATGGTCCCCCCGGTCCGCTATAGCTTCGTCAACGAAACGCTCAAGCCCTACCTGGAAGAAACGGAGGGCATCCCCGTCTTCGGGGTGATCCCGGAGGACCGGCCCATGAAAGCAGTAAGCGCCCGGGAGCTGGCCGAGGGACTGCGCGGCGAGGTCCTGGCGGGAGAGGACGCCCTGGAGAACCAGGTGGAGGGGGTGCTGGTGGGGGCCATGGGCCCGGAGCACGCCATCTCCATATTCCGCAAGCGCAAGGGGCAGTGCGTGGTCACCGGGGGAGACCGCTCCGACATCCAGCTGGCCGCCCTGGAGGTGGGCATGCCCTGCTTGATCCTCTCCGGCAGTCTCTATCCCTCTTCCATCATCCTGGGCAAGGCGGACGAGCTGAAGATACCGGTGATCCTGGTCCCCGACGACACCCTGGGAGCGGCGGAGAAGGTCGATCTCATCCTGAAGACCTCGCGCACCCGCGACCCGCGCAAGCTGGCGAGGATAGAGGAACTGCTGGACATGTACCTCGACTGGGAACGCCTCCTGCGGATGACCGGCCTGCCTCCCCGGTCCTGAGCCCCGAGATCCCCTGCTCCAGAACGCCGGCCTTCCTATCGATCTTTACCTGGCCAATCAACGGCTTGTTACCGCAGACCGCTGGGGTCTTTGATAACCCGGTCAAGGAGATGCAGGAAGAGGAGCGTTTTACGGGCCTAATCCACGGCCGCATCCCGGAAAAACCGTAAGTTCTTCAGAAAAACCCCGCCGTCTTCCTCTCATCGCCCGTAGATGGCCTTGAGTAGTGGATAAGGGTTGACCGCCGCCCCGCCGTTGGGGTGGAACTCGAAATGGAGGTGGGGGCATCCGCGAGCGTTCCCGGTGTCGCCCACGTACCCGATGACCTGGCCGGCGGCTACCCTACCGCTGGCGGCGTATCCCTGCAGGTGCATGTAGTAGTACAGGTGGCCGTTGTCCCCGTAGAGGAAGATGTACAGCCCAGCGTTGCCTCCGGACCGCTGCACCACCGTGCCGCTGGTTATGGCCACGCAGGGCGTGCCGTAATTAGCCATGATGTCACAACCCTTGTGAGTCCTTCCCCCGCTGCGAGGGGCTCCCCAGTCGTTGGTGAAGCTGCAGGGGCCGGCAACAGGGAAGTACAGACCGTCAACCGGTCCGACCACCCAGCTGCTGCCCCCGCTGCTGCCCCCGCTGCTGCTACCCCCGCTCCTGGCAGCGGGGCGGCTTGCTGCCATCTGCTGCTGCACCAACGAGGCTATCTCCGCATCCAGGCTGGAGAGGATGGATTTCTGCTCCGCCAGTTTCGCCTGGATGGCTCCCCGCTGCCGGGCCAAGGCGGCGGCCTGCTCCTGGTGCCGGGCCCGGGAGCTCTCTAAAGCGGCCCGCTTCTCCCGGATGGTGGAGAGCAGTTCGCGGGCTCCCTCCACCATGTCCGCGTCGTAGTTGCCTATCATCCTCATGAAATCGTAAGAGTTGAGGAAATCCCCGAAGGACTCGGTATCCAGGATGACCTCCAGGGTGGTGGCGCTGCCTTCCATGTACATGGCCTTGATGCGTCGCGAAAGGATCCCCTTGTAGGCATCGAGCTTGGCCTCCGCCTCCTCCAGCTCGGCCTGGTTGCGCTCAATCGATGCTTCCACCAGGGCCAACTGGGACTGGGTCTGGTTGAGCGCGGCGGTGAGTCGGTCCAGCTCAGCCTGGTTGGCCTGGAGCTGGGCCTTGACCTGCTTGGCTTTCTCCTGCTTCTCGCTCAAGGTGTCCGCCCGCACCACCGCGGGACGCACCACCGGCAAAAGCGCCAGCGCCATCACCGCTACCGCCAGCAAGGCGAGCGGCTCCGCCGCTTTGCGTGCTTGGACGGCCGTTTTCCTCATATCCATCACCTCCAGGAGGCCTTCCGGCCTCCTTCGATAACTGTCTTCTGCCTCTGCCGGCTCCAATCCTGCATCCGGCGTTTACCTTAAGATTGTATCGGCGCCCCGCGGAAGGGGTCAAATCAGCGCTCTCCCGGAGAAACTTCTAACGCTTTATCCCGCTTCAACGCAAAGCTCAACGGATGGGGGCGCTCCGTTCGGCGCACTCGCCAGAGGACTTCCGCGCATGTAAAACCGAACCTCGCTCCGGTTTCTCTCTGCTATCATTCAGGGGGTGAAAAAGCTTTGTGATCTGGAGGAGATGGGCGTGGAGGCCTGCGCCGAGGCCCTGGCGGAGGAACTGGCAGCGGGCGGCCTGGTCGTCTTTCCTACGGATACGGTGTACGGGATGGCTGCATCGGTAAGCCATACGCCGGCCCTGAGGAGGATATTCGAGCTGAAAGGAAGGGGTTGGGAGAAATCGCTGGTGATCATGGTCTCATCCCTTAAAGAGGCGGAATCGTTCCTGGCGGAGGAGGCGTTGCCCCGCCTGCGTCGGTTGTCGCGTCTTTGGCCGGGAGCCCTCACCGTGGTCGCCCGCAGGCGGGGGGGAGTGCCTTGGATGGAGGAGGTGGCACCCGGCCGGGACACCCTGGGGCTGCGCATCCCCGACCATCCCCTCGCGCTGGCGTTATTGCGGAAAGCGGGCTCGCTGGCGGTGACCAGCGCCAACCTGAGCGGCCAGGAGCCGCCCCGCCATTTCAAAGAGGTCCCTGAGGCCGTCCTCGAAGGGGTGGGGATGGCCTGCCGCTCCCGCTATCCGGGCAGCGGGATGCCCTCCACCGTCGTCGAGCTCCGCGGGGAGGGCGTCCATCTGCTGAGGCCGGGGCCCCTCGGTCTTGGGCTGATCCTTGAAGCCCTGGAGGAAGAAACGGAGAGGGAGGTCGAGTGAGTTTGACCTCCCGGAATTCCTCTCCCCCGGTCGTGATAAACTCGATAGGCCGCGGCGGCGCATCTGTCTTGTCCATGACGTGAACATGGGAAGCAGCGCTTGATCTGGAGGTTTCTTGGATATCCTGTTCGTCTGCACCGGTAACATCTGCCGAAGCCCCATGGCCGAGGCCATCTTCGAGGACCGCCTGGCCCGCGGGTGGCCCGCCCTCTACGCCTTGGTGCGGGCGGGCTCAGCCGGCATCGCGGCCATGGAGGGAAGCAGAGTGACCGAGACCGCCGTGCAGGCGATGGACCTGCGGGGTCTGGACATCAGCCAGCACCGGGCCCAGGCCCTGGACCTCCGCCTGGCGCGCAGCGCCTTTTTCATCGTGACCATGGCCCGGGAGCACCTGCTGTCCATCGAGCGCATGGGTGAGGACCTGATGGACAAATCCTTCACCCTTCCCTACTTGGCCACCCTGCATGATGAGGCCATGTCTTTTCTGGGGACGAAGAGGGCCGACAACGAATGGGAGGTCCGCGCCCGTCTGCTCGCACTCAGGGAATGGCTGGGAAGGGTGAGGAAGAAAGCGGGGGGAGGCGAGGCGGAGATGATGGCCTCTGATATAATTGACCCCATCGGCGGGAGCCTGGAAACCTACCTGACGGTGGCCGATACCATCGAGGAGGCCTTGGAGAGATTGATGCCCATGCTGTTCGGAGCGCCGGAGGACCGACCTTGAGGGTGAGCATCGGCAGCGATCACGCCGGTTTCCGCCTCAAGGGCATCATCCTCTCCTGGCTGCAGCGCGAGGGGTGCGAGGTGGAAGACTGCGGGACCTCCGACGAGGCCTCCTGTGATTACCCCGACTATGCCCTGCATGTGGCCCGTTCTGTGCAAGAGGGGAGGAGCGAGCGTGGGATCCTGGTCTGCGCCACCGGCGTGGGCATGGCCATCTGCGCCAACAAGTTCAAGGGTATCCGCGCCGCGGTCTGCAACGACCTCTATACCGCCCGCTTCAGCCGGCTGCACAACGACGCCAATGTGCTCTGCCTGGGAGAGCGGGTCATCGGCCCCGGGCTGGCACTGGAGATAGTGGAGCTGTGGTTGAAAACCCCCTTCGAGGGAGGCCGGCACCAGCGGAGGGTGGAGCTGATATGCTCCCTGGAGGAAGGGGCCGGGCGGGAAGCCGGCACCGTAGGCGGAGAGGTCTCCTGATGAGGTTGGGAAACGGCGGATGAAGACGAGTGTCCTTTGGAAGAGCGATCCCGAGGTGGCCCGCATCATCCAGGCGGAGCTGGAACGGGAGAGGAGCAGGATCGAGCTGATCGCCTCGGAGAACTTCCCCTCTCTGGCGGTTTTGGAGGCCGCGGGGTCGGTGCTCACCAACAAGTACGCGGAAGGATATCCGGGAAGGCGGTATTACGGGGGCTGCGAGTGCGTGGACCTGGTCGAGGAACTGGCCATCCGCCGCGCCAAGGAGCTATTCGGGGCCGAGCACGCCAACGTCCAGCCCCATTCGGGCGTCCAGGCCAACACCACCGTTTACTTCGCCGCACTCAAGCCGGGCGACACCATCCTGGGCATGGACATGAGCCACGGCGGACACCTCTCCCACGGCGCGCCGGTGAGCATCTCCGGGGCCTACTTCCGCGCCTTTCACTACGGGGTCAACCGAGAGACCGAGCGCATCGACTACGATGAGGTGGCCGAGTTGGCCCGTTCCTGCCGTCCGCGCCTGATCATCGCGGGTGGCAGTTCATATCCTCGCGACATCGACTTCGCCGTTTTCCGCCGCATCGCCGACGAGGTGGGGGCTTTCCTCATGGTGGACATGGCCCATTTCGCCGGGCTGGTGGCGGGCGGCGTCCACAGCGACCCCGTCCCCCACGCCCATTTCGTCACCTCCACCACCCACAAGACCATGCGGGGGCCGCGGGGCGGGATGATCCTTTGCAAAAGCGAGTTCGCTCAGCAGATAGACCACGCTCTTTTCCCCGGCGTTCAGGGAGGGCCCCTCATGCACATCATCGCCGCCAAGGCAGTGGCCCTGAAGGAGGCCTCGGAGGAGGGCTTCCGGGATTACGCCCGCCGGATCGTGGCCAACGCTCGGGCCCTCGCCGCGGCTCTGCAGGAGCGAGGCTTCCGCCTGGTGTCCGGGGGCACCGAGACCCACTTGATGCTAATCGATCTGCGCCCCCAGGGCATAACCGGGAAGCAGGCGCAGCTGGCCCTGGACGAGGTGGGCATCACCGCCAACAAGAACGAAGTGCCCTTTGATGACCGCCCGCCGGCCATCGCCAGCGGTCTCCGCCTGGGCACCCCGGCGGTTACCACCCGGGGCATGGGGGAGGAGGACATGGTGACCATCGCCGGGTTCATCGCCGACACCCTGCACAACCTCGACGATGCCGGCGTGAAGAAGAGGGTGGGGGAGCAGGTCCAGGAGTTCCTGCGGTCATTTCCCCTTTACCCCGAGCTGTGAGACGGGGGGCCGGCATGGGCTCGCGTCCCGGCTGGAACGAATATTTCTCCTGCATCGCCCGCCAGGTAGCCACCCGCTCCACCTGCCTGCGGCGCCAAGTGGGCTGCGTCATCGTCTTGGAGAAACGCATCGTGGCCACCGGATACAACGGCGCCCCCTCCGGCATGCCCCATTGTGAGGAGACCGGGTGCCTGCGCGAGCGGGAGAACGTGCCGCCGGGTGAGAGGCACGAACTGTGCCGCGGGCTGCACGCAGAACAGAACGCCGTCATCCAGGCGGCCATGCACGGGACGGCGGTGCGGGGAGCCAGCCTCTACTGCACCCATCACCCCTGCATACTCTGCAGCAAGATGCTCATCAACGCGGGTATCACGCGCATCTATTACCTCGAGGGCTACCCGGACGCCATGGCGCGTCGTTTCCTGGAGGAGGCGGGAGTGGAGTCGATCCGCCTGGAGGAAGGAACTTAGGGGTCATGGCCATATACGTTCTGGCCTTCGGGTTGAGCCTGGTCCTCTCGCTGACCTTGACACCCCTGGCCAAGAAACTGGCCTGCCGCGTGGGCGCCATCGTCATGCCCCACGACCGCAAGGTCCACGAGAGACCCACCCCCACCCTGGGAGGCCTGGCCATCTTCGCCTCGGTGGCCCTTTCCGTGCTGGCCTGCCTGGTTTTC
>Ga0209162_1003250_pt1 | contig 13268 bp, 10 predicted proteins | sample YNPNPMetaG_FD_187121 | JGI IMG/M metagenome (GOLD analysis project Ga0209162, IMG submission 187121) | Anoxygenic and chlorotrophic microbial mat microbial communities from Yellowstone National Park, USA - YNP NP MetaG (SPAdes) (version 2) ...
ATAGCTACGATACCGCCATATATGAGCATCCCTGCCTTGCAAGTAACCAGATATGGTGGATTGACTGCCTAAATCCTGCTCATGGATGCTGGAGGGCAAAACAAAATTACAGCTGACAAACCACTAGATTGTTGGCCATTCTGCTCCTCCAGCGTACGGTTTTGCTGGATATGATACCGCAATGGCTCACAATTCAGAAGAGGTGGATAATTGCACAGGTCGCAATTTTGTCGGACCTGGCCACTTTGTAGGACAACTGCTCGCAGTTGTCCTACAACTTTTGGACACACCCATTCTCCAGCAAGCATCCATTCCCAAGACCAAAGGAGACATGTGGGTAATCACCAGGTCACGTCATCTTGACGCCCTGTCTTACTCTGTTATAATATGAGTTCACTGCAAAAAGGTCGTTTCACCGCCGAGACGGAGAGTACGCAGAGGTTACACTTGGAGCCTGTCCGAAAAACCGTACACATAGGGATGCGTCGGTTAAGTTTTTCGGACAGGTACTTAATGTAGAACTCCGTGCTCCCGGTGTCTCTGCGGTGAGTTTTCGAAGTGAAGTCATAATTATTAAACTTATCGGGGCGGCCTGCCCAGGCCGCCCTGTCGTATGAGTTTAGAATAAATGTTGGAAAGTCTGCTGGATAAACTGGACAAGGTTGAAGCACGCTATGATGAACTGACCCGCCTGATGGCCGACCCTGCCATAGCACAAGATTATGCCAGGGTGACCGAATATGCTCGCGAGCAGGCCGAGTTGGAGGAAATCGTAGCCGCTTACCGGGGTTACAAAAGCACCTCCAGAGAGCTACAAGAAATCGAGGCTCTGCTGGCCGAGGAGTCGGATCCGGAGCTGAAAGCCCTGGCCGGGGAAGAGGCTGCCAGGTTGGAGTCACAACTGAATGCGTTGCAAGACAAATTATACAACCTGCTGCTTCCCAAAGATCCGCGCGACAGACGCGATGTAATTGTCGAAATCCGTGCCGGTGCCGGCGGCGAGGAGGCCGGGCTTTTTGCTGCCGATCTGTACCGTATGTATACACGTTACGCTGAACGTCAGGGATGGGAAACGGAACTATTTAGCAGCCATCCTACGGGCATTGGAGGCTTTAAAGAAGTGATGTTCTACGTGCGGGGGCGTGGCGCCTTTTCCCGCCTCAAGTTTGAGAGCGGTGTCCATCGTGTCCAGCGCGTACCCATCACCGAATCTTCAGGCCGTATCCACACCTCCACTGCCACCGTGGCTGTTCTCCCTGAGGTAGACGAAGTCGAGGTACACATTGACCCCGACGACCTGGAGATCGAGGCATATGGTTCCTCCGGACCGGGCGGACAACATATGCAGAAGAATGCCACCGCCATCCGTATTGTCCACAAACCCACCGGTATGGTCGTCACGTGCGAAAGCGAGCGCTCTCAGACACAGAACAGACTGCGTGCCCTTGCCGTCCTGAGAGCACGTCTCTACGAAAGGGAGCGGCAGAAACAGGAAGCTGAAGTGGCCCAGGCGCGCCGTTCCCAGGTCGGCACCGGAGAGCGTAGCGAGAAAATCCGCACTTACAATTTCCCTCAAAACCGGGTCACCGACCATCGCATCGGTCTGACCCTCTACCAACTCCCCGAGGTTTTGGACGGTGATCTCGATCCCTTAATCGAGGCGCTGATTGCCTGGGAACAGGCAAACCGTCTGGAAGCCGTGGCAGGGGAAGAGGAGGCACGGCCTCTGCCGCTCCGTGCCGAAGAAGCTGTACGTTAAACGGTGCAAAATTGATACCTGCGCTGCTGGCCAGGCATATTCATAATGGCGTGTCTCGCTCACCGTTTGTTGTAGGGCGTATTCTGTCGGAAGCAACCGCGCGCCTCAGATCCGTCACCGATGCACCCCGCCTCGAGGCAGAAGTATTGCTCTCACATACTCTGGGCATCTCTCGCGCGTCCTTGCTGGCACACTCGGAGCGTGTTCTGACCCCCGGCCAATATGCTGCATGTGTTGCTTTGATCGAGCGCCGTGCCTCGGGCTATCCGCTCCCCTACCTCACCGGCCGCACTGAGTTCTGTGGATTGGAGTTCGAGGTCACGCCTGAGGTCTTGATCCCCCGGCCTGAAACGGAGACGCTGGTGGAGCTGGCTCTGGCCTGCCGTCCGATGACCGTTGTTGATGTCGGTACCGGCTCCGGGTGCATTGCCGTCTCCCTGGCGGTATTCTTGCCGCAGGTAACGGTTTACGCCATTGACATCTCACACGCAGCACTGGCCGTTGCCAGACGCAATGCAGAGCGACACCACGTCTCCGACCGGGTGAGGTTGCTGGCAGGGGATGTGCTCAGCCCACGTCCCGGTCCGGTGGATCTGGTCGTTTCTAATCCACCTTACATCCCCTCTTCTGAATGTGCCCTGCTTCCTCCCTCGGTGCGCAATTACGAGCCTCGCATAGCCCTGGACGGAGGGCCTGACGGACTGACTTTCATCAGGCGCTTGTTGAAGGAGTCACCAGCCGTCTTGCGCCCGGGCGGAAACCTGCTGATCGAGATCGGCAGCACTCAGGGTGAGGATGCCTGCCATCTGGCCCGTGCCATCCTTCCGCAGGCAAAAGTCACGCTGCACAAGGATATGGCCGGCAGAGACCGTGTACTCCAGGTGAGCGACATTGTGCCGGATTAGAGAGGCGAGAGGCGAGAGGCAGGAGGCAGGAGGCAGGAGGCAGGAGGCAGGATGATCAGGCTGGTAGCGCTGGACCTGGACGGTACGCTGATGGGGGATGACAGGGTAATCACCCCCAGGGTGCGTCTGGCCATCGACGCTGTCCAGAAGCAGGGTACAATAGTGACCCTTGCAACGGGCCGCATGTTCAGTTTCCTCGTTCCCATCGCCCGTGAGCTGGGCATTACCGCTCCGCTAATCTGCTACCAGGGTGGCCTGATCCAGGCCGCTGATTCGACCACTCCGATCTATCGGGCGACTATGGACGTTGCACTGGTGCGTGAGGTGCTGGCATGGCAGACGCAGCGTAATGTGCATATTGTGCTGTACGCTGACGATGCAGTCTTTTTGACGGAGCACCTTCATTCCATCGAGTTCTATCAGCATATGCTTGGCGAAAACCTGATCTGGGTGGATTCCCTGGACTCCGTGCTCGAGCGCCATCAACCGGTCAAATTTATCATCTTCGTCGAACCGGAGGAGGCTGATGCGCTCAAAGAGGAATTGCAGACACTGTTCGGGGCAAGGCTGGAGATAACACGCTCTCATGCGTTGATTGTCGAGGGCAATCCCCTGGGTGTCTCGAAAGGGGATGCACTGCGGCGTCTGGCTGAGTACATGCACGTCCCGCAGTCCCAGGTTATGGCGGTGGGTGATCAGGACAATGATATCCCGATGCTCGAATGGGCCGGCATAGGGGTGGCGATGGGCAACGCCAGCCCTGGCCTTAAAGCCATTGCTGACTGGATCGCCCCGCCGCTGCAAGAGGATGGGGCTGCCGTGGCACTCGAACGTTTCGTGCTTAAATCCGCTCTTAATCAGCCTGTCCGGCTGCCACCCGAGTGAGGTGTTCGGCCTCTACTACGTACACATCGTCGGCCGGCTGCTTTCTCTGAGCATTCCACGCTGGCAGGCGCTTTCCACTTGTGTATACCTCCAGCCGGATCAGGCCGATTGAAAACCGTCTCCTCCTGAGCACCTCGCATCAGGTGCCGGCCTCCGCCAACATCCCCCAGGACAACTGATGGTGCAGGCCAGACACCGGTTACAGGCCCCAAAAGACGTACGGGCGAGGAGTGCCTCGCCCGTACAGTTACCCCGAGGATTGGGTGTGTCCCAAAGTTGTAGGACAACTGCGAGCAGTTGTCCTACAACTTTGGACGCACCCCGAGGATTTGTGAGCAGTGTGGAAGGCGGGTTTGAAGTTTCGACTACAATATCTCTGTTGCTATCCTCTTCCTGGCTTTGCCCTCCGCAGGTGGCGTCACCGGCTTCAGAGAGACCCCTTCGAATTCGTCAATGGGGCCATCGGAAGATGGGCTATCGCCCCGGTAGCCCGTGCCAGCCGGAATCAGCTTGCCTATAATGACGTTCTCCTTTAACCCCAGCAGCGGGTCCTCTTTACCTTCAATCGCTGCACCGGAGAGCACCCGGATAGTGTGCTGGAACGAGGCAGCGGAGAGGAAGCTGTCGGTGCTGAGAGCAGCCTTCGTGACTCCAAGCAGCACCGGCCAGGCCCTGGCAGGCTGCCCGCCGGCCTCGATCACCTTGCGGTTGATCTCCTCAAGGTCTAACCTTTCGATCAGCTCGCCTGGCAGCAAGTCGGTATCACCAGAATCGGTGATCTGTACTTTGCTCAGCATCTTGCGGAAGATGACCTCGAAGTGCTTATCATTGATATTCACCCCCTGCGAACGGTAGACCTTCTGAACCTCCGCCAGCATATAACGTTCCGTCTCCTCGCGGCCGAGGATGCGCAGGATGTCGTAGGGATTTAACACTCCCTCGATCAGTTGCGTGCCCGGTTCAATGCGCTGACCTTCCTCAACCAGCAGGCGGCCGGTAGATGGCACTTCATACTCACGCTCTTCCCTGCGTTCGTGGATCACGGTGATCGAACGATCACTGCAGACGACCCGGCCCCCCTTCTCCGCAACGATATACTTTTCATCGCGCCAGGAAGCCAGTGGTGTCCCCTCGCTCACCTCATCGCCGTCCTCAACCAGTACTTTCCAGCCCCGCTTGATCTCGTATTCGAAACGCTCGATCTCGCTATCCACCACCAGGATTTTGCGCTGGTTGCCGGAGCGGACGATGTGGACCACCCCGCCAATCTCGGACATCGGGGCCTCACCCTTGGGCTTCTTGCGAGCCTCGAAAAGCTCCTCTACACGTGGCAGGCCGACCGTGATATCGCCGCCCTCGGCCACACCACCGGTGTGGAATGTACGCAGCGTCAACTGGGTGCCGGGCTCGCCGATGGACTGTGCAGCCACGATACCGACCGCAGCGCCAACAGCAACCATCTCCCCGCGCCCCAGGTCGCGCCCGTAGCATAGTGCGCAAATGCCGTGCCTGAGCTGGCAGGTCAGTGGAGAACGCACGTAGACTGCTTCGACATTGGCCCTGTCTATCGCTGCCACCACATCCTCGTCCAGCTCCTGATTGCGGTCCACGATCAGCTCGCCGGTCTGGGGATTCCTCACCGGTGCGGCCGCGATGCGGCCTAACAAACGTTCAGCCATCGTTTGACCGCCCACATCGTCGGAACGACGGATCCAGATACCCGATGTGGTCCCACAGTCGCGGGCATTGATAATGATATCCTGCGCCACATCCACCAGCCGACGTGTCAGGTATCCGGCATCCGCGGTGCGCAGAGCCGTGTCTGCCAATCCCTTGCGCGAGCCGTGGGTACTGATGAAATACTCCAGTGCCGAGAGACCCTCGCGCAGATTGCTGCGGATGGGCATGGGGATAATGCGGCCGGACGGGTCGGCCATCAATCCGCGCATACCGGCCAGTTGTGCGATAGGCCCGAAGCCTCCCTTAGAGGCGCCAGATTTGGCCATAATGGCGACCGAACTCACCGGAGCCAGGGCATTGGCGACCGCTTCTGAAACTTGTTCCCTTGCCCGTGACCACAGTTCGATGGTACGGGTGTACTGTTCCTCCTCTGTCAGCAGGCCACGGCGATACTGTCTGTCCACCTCGGCCACGATCTGCTCGGTACTTTCGATAATGCTGGCTTTGGCCTCGGGTATTACCATGTCAGAGATGGCGATGGTAACGCCAGAGCGAGTGGCGAATTTGAAACCGATGTCTTTAATGCGGTCTACCAGCTCGGTTGTCGTCTCACGCCCTAACTGCTGATAGCACAAAGCCACCAGGTCCTGCAGCGCTCCCTTGTCCATCGGCCGGTTGATGAAGCGCAGCTCGTCCGGCAAAGCGCGATTAAACAGGCAGCGCCCTACCGTGGTCTCGACTGGTTGGGGAGGCGGGGGGTTATGCTCGTATACCTGCCTGACCACCACAGGGGTATGTAGGTCAACCACTCCCAGCTCATAGGCAATCTCCACCTCGTCCAGGTCTACAAATGGCTTGCGCGGCTCGCCGGCGCGGGCCGGGTCTTCCATCGTCATATAGTAAACGCCCAGGCACATGTCCTTGGTTGGTCCGACGATTGGTTGACCGGAAGAGGGTTTGAGCAGATTGCGGGTGGAAAGCATAAGCTTGCGCACCTCTTCCACGGCCTTCTGCGAGAGGGGCACATGCACGGCCATCTGGTCACCGTCGAAGTCCGCGTTGAAAGCAGCGCAGGCCAGGGGATGGAGGTGAATCGCCTTACCCTCAACAAGCACCGGCTCAAAGGCCTGGATACCCAGGCGGTGGAGAGTAGGGGCGCGGTTCAGGAGCACCGGCCGGTCTTTGATAACCTCCTCAAGCACTTCCCAGACCTCAGGGCGTTTGCGTTCGATCACGCGCCTGGCAGCACGGACGTTGCTGGCGTAGTTATACTCCACCAGTTTGCTGATGACGAAGGGGCGGTACAACTCCAGCGCCATTTCCTTAGGGAGGCCGCACTGGTGGAGTTTCAGCTCAGGGCCGATGACGATCACAGAGCGGCCCGAATAATCCACACGCTTGCCCAGCAGGTTGCGTCTGAAGCGTCCTTTTTTGCCTTTGAGCATGTCGCTCAACGACTTCAGCTCACGGCGTCCGCGACGGGACAGCGCTTTACCACGCTGGCTGTTATCAATCAGGCTGTCCACAGCTTCCTGGAGCATGCGCTTTTCGTTGCGCACGATCACGTCCGGGGCGCCGAGTTCCAAAAGGCGCTTGAGGCGGTTGTTGCGGTTGATAACCCGCCGATACAGATCGTTCATATCAGAGGTGGCAAAGCGCCCGCCGTCCAACTGTACCATCGGCCGCAGATCTGGGGGGATGACCGGCAAAACGGTCAGGATCATCCATTCCGGCCGGTTGCCGCTCTTGCGCAGTGCCTCAACGACGCGCAGGCGCTTGGTCGCCCGCTTGCGTTTCTGCTTGGAGGTACCATAGCGCACCTCGCGCCACAATTCGTCAGCCAGTTTATCCAGGTCCAGATTGCAGAGGATCTCATGGAAAGCCTCCGCTCCCATCCCGGCCTTAAAAACCTGTCCCCACTGGCTCTTTAATTCCCTGTATTGGGGCTCGTTGAGGAACTGGAGTTCGGCCAGGGAGAGCAACCTGTCTCGCTCTGCCTTGAACTTGCTGCGCACTGTGTTTACATCGAGCACCAGTTGTTCCTCAATGCGGACGATCTCTTCTGCGATTTCCTGGCGCAGAGTTTCCAGTTCTTGCTCCAGCGGAGCGATTTGTTCGTCCTGCTGCGCTCGTACCCTGGACTCCAGCTCGCTCAAGTAGTCCTGCACAATCTGACTGAGCAGAACCAGATGTTCCCTGCCGACAAGCGCATCTTTTTCTACAACCAGGCTGCCGTTGAGCTGAAACACCACCGGGCTGGCCTGTCTTTTGCCCTGGCTGTCCTCGAGCTGCCTTTGCATTGCCTGAGCCTCTCGCATCACCTTTTCGGTGGCTTCAGCCAGCTCCTCATCCAGGCGGGCCTTAATTTGCTCGATCTGCTCTCTGACACGCGCCTCCTCTTCGGCCAGCTTTGCTCTCAAAGCTTCAATCCTCTGCTGAGCCGCCGAGGTCAGTTGCACTTCCTGCTCATTCTGTTCCGCATCCAGCCGTTTCAGCGCCCGCTGGCGGGCTTCTTCGTCCACGCTGGTGATGACGTACTGGGCAAAATACAGGACGCGGTCCATATTGCGCTTGGAAATGTCGAGCAGGATACCGAGGTAGCTGGGGACGCGACGGGTATACCAGATATGCGCCACCGGGGCAGCCAGCTCGATATGCCCCATGCGCTCGCGCCGTACCAGCGCACGGGTCACTTCGACGCCGCACTTCTCACAGATGATGCCTTTGTAACGCACGTTTTTATACTTGCCGCAGTAGCACTGCCAGTCCCTGGTCGGGCCAAAGATGGCTTCGCAGAACAGGCCATCTTTTTCAGGACGCAGGCGGCGATAATTGATCGTCTCCGACTTGGTCACTTCTCCGTAAGACCAGGAGCGAATCTGTTCAGGTGACGCCAGGCTGATACGCAGGGCACGAAAATCCTGCGCTTCCAGTTCTTGTTCGTCTCGATCGGGTACTGTCCTCATTATGTTCCCTCTACAATCTGGTATACATCCTGGTTGTCAGACCGGCTTCAGCCGTCCTGGACCTACCAGGGGCAGCCTGCCTGTCGGTCTCAATACAATCCGGTAGTTACATGCACAAAAGAAGCGCATGAGCTTGCTTTGCCTCAGCGCTTCATCAAGGGATCAAACTCATTTGTGGGTGGTAATATTATAATGTCTCCTGGTGTTTTGTCAAGCTCGACGGCCGGCCGCGGAGCTACGGCGAGCTGAGCAGTACGGCCAGAACGGTAGCAATCAGTACTACTAACACGCCTGCCACGACAAGGGCGACCGCCGTCCGGTCAGCCTGGTTGCGGAAGCGACCTGTAGCCCACAGGAACAGCCCCACCGCCAGTGCAATACCGCCAAGTACACCTGCTGTGTAAGTGAACGCCGTGCTCATCAGGGCGGGCAGGTCTACCCGCACGATCAGGCGGTTGAACAGGGCCAGTGAGTAGCGACTTCCCAGAAACGAGAAGCCACAACCGCTGCACATACCCACAAGTAACAATGCAACGCCTTTGAGCCGCCCGATGCCCCGCTCCAGCCATATCGTGATCAGCCCCAGCACTATGAGAGCCAGCGCAAAAGTGAGGACGACAATAGATATAAATTCGACCACGTCAGTACCTCAGAATAGAGTCAGTTGTTCTGCTTCTATGGGAGGAGGGGACTCGGCGATCTGAGCTGCCTGCCGCAACAATTCCGGGATACGGCGCATATCTTCCTCGACAATGCGGCGCAGGCTGGGCTGGTGCAACGCTGCAGCCGGGTGGTACATCGGATAGTAGACCACTCCGCCGATCTTGCGCGGCTGGCCATGGATGTCCGAGATGCGAGCTTTGGGAAAGGCCCGTGCCATCGAGAAACGGCCTAAGGTCACCACCACTCTTGGTCGGACCAGTTCCAGTTGCCGATCGAGGAAAGGGCGGCAGGCTTCTATCTCCTCCGGCAGGGGGTCACGGTTCCCCGGCGGGCGGCATTTGATGACGTTGGCAATAAATACCTCTTCCCGCTTCATCCCTATGCTTTCCAGGAGCTCATCCAGGAACTTGCCGGCCGCTCCAACAAATGGCCGCCCCTGCTGGTCCTCGTGGAAACCGGGCGCCTCGCCGATGAACATCACCAGGGCATTCTGCGGACCCTCACCCGGCACCGCCCTGGTCCGCCCCTGATGCAGGGGACAACGGGTGCATCTGTTGATTTCCGCTGCCAATGCCTCCAGTTCCGACACTTTATCCTCCCAGGACTCAAGTATCCGTATGGCCCTCGGCCGATTATAGCCTATACCTGAGGTTTTGTCCAATATGCTGCTCGCGCTTGTGGGACAACTGCCCGCAGTTGTCCTACAATCTTTGCGTCACCTCCGGCCGGCTGGTCTCCAGAGCATGCCCGACGGTGTGAATGGCCCGGGTTTCCGTCCAATGTACTGCCGCTTGCGCTTGAGTTCAACACGCGTTGTGACAATCTATCCATTTGCCCTGCTTAAAACATCCTTCACGCCCACCTGTAAAAACAGAAGTTGCTTCCGCAGTGCACGGTGCAGCTCGGCAAGTCGTATGCGGTAAGTGCTCTGCTGTATGTCCAGCTCCATTAACCAGGCATCCTCCCCATCCCTATAGTAGCCACGGCAGACGCCTGTATAGCGGAAGCCGTACTTGCGATACAGGTGTTGGGCTATGTGGTTCGAAGCGCGTACTTCCAGGGTAACCAGGCGTGCATTGAGTTCAAGCGCTTTCTCCAGCGCGGTCAACAGCAACAGTTCCCCCAACCCTCTGCCACGCCAGTCAGGGTGTACAGCGATGGTGGTGATGTGCGCTTCGGAATATTCCAGTCTGAAGCCGACGAAGCCAATGACCCGCTCTTCCTTTCCAGCCGGCAACAGTGCGTCACGGACACGTTGCAGCAAGCCTTGCGGGCGGGAGGGACCTTCCTCCTGTGCTCCGGGCTTCAGCAGGGTGTAAAAGAACGATGAGTGGGGATGGCTCAACTCATACAGGTAGGAAGAGGGAAGCCATGGTGAAGAGAATGAGAGGCGGTCAATGTCCGCCACCATTGCTACATCACGCGGCTCCATTGGGCGGATAATGTAAACCTTTTCCTGTTCCATCAGACAGGGTGTTGTAAGTACAGGGGTACCAGCGTGGCCGGATCATCGCTTTCACCTCGCAGCAGGCGCTGCCATGCGATCTCGGCCAGAAAGCCGGCGCGCCGCAGCCGCGCTGCTGCCGGCAAGATGACGGCCAGCCCACCGCTTGCTTTTAGAGCCTCCATCCCCACCTGGTCTATTTCACCGCAGAAAAGGGTAGGCGTGTGCAGTCTGGGCACCAGCCCGGCCCAGGTGGTAAGGTGCGGCGCCTCCTCCAGTTGCCATCCTTCTCCCTCACACCAGCGGTAGGTGGCAACACCTATACGTCCCCGCCCGGCCTGAAGTACCGCACATAGAGGCCGCGTGTCCCTTCCCTGGGCTGCTGCCAGCACGTCAAGCGTGGGGACGCCGAATAATGGGAGATTACGTGCCAGAGCCAGTCCTTTAGCCAGTGCCATGCCCACCCGCAGTCCGGTGAAAGAACCCGGGCCCCGGGTCACTGCAATGCCGCTGAGCTTCTCACGCTCTGTTTTCACCTGTCTCAGAGCTGCTACCAGGCGAGGCGTAAGCTCAACCGTGTGGTTACGCGGCGACTCCCAGGTATGTTCGACCAGCACACGGGTCCCATCATACAACGCCAGGCTGGCGTATTCAGTAGCGGTGTCAATGGCGATCAACAGGCCCATGCCGGTACTCATATCTCTGCAGCAATATTCCGAAACTTCCGGAGTAAATCTATGTGCCGCCTGCCCCGGGCCGTGAAGTCGAGCAGGCGCCGCTCCTGCCCCGCGTTGCCCCCGGCGAAATCCAGCCTGATCCAGAGGTGATCGGGCGGCACCAACTCACGCATTCGCTCTGCCCACTCGATAACGAAAACAGCATGGGCATCTCCCAACCACTCTTCCACTCCCAAACTGATGGCCTCTGCCGGTCCGGAAACGCGATAGAGGTCCACGTGGTACAGCTTCAGCCCATCCCCTGGCCGCACGTACTCGCGGACGAGCACGAAGGTGGGGCTGATCAGCGGCTGAGTCACGCCAAAACCTTGCCCTATTCCCTGAGCAAGGCAGGTCTTACCAGACCCGAGGGGCCCCTCCAGACAGATCACGGCGCCCCCCTCCAGCAGAGCACCCAGACAGGCGCCCAACCGCCGTGTCTGTTCGGGGCTGTTGCTCGCGAGTTCCAGAGACTCGTTTTCAGAAAGTGAATTCATCTGGTTTGAACAATGGAGAGATGCTACCAGCAATCCGGTCTTAAGTCAAAGCACCGCACATACGCCGGGCTATTATACACTCCTGTCTGATCGAGGCAAATGTCGCAGCCAGAGAGCGCTGATGACCGCCAGAGAAAATAATACCTGGAATCGAGCCTTCAGGCGGAAAATCGAGCTGAAGTCTCTACTCCGGCGCCGAAAAGTGTTGTCTTAACCAGGCTGACAGTATCATCAGGCCGGACAGGTTACTCTGGTGCGTTATCAGCGTTCCCCGCGGCGCCTGTGGCGAGCTGATCTTCAGACTGTCGGCGGCGCAGGCGACGGAGCGATAGTTTGTAACGCTGACGCAACTGGCGTGGCGTCAGCCGTTTGCCGCTCTCGAAGTAGGCAATCGCAGCCTCTCCTATGGCCATAGTGCCCAGTCCGGTCACTACGGCACCGGCAAGCCAGCCCGGGCCCGGTACCAGCTTGCCGATCTCGGCTGCCAGGTAACGCAACATTATCCCTCCTGCCACTGTGGTCAGCAGCTCGCGTGCATGGTGCACGCTAAGCGATTCGCCATATATGGCAGCGATGCGCAATACCATGCGTACCTGCGTGGCCAGCAGTAGTGGAATGTCCATACCGGGTATCGGCTCGGCTGCAATGAGCGCACCGAGTACGGCAGCGCTGCGCGCCACCCCGTGGCTGAGTTGATGGCGGTAGCGGGGCAGGGCGCGCCCCAATGCTACGGCTATCGGAGGGTGTGCTTCGACGATCGCCGGCAGCAGTCGCCCGGCCACGCCGACCCCTGTACGGGCCGAAATCGGGATTACCGGGGTTCCCAGCTTGCGCTCGGTATCGTTCAGTACTTCATCCAGGTCACGTTTGATCAGGTCAATCTTGTTCAGGGCCACTACCAGGGGGACACGAGCTGCCACCAACGACTCGTAGAGATCGTAGTCGGACTGGTGTAATCCCGCTGCCCCGTCCAGCACCAGGACCACCACATCGGCTTCTTCAGCCGCGGCGCGGGCGACGGCTGCCCGGTCTACTACGCCCACCTCTCCGAAGCCTGGGGTATCCACCAAAGTAAACGGCCCGACCTCCTCGGTGACCAGTTCCTTTGTAGTACCCGGCACCGCCCTGACCTCCGATACCTTGCGGCCTTTAATCAGGTTGAACAGGGTTGATTTGCCGGAGTTCACCGGGCCAACGATAGCCAGGCGGGCGTGGGTCTCCTGCTCCACCTGGAGCAGGAGTTTATCCCATTCCAACGCTTCAAGCAGGCGACGAAGGTCGGCCAGGCGGGTGGGGAGTGAGGATTTGGTCCTGCGCATATGTTTTTCCGCGGGATCGTTTGTCGCGGGGGATTATACTTGCGGACGGTGGTTATGGCAAGTTGCCATGTTCTGGCATCATCCTGGCACAGGCTTTACCATTAGCATAACTGATCCTGAGGTATGCCGCGCCGACCCATCTCTTGAGCCTATCCGAAAAACCGTACAGGCAGCATCCCTATGCCGCTTATACCGACGCATAGGGATGCTTCGGTTACGTTTTTCGGACAGGCACTTAACCGCGCGGCGCGGGTTATGACAGTGCGGCGTGGGTCACAACGGTGTGGCTTGAGTCATAACTCGCGCCCCCCCCGAACACAGCGGGTGGGGACAACGCGCGGAATCCAGTTCTGTGTATCTCATACCCTCGCGTAAACCTGATGCCAGTTGGTGAGCGTACTACTCTGACGCTCACCTCAAACATAACGCTCGAA
>Ga0209162_1003251_pt1 | contig 13265 bp, 7 predicted proteins | sample YNPNPMetaG_FD_187121 | JGI IMG/M metagenome (GOLD analysis project Ga0209162, IMG submission 187121) | Anoxygenic and chlorotrophic microbial mat microbial communities from Yellowstone National Park, USA - YNP NP MetaG (SPAdes) (version 2) ...
GCGGACGACCTGGCCGTCGCGGATCTCCAGCCGCCGGGGAAGCTTGGCGGCCAGCCGTTCGTCGTGGGTCGCAACGATCATCGTCGTGCCGTGCCGCCGGTTCAACGAGAAGAGCAGCTCGTGGATGCCCGCCGCCGTCTGCGAATCGATGTTCCCCGTCGGCTCGTCGGCCAGCAACAGGCGCGGCTCCATCACCAGCGCCCGCGCGATGGCCACCCGCTGCTGCTCGCCGCCGGACAGCTCGCTCGGGCGGTGCGTCGTCCGCTCCCCCAGCCCCACCTCGCCCAGCAGCCGCTCGGCCCGCGAACGCGCCTCCTCCCGCGGCCGGCGCGCGATGATCGCAGGCAGCATCACGTTCTCCAGCGCGTTGAACTCGGGCAGCAGGTGATGGAACTGGAAGACGAAACCGATCGTCCGGTTGCGGAACACCGCCAGCGATCGGCTGTCCATCCGGGACACATCGCGGCCGTCGAACTCCACGCGGCCCGCGGTGGGGGCGTCGAGCGTGCCGACGATGTGCAGGAGGGTGGACTTGCCGGCGCCCGAGGCACCGACGAGCGCGGCCATCTCGCCGCGGTGGACGACGAAATCGACCCCGCGCAGGACGTGCAGCTGCTTGCCGCCGTGCACGAACACCTTGTGCAGGTCGCGCACCCGCAGCAGCGGTGCTTCCGCCGCCGGCTCTCCCGCGACCGTTCCCGCACCCTCAGTCGTGCGTTCCGTCATTCGAACCTCAATCCGTCCGCCGGCCGCAGCCGCGACGCGATTCGAGACGGGTAGGTCGTGGACAGCGTCGCGATCCCCACCGCCGACACGCCCACGATCAGGAACTCCAGCGCCGACATCGCCACCGGCATGCGGCTGATGTAGAAGACCTCCTTGGGAACCGGGAACGGGATCACGTAGCGCACGAGCAGGCACAGCGCGACCGCCAGCACCGAGCCGGTGACCGCCCCCGCGACGCCGATCAGCATCCCCTGGAGCTGGAAAATCCGTCGCACCGCGGCGTCGGACGTGCCGAGCGCCTTGAGCACGGCGATCTGCTTGTGCTTCTCGAACACCATCAGGGTCAGCGTCGAGATGATCGAGAACGAGGCGACGAGGATCGCGAGGAAGAGCAGCACGAACATCATCACCTTCTCCAGCTTCAGCGCCGCGAACAGGTTCTTGTGGATCGATTGCCAGTCCTGGACCCGCAGGTCGGCGGGCAGGATGCGGCGCAGCGCGCCGGCCACCGCCGTTGCGTGGTCCAGGTCCCGGGTCCGCACCACGATCTGCGAGGCCACGTCCGCCACTCCGAAGAACCGCTGCGCCTCGCCGATCGGGACGTAGACATACTTCGAGTCGTACTCGTACATGCCCGACTGGAACACGCCAGCCACGACGAACGGTCGACTCCGGGGCATCGGCCCCGTGGGACCCAGGTCGCCCATCGGGGCGACGAGCTGGATCTCGTCACCGACCTGGAGGTTCATCGAGTCCGCGAGCTGGGCGCCGACGAAGATGCCGTGGATGCCCCGACCGAGCGTCTGGGGGGTCTTGCCGAGCCGCGCGGACGGACCGACGACGGCCGGGAACGCGTGGACGTCGGCCTCCTCCGCGGCTTCCGCCGGCCCGGCGCCGTCGGGCGCCGGCCCGGCCGCGACGTCCGCACCGTCGGGCGCCGCCGTCGCGCCGCCCCCCTCCGGACCCGCCGCGCCCGCGCGCGGCGAGATGGGCGCGCGGAATCCGCGCAGGGGGTCGTCCAGGTCCTCCACGCGCGATCCGTTCGTCAGCGTTTCCGCGAGGTCGGTGGCGGAGCCGACCGACGACGGCTCGATGCCCCGCACGATCACCCCGGCGAGGTTCTGCGTCCGGGGGGACTGCACGAGCGCCTCGCCGAGCACGAGCGGCGTCGCCCCGAGCACGTCCGGCAACGACCGGGCGCGCTCCAGCACCGCCGCATATCCCGCAATGCCCTCGCCCTGCGGTCGGTCGATGACGACGTGCGCGTTCGAACCGACGATCTTGTGCTTGAGGTCCTCCTGGAAGCCGCCCAGGACGGACAGCACGGTGTCAAGCGTGCAGGAGGAAAAGGAGACGCCGAGGATCGACAGCAGTCCGATGACCGACAGGAAGCCGCTTTTCGGGCCGGCGAGCTGCCGCACGGAGACGAACAGGTGCGCCGACCACCGCGCTCCCGCCGCCTCGAACGCGCGCAGCACCCCCTTCCAGACCAGCAGGTTGAGGGCGATCGCCCCGACGACGAAGCCGGCGATCACGGGGAGCGCCCACCAGGCGAGCCGCATCGCGTCAGCCGTCCTCCCCCGTCGGGCGGTGCAGCGGGAACAGGATCGCCTCGCGGATCGAATCGACCCCGCAGAGCAGCATCACCAGCCGATCGACGCCCAGGCCAAAACCGCCGGCGGGCGGCATGCCGTACTCCAGCGCCACGATGTATTCCTCATCGTAGCCCATCGCTTCCTCGTCCCCCCGCCGGCGCGCCTCAACCTGCGCGCGGAACCGCTCCGCCTGCAAGTCCGGGTCGTTCAGCTCGGAGAAGGCGTTCGCCAGCTCCTGGCCGCCCACGAACAGCTCGAACCGGTCGACCCACGCCGGGTTGTCGTCCCGCGGGCGCGCCAGCGGCGAGACCGCGGTCGGGTAGCCCACCACGAACGTCGGCTCGGGCCCCAGCGACGGCTCCACCCGCGTCTCGAACAGCCAGGCGATCCGGCGGCCGAGGTCGAGGCCGGACCAGGCCTCCCGCGCCCCCGCGTGGTGCCGTTCGAGATACGACGTCATCGCCGCGTCGTCGGCGAGCGCCGAAGCGGGGACGCCGGCGTCGACCAGCGCCTCCGGCATCGACCGCCGGCGGAACGGCCGCTCGAGACGGAAGCGGCGGCGGGCGGCGAACTCCGGAAACGCCTCGTCGAGTCGCCGCGCGACGTGCACCAGGATCTCCTCGGTCCGCTCCATCACCGTCTCGCACGTCGCGTACGCCTCGTAGAACTCGAGCATCGTGAACTCGGGGTTGTGCCGCGTCGAGAGCCCCTCGTTGCGGAAGCAACGCCCGATCTCGTAGACGCGCTCCAGACCGCCGACCAGCAGGCGCTTGAGGTACAGCTCCGGAGCGATGCGCAGGAACAGGTCGAGGTCGAGAGCGTTGTGATGGGTGACGAACGGGCGGGCCGCGGCCCCGCCCTGGATCGGGTGCAGGATCGGCGTCTCGACCTCGAGGAAGCCGGCGCCGTCGAGGTACTCGCGCAGCGCCGCCACGATCCGACCGCGCGCCCGGAACAGCCGGCGCACCTCCGGGTTGGCGAACAGGTCGACGGCGCGGTGCCGCAGGCGCGTCTCCACGTCGGTCAGGCCGTGCCATTTCTCCGGCGGCGGGCGCAGCGCCTTCGTCAGGTGCACCCACCGCTCGGCCAGCACCGTCGCCTCGCCGGTCTTCGTGCGGAACACCGGCCCGCGCACGCCGACGAAGTCGCCGGGCTCGGCCAGCCGGAAGACGGCGAAGTCCGCCTCCGGAAGCACGTCACGCCGGACCTGGACCTGGATCCGGCCGCTGCGGTCGTCGAGCTGGAGGAAGGCGGCCTTGCCGAACGAGCGAAGCGCGACGATGCGCCCGGCGACCGACCGGCGCGGCGCGTCCGGCCGAGGTTCCGCCGCGGCCTCGCCGGGGCCCGCCGCCGGCAGCGCCTCGGCCTCCCGCCGCACGTCCGCCGCCAGCGCGTCGGGGCGAAAGTCGTTCGCGAACGGACGGTGCCCGAGCGCCGCGAGGCGGGCGGCCCGGGCCCGGCGGTCGGCAACGATCCGCTCCAGCCCCCCGCGCGGACCCCCGCGGTCGGACTCAGGCATGGGCCGTCCCCTTCTGCGTCCGACGCGCCAGCTCGCGCAGCAGGAACGCCTCCACGAAGGGCTCCAGCTCCCCGTCGAGCACCGCCTGCACGTTGCCGGTCTCGTGGTCGGTCCGCAGGTCCTTGACCAGCTGGTAGGGCGCCAGGACGTACGACCGGATCTGGTGCCCGAAATCGATGTCGCGCTTCTGGGAGTGGTAGGTCTGTTCGATCGCTTCCTCGCGCTCGCGCCGCATCTTCTCGTACAGCCGCGCGCGCAGGATCTTCAACGCCGTGGCCCGGTTCTGGTGCTGGCTCCGCTCGGACTGACAGGCCACGACGATGCCGGACGGCAGGTGCGTGATCCGCACCGCCGTCTCCACCTTGTTCACGTTCTGCCCCCCCTTTCCTCCCGAGCGGAAGAAGTCCAGCTTGAGATCCTCCTCCCGGATCTCCACCTGGATGGAATCGTCGATCTCCGGCATGACGAACACGGCGGCGAAGGTGGTGTGCCGGCGCTTGTTGGCGTCGAACGGCGAGATCCGCACCAGGCGGTGGACCCCGGACTCGGACCGCAGGTACCCGTAGGCGTAGGGGCCCTTCGCGAGGAACGTCGCGCCCTTGATCCCCGCCTCCTCCGCCTCCTGCCGGTCGACGATTTCCGTCTCCCAGCCGCGCCGCTCGCAGTAGCGCAGCAGCATTCGCAACAACATCTCGGCCCAGTCCTGCGCCTCGGTGCCGCCCGAGCCGGGGTTGATCGAGACGATGGCGTTCGAGCGGTCCTCGGGGCCGGACAGGAGCTGCTCCAGCTCCGCCTCGCGCAGGCGCCGTTCCAGCGTGCCGCACATCTGGGCCAGCTCGGCCAGCGCCGCGGCGTCCTCGCCCGCCTCCTCGATCAGCGCGAGCAGCGCCTGGGCGTCGGCCAGCGCCTGCCGGATCTGCCGGTCGGTCTCCACGACGCGCTCGGCCTCGGCCCGCCGGCGCAGCGTCTCCTGCGCCCGCGCCGGCACGTCCCAGAACTCCGGCCGTGCCGCCTCCTCGTCGAGCTTCGCGATCTCGGCGCGGCGTCCCGCCAGGTCAAAGATGCCTCCCGAGGTTCTCGAGCCGGCGCGCCAGCTCGGCCACCGTCTGCCGGGCCTCGGCCAGGTTCATCGGCGAACCTCCCGACCCACCGCTTCGTCGCCGCGACCGTCGCCGATCCGCGGCGAACGCCCGCACGCGGGATCGCGCACCGCCACCGGGTAGTCCCCGGAGAAGCAGGCGTCGCAGAATCGCTTGGACTCCGGAACGTCGCCGACCGCGGCGTGCAGACCGGCGAGCGAAAGGTATCCGAGCGAGTCGCAGCCGACGAAGTCGCGCACCGCCTCGATCGACCGCGAGGCAGCGACCAACTCCTCGCGCGTTGGTGTGTCCATCCCGTAGAAGCACGGCCAGCGCGTGGGCGGAGACGAGACCCGCAGATGCACCTCCCGCGCCCCGGCGTGGCGCAAGAGTTGCACGATCTTCCGCGAGGTCGTGCCGCGGACGATCGAATCATCGACCACGACCACGCGCCGGCCCGCCAGCAGCGCGCGGACGGGGTTCAGTTTCAGCTTGACGCCGAAGTTGCGGATCGCCTGCTGCGGCTCGATGAACGTCCGGCCCACGTAGTGGCTGCGGACGAGCCCCAGCCCGAACGGCACACCCGACCGCTCGGCGTAACCGAGGGCCGCGGGGGTGCCCGAGTCGGGCACCGCGATCACGACGTCGGCCTCGACGGGATGCTCCTCGGCCAATCGTGCCCCGAAGCGCCGCCGCACATCCGCCACCGACACACCGTCCAGCACGCTGTCCGGCCGCGCGAAATACACGTGCTCGAAGATGCACAACCGCCGCGGACGCGGCGGAAACGGGAAACACGACCGAACCCCCTCCTCGTCGATCACCACCACCTCGCCCGCCGCCACGTCCCGCTCGAACGCCGCGTCGATCAGGTCGAAAGCCACCGACTCGGAAGCGACGACCACGGCACCGCCCAGACGGCCCAGCGACAGCGGCCGAAAACCGAACGGGTCGCGCGCGGCGATCAACTGCCGCTCGGACAGGAACACCAGCGACCAGGAACCCTCGACCCGCGACAGCGCCTCCACGATCCGCCCGACGAGCGTTCCGGCGGTGGAGCGCGCCATCAGGTGTACGATCAGCTCACTGTCGCTCGCACTCTGGAAAATCGAGCCCTCCGCCTCCAGACAGCGGCGCATCTCCGCGGCGTCGGGCAGGTTGCCGTTGTGCGCGAGCGCCAGCGCGCCGCGGGAAGAACGCACGACGATCGGCTGGGCGCACGACGCATCGCTCCCGCCCGCCGTGGAGTAGCGCACGTGACCGATCGCGCGGTCTCCCGGCAAACCGGCGATCACCGGCGCCGTGAACAGGTCGCCCACGAGCCCCGGCCCGCGGTGCAGGCGGATCCGACGGCCATCGGACACGGCCAGGCCCGCCGACTCCTGACCGCGATGCTGCAGCGCGTGCAGGCCGAGATACGCGATGTTCGCCGCCTCGGCATGCCCGTACACGCCGAACACCCCGCACGCATCGTGGAAGCGATCATCGTCCGTGCGCACGGTGCCGGCCCCCGTCTCCCGCATCGCCTCGCCTTCTAGCACAACAAGACCCGCCCCTCCACCCCCCGTTTTCCCGATCCCGAGGGCGATCGATAGGCCCCCACCCGACGGGCATCGGGCTTGACGGGGGCCTCCGAGGGGGACTGGCCGCTCGCGCGACCAGTGGAAGGAGGAGGTTGGCAGGCTTGGGGCACGAGACGAACCCGCAACCTCCGATCCCGGGACTTGCAGGTTCGGTGCCAGAATTGCTCGATCCGACGACCTCCCGGACACCCCCACCGGTTCCGAAGAAATTTCGACGGGTCAAGGCGCAATTCCACGACCCGCGTCCGGCGATACGAAGTTCCGTCGCAGGGTCGTGCCTGACACGGATGTCGCAATTCCGAACCGTCTGTGAAGCACGGGACACACCGGACGGTGAGACAGTTTTGTCTTGACATTTTCGTCTGGCCGGAATTTTGGCTGTTTTCGGAACCCCTTGACGGACGTTCACCTGCGGTGTCAACATCCGGCGTCAAGGAGGAAAATGCTAGCCGGATGCGGGAATCCTTGACGGCGAATCCGGCCTCCGGGGCTTCGGGGACCGGCTGCACGACGGCGCGACCGTGATGGCCGAACTCGATCCCCGGCAACTCGAGCAAGGCGACGGCCGGGAGGGGCGTCCGGTCCTCGTGTCGGTCGGGGGCAAGGTCTACGACCTGTCGACCAGCGCGCTGTGGGCCGGCGGCGAACACATGCACTCGCACCGCGCGGGTCGTGACCTGTCGCTGGCGTTGCAGGCGGCCCCGCACGGTCCGGAGGTGCTCGAGCGCTTTTCGGTGGTGGGCGAGGTGGCGGCGCCGGCCGAGGCGATGCCGACGGTGCTGCCGCGTCCGACCGGACTGGTGGCGGCGATCCTGGCGCGCCACCCGCATCCGGTCACGGTGCACTTCCCGATCGCGCTGAGCATCGTGGCGGCGGCGTTCCTGACGGCGTCGCTGCTGCTGGACCGGCCGGTGTTCGAGGCGGCCGCGCTACTGAACTTGGCGGTCGCGGTGCTGGCCGCGCCGCCCGCAATCCTGGCGGGATTGCTGTCCTGGCGTTTCAACTACGGTGGGATCTGGACGCCGATCTTCTTCCGCAAGGCGGTGCTGTCGTGTCTGCTGCTCTGCCTGTCCGTCGCGGCGCTCGCGGTGCGTCTCGGCGGGATCGGCTGGCACGGCGCGACGAGCGGTCCGTGGTGGTGGTGCTACGTGGCGCTGGTGCTGGCCTGCGCTCCGATCGTGATGGGGCTCGGCTACCTGGGCGGGAGGATCACCTTCCCGCGCTAGCGGGGGGAGCGGAACCGATGACGGCGGGCGGAGCGAAGGGCATGGAGCGGCTGGTCGAGGTGATCGTGCATTCGATCCCGCGGGAGCGCGAGGCCCGCGACGTGTATCTCGCGGCGGCGCGCGAGGCTCCGACGGAGATGACGCGGCTGCTCTTCGAGCGGCTGGCGAAGGACGAGGAGGGGCACGAGGCGAAGTTGCGGGCGGTGTTGGAGCTGCTCCGGCAGGTTGCGACTCGTGATTGAAACAGGAGGATCGACGCCGCGGGTTTCCCTCACCCCGGCGCGATGTGGTAAAGTGAGGTCCCATGGAAACGGGTGAAGGCGACTCTCCGGCACTTCCACAACAACTCGGCTCGTGGCTGCGTGCATTCGAGGAGTTCCTCGCGCGCGAGCGGCGCAGCTCGCCCAACACCGTCGCGGCCTACGTCCGCGACGTCGCCGACCTGCTCGAATTCGCGGCCGGCGAGGGCATCGTCGACGTGCGGCACGTCGGCGTGCTCGTCATCCGGCGCTACCTCGGCCTCCTGCACCGCCGGAAGCTCGACCCGGCCTCGATCGGCCGCAAGATCGCCGCCTTCCGATCCTTCTTCGGCATCGTCGCCCGGATGTACCCGACCTACGACGATCCGATGGAGGCGATCCGGAGCCCGAAGAAGGCGCGCAAGCTGCCGCGGGTGCTGTCCGTCGACGACGTGTTCGCCGTCCTCGACGGCTCCGACGAGGAAGACGACCCGCTCGCGATCCGCGACAACGCAATCCTCGAGGTGCTGTACGGCGCCGGGCTGCGCGTCTCCGAGCTCGTCGACCTCGACGACGAGTCGCTCGAACGTTCCGACGGTTCGATGACGCTCCGCGTCCACGGCAAGGGCGACAAGGACCGCCTCGTGCCGCTGGGGCGCAAGGCCGTCGCCGCGGTCGAGGCGTACCTTGCGGTGCGTCCCGCCATCCTCGCGGGCGCCGGCGAGGCCGCCGGCAACGGTGGAGAGCATCCTCTGTTCGTCAGCCGCGGCGGATCGCGCGTCGGGGTGCGCACCGTCCAGCGTCTCGTCGAGCGCCGATCGCGCGGCGTCCTGCCGCTCCGCGCCAGTCCCCACGCCCTGCGCCACTCCTACGCCACCCACCTCCTCGACGGGGGCGCCGACCTGCGCGCGATCCAGGAACTCCTCGGACACGCCAGCCTCGCCACCACCCAGCGCTACACCCAGGTGTCGCTCGATCATCTGATGGATGTCTACGATCGCGCCCACCCGCTGGCGCACGGCGAGCCGAAGGAACGCGGCGAGTAGCCGCGCCGGGGGCGGGCCGCCATGGAGGAGGCTGTCCGCGTTCCCTGCGACACCTTCGAACTCGAGGGCCGCCTGTCCCACTCGCCCAACGCCTCGCTGGCCGTCGTGGTGTGTCACCCCCATCCGAAGATGGGCGGCGACCTGCACAGCCCGCCCGTCGACTGGGTCCGCCGGGCGCTCGCCGCCCGCGGCGCCGCGGTGCTCCGCTTCAACTTCCGCGGCACCGGCGCCTCGGGCGGCCGGCACGGCGGGGGCCATGCCGAGATCGAGGACGTGGCGGCGGCCCTCCGCTTCCTCGCCGGCCACGCCCCCCGCGCCCGCCTCGCCCTCGTCGGCTACTCTTTCGGCGCGCTCGTCGCCGCCCGGGCCGCCGCGCTCCGCGAGGACCTCTTCGCCCTCGGGCTGATCGCGCCCCCGCTGGCGATGACCCGTCTTCCGCCCCTCTCCGCCCGCCTCTTCCCCGCCGGCCTCTGCGTCGTCGCCGGAACCCGCGACGACTTCTGTCCCGTCGAGGCGCTGCAGGCCTGGGCCGCGAAGACGGGCGCCGCGGTCGAGCTGCTGGCGGACGAGGACCACTTCCTCGCGGGCGCTCGCGACCGCATCGAGCGCATCTTCGGCTCGTGGGTCGACCCCGACGCCGCCTGAGCCTCCGCGCGCCCGGCGCCAGTCGATCCGCTCCCGCCAGTCCTCGCCCAGCGCCCGGTACTCCTCGCTTTCCGCGGCGGCGAGCGTTCCGGCGTCCCGCGCCGCGTCCTCCCACGCGCCGCGCCGGTATTCCAGGTTGACGAGCAGGGCCAGGGCCTCCAGCCGCAGCTCCACCGGCAACCCTCCCGACGCCACCGCGGCCCGCAGCCGCTGCTCGGCCGGGCCAAACTCCCGGTCGTTGTACAGCGCCCGGCCCAGGAGGTAGCCCACGACCGCGTCGCCGGGCGCCTGTTGGGCGGCTTCCTCGAGTCGGGCGCGCCACGCGGCTTCGGCGAATTCCGGGCTGCGACCGGGTCGCCCGAACTGCAGCAGGTCGTCGCGCAGCAAGGCCGACAGCGCCGGCCGTGCCAGCAGATGCAGCTTGACCTGCAGCAGGCGCCGTTCCGGCGCGCGGGGAACGCGTGGCAGGACCTCCTCGTACGCCGACCGTGCGGCGGCCACGCGGCCGGCCTGCCAGGCGGCATCGGCCTGCAGGACGCGAACGAGGTCATGCCGCCGGCGGCCGAGCGTCCAGTCGGCGAGCAGGGACCGCGCCAGCGCATCCGCTTCGGCGGCCTGGCCGATCTGCACGGCGAGGGCAAGCCGCGCGAGGCGCTGGTCCGGGTCGCCGCCCGACAGGCGGCACGCGTCCTCCTGGGCTTCGAGGGCCCCAACGGCGTCCCCGCGCGCTAGGCGGGCGTCGCGTCGCGCTGCGGCTTCCGCCACGGCGTGCGGACAGCGCATCGCGAAGAAACCGGGCGCGTCGAACCGAGCCCGCGCCACCTCCATCCGCGCCTCGTCCAGCGGGATCCGCGCGAGCCACGCGCGCCACTCCGACCACAGCGCCTCCAGCGATCGTCCGCAGGCCGCCGCGAAGTCGCCGTTCCGGTACGCGCGCCGGAACGCCGCCGGACCGTGCGTGTCGCGCAGCCAGCGCACGAACGACCCCATCGCGAGGTAGGCCGTTCCGGCGTTCTCGCCCAGGAAGCCGATGCCGAGCAGCGTCGTCGCGGGCGGCAGCAGGCCCAGCCGATCCATCGCCGCCGCCCAGCCGTGCGGCGTCAGCTCGTCGACCGGCCACTCCGCCGCCACCGCCCCGCCTTCGACGAGGCCGGGAAGCGGCAGGAGCCCACCCCAGCGGGCCGGCACGCGGAACGGACCGTCGCACAGCTCGCCAAGAATCACGTGCGCCAGCTCATGCTTCAGGACCCGATGCGGAAACCCCGGCTCGTGGACGTACACCTCGCGACGCCACGGCTTGGCCACCGAGGTGCGGCCCGCCCCCATCCCGGCCGCCTTCTCCTCCTCCGAGCGGAACAGAAGCACCGTCACGCGCTCGCCGCCGTCCGGCAGCCCGGCGAACCGCCGGATTTGCCGAACGCGGAAGTCGCAGTCCTCGGCAACCAGCCGCAGCTCCTCCGCCGGCGTATCGGCGGGGCCGTAGACGTCGCACGAACGGCCGGCGGCGTGCGCGCCGAGCCGGGCGGCGAGGTGCGCGGTGTCCGTCCGGTGGCCCAGCTCCGGACCCAGCGCCCAGGCCAGCCCGCACACGCCGAGCAGCGGCGGCACGGTGAGCGCCGCCGCACGCGCGCGGACGAGCCGGCGCAGCGACACGCGCCGCGCGACGGGATCCCAGCCCCATCGCACGAGCGCCAGCAGCAGCGCGGCCTCGGCCAGGTTCGTCGCCCGATAGGTCAGGAGCCGCCCCGACACCGGGATCCACGTGTCGTACAGCACACCGGGGTACTGCCCGAAGAACGGCCCGAAGAACGACACCGCGGGCGTCGCGAAGAAGCGGTAGACGACGAGCCCCAGCGAGGCGGCGATCACGGCCAGCCACGCCCCCGTCGCCCGCCGGCTGGTCGTGGCGAGCAGCGCCAGGAACCATCCGACGACGGCGGCCAGCAGCGCGGAGCACAGCGGCAGGAGCGCGAAGAAGATCAGCCCCTGCACGGGGTCGCAGACCGGTGCCGCGACCAGGAACAGCGAGAGCATCAGCAGCGGCAGCCCGACGAGGATTCCGGCCGTCGCCAGCAGGGCCGCCAGCAGCGTCCCGGGGCGGTCGATCGCTCCGGGGAGACGGCGCACGCCCGCGGCGACGAGCCCCGCGGCGATCGGAACCACCGCGGCCGTCGCCAGCGCCGCCTCGAAACCCAGCTCGTTGAAATGCGGCACGAACAGCAGGCCGAGACCCAGCACGAACGACACGCCGGCGGCGCCGCGCGTCCGCCGCCAGCGCGCCAGGGCGCGCAGCGTCTCGCGAAACGTCACGGCGCACCTCCCACTCCCCCCGCGGCGAGCTGCCGGCCGACGGCGTCCGCGGCGTCGTTCAGCACCGAGCGTCCCGGGTAGCCGGCGAGCACGACGACCCAGACCCGCGGGCGGCTCGGGTCGTCGATCAGCACGTTGTCAGTGTACCACTCCTTCGCGAAGCCGGCCTTGTGGTACAGGAGCGTTTCCGGGCCGAACCACGGCCGCAACCGATCCACCACCTCCTCGCCCCGCTCCCGCCGGCTGCGCAACAGCCCGCGCAGCAGATCGAGGTCCTCGTTCGGAAGACGATACGATCGTTCCGCGGGCAGGCGTTCCTGCAAGACGACGCGCAGCAGCGCCTCGGCCAGTTCGACCGGCGTCGTACAGGCCGCGCGCGAACAGCGCACGGTCGCCCGACCGTGCGCCGCCGGCAGCTCCCGCCTGCGCCCGTCCTGCTCGATCGCGATCGCCGGCGAGTCGCGCAGGAACTTGGAGAAGCCGAGCCGTTCCCAGGAACCGGAGGCGTAGGCCACGCGCAGGGCGGTACCCCGAAAACCGTTCTCGGGCACGAAGAACCGTTCGTGCAGCTCATCAAAGCCGGCGAACACCACGAGGTAGTCGTACGCCAGGTTGTCGCTCGGACCGAGCGCGGCCTCCACCAGTTCGGCCACCGTGAACCGCGGATCCTCGCCCGGCGCGTCGAAGGTGAGCGTCGCCCGAGGTTCGAAGCCGAGGGCCCGGATTCGGAGCAGGGCGGCGATCGCCGCGTAGAGCTTGACCGTCGAGGCCGGATTCCAGTCGCCCACGGCGGTGCTGGTGCCATCCCAGTCGTACCGCCGCTCGGCGATCACCCGCGTCCGTGTGTCGTCGAGGTCGAGCTCCGCGACATAGGCCAGGAAGCCTCCGGGCGGCGGCGTGAACCCCGCCGCCGTCAGTCGGGCACGAAGAGTCTCGCCATCGATTTCGGCAGCCGGCGCTGGCGCACTCTCCCGCCCGCCGCCCTCCGTCGCCGCGTCGCCCGGATCCGTCGCGCCTCCCGCGGGCGGGAAGCCGAGGCGCCCTGCCGCCGCGGCGTCCGAGGCGGACATTCCGGCCGAGGCATCCGGTGGGCGGACGCAAACGGACGCCGCCTCCGAACCGGCATCGGGCGCAAGCACGCCGGCCGCGGCACCCGTCGCGACGATACCCCGGCGCGGTGGCGCCTCGTTCCCGGCGGACGGCGCGGAACCGCAGGCCAGAGGATCGGAGAGCCCGAACAGCGCGAAGAACACGGCGACCAGGCGCGGCGAAGGCGCGACCGGCGAGTCCCGCCCCA
>Ga0209162_1003253_pt1 | contig 13262 bp, 12 predicted proteins | sample YNPNPMetaG_FD_187121 | JGI IMG/M metagenome (GOLD analysis project Ga0209162, IMG submission 187121) | Anoxygenic and chlorotrophic microbial mat microbial communities from Yellowstone National Park, USA - YNP NP MetaG (SPAdes) (version 2) ...
GAAATTGGCAATCGCAAAGCAGTATTGCTTACATCTTGGTGACATCGAAATCTATTCGGAGAAAGAATTCAAAACATTACAGTTGTAAATGGCCAGGGGACGATATGGAGTTGTCAGAAAGCACATCAGAACAACTTGTGACACAAAGATTGAGCGCGGCTAACCCGCGCATCCAGCCGACCCGCTTCGCTCGCGCTTCGCGCTCGCTTCGCGGGCGGCTGATGCGCGCGCCATTAGCTTGCCTTTTGTGGTATTGAATCGAGTAAAATTGCCTAGCCATCGTTTGTGTGGAGCAATCTGTGTTCCAACGCGTCTTGAAGCAAATGCGTGACAAGGTTCGTAACCGTCAATATGTGATGACCTTGCACGCTGAAGAAGAAATGAGCGATGATGAATTGACAATCTTTGACGTAGAACGTGGCATTCTCACAGGAGAAATTGTAGAGCGGCAGAAAGATGCCTAAACAGGTGAGTGGAAGTATCTGGTCCAAGGGCATACTGTAACAGGTGATGACATCGTGGTAGTTGGTAAAATTAGTCTCACGGGTAAATTGGTTGTCATCACGGTGTACCGTTTGCGGGAGAAAACGCTATGATTTGCGACATTTGTGGTAAAGAGGGCGCGCACATTCGCTACGTAACTCGCAGTTATGGCAAGGGGGATAACCTGCTGGTCATTGAGAACATTCCGTTGGTAAGTTGTCCCCACTGTGGTGAAAGTTATTTCACGGCGGAGACATTGCACGAGATTGAGCGTATCAAACTTCACCGTCAAGGTTTGGCTATGAAGCGGCAGGTAGCCATAGCGGAGTTTTCATCATCCTAAAAAGGGCGGCGTCCATCGCGCTTTCAGCCGGCACGCTCCACTCACTGCGCTTCGCGGCGGCTGATGCGCGTGCCGTTAGCCTGCCTTTTGCAATCTCGATGTGTCAAGCACAAACGGTAAGCAGAATCCGTTTGGCAAGGTTATCTTGTGGACATTCAAGCCATTATTGACGCTATCCGTTACCATCGTATTCGGATCACCGATCACGCCGACGAAGCACAGGCAGACCATCTCTCCTTCGATGAAATCTTCTACAGTGTCCTGCACGGCGAGATCATCGAAGACTATCCATCCGCCAAGCCTTATCCGAGTTGCCTGATCTATGGTGACAGTTTTGCTGGCAAGCCCATTCACAGTGTTTGGGCTTACAATCACGCAACACAATGGGCGGTGTTGGTTACGGTGTACCGACCTGATCCCGAGCGATGGATTGATTGGCGCATCAGGAGAAAGAAATGAAGCCTTTTGACAAGTGTCCTGTCTGTGGTGGTGAATTGGTTGAGAAGGACGTAGAGAAACTGCTCAAAGGCGGTATCCATACCGCCGTGCTCAAGGTGCGTGCGGAGGTATGCCTGCGCTGCGGCGAACGCTTGTATTCGGTGGAGACTGTCAGACGCTTTGAGCAGATTCGACAGAAACTGGAAAGGCAAGAAGTTGCCGAGTTTCAGCCACTGGGTCAATCTTTTCAGGTAGTGTAGGTTGATTCTGCCAAGAACGGGCTTGGCTAACATGCGCTTCAGCCGACGCCACTGCGCTTCGCGGTGGCTGATGTGCGCGCCGTTAGCTTTGCCTTTTGCAATCTCGATGTGTCGCGCTACAAACGGTAAGCAGAATCTGTTTGGCAAGGTTATCTTGTGGACATCCAAGCCATTATTGGTATCTGCTCAGCCACCCTGTCATTGCGAGCGTTTTTTGAAACAATCCCCAAATTCGCAGTGTGGAGATTGCTTCGTCGGCACAAAACGCCTCCTTGCAATGACGCGGGGTGAGTAGTTACGGCTCTCTCACCTCAAATCTCTTCAGGAGGACATCATCATCCGTACACCAGTCGTTATTTTCACCATCATTCTGAGCACATTGTTGCTCGCGTGTGGCGCAGCAACACCAGAGAGTGCTACCCCCACGCGGGACATTACCAGCGCGCCACAGCCATCGCCCACGCCGCTGCCTACCGCGACGCCGCGCCCCACCGAAGTGCCGCGTCCCAGAGTGTTGCGCGTCAACGGCGGTGCACTGCCCGAGGTGCTCGATCCACAAAAAGCCACACGCGTGAGCGAATGGGCGCATCTGCAATTGCTCTTTGAGGGCTTGACGCGCCTCGACGAGCATCTTCAGCCTATCCCCGCCGCTGCGGAAAAGTGGGAATACAATGCCAGCGCGACCGAATTGACCCTCGCCCTCCGCAAAGGATTGAAATACAGCGATGGCTCCCTGCTCAACGCCGCGCGCTTTGCCTACGCACTCAAGCGCAACCTCAATCCCAGAACGACCGGCGAATACGGTGCGCTGTTGGACGACATCAAAGGCGCGCTCGAATGGCGCACCGCGCGCGCCGATGCTAAACCCGACGACCTGAAAAAACTAGAGAGCGCGGTGGACGCGAGCATTCAAGCACTCGATACGAGTGGCAAACCCTGCAAGATCGGCAAAGACGCTTTTACGCAGGACGATTGTCTCACACTCAAACTCGTCTTTGCGCGTCCCGCGCCGTACTTTCACGTCATTCTGGCAACCGCGCTCGGCTATCCCATCAAGGAGGAAAATCTCGACGCGGCGAAAGATCGGTGGAACACGCTGCGCGCGCTCGTCGGCAATGGCGCGTTCGTAGTCACAAGCATCGAACCCGGTGTGCGCGTGCGTTTCGAGCCAAATCCTCACTATCGCGGCGAACCCGCCCGAACGCTTATCGAATTTTTGTATCAGACCGATAGTGCCGCCGCTGTGCAGGCGTACAAGAAAAACGCGCTCGATGTTGTCGTCGTATCGCCAGACGATGTGGCGAAAATTCAGGCGGATGCAGAAATCGCCGCGCAATTGGTGCTGACGCCGGGCGCGTGCACTTTTGGTGTGATGTTCGCGCTGGACAAAGAACCGTTCAGCGATCCGCGCGTGCGTCAGGCATTCGCGTTGGCGATTGACCGCGATGCGTTCGTGAAAGAGGTCTTGCGCGGCGCGGCAAAACCCGCGCTCACTTGGATTCCGCCCGGCTTTCCCGCCTATCCCGCCGACGAAAAACGCTGGGCGTTCGATGCCGCCGCCGCGAAAAAAGCTTTGAGCGAATCTCGCTATGGCAGCACCGGCAAATTCCCTACTGTCACCCTGACCTTTATCAACGATGCGCGCACGCGTCCGCGCTACGAGTGGTTGCAGAAACAGTGGAAGCAAGTTCTCGGCGTGGAGGTGAAACTGAACGCGGTGGACGCGACCACGTACGCGAGCCTGACGCGCGATCCCAAAACATCGCCGCAAATGTCTTTGCACGGCTGGTGCGCGCTCTATCCCGATCCGCACTACTGGCTGAGTTTGTACTGGAAAACCGGCACCGTCGCCGATCGTTTCAAGTACTCGAACAAGACGCTCGATCAACTTCTCACGGAGGCGGATGCCACGGTGGACACGCAACGCCGCTTGGAACTGTACGGCAAGGCGCACAGTACTCTGATGGGGGATGTGCCCGCCGTGTTCCTGTGGCACAGTGTCAACGCGTATCTGCTCAAACCCTGGGTCAAGGAATACAAGCCCACGCCATTCGATCGCTGGTTTCCCGGTGATACCAGCCCTGCAAGAATTGACATTGACCTTGCCTTGTTACCCAAATGATGCAGACGAAATTCGCAAGGGCGCAAATTTTTTGCGCCCTTCGTTTTGCTGTCAGGGCATGTGCAAAGTCGCTTGACAAGCCGCCGGGCGACTCAAGTCGCAGCAACAAGTACGGGCGAATAATGATTCGCCCCGACGCGCCTGCCTCCGCAGGCTGCATTCTAGCCGCCGAAGGGCGGCTTCGGGTATGTGTTGCTGCGGTTTCAACCGCTCGTGCCCGACTTTGCACACGCCCTGGTTTTGCTGTGCTATGCTCTTGCATCGCTTTGACGATGCTGATGATCGCCTGCGACGCGCCTGCGCCTGTGCCGAGCGCACCTCCATCGCCGCTTGGCGTGTTTCCAACTCCGATACCCACACCCGCCGCGCGCGTGTTACGCATCGGTCTGACGCGTTATCCCGATGTGCTCGATCCACAACGCGCGCCACTTGGAAGCGAAGCGCATGTGCTACGCCTGATGTACGAAGGCTTGACGACGCTGGACGCGCGTGGCAATGTGAGCGGTGGCGTGGCGGAACGCTGGACGCTTTCGCCTGATGGTTTGCAGATGACCTTCCATCTGCGCGCCGATGCGAAACGCGCCGATGGCACACCCATCACCGCGCGCGAAATCGTGTCCGCGCTTCAGCGCGCGCTCGACCCGCGCCTTGAACCTCGCACCAATCCCCTGTTGCTGTACGACATCAAGGGCGCGGCACAGTTAGACCAACTCGATCCGCTCACACGACCCGATGAAGTGAACAAGGCACTCGGCAATCTGGGCGTGCGCGCAGTGGACGACCGCACACTCGTCGTCACTTTTCAAAAGCCGATTGGGTACTGGCACTATGTCGCCGCGACGATGGCATTGTTCCCCAGCGATTCGCAAGCAATCGCGCGCGATCCTGATTACTGGTGGGCGCGCCCCGAAGGACACAACGGCAACGGCGCATTTCGTCTCCATTCGATTGAACCGAATCGGCGTATCGTCCTCGTGCCGAATGCAAACTATTGGCGCGGCAAACCCAAACTGGATCGGCTGGAATTGATTTATTTTCCCGGCGGCAAAGGCTTGCTCGAAGCGTATCGGCGAGGTGAGATTGACCTTGCCTCCGGTCTCTCGGCGGACGATGTGCGCGCGCTCGACGCGACGCTGCAAAGCGAACTCGTGCGTACGCCAGCCCCGCTGGTGTACGCCATCGTGTTTCAGCGCGTGCAAAAACCTTTCGACAACAAAAACGTGCGCGTGGCGTTTGCACAAGCCTTTGATCGCGAGAGCTGGGTGCGGCAGGTGTTTCAGGGCATCGGCAAAGCGTACACGCGCTGGATTCCGCCCGGCGTTCCCGGCGCGCAAGCCGATGTGCCCGGCGTTCCGACGTTCGATGCGCAAGCCGCCGTGCGCACGCTGGTTAACAACGGCTATGCCGCCAGAGACAGCACCACAGAAAATCCGAAGGTGGATTGTGCAAAACTGGGTGAAATCAAGTTGACGTACCTCGATGCGCCGGTGAATCAGGCGCGCTACCAGTTTCTCGCAGCGAATTTCACGCGCGTCCTTGGATGTCCCATCGCGCTCGAACCGGTTACTCAACCGACCGCGAAAACACAGACGCCGCTCGCCGTACAGGTGTATCGGCACGATTATCCGCATCCGCGCAACTGGCTAACTCTCTGGACGTGTAAAAATGCGTTTGCCGCATCGTTCGGTTATTGCAACAAAGATTTGGACGCGCTCGTGACGCGCGCGGATCAGGAACGCGACGAATCCCAGGCGCTGGCGTTGTATCGTCAGGCGGAGGCGATGCTACTTCAAGATGTGCCTGCTGTGTTTGCCAACTATGGCGAAACATTGTCGCTCATCAAGCCGTACGTGCTTGGTGTGAAAGAGCACGTGAGCGCGCTGGATACCGAATGGGCAGGAGAATGGGGACCCGTGTGGCTGTACGATGTGGACCTGGCGCGCGTGCCGCCGAGTTATCCGAGACAATGAAAACTTTACCACGCGTTTTACACGGGCTTGTTCGCGCGCTTCAGATTGTCGCGCTCGCCGCGATGGCTTATGCGCTTGCCGCACCACCACCGATTCTGGTGACGCTGGGACCGCAACGCGTCGTTCACACGACGAATCCCAAAATCGGTGTGCACACGCGGCTCACCGATGAAGTGGAAGAGTGGAAAATCAAAAAGAATTTCGAGATGGTGCGCGAGATGGGCGCGTCCTGGGTCGTCGAGTATTTTCCCTGGGAGTACCTTGAACCCGAAGAAGGGAGTTTCGACTGGACGCACGCGGACATTGTGGTCAATCACGCGCGGCGTCAGGGCTTGACGGTCATCGCGCGTTTGGGTTTTGTGCCGCGCTGGGCGCGCCCCAGAGATTCGGTTACGAGTTACCTCGACGAAGCGCGCTATCCCGCGTTCGCCCTCTTCGTCACCGAATTTGCGCGCCATTTCGCCGGACGCGTTCAACACCTTGTCATCTGGAACGAGCCGAATTTGAATTTCGAGTGGGGCTATCGTGGCGTTGACCCTGCCGCGTACGCGCGAATGTTGCAAGTCGTGTATCCGCGCGTCAAAGAGGTTGAACCATCGGTGCAGATTCTGGCAGGCGCGCTTGCGCCCACACTCGCACCCGCCGGCTCGGTGGATGCAATGAGCGATCTGGATTACCTGCAAGCGATGTACGCCGCAGGCGCGCGCGACTATTTCGACGCGCTCGCGGCGCATGCGTACGGCTGGACTGCCCCGGCTGATGATGCCCCTTCGCCGCGACGCGTCAATTTTCGACGCACCGAATTGTTGCGCGAGATTATGGTGCAAAACGGCGATGCTCACAAACGCATCTTCATCACCGAAGGAGGCTGGAACGATCATCCGCGCTGGACCAAAGCCGTACATCCGGCAGAGCGCATCACCTACACGCTGCGCGCGTACGAACTGTGCAAAAACTGGGAGTGGGTCGAAGCGTGCGCGTTGTGGGCATTCCGCTATCCGTTTCCCGCGCAATCGTACCTGGACTATTTCACCTTCGTGACCCCCGAATTCGATCCCAAACCGATTTACTATGAAGTTCAAAAATACGCCACGAAATAGAAACCAGGTTTCTTCAAGAAACCTGGTTTCCATCGGCACGCTACCGCTTGTGATTGTTGCACTCGGCGTGTGCGCGTGGCTCGCGTTCGTGCTCTGGTTTCCCAAGCCGCCACCCAAGCCCGATGCCACGTGGTTGCGCATTCTCGAGACGGGTGTGTTTCGCGTCGGGATTGATCCCTCGTTCCCGCCGTTTGAATCGGACGATGCGCAGGGGAATTTGTACGGACTCGACATCGCGCTGGCGAACGAGCTGGTGCGCGTCTGGTCGTTGAACAGTGAAACGCCGATTCGGGTCGAGTTTGTGTACACCGGCTTTGATGGTCTGTACGATGCACTCAAGACGCGACAATTCGATGCGATTATCTCGGCGTTGCCGTACGATCCCAAGAAAACCGAGGACGTGCTCTTTTCGCATTCGTACTTTAACGCGGGACCTCACCTCATTGTGCGCGCAGAGGATACGACGACCAAAACGTATTACGATGTGATGGGCAAAGCCGTTGGGGTCGAATTGGGTTCGACGGGCGATGCGTTTGCGCGGCGCTGGCAGCGCCGTCTGAAACTCGATTTGCGCACCTACCATACGCCCGCCGATGCGTTGCGCGCGTTGCGATGGGGTGAGGTGGACGCCGTCTTTGCCGATTTGATTGCGTTCAACGATTTTGCGCGTCGCGAGGGCGGTGTCAAGCCGGTGGGGAGTGCGCTGGTCAATGAGTTTATTGTGATTGCGGTGCGCAAAGATGCCCCCACGTTGTTGGGGCAAATCAACGCGGTGATTGACGCAATGAAACAGGATGGACGATTGGAACAATTGTACGCCGAGTGGTTGCAGTAGAAACAGGGCGCGTGCAAAGTTGGGCACGGGCGGTTGAAACCGCTGCCACAACTACCCGAAGCCGCCCTGCGGGCGGCTAGAATTCAGCCTGCGGAGGCAGGCGCGTCGGGGCGAATCATTATTCGCCCGTACCTGTTGCTGCGACTTGAGTCGCCCGACGGCTTGTCAGGTGACTTTGCACATGCCCTGAGTAGAAATTGGGTTTCTTGAAGAAACCTGGTTTCTGTGGTATGATGGGGGCGTATGAGCGTGGTATCGTTCAAAGGCACGCGCGAGGGTCTGGTCATCACTCTGGGTGAGGGGGAGTGGCACGATGTCTTGAACCATCTTGCCGCGCAACTCAGTCGTCCCGGAGCGCAATCGTTTTTTCAAGGGGCGCGTGTCTTTCTGGAAACCGGCTCGCGCGCGCTGGATGCAACGCAGATTGAAGAGTTGATTGCGTTGTTGGGTCAATATCAAATGACGCTGACCGCAATCAGTGACGTGGCGAGTCAGGCGGAGTACAATCGTGTGCGCGCCACGATGCCCGCGCCCCCCGAGTCACTGCCGGCGGAGGAATCCCAGACGGCTCCTGTCGGTACAAGTGAATCATACGCGTTGCTCGTGCAACGGACGATACGTTCGGGACAGTTGTGCCAGTATGCCGGGACGATCGTGGTGATTGGAGATGTAAATCCGGGAGCACAAGTGGTCGCGGAGGGCGATGTGATTGTGTGGGGCAAGTTGCGCGGTGTGGTGCACGCGGGCGCCGCGGGCAATGAAAACGCGATTGTGGGTGCGCTGGTGCTTGCTCCCACGCAATTGCGCATCGGGCACTTGATTGCGCGCGCGCCCGAGGGCAAGCGCACCCGTTCTTTCCCCGAAGTGGCACGCGTCCGTGAGGGACGTATTGTCGTTGAACCCTGGATCGAGTCCTAGGCGACAATGGCTCGTCGTTCTTGATAACGGAGGAGGTAATGGCAGGGCGAATCATCACTCTCACCTCAGGCAAAGGCGGAGTGGGCAAGACCACCGTGACGGCGAACCTGGGTGTGGCTCTAGCGCGGTGCGCCCAGCGGGTGGTGTGTGTGGATGCCGATATCGGTTTGCGCAATCTGGATGTGGTGATGGGCCTGGAGAATCGCATCGTCTATGATCTGGTGGATGTGGTGGAAGGACGCGCGCGCTTGCGCCAGGCGCTCATCAAAGATAAACGCTTGCCGGAATTGCACTTGTTGCCCGCCGCGCAAACGCGCGAAAAGTCCGCTGTCACCGAAAAGCAAATGATCAAATTGTGCGAAGACTTGCGCAAGGATTTTGATTTTGTGTTGATTGATTCACCGGCCGGCATCGAACACGGTTTTAAGAATGCGGTGGCTCCAGCGGATGAGATTGTCATTGTGGTTACACCCGAAGTGTCGGCGGTGCGCGATGCTGACCGGGTCATCGGTCTGGTAGATGCCAATGAAAAAACGCCACCACGATTGATTATCAATCGTTTGCGTCCAGCAATGGTGCGTCGCGGCGAGATGCTGGATACGGCAGATGTGCTCGAAGTGCTGGCAATCGAATTGCTGGGGATTGTGCCGGAGGATGAGACCATTATCATCGCGACCAACAAGGGGCAACCGGTCGCGCTGGAGAGTAACACAGTGGCAGGGGCAGCGTTTATGCGCATCGCGCGACGCATTCTTGGAGAGAACGTGCCGTTCCACAACTTTGATGATTCTGGCGGTTTGTTGGATCGGCTGACCAATTTGTTGCGCAAGCGTTAAAAGGGGGAGCAATGAGTTTCCTATCGCGTTTCCTGGGGCGAGAATCGGAGAGTGACAGTGCCGCAGTCGCCAAACAGCGTTTGCAACTCGTACTGGCACAGGATCGCCTGAATATTTCTCCCGATACGCTGAATCTTTTGAAAGATGAAATGATTGCGGTCATCTCTCACCATATCGAAATTGATCAGGCGAATGTACAGGTCTCGATGACGCGTACATCGCAAGGTTCGTGTCTGGTGGCAAATATTCCTGTGATTCGCGTGCGCGTGCCAGAGGCGCCCGAACGCATCAAGCGCACGCGCACGCCCCGCGCCCACACGCGCGCCTGATGCAGTATGGATCGGCTGGCGCGTCCTCGTTTTTTCTACTTTGATTTTTGGCTCCTCGCGGCAACGTTGCTCCTCACCATCATCGGTATTCTGATGATTTACAGCGCGACGGAATGCATCACCGGCGAGCCACTCGATTGGAACAGCCCCACCGTGCGCCAGGGAATGTATGCTTTTGCCGGTCTCGTCGCGCTCTTTCTCCTGTCGCTGGTAGATTATCGCCTCTATGGTTCCTTGCGCTGGGTGTTGTGGGTAGGTATCCTGGGATTGCTGGCGATCGTCTTTGTCATCGGGCAAGTGACTCACGGTGCGCAGCGCTGGATTGATTTGCGCTTTTTTCTTTTCCAGCCCTCCGAATTGAGCAAACTGGTGTTGATTCTGGTCGTCGCGAAATACATTGCGGATCACGAAGCGGAGATGCAGCGCTGGCGTCACGTGATTGTTTCGTTTGGTCTGGTGGCAATTCCAATGCTCCTCGTGTACCTGCAACCCGATTTGGGGACGACCATCATCATCGGTGCGACGTGGGGGGTGTTGATTCTTGCCACAGGGATACGCCTGCGTGACGCTTTGCTTCTCCTCGCCCTCGTCGTCGTCCTGGCACCGCTGCTGTGGGTCAATTTGCGACCGTATCAGCAAGAACGCATTTTGACGTTCCTCGATCCCGGTCGCGATCCGTTAGGCTCGGGGTACAATGTGACGCAGGCGCGCATCGCGATTGGCACAGGGGGATTGTGGGGCGCGGGCTTTTGTAGTGGACCCCAAAGTCAGTTGCGTTTTTTGCGGATTCGCCAGACCGATTTTATCTTTGCGGTGATTGGGGAAGAACTGGGGTTTGGCGGCACGCTGTTTGTCATCGCGCTCTATGTCTTTATCCTGTTTCGCCTGGTGCGCGTGGCGATGCTCGCGCGCGATACGTACGGCAAACTGATTGCCATCGGCATTGTGGCGGTGTTGTTCATTCAAAGTTTTGTGAATCTGGGAATGACGATGGGGTTGATGCCTGTGGTAGGCATTCCTCTGCCGTTTGTCAGTGCGGGAGGAAGTTCGTTGATTACCCTGTATGCCGCGCAGGGGATTGCGCAAAGTGTGCTGCTGCGCCACCGCGAGTTACGTCTGGAGGGCGCGGGGCAGCGATACGAGTGAGGGAGAGAAACCAGGTTTCTGTTAGAAACCTGGTTTCTTATTGCGTTGGTACAAATTGCACGGTGTAGCGTTTGTAGGGCACAATGTCAATGGCAAGCGGCTCGGAGGTTACTGGCGAAACGACGCGCACGCACCAGCGCGCCGCATCTTTCCAGTACAAGCCGTTGAAACGGAACGCGCCGTTGGCATCGGTCGTGTCGGCAAAGACAGTGGCGTTGTCGCACTTGTCGGCGACGACGCGGACGTTTGCCACACCGCGACCATTCGCATCAATCACGGTGCCAAACACGCCGGGCAATTCGTTGTTCCAGTTATCAGTGCCCTGCAGTTTGCCGACGTACTTGTGCGTGGGAGCACTGCTACTGCCAGGTGAACGCGGCGCGGTCACCGGCGGCGCTACCGAGGGCGAAGTGCTGACCAGCGGCGAATTGGCAGGGAGGTTAAAGTAGGCGCGCAAAATGTCGGCGGCAATCGGTGCTGCAACTTCAGAGCCTTCACCTCCGCCGTAAACGAACACGGTGACAACGATTTGCGGATTTTCGTACGGCGCAAAAGCCGTGAACCACGCGTGCGTCGGCAGGTGACCATTCACTTTGGGACCGTAAAATTCGGCGGTGCCGGTTTTTGCTGCGACACTCACATCGGCAAGATTGGCTTTGGTCGCTGTGCCGCGCGTCACCGCTTCGCGCATCCCTTCGCGCACGCTCGCCAGATGCGCGGCATCCACGCGGATTTGACGAATGACCTGCGGCTCGATGGTGCGCGTGATGCGTCCTTCGGTATCGCGCACGTCATGCACCAGTTGCGGTTTGTAGAGTGTGCCCCCATTGGCGATGGCAGCGGTCATATTTGCGACCTGAAGCGGCGTTGCCAGCACGTAGCCCTGTCCGATGCCCATATTGTACGTGTCGCCAATCGTCCAGATGTCGCCAATCGTTTTGCGTTTCCACGCCGGATCAGGCACCAAGCCTCTGGCTTCGCCGGGCAGGTCAATGCCGGTCGGTTCGCCAAAGCCGAAGAGACGCGCGTAGGCAGCCAGGCGCGCTTCGCCCAAGCCTGTATCAAAATTCGGCGGCTCGCCACCTGCCAGTTTGTAAAAGAACACATCGGACGACCAGGCGATGCCATCGCGCAAAGTAATCACACCAAAGCCGGGTTTGTACCAATCGTAGAACGGCTGCGCCAGCGTCGGATCGTCGGGATAGTACTTGTGAGGCACCCAAACGATGCCGGGATGTCCCGCGTCAATGCGCGTATTGATGTCTATGACGCGTTCTTGCAATGCCGCGCTCGCGGGCACCAGTTTAAAGACCGAACCTGGTGGATATTGCCCCGTGATGGCGTGATTGACCAGCGGTCGCAGCGGGTCTTGAATGAGCGCGTTCAACGCATCGCTGGAGATGCCGGTGGCGAAGAGATTGTTGTCGTAGCTGGGGATCGTCACCATCGCCAGCACATCACCATTGCGCGGGTCGAGCGCGATGGCAACGCCTTGTTTCGCGCGCGCGTTGCGCAAGCCTTTCTGCAAAATCGTCTGAACACTTTTCTGAAATTCGTAATCTACTGTGAGGATGAGGTTGTGTCCCGGCGTGGGAGGTTCGCTACCGAGGACAGCGATTTCGCGCCCGGTGACATCCACTTGAACGTAACGACGCCCTTTGATGCCGCGCAGTTCCGACTCGAAGGTGGCTTCCAAGCCCGTCAAGCCGATGGAATCGGTTGCCGCGTAACCGCGCGCGCGATACGCTTCAAATTCTTCGCGCGGGATGGGACCGGTGTAACCGAGCAGATGGGCAAACAGAGAACCTTCGGTGTACTCGCGGATGGGATTCATCCCCACCACAACGCCCGGAAAATCAAGCCGATGCTCTTCGAGATAGAAGGCGATTTCACGTGGTACGTTATCTTTGATGCGCACCGGCGTAAAGGGATCGCGCTGTCCTTGTGCGACGAGTTCGCGCAGTCCCGGTTTGCGTTTGGGTGGTGTGACCACGCGTTCCACATCGCTCGGTAAACTCGCGAGAGGATCGCTTGCCACGTTTTCGATAACGGTGTCAATCGGCAAATCGAGGAGCGCGCTCAAGCGCTCAAAGATGCGCTCGCGCGCATCGAGCGGACAATCAGCGGGGATGATTGAGACGTTGAAGGAAGGCACATTGCGCGCAAGAATTTTGCCCGAACGATCGTAGATGATGCCGCGCAGTGCCGGCGTGCTAATCAGACGAAAACGATTCTGTTCGGCGGCGCGACGAAAGTAGTCGCCGTTCACAAGTTGAATGTTGCCGAGTTGCAGGACAAGGATGAGGAAGGCGATTAGAATCGTCGCTCGCAGCATCCAGAAACCACCGCGCGGTTGCTCTGCGGCTTCGCGGAGGGTCTGGGTGTACGAATAGTGACTTTCGGAATCGTTCACGTGGAGAATTATACTCGGCTTGCGTGTGGAGGCAAATGGCGTACTGGCGTATGGCTTATGGCGTATGGC
>Ga0209162_1003255_pt1 | contig 13259 bp, 10 predicted proteins | sample YNPNPMetaG_FD_187121 | JGI IMG/M metagenome (GOLD analysis project Ga0209162, IMG submission 187121) | Anoxygenic and chlorotrophic microbial mat microbial communities from Yellowstone National Park, USA - YNP NP MetaG (SPAdes) (version 2) ...
GCACCGCGAGGAGATCGCGGCGGAAGGCGAGGAACCCCGATAGGCTATCGTGGGTGGGGAGGCGCAGGACCCACCGGACCACGAGGTTGTAGAGGCCGCTGAGAACGAAGCGCAGGCGGCTGCCAGCCATGCCACCCCCCGCCACGTACCGCGAGCCGACCACGAGGTCGCAGCCCCCCAGGGCGTCGAGCAGTGCCACCACGTGCTCGGGACGGTGGTTGCAATCCGAGTCCATGACGACCAGCACGTCCCCTTTCGCCTGCTCGCAGCCACAACGCACCGCCCCGGCCAGGCCACGCTCGCGGCGCACCAGCAACCGGATCCGCGCGTCCTCGCCGCTGGCCTCGGCCACCACCGAGGCCGTGCCGTCGGGGCTGGCGTCGTCCACGACGAGGATTTCCCAGGCCTCACGCTCGCCGAGGACGCGGCGGAGTTCGCCCAGGAGTTGGCGGATGTTGCGCGCTTCGTTGTAGGTGGGGAGAACGACCGAGATCACCGCGCCAATCCCTCCCCCACCCCGGCCCCCTGCCGCCGCGGTAGCAAGACGGCGGCGTCACCAGGATCGGCCTTTTGGAAAAGAGTCACGGCCACCTGCGAGAACTCCTGCCGCTCCCACGCCACGTAGTTGCAAGCTAAACTCGTGGGGACCTCCCAATGGAGCTGCTGAACGTACCAGACCCGAGGGCGATCCACCCTCACCCCGTCCGTGGCACCCCCGTCCGCTCGAGCCTGGTAGCGCACGGCGCCGCCACGCAGCCGTGGCTCCCTCTCCACGTAGTAGCTGCTCTCCCAGCCGCTCACGAGCACGAGATCCTCGCCAGCCGCGCGCTCGGCCACCCAGGCGAGCGCCTCCCGCCACTGGGGCTTGTCGGCCCGAGCAGAAGCCCTGACCGTGAGCAAGAGCAAGCCGGCCGCCACGGCAAGCACCACTCCCCGTTGCAGCACCATGGGCCGGAGGGAGCGGACGGCGGCAGCAATCCCCAGCACCACGGCGGGCAGGCCCACGATGGCGTAGCGGACCACGTACAGCGGCAGCACTGCAACCGACAGGACGAGGAGGCCCAGGTGCGGAACAAGAAACCACGCCAAGAGGAGCACCCATGGCTCCACAGCGATCCGCCTGGCGCGCGGCCGTTGCAGCACGGCCACAACCGCAGCAACAATGCCCGCCGCCAGGAACAGCAGCAGCGGCCACGGCAGCAGGTGCAGCACCCGCCGCGCCACCGTCGCACCGTACTCCTGGACCCACCCCAGGGCGCGCGGCGCCTCGGCCAGCTGGCGCAGGAGCGTCGGCACCCACAGGGCGAAGAGCACCGCCACCACCGCCACATCCAGCGCCCACCGGAGGAGGGCACGTGGCTGCTCGCGCTCGTGCCACGCGGCGACGACCACCACCACCCCTTGGGCCAGGAGAACGAACCCGCCGAAGTAGTGGGTGTAGAGGAGCGCTGCCGAGGAGAGGACGTACCCCACCGCGTTGCCCGGCGTCTCCCGCTCCCGCCGGGCGAGGAAAAACGCCACGGACAAGAGACCCAGGAGGACGATGAGGGCGTACATCCTCGCCTCCTGGGAGTAGCGCACGTGGTACGGGAAAACGGCGAACAGGAGCGCTGCAGAGAGTCCGGTCGCGCGGTCGAAAAGCCGCCGTCCCACCTGCGCCACGAGCGGCACGGCGGCCGCGCCAGCCAGCGCGGAGGGTAGCCGCAGCACCGCTTCAGCATCCCCAAAGAGCACGACCCACGGCTTGAGCAGCAGGTAGTAGAGCGGCGGCGAGACGGCGAGGTGCTGGCCGCGCAGGAGCGCGGCGAGCGGTTCGAGGGCACGGCACAAGCTGAACCACTCGTCAAACCAGAGGTTCTCCGACCCGATTCTCCACAGGCGCACGACCAGCCCGAGGAGGAAGAGCACCGCCAACGCCGCCACATCCTCCCGCTTCCCACCGAGACCCGTGCGACGCGCTCCAACGCGACCGTTCAACTCCCCTCCCCGGCGCCCTCGCGACGCCTCTCCACCAGCAGTGAAGCCGCGCTATCATCCCACACCGATGCGCCCCCACTCCCCCTCGCAAACCGCTGCGCCCTCCACCCCGCGCACCCGTCCCATCCCGGTGTGCGAACCCGACATTGGCGAGCTGGAGGTGGCCTTGGTCACCCAGTGCCTCAAAAGCGGTTGGGTGTCCTCGATCGGTCCCTGGGTGTCGCGCTTCGAGGAGGCGTACGCCGCACACTGCGGGTGCCAATTTGCAGTCTCGACCTGCAACGGCACTGCCGCGCTCCACCTGGCCCTCCTCGCCCTCGGAATTGGCCCGGGCGACGAGGTGCTCGTCCCGGCCTTCACCTTCGTCTCCAGCGCCAACGCCGTGGTCTACACGGGTGCCGTGCCCGTTCTCGTGGACGTCGACCCCACCACCTGGAACCTGGACGTGGAGGATGCCCGCCGCAAGCTCACGCCGCGCACCCGGGCGATCATGGCGGTGCACGTATTCGGCAACCCAGCCGATATGGCAGCAGTGGCGGCCCTTGCCGCCGAGTACGGCTTGGCCGTGGTGGAGGACGCCGCCGAGGCGCACGGTGCACGCTGGCAAGGGCAACCCGTGGGGAGCCTCGGCGACGTGGGGTGCTTCAGCTTCTTTGGCAACAAGCTGATCACCACCGGCGAGGGCGGGATGCTGGTGACCAACCGCCCGGAACTCGCCGACGCCGCCCGCAAGTGGGGCAACCTCAGCCGCCCGCAGGGCCACCACTACTTCCACGATGCCGTGGGCTTCAACTACCGCATGGCAAGCCTCCAGGCCGCCCTGGGCCTTGCCCAGCTCCAGCGGATCGAGGAGCTCCTGGCAAAGAAGCTGCGCAACGCCGAGAGGTACCTGCGCCTGCTCGTCGCCATCCCCGGCCTTCGCCCGCAGCGGGTTTTGCCCGGTGCGACAAGTTCCTGGTGGATGGTCTCGATCGTGGTCGAAGACACCTTTGGCGCGACGCGCGAGGATCTCAGCCAGCACCTGCACCGTCGCGGCATCGATACCCGGCCGTTCTTCGTCCCGCTCCATCGGCTCCCGCCCTACGCCAGCAGCCCCCCCTGCCCGGTGGCCGAGGAGATCTCCCAGCGGGGGCTCCTCCTCCCCTCGGGACCCCGGCTCGAGCCCGAAGCGATCGAAGAGATCGTCGAAGCAATCGGCTGCCTCGCTCAGGGGGGTGGCCGGTGAAAGGCGGCGGTAGGTTGCTCTCCCAGGTACGCCTCCCGTTCGTGCGCCGCCCGGTGCGCCTGCCGCGCGGCCTGGGCTTGCGGCCCGGTGGCGTCTGGGCCGTGCTCGCCTTGGCGGTGTGCGTCCCGTGGTGGCTCTACCTCGCCGCCAGCTCGCAGATGGTCTTGCAGTGGGACGCCGCCGAGTACAACGCCCTGGGGGAGATGCTGGCGCGGCAGGGGTGGCACACGTTCCTCGCCACCGGCCCACACCGCGAGCCGCTCTACCCGTTGCTGGTGGCGCTCGCGTGGCGCCTCGGGGAACTGTTCGCCTTCCCCTACCAGAAGGTGCTGGTCGCTCTTCAGTTCGGCCTGGTTGCCCTGACCCAGCTCCTCCTGCTCCGCCTCGCAGCCGCCATGGGGGTGGGCAAGCGCGTGGCCGTGGCCGCCGCGGTGTACGTTGGCGTCTCGCCAGCCATCGTGAACTCCGCGTGCAGCATGTTCTCGGAAGTGCTGGCCTACCCCTTCGTGCTCGCAGCGACGCTCCTCACCGCTCGCGCCTGGGCGGCTCAGGAGCGGGGCGAAGTGGGGAAGAGCGTGGGCCTCGGGCTTGCCACCGGCCTGGTGTTGGCAGCTGGCGCCTTCACCAAGGGCGTGCTCGCCTACGTCTCCCTACTCGTGGCGGTGTGCGTGGGCGTGCGCGGGATCGTGGGGTGGCGGCGCCGCCGGGGCGGTGCTGCAGCAGCTGCGCTCGGCTTTGCGGTAGCGGTGGTGGTCGTGGTGGCTGCCTTCGACTTCTCCTATCGAGATCTCAACCGCCGCTACAACGGGAACTTCGAGTTTACGACCCGGTACCTGGGCGTGCTCTACGGCAACGCAGCCAAGCGAGCCATGCCCCTCACCGCCCGCGAGTATCTTGCCCACGTGGCCGCCATCCCCGGTGGCACTGTGTGCCAGCTGCTGTTCACCGAGGAGGAGTGCGCCTTCTGCGAGTTCGGCATCGCCGACGAACTATGGCTGACCGAGCTCCCACGCCGCCTGGCGGGCGTTCCCCCTGGGCAGCAGCGAGCTGCCACCCTGCGGCTGGTGCGAGAGAAGGTGCTCCAGGCCCCGGTGGCATACACCTTCCTGGGCATCACCCAGGTGCTGCGCATGCCGTTCTGGGAATCCACCCAGCTCGGCTACGTGACCTATCCGCGCTGGCTCGCCCGCCTCTACGCCGCCCCGGTGGCAAGGTACGGGGTGCGGCTCGCGCTGGGTCTGCTCACGCTCGCCGCGCTCCTTCGTGCCGCCGCGCGGCTGGCGCGGTCACGTTGGCGGGACGAGAGCCCGCGCGAGCTGCCGTCGACGGCCGCAGCGCGGGGAGCCGTGCTGTTGGTGGCCGTGGCGTTCATGACTCTCTACCTGCCCTTTTCCACCCTCACCCGCTACGCCCTGCCAATCGCGCCGCTCTACCTGCTGCTCATCGCTGACATGCTGGACGCTGCCCGCGGAGGGCGACGCGGGCAAGCCGGGTCGGCCCTCCCCCACCCTTGACCCACCGGCGCGAGCAGCGGATAGTTTGCGGCGTGGAAGAGGGTTCGCCCGCTGCACCACCCCCGCCCCAGCCGGAGGGGATCCACTCCGGCCGGCACTGCTGTCGCCTGTCGGAACAGTTGGAGGCGATCCGAACGCTGGCGGTCGGGGACAGCGTGCCGCTGGGCTCGATTGTCGAGCATCTGGGGAGCCGCGGCCACACGGTGCTGGCCATCTTCCTCGCCCTCCCCTTCCTGCAGCCGGTGCCGCTCGTCGGCCTGTCCACACCCCTCGGTGCCGCCATTGCCCTCCTCGGGGTGCTGATGGCGCTGGGACTGCCGCCGTGGCTGCCGCAGTCGTGGCTGCAGAGGCCCCTCCCCTCCCGTCAGGTCATCCGTGTCGTGCAGTTCGGGCAGGCTCTGCTGCGCAAACTGGAACGGTTCATCCGCCCGCGGGGGGAGTGGTTCCACCGCCACCCCTGGGCCCAGGGCATCGCCGGTGCCATCCTTGCCATTTCGGGGGTCCAACTCGCCCTGCCCCTCCCCATCATCTTCACCAACACCCTCCCCGCCCTGGTGATCGTCACCACCGCCGTGGGGATGCTGGAGGAGGATGCGCTCGTGAGCGCCGTGGGCGCGTTGCTCTTCCTGGCCGCAGCAGTGGTCTTCAGCGCCATCGTGCTCCTGCCGCTCATCGGTCTGCACATCCTCCTCTAACGGAACGTGGCCGTGCCACCGCGCCGATTCGGCGCGCCGTCCTGTTCGCACCCCCCTCGTGCCGCGCCACTCGCACGGGTCGAGGCGCCTCGAACCAGGCACAGGAGTTGCTCGCTCAAGAGCCGAGCGCGACCGGGCGGCGCCGTTGCGGGCGCAGGGTCCGGGCGGGCAATTGCGTTCCGAGGGGGACGGTGGCATGGAGCCGAGCCAAGTGGATGTGCAGAAGCTCAACGAGGCGGTACGCGAGGAGTCGCTCCAACTGCAAGCGGCAGTAGCCGAAATGCACAAGGTGATCGTGGGCCAGACGGACCTCATCGACCGCATGGTGGTCACTTTGCTGTGCCGCGGTCACTTGCTGGTGGAGGGGGTGCCCGGGCTGGCCAAGACGCTTGCGGTGAAAACGCTGGGGCAGGTGCTTGACCTTTCGTTCGCCCGCATCCAGTTCACCCCCGACCTCCTGCCCGCGGACCTGGTGGGGACCATGGTGTTCCAGGCCAAGACCGGGGAGTTCGTGACCCGCAAGGGGCCGGTCTTTACCAACCTGCTGCTCGCCGACGAGATCAACCGGGCCCCGGCCAAGGTGCAATCGGCCCTCTTGGAGGCGATGCAGGAACGGCAGGTGACCATCGGGGAAACCACCCACCCCCTGCCCGTGCCGTTCCTCGTCTTTGCCACCCAAAACCCCATCGAGCAGGAGGGCACCTACCCCCTCCCCGAGGCCCAGGTGGACCGCTTCCTCCTCAAGGCCAAGGTGGACTACCCCACCCAGGCCGAGGAACGCGCCATCCTGGACCGCATGGTGGCGGGGGAACCCCCTGCTGTGGCCCGCGTGCTCACCCGCGATGCGCTCCTGCGGATCGCCGCACTGGTCCTCGACGTGTATCTGGACGAACGGATCCGCGACTACATGGTGGCCCTCGTCCGCGCGACCCGCTCCCCCCAGGAGGTGGGGCTGGGGGAGATGGCGCACCTCGTGGCCTTCGGGGCTTCGCCTCGCGCCACCCTGGCCTTCTCCCACGCGGCCCGGGCCGTGGCGCTGCTGCGCGGTCGCGGCTTCGTGATCCCGGAGGACGTGAAGGAAATTGCCAAGGACGTGCTGCGGCACCGCATCCTCCTCACCTACGAGGCGGAGGCTGAGAACGTCACCACCGACGAGCTCGTCGAACGCCTCCTGGAGCGGGTTGAGGTCCCGTGACGAGCGCTGCTGGGGGGTGGGCGTTGGCTGCAGGACGTGGGGGGGAGCCGTGAGCCTGGACCGCGAGAAGCTCGAGAAGATCCGCCGCATCCAAATCCGGACCCGGGCGATCCTCGACACCGGCATCGTGGGCTCCTACCACGCCGTCTTCAAGGGGCGCGGCATGGAGTTTGCCGAGGTGCGCGAGTACCAGGCGGGTGACGACATCCGCACCATCGACTGGAACGTGACCGCGCGCATGGGCAGCGTCTACGTCAAGAAGTACGTGGAGGAGCGCGATCTCTCCCTCCTCCTGGTGGTGGACGTGTCGGGCTCCCAAAGATTTGGCTCCCAGTACCTCCTCAAGCGCGACCTCGCGGCCGAGCTGGCGGCCGTGCTGGCGTTCTCGGCAGTGGCCAACCAGGACCGGGTGGGGGCGCTGTTCTTCACCGATCGCGTGGAGGCCTTCGTGCCGCCGGCGCGGGGCCACGACCACGCCCTGCGCATCGTGCGCGACCTGCTCACCCTCGAGCCCGCCGGACGCGGCACCGACCTCGCCCTGGCCCTGCGCTTCGCCCAGCAGGTGATGAAGCGGCGCGGCATCGTTGCCGTGATTTCCGACTTTCAGGCGCGAGCGTACCAGCGCCCCCTGGGGATGTTGCGGCGCCGCCACGACGTGATTGCCCTCCACCTCTTCGACCCGCGGGAGGAGGAGCTGCCCAAGGTGGGGATGGTGGCGCTTCGCGACCCCGAGAGCGGAGAGGTGCGGGTGGTGGATACCGCCGACGCACCCACGCGCCAGCGCCTGGCCGCCCGGCAGCGGACCGAAACGGCGGAGCTCCTCCGGCGCGCCCGCGTCGACGCCCTCGCCCTCTCCACCGGCGAATCCTACGAACAGCCCTTGGCGGCCTTCTTCAAGAGTCGGGAGCGGCGGCGGTGACAGCGTTGCACCTAGCAGCGGTGGGGATCCTCCTCCTGGCCACGGCCCGCCCCGGCGAGGGTGAAAGCCCAGCCGTCACCGTCGAGGCGCGGGTGACCCCCACCGAGGTAACCGTGGGGCAGAGCTTTTCCGTGGAACTGCGGGTGACGGCACCCGAGGGAACCCGCCCCCACTTCCCCGAGGGGTTGGCGAGCGACACGCTGGAACTCGTGCCAATCTCCCCGGGCCGTGCGAGCACGCCTCCCCACACCGCCCAGTACCGCGGGCGTTGCTTCACCCTCCACGAGGCGGCAGTCCCCCCGCTCACCGTTCGCTTCCAGCTCCCCGACGGCAGCGAGGGCGAGGCCAGGAGCCAACCGGTCCCGTTGCACCTCGTCTCTGCCCTCCCCAAGGGGGAAGAGAACCCCAGCCTTGCCGACGTGGCGGCGCCCGTTGGCGTGCCGGTCACCTGGCTGTTCCTCCTCACCGCCGCCGGCATCGGTACCGCCACCATCGCCACCCTCGTGGCTCTCCTGCGCCGCCGGCGCGCCCACCCCAGCGCGCCGCCGCCGGTGCCGGCCGTGCCGCCAGACCAGGAGGCCCTTGCCGCCCTGGCGGGTCTCGCCCAGGCAGGGGTGTTGGAGCGCGAGGACTACCGGGCTTTCTACATTGCCCTCATGGAGATCGTCAAGCGCTACCTAGAGCGGCGCCTGGCCGCGCCGGTGCTGGAGATGACCAGCACCGAGATGGTCTCCTTCCTGCGCCACCACCGGCTGGGCAAAGAGCTCGTGCCCCTTGCCCGCGAGCTTGCAGCAGTTGCCGATCAGGTGAAGTTCGCCCGTGGGAGTGCCCAGAGATCCGCAGCGGAGCGGCACCTGGCCGAGGCCCGCGGCCTGGTGGCGGCGCTGGAGCAGCGCCTGAGCGCGGAGCAGGGCGAGGGGGCGGCGGGGAGGACGGCATGAGCGAGCTGGCTGGCTTGCGCTTTGCGGATCCCGGCTGGCTGTGGCTGGCAGTGGCAGGCCCCGCCGTGATTCTTGCCGCCCTGCTACGAGAGCGGTGGGGGAGGGCCGTGTGGTTTCCCGGGGTGCACCGCCTGGGCCGCTCCGGCACCACCTGGCGCACCACCCTGCGCCACCTGCCCGTGGCCCTGGCTGGCGCGGCCCTGGTGGTGGGGGCGGTAGCCCTGGCCAGGCCGCAGCACGGCACGCTCCGCCAGAGCGTCACCACGGAGGGGGTGGACATCGTGGTCGCCCTCGACGTGTCGGGTTCCATGGGGGCCGAGGACTTCCGGCCCAAGAACCGCCTGGAGGTGGCCAAAGGGGTGGTGGCCGAGTTCATCCAGCGGCGGCGCAGCGACCGCATTGGGCTGGTGGTGTTCGCCGCCAAGGCCCTCACCAAGGCTCCGCCCACCACCGATCAGGGCCTGCTCCTGCGCCAGCTCGACGACGTGCACCTGGACATGCTCCCCGACGGGACGGCCATCGGCTCCGGGCTGGCTACCTCGCTGCAGCGGTTGCGCCGCTCCCAGGCCAAGAGCAAGGTCATCGTGCTGGTTACCGACGGCGCCAACAACGCGGGCGAGATCGACCCCTCCACCGCCGCGGACATCGCCCGCGCCATGAACGTGCGCGTGTACACCATTGGCGTGGGCCGGGGCGGCGTGGTGCCCATCCCCGTCACGGCCCAGGACCCCTTCACCGGCCGGGTGGTGCGGCGGGTGGTGTCGGCACGGGTGGATATCGACGAGGAGCTCCTCAAGGCCATCGCCACCCGCACCAACGGGGAGTTCTTCCGCGCCACCGACCCCAGCTCCATGCGCGAGATCTTCCGCCGTATCGACGAGCTGGAAAAGTCCCGCATCACCCTCACCGCCTACCACCGCTACCGCGAACTCTTCTTCCCCTACCTCGTGGTGTGCGCCGTGTTGCTGGCGGCCGCCGGCGGGGCATGGGCTGCGGGGCTGCGGGTCCTGCCCACATGAGGTGCCAACCATGAGCTTTGCTGCCCCTGCGTGTCTGTGGTCGCTCCTCCTCGTGCCGGTTCTGGTGGTGCTGGAACTCTGGCTCACCGCTTGCGACCGAAAGCGACTCTCGCAGCTCGTGGCTCGCCCCCTGTGGAACAGGGTGGTGGCTCGCCCCCTCGCCGTGTGGCGGTGGGTACGCTTGGCCCTGTTCTGCCTGGGGGCGGCGGGGATTTCCCTGGCGCTGGCTCGACCCCAGTGGGGCGTGGTGCGGGAGAAGGTGGAGCGAGAGGGGGTGGACGTGGTGATGGTGCTCGACTGCTCGGGCTCCATGGCCACCGACGACGTGGCGCCCAACCGCTTCTTCCTCGCCCGCGCCGCCCTCTCCTCGCTCATGGAGCAGCTCGAGGGCGACCGGTTCGCCCTGGTGGTCTTCGAGGGGGAAGCCTACCCCCTCGTGCCGCTCACCCTGGACGCGGACGCCATTGGGCTCTTCCTCGACACCCTGGAGCCTGGCGTTGTCCCCGCTCCCGGCACGTCTTTAGGCGCCGGCCTCCAGCGCGGCCTCGCCATGTTTGTGGACGAGGAGCGCGCCAACAAGGTGATGGTGCTGGTCTCCGATGGCGAGGACCTGGAGGGCAACGTTCCCCCCCTGGTGCGACAGGCCAAGGAAGCTGGCGTGGTGATTCACACCGTCGGGGTGGGCACGGAACGAGGGGCGCCCGTGCCCGATTTCGACGCCGACGGCAAGCAGGTGGGGTTCAAGAAGGACGAGGACGGCTCGGTGGTGGTGTCGAGGCTGAACGCGGCCACCCTGGAGGCGATCGCTCGCGGCACCGGTGGCCAGTTCGTCCGCATCTCTCCCTCGGACACTTCCCTCTGGCAACTGGCCGCCGCCATTGCCGCCATGGCAAAGAAGACCCTGGCTCGCGACTGGGCCTACCGGAAGAAGGAGCGTTACCAGGTTCCCCTCGCCGTTGCCCTGTTGGCGTTTGCCACAGCTCTCCTCCTGCCACTGCCCCTCCCCCGCCGCTCCCCCACCCCGGCGCGTCCCGCCACCCGAGGAGCAGCTACCCTCGCCGCCCTCCTCCTCGCCACCGCCAGCACCCCGGCCGCGGCGCAGCACGGCAAGCTCTTGGACGAGCTCCTGCTCCGTCCCCAGCGGCTCACGGCGGCGGGGCGCGAGGCGTACCGCGGGGGGAACCACCCCAAAGCGCTGGCTTCCTTCGAGGCTGCAGCAGCCACGCGCGCGCAGGACCTGCGGCTGCGCTTCAACCTCGCCGACGGCCTGTACAAGAACGGCAAGTACGACGAGGCGGCCGCCATCTTCCGGGCGATTGGCAGTACCGATTCTCCCCTCGCCGGAGCGGCCCGCTACAACCTCGGCAACACCCTCTTCCAGAAGCAGGACTACGCTGGCGCCGTGCGCGCGTTTCGCGAGGCGCTGGAGCTCATGCCTGACGATCTCGACACCCGCCGCAACCTGGAGCTGGCGCTGCGGGCCCTGGAGGAGCAGCAGCGCCGCCAGCAGCAGTCGCCCGGAGGGGGCGAGCAGGGAGGGAAGCCAGAGCAGAACCCCGAGCCGAAAGCACCGCCCGAACCCTCGTCCCAGCCCAACCGGCACGAGTCGCCGCGCCCCCAAGCGAAGACGCCGGAGGAGGCGGAGAAGGAGCGCTTCCTCGCCGAAACGGGGATGCCCCGGGAGCGGGCGCTGCAGCTGTTGGAGGCGCTCGAGGCCAACGAGAAAGCCGAACACCGCAAGCAGCTGGCCGCGCAGCGGGCCAGCAAGAAGAAGGGGAAGGACTGGTGAGGTGGCTCGGGCACGGTAACTGCTCCCCGGCCGGGCGCCTGGCGCTGATCTGGCTTGCAGCGGTGGGGTTCGCTGTGTCCCCCCGCGCTGCCGCGGCAACGACGGTACTGCGCGCCGACGTGTCGGCCCGCCAGATCGGGCTCGAGGACCAGGTGACGCTGCACATCACCCTGGAGGGCACCAGCATCGAGCTGCAGGAGGAGCTGGCGCTGCCCCCGCTCACCAACTTGAGCGTGGTGGCCGGGCCGTCGCTGTCCACGCAAATCTCCTTCGTCAACGGCCGGATGTCCCAGGCCAGGACCTACACCTACCTGCTCCGCCCCACGGCGGTGGGGCCCGCCACCATTGGCGCAGTGCGGGCAGTGCTGGCCGATGGGGTCCGCACCACCGAGCCCATCACCATCCAGGTTCACGAGGGCAGGCTACTGCCCCGCCAGCGCCCCTCTTCCCCCTTCGCCCTCGCCGAGGAGGAGGACCCCTTGGCCGCGTTCTTCGGCCGCGAAACTCGACCTCGCCCCAGCCAGGTCCTAGTGGAAGCGGAGGTCAGTCGCAAGCGCCTCTACGTGGGCGAGCCGCTCCTCCTCACCTACTGGGTGCTCACCCAGAGCCCCATTGCCCACCTCGACTTTGCCGAGGCGCCGCGCTACCCCGGATTTTGGAGCGAGCCGCTGCGCGAAGAGAGCAAACCAACCCAGGGCGAAGCGGTGCAGCGGGACGGGGAACCGTTCACCCGCTTCCCCGTGTACCGGCGGCTCCTCTTCCCCACCCAGGCAGGCACGGCCACCATCCCGGCCGCCACCTTCACCATTGCCGTGCCGCGTCGCATGGGGCCGTTCCTCGATCCCTTCCCCGGCGCCGCCACCAGCCTCACCCGCTCTACCCGACCCATCGAGGTGGTGGTGGAGGCGCCCCCGGCCGCAGAGCCGTTCAGCGGTGCCGTGGGGCAGTTCCGGGTCACGGCCTCGGTGGACCGCGACGCCGTGGCGCTGGGGGAAGCCGTGACGTACCGCTTCCGGGTGGAGGGGCGCGGCAACCTCAAGTGGGTGGACAAGGCCCCCGTTCTCGACCTGCCCACGGCCAAGGTCTACCCGCCGCAGAGCAAGGAAGAGTTCAGCGCCTCGCCCACCGGCCTGAGCGGCTCGCGGACCTGGGAGTTCGTCATCGTTCCCCAGACCGCCGGCACCCTCCGCATCCCCCCGGTGGACTTTGCCTACTTTGACCCGGCGGCCCGGCAGGTGAGCCACGGCCGCACCCCGCTCTTCGAGGTGGAGGTCCGAGGAGCGGCGCCCGCCCAGCAGCTGCAGCCAGCAGCGGCAGCCCCTGCTGCCCTCGCCCCGGGCCAGCCGCTGCACCTGCGCAGCGAGCTGGAACCTGGCCGGGCCCTGTTCCCCACCCTCGGGCGCGGCGCGTTGGCAGTGCTCCTGGGCGGCGTTGCCGCAGCCCACCTGGCCCTGTGGGGGGTACCGCTGCTCCTGAGCCGCCGGCGCACCGATCGGGGTGGCCCGCCGCGGCGAAGTGTGCGCAGTGCCCTCGCCACCGTGCGGCGCGCCACCGCCAGCCCCATGACCAAGGAGGCAGCCGCCAACCTCATCGAACAGGCGCTCGTTGCTGTGTTCGGGGAGGTGGACGAGCGCCCCTCGCTGGGAGACGACGAGCGCACCACCGTCCTGCGCGAGCTCCTCCGAGATGTACGCTTCGTTCGCTATGCGCCGCAGCTGGGGGATTACTCCGAGAAGATCCAGGACATCGCCCGGCGGGCACGGGCGGCCATCGAGAGGTGGGGATGATGGGGATCGTGTTTGTGGCGCTCTGTCTGGGCTTGCTCCCGGCGCCTGCCCACGCCCTGGTCGGCGCCGCGCCGGAGGCTGTCGTGGAGCCGGCCGCCACCGGCACTCCTTCACCCCTGCCGGCGGGGAAAGCGGCTCTTGCCGACGCCCAGTTCCGCCAGGCCACCGCCCTCGCCCAGGCCGGAGATCTGGCGGGGG
>Ga0209162_1003256_pt1 | contig 13253 bp, 5 predicted proteins | sample YNPNPMetaG_FD_187121 | JGI IMG/M metagenome (GOLD analysis project Ga0209162, IMG submission 187121) | Anoxygenic and chlorotrophic microbial mat microbial communities from Yellowstone National Park, USA - YNP NP MetaG (SPAdes) (version 2) ...
GCCCAAATCTCCCGAATGCTGGGAGACAACGAAAGAGCATGGCGAGGCTCTCAGCGCGATGAGACCTGGGCGCACTGCCATCCCAGCTCGCCCTGGTACAAGAACGACCCCTTCTGCACCATCCTGCAGAGGGAGAACCTGTGGTTCCCGCGGGGCTACACCGTGAACGGCGCGGTGTTCCAGACGGGTGTGCAGCTGGACGCCAACGGCAACGCCATCTGGGCCACTTACCAGCGCAACCTGAGCGACTTGGAGGTTCCCGCAGAAACCATCTGGCTACAGGATGGGAGGAACTACGAGTCCGACACCGGTCCATGGGCGATCGCTCGCTGTTGGTGCAACCCGCCTGGAGACCCCTTAGGGGGTGACGTGCCCGCACCGGGGTCGCCCTGTCTGAACGGTAATGTGCGTCAGTACGGCTGGCTCATCAACCACCTGAAAGGCGTACATTTCCTGTTCGCGGATGGACACGTCAAGTGGACACGCATGCAGGCTGCCATTGCCAACAACCTGTGGAAGTGGCATTGCTTCCAGCGACCGGGCGAAAAGACTTTCGCGGGAGGCGCGAACGTGAAAGACTTTGCTTCAGACGACTGCGGCGGGCAACCCGACCCGGATACCTGCCGCAACGTGGCTTCTCTTCTCGTCGCCAACGAATACAGGTAGCACCCGTTTTCGTCCTCATCACGATGCGGGGCGCATGGATGCGCCCCGCATTTGCTCCTCTGCGCCTGTTACTTCATCTGTAACCCCCTTCACAAACTACTGCCTTCTGCCGATAACTGAATGGACGGCGTTTGCAGGTCGTTCAACAACGTGCGTTCGAGGTCGTTGCCAATCGCAGAGGCATCAACACTTCGACGCGCAAACCATCTTGTTGGAGGCAACAGCGATGCGAACATTCTACAACCTGAATACCTCAGTCAAACTGGGCATCGGTTTTGGCACGTGCGTCCTGCTTACCGTAGCCCTCGGCGTTTTCAGCCTCGTCCAGATGGCGAAATTAAACCAGCCTGCCCGCGAGGTAGTGGAACACCATCTGGCGAACGCCATTGCCTTCGACGAAATCGACTCGAACATGCAGCAGGTTCGGGCACGGGAGTTTCGCCACATGCTGGCAATCGGCAACACGCAGGAGATGCAGGCAGCCGAGGAAGCCGCCCGCAAAAATATTCAGGCAGTGGAGGAGGCATTCCAGCAGTACGAGGCATCTCTCAAACAGACAGAGGACAGGCAAACCTTCGACGAGCTGAAGAGCGCGTGGGCAGAATACGTGGCGCTGCATAAACAGCTTATACAGCTGGACCGGCAGGGCAAGCGCAACGAAGCGGAACGCTTTGTGGCGGAGAAGATGCGCCCGGTGCTGCGCGAACGCATAGACCCTCTCATAAGCAAGATCTACGAGGAGATTGCCCAGAAGAGCAAGCGTGCCGAGACGGTCATCGCGGCGACCTACGGGAAGGCGCGGTTTTGGGTGGGTCTTTTTGTGGTCTGTGCCGTGCTGGTCGCCTCGTTGTTTGGCTTGCTCATTGCGCGTCACCTCACAAGGGTAGTCCACCAGATGGTGCACGGACTGGAGAGTCTGCGTACCGGCGACCTTGGCGGTCTGGAACAGGCTATGCGAGCGATGGAACAGGGCAACCTGACGGCAGAGGTCGTTACTCAGACAGCACCCATCAACCTGTCCACCCGTGACGAGTTTGGCACGCTGGCGCATACCTTCAACGCGATGCTGGAAGGCATCCACGAGATAGGGCGCGCGTTCGCGAAGGCGCAGGAGTCGATACGCAATGCCTTGACTCAGGCGGCGCAAGCAGCCGGAGAGGTATCGGGCGCCAGCGGTGAACTGGCTGGGTCCACCGAGCAGTCTGGGCAGGCCTCCACCGAAATCGCGCGCGGCAGCGAGCAGCTCGCCCAGCAGGCTACCGAAGCCGCGCAAGCAATGGACAACTTAGACCGAGCCATCCGCACCGTGCAGCAGGGCAGTGAAGCACAACGCGAAGCCGCCCAGCAGGCAGAAGAAGGCATGAAGCAAGCTGCCAAAGCCGTGGAAGAGGTGGCACGCTCCGCACAGCAGATGGCGGCATCCGCCCAGCAAGCCAGCGCGATTGCCCAGCAGGGCGGACAGTCGGTGGAGGAGATGCTACACACCATGCGCCAGATCCAGCAGCAGGCGGAAGCCTCCGCCGAGAAGGTGGCTCAGTTAGACCAGCTGGGTCAGCAGATAGGCAACATCGTGCAGACCATTGAGCAGATAGCGGAGCAGACGAACCTGCTGGCGTTGAACGCGGCGATTGAGGCGGCGCGTGCCGGTGAGCATGGTCGTGGTTTCGCGGTGGTTGCCGACGAGGTTCGCAAGCTGGCAGAGCAGGCGAGTTCCGCCACCAAGGAGATTGCGGCTTTGATTAGCAATGTGCGTTCAGGCGTGGAGGTGGCGGTTCGTGAGATGCAAGCCACTGCCCAGAGCGTCACAGACGGCTTTGCGCGCAGTGAGCAGGTGGGTTCTGCGTTGACGCAGATTATCGAGGCGGCGCAGCAGGTAGCGGGCGAAGTGCAGTCGGTGACGGCGGTGGCAGAGGAGATGTCGGCGAGTGTGCAGCAGGTGCTGGCGACGGTGAGCACGGTGCTGCAGAGCTCGGAGGAGAACGCCCGAGCAGCGTTGGAGATGGCGTCTGGCTCGGAGCAGGTCTCTTCGGCGATTGCGTCGGTGGCGAGCATCAGCGAGGAAGCTGCGGCAAGCGCAGAAGAACTCACCGCCACCAACGAGGAAGTCGCTGCTACCGCTCAGGAGCTCTCGAAAATGGCAGCCGAACTACAGCTTGCGCTGGCGCAATTCAACACCGGCGACTGCACCGCCCTGCAAGAGTGTATCCATGTGTTCAAGAACGCTCACATCAGCCGCGCGGAGCGTCTGAGACGGGTGATAGATGGTACGGTCTCTCTGACGGAAGCCGGTTTAGGAGACCATACCAGCTGCCACTTCGGCAAATGGTACTACAGCTCAGGTCAAAGAGACTTCGGTTCGTATCCCGAATTTCAGGCGATGGAAGCACCGCACGCTCGTTTCCATCAGCTGGAGCGGGAGATTGTCTCCCTGGCGAACCGCGGACAGAAGCAGCAGGCGGAGCGTTTGCTGCCGGAGGCGATGCGAGCCAAAGAGGAGATCGTGCGTGCGCTGGATACCCTGATGAACATCGTGCGCGGACAACAAAAGGACGTCATGCGCAGGGCAGCGTAAGCCGCACAATGGTTGGGAGGGCGAACCTCGGGGTGAGCCGCCCCCACCCGATGCCCCGCGCACGGGGAGGGGTTTCAGTCCTCGGCGAGGGGCTCGCCCTCCCTTTACAGGAGAAATAACTCTTCACCGCGAAGTTACAGGCAACGCTACAGGAGGTCATGCAGCGATGAAGCGTTGTCTGAACAGGGGGTTACTCTTTCTTCTCACTGTCTCCGCTGCCATTGCCCAACAGACCCGCGACTGGGCGCAGGTGCGGCGGGAGGTTCCCGCCTCCGTGAAACTGCCTGAAGCACATTATACGCCCGCTCGTGCGTGGGAGGCGGAGGAAGCCAGTTCGAATGTGGGGTGGACGATCAACGACCCCGATGCGCACGGTGGCAAGGCGCGAGAAGCCCGAACCTCCGAGCGCAGAGGACAACGAGGCCTCGAAGGACACATCCTCTACGGTCCCTATATCGAACTGCCGCCCGGTACATACGCCGCGTTCTTCCGTGTGAAGATGCTGGATGACATCCGCGACGGCGAAACCGTCGCGGAGATAGATGCCTGTGTGGGCTACGGACAGAACATCCTGGCGGCGCAGGAGGTAAAGGACATCGACCTGCCTCCGGGCAGATACGTGCAAATCCCCCTCTTCTTCCGCTATGACGGGGGCAAGCTGGAGTGTCGCCTGCGCTGGACGGGTTACGCTTCACTGCGTGTGGACAGAGTGAGCCTCTTCCGCGTGGAGGGTGCGCAGGTGCCTCAGGGCGTTCAGCGTGTCCATCCACCACAACCCTCAGGACAACCGAGGGACCTGCCGGTCACCCCTTCGCCCTCGCTCCATGAGATTTTCGCCCGCTCATCTACCCCCGCAGACACCCTGCTGGTGGCGGATATTCGTCCGCTATCTGCCGACTGGCAGATGCTGTTGCTGAGCCTGCAGGGCATCGTGAACCGCCAGCGACCGCAGGTCTACTATCTCTTCAACGAGACCGACCAGTTCTGGCTGGACTGGATGCGACAGCGCGGCTGGGTGAAGCGCACGGAGCGTGTAAGCAATCCCCAGCAGCTGTTGCAACGGTTCCGTTCGGTGATCAAGGGCATGGTGATTACCGACCCCGCCGTGCCTGCAACCAAAAACGTCGCGACCATGCTGGCAGGAGTGCATGACGCCGTAGTGGCGTCGCCCCGAATCGCCAGGGAGTTATCCCTGCCCGTTATCGCCGACCTGCGTGGGCGGTGGAAAAAGAACGTGGATGCCTATCGCTGGGCGTTTCAGACACTCTGGGAGAAGATGAACCACCATCTGGTGGCATGCTCCTACCCCGACCACCTCGCGCTGCGGGACTATCTGGTGCAGAACCGCGTGTTCATCTTCTGGATTTCGGGACCGATTGATGGAGCACGACCGTACTCCGACCCCGACGCGGAAGCCCGCCTTGCGGAAGAGATACTGGCGAAGATGCCTCCCAACACCTGTGTGCTGAGCTACCCGTGGGCGGGTAAAGACATCGGCATCGGCGAGGGACCGGGCGTCACCCTCTTCGCAGAGTTCGGCAAGTACCTGGTGGGCACGATTAACGTTTCCAATCTCACCGTGCATTCGGGCATCCGCGTGGCACAGTTCCGCCAGAAGCCCGCGCCGCCCGCGCCCCCGCTGAGGGACGACAAGGTGTACATCTCCTTCATCATGTCCGACGGGGACAACCTGCCGGTGCTCACCACGCACAACTTCCCGCAGCTGTGGCGCGACCCTCTGCGAGGCAAGATTCCCATCGGCTGGACGATGAGCCCTGCAGCAGGGCTGTTGATTCCCGCTGTGGTGGATTACTATTACGAAACCTCCACGCCGCAGGATTACTGGCTCACCGCGGTGTCGGGGCTGGGGTACACCTACCCTGACCAGTACGGCATACGCTACCGCGACCGCGAGAAGGTATATACCGATTTCCTGAACCTCACCCGCCTGGCGATGGTGCCGATGGACCTGCACGCCGCGTGGATTATGGGTATCACACAACCGAAGCTGATCGCACAGTACGCCGAGTTGGTACGCCCGCAGGCTCTGTTCCCCGACTACGGCAGGCGCGTCACCCGCTACGAAGACGCTACCTACCTCACCTCACGGAACGTGCCGGTGTTCCATGCGGTGATGGGATGGCGCGAAAACGCCTCTCCTGAAGAACAGGTTGCCCTGTGGGAGCAACAGGTTCGTGCGCTCACCCCCAAACAACGACCTGCCTTCCTGCATCTGTTCCTGTGGAACTGGGGAACCAGTCTGCCGATGCTGCGCGACCTTCTGCAGCGTCTGGGCGACGACTATGTGGCGGTACGCCCGGACCACCTGGCGACGCTGTACCTGCAGGCAATGGAGCGCGAGCAAATCATCGTGCGCCCTCCGGACCGCATCGCGGTGCTGGGCGACGAGCGCATCTCCTTTACCTTGCACGTGCGCAACACCGGCAAGGAGCGTCAGAAGGTCAAAGTGCATGTGGAGGAAGGTCTTCAGCAGGCGGCAACTTCGTTCGACACGATAGACCTCTTCCCGCCGAACGGGGTGGACGTACTGGTGGAAGGGATACCTGTCGCGGATGCGGTGAAAATCGCCCTCGAGGGCGCGTTCGGACGACGAGAGGTGAGTATCCCCGTGCTGCGAGTAAAGCCAGATATGGTGGTCGGGATGCTGCCGCCTCCGCAACAGCTGGAACCGGCGGGTTTCTATGAAGCGGAGAATCTGGGGCATCTGTCAGGCGCAGAGCTTCCCGACCCAGAAGCTACCGGCGGCACGGCGTGGAGCGCGGTTCCGGGTAAGGCACAACCGGGACATATCGTGTTCGGTCCCTACGCCGGTATGCCCGCGGGACGGTATCTGGTGCTGTTCCGCATCAAGCGCACCGACGAGGCACAGGGCGCGTTGCTGAAGGTAGATACCTGCGTGGGCGGAGGCTCTCCTGTCACCGCCGAGCGTATCGTGCAGGCGCAGGAGCTGCCTTTGGGTGCATACCGCTACGTGGCGCTGACCACCAGCCACCCCGGCGGCGCGATCGAAACGCGCGTGGAATGGTTCGGCACGGCAGGCGTGGTAGTAGACCACGTGGGTATCTGGCGAATCCGATAGGAGTGAACAACCTGCGGGGGCAGACACATCGGTCTGCCCCTGCATCTACCTCTGGTTCCTGCTCCGGAACCACATGACCACGCGGCGAATAGCGTGCGCGGTTTCCTCGAGGTCAGTCTCGGTGTACGCCTCGTTTACCGACAACAGCACACAGGTATCCAGAATTGCCTCGGCGAAAGGACAGAGCCCTTTGCCGTACGGGCGTGCGGTGTAGGCATGGGTACCCCGCTCGAACGCTGAGTGGTTGGTGAATATCGGATACTCGTACACGCATTGCGCGATGTAATGCGCACTGACAGGCAGACCCTCTGCACGCAACGCTTCGGCGAAAGTGTCGGCATCTGCGCCCAGCGAGTCGGGCACCACACGCATCATGTAGAACCACCACGACGGTTCGCAGCCCGCCGTCGGCTCAGGCAGAGTGATGCCGGGCAATCCGTGCAGCTTTTTGCTCAGCGTCTCACACCAGTGCCGTCGCCGGGCAACGATGCTCCCTAGCTTCTCCAGTTGCGCCAGCGCGACAGCCCCCTGCAGCTCGGTCATGCGGTAGTTGTTGGCGAGGAACGTGGGGTTGCGCTGGGTGACACCCGGTTCGCGGTTGTAACACTTGTCGGTGGCGAGACGCAAACGGTTAGCCAGCCGCTGGTCGCGGGTAATCACGATGCCGCCGTCGCCACAGGAGATGTGCTTGAACTCGTTCAGGCTGAAACAGCCGATGTCGCCGATGGTTCCAATCGGCTCGCCCATGTATCGGCAGCCGAACGCCTGCGCACAGTCTTCGATCAACCACAGGTTGTGCTTGCGGCAGATGTCATGCAGTGCGTTCAGGTCGCAGGCATTGCCCCACAGATGCACTGCCAGCACCGCCCGCGTGCGGGGGGAGATTCGTGCCTCTACCGATTCCGGCAACATGGTATAGGAATGCGGATGGAGGTCAGCAAAGACCGGCACTGCGCCCTGATACAGGATGGGTATCACCGTGCCCATGTCGGTAACGGGCGAGGTAATGACCTCATCGCCGGGCGAGATACCCACCGCAATCAACGCGGCGTGTATCGCGGAGGTGCCGCTGCTACAGGCTACCGCATAGGGCACGCCGTTCATCTCCGCAAAACGCTTTTCCAGCGTCTTCACCTTGTTGCCGTGCGCGTAAAACAGGCTCCCCTGCTCCAACGCCTCCCGCAGCTGTTGCAGTTCCTCTTCGCCGTAGCGTTTTTCGCGCCCGAAGGGCGTCCGCTTCGCCGGTTCGCCGCCGGCAATGGCGGGCAGGTCGGTAGTTACCGATGCGTGCATGGTTACATCCCCCTTTGGACAATCTCACGCAGAGACCATGTCGGGAAACGCCTCTTACCGTAAACGCAAGGTCACCTCGCCGTCCAGGTCTAATGTTACCGCCCCCGTCGGCACGCCCCAGCGCACCGTGGGTCGTATGGACAGCAACTGTCCGCCCACCTCCACCGTGCCCTCTTGCTGCCCAACGAACAGCAGCGTGGCTTCCTCAAGTGCTTGCGCTGCTTCCAGTCGGATACAGACACCGCCTTCTTCCGGCACATACTCCCGCCAGACAAGCGCGCGCCGTGCGCGTTCCCATTCGTTGATTCGCCGTGCCGTCCACCATTCCATGCCGCGCTCCTGCGCGGTGCGGATAGAGTGCAGGATGGTACCGGCGACGCCCGGCTTGTCCACATGTGCGGGATGGAACAGCACATGCAACACGCCGTGATGCCGCAATGCCGCTTGCAGCAGCGGCTCCAGCAGTGAATCAGGGGCAAATACGTTCAGGTCCTGCGTGAGTGTCGGCAGTTCCAGCACGTCTATGGTTCTGCCCTGCGGGTCCACAGGAAAGTACGGATGGCATGTGCCGAAGTTGAAGCCCGCTTCACCCGTTTTGGAGGGTCCCTTCGACTGGTCTAACTGAACCCCTCGCCGCTGGCACCATTCGAAGAACTCGGTGTCACCTTCCCAGCGCAGGTAGTGATTCTTATTGGTGAGCGGTGGCTCGCCACCAAAGAGCTTTTTGAGAGCACGCCATTGCTCGTGGAACGCCCCCTCGTCCCACAGCGAGTCCTCCTCCACTGCGTCGAAGTGCATTGCCAGCTCGTGTCCTTCGGTGCGGATGCGCTCGATAAGGTGTTGGGGATAGCCGGGCGGAATCACGCACCAGGTGGAGTGGATACCTGCCTCGCGCAGCACCTCCAGCATCCTTTCTGCCAGCGCAGGATCGTTGCCGTCCGTGTCATGGGAGAGATGGGCAATCGCAGGTAGATTACGTGGGTAAAGCCACAGTATGGGCAACACCGCTTTCCGCAACTGCGCCAGATAGAGTATCGCGCGGATGATTATCTCGCGCCAGATGTCGGCAATGGGGTGCAGGAAAGCATGGAAGCCGGACACCCCCTCCACCGGCTGCCGGTCAAACCACCAGTCCAGCACCGCGCCGTCGCTGCTTTTCAGCATATCATCGCAGATGGGTGCAGTGCCATCGGGCGCGGAGATGCCGTCGCGCGTTACCGCCACGCCCTGCTGGATGCGCACTATCGTGCCTATCACATCCGGGGCGATAAACAGGCATCTTCCGTTGCCATCGCGCCTTTCCACCACCGCCGCGCGAGACGTTGCTCTCTGGTGTGCATCCAGCACGCCCGCGTGAGCGATACCGGTGCTTGCATGTACAGGCACGCCGTTGAAAAAGTGCAGAGGCACGGGGACGTGCTCCAGCACGGGATGGTCGGCGGTTTCGACCTGCAAATAGCCTTCACCCAGCGTCCCGATGCTGGCTCCCCAGCCGGAGTAGGTTGCAGATTCCTCCCTGACCCCAAAAAGCGCGGGCGCGCCCGCAGTGCCTCCTATCGCCAGCCACATCCCGCCTTCTCCCACCCAGCGAGAGAGGGCATCGATCGTGGCGTTGGGCAGAGCCGTATCGCCCACTGTCACCAGCACACGCAGGTGCGGCAAAGCCCCCTCCAGCTCATCGGGGTGGAGAGTCTGGTAACACACTCCTGCGTGCGCCAGTATCTCGTGCAGATAGTGCCCGTAGCTGACCGTGCGCGGGGCGTTGCGCGGGCGCGGTGGCAACACACACACGCCCACAGGAGATAAAAGCGTTTCTGCAAACTGCATCGCTACCTCCTGATGCGATAGATGTCTGCACCACAGGACGCATACAGGGTGCCATCTCGCCCGACGGCTACATTCGACACGCCGGCAGGTAGTTCCACAACGTCCTCAGTGGCGCCAGCTTTCATATCTAACTGCACTATCGTCTTTCCGCTACTGTAGTACGCCCTGCCGTCGCCCAGCCCGATGACGCGGCTGCCCACTTTAGGCGCGTTTGGGACCGGCGTGAACTCGCGGGTAGCCGTATCGAACAGGTACAGCTTCCCGTCCACCGAAAAAGCCAGCCGCTTCGTGCGCGTGTCCAGCCAGAAAGTGCGCACACCGGATGCCCCTTCAAACTCGCGCTGGAACACCACCTTTTTCGTCGCCTTATCGATCACGCCGAATCGCGCCGATTCACCGGTCTTGTTCGGCAAGCCGTTTGCGCCCAGCGAGGTTCCCACATAGATGAACCGCTCATCTACTGCCAGTCCTTCCACCGCCTGCTCACCCAGTGGGTTTTCTATCAGCTGGGTTTGTCCCGTTGCGGGGTCGGTAATGACCACTGCTCCACCGTACACACCGTATTTCGCCATCCAGCCGGAATAGAGCCGCCCATCGGTTGCAGCTACCACTCCCGCAGTAGGACGGATGTATCCTTTTTCGCCCACACTGGCTATCACGCGCGGATTCACATTGTTCCACTGGTCCCAGGGAGATTCGGGGTCGTACTGCACGATGTCACCGCCCGCGTAGGCAACCGCGTACACCTTGTCGTTCACGAAAGCCACATCGTATACCTCGCCCCCCGCGTTACAGATAGTGCCGGTGTTCACCGTTTGTTGGGTGCGGGTATCCATCCAGAAGAGCGTCTGCCCAAAGGGCGGACCGCCCCATAACCTGCCTTTACTGTCCAGGCGGAGAAACAGTGTCGGACGTGGGGCGGAGTCCACGGGTATGGGCTTGAGAGCGACCTGTGTGTCGCCCGGCTGAATGACGAAATAGTCCTGCCCGCGTACACCGAGCAGTTCGCCCCTGGCGGTAGCGGCATAGATTCCGCCGCCGCGTAAATCTACGGAGGCGAGCAGCTGCGGCTTTTCGTCGCCTTTCATATACCGGTAAACGGCGTTGCCCTGTCGCAGATACAGCACTTCGTCGGTGGTCAGGTTCACATCCACCGCCCAACCGCCCTCGCCGGGCGGCAGGGGGAACGGCGGTTCCACAGGCTGTAACGTTTTGCCGTCCAGCACCTGCGAACCGGCGAGGAAATACCCGTTCCACGATACGCCGCGACTGACGCCCTGCAGCACGGGGGGAGCCTGCTCAAACTTCTTCGTGCGCGGGTCGTACAGCAGATTGACAGGCTTCTCCATGCCAAAGTTGCACAGGATGCGCCCATCGGGCAAGGCGGACACATACCGGAGGTACATGTTGGGAGACGCGGGTGCGCCGCAGTCTTCCACCGTGTACGTAGCGAGGTCCAATGCGCCCAGTTTACCGCCCGGATAGGTTCCGCCGTACACGCGCCCGTCGCCACCCAGCGCAAGGTTCCAGATGTAGCTCTCTCCCGGAAAGTCCGCGACCTTCACAAACTCCATCCGCTGCAGATCGAACACCATGAACACGCCATCGTAGAACGTGCCCACGATAAGGCGGTTGCCCGGAACCTGCAACAGCGCCCAGGAACCTGCTCCTGCCGGAGCGCGGATTGCCCGTCCTGTGTTGCTCCGAAAATCGATGAAAATCAGCTCCATGCCTGCGGTTTCGTTCATGTTGGTGAGCACAAACCACTCCTTACCATCAGGAGCAATCACATAGCGCGCTGCCAGTACGTTCTTCGCACGGCATGGCTGACCGATCAGTTCCACCTGCGGCGCAGCATGAACCGCTGCTACCAGAAGCAAACACACAAGCATCATGATGCCCCATTCTCCACGTTCTATTAATGACTTCCAGTTCGCGTTGTATACAAAAGCTCCTGCTGGGTGTGTTCGGAGATATATGGAATGTAGCCGCAGGCTTATGAAGTTTTAGAAATTGTTTCAGCATGGCACGCTGAGGCTTGCAATGGCTGCAACCTTCGGCTACCTCCAATGTAGCCGCATCCCTTTAGGTGCGCTTCGCTATACGCAGGTTAAGGCCTGCGGCAATCGGGTAGGTCTTTTGCTTACTCGGTTGTTGCTTGTTGTTGCTTGTGCCGCTGGAGGGCGAAGCTCCGGGTGAGCCGTATTCCCACCCCACCTCCCCGCGGGCGGGGAGGCTGTTTGTGTTCCTCCCCCGTCCACGGGGGAGGTCAGGAGGGGGGCAACATTCGCCCGGCTTTCCGCCCGCCAGCGGCAACGGCGAGAGGATTAATCGTCCCCAACCTCCCCAAAGTTGCGTACCAGAATGCCGAAATCGAACAGCGTTATCTCCTCGTCGCCGTCCAAATCGGCGTTCTCATCCCAGTTCGCGTCACCGGGTGCAGAGCCAAACGCCGCCACCAGCCTGCCGAAGTCAAACAGCGTCACCTCGTTGTCCCCGTCGATGTCGCCGTTCACCAGCTCCAGCTGCAGCCCCAGCACACTGCCCCCGCGCGTGTCCACATCCACCGTCCGGCGCAGGTAACTCAACGGCTTCACCGACAGCGCAAACGCCCCAACCGGCACGCCCGGCACCACAAAACCGCCGTCCGGGTCTACCAGTATCTGCTGCACTTCGGTGGAACCCGCCCGCACCTCGAACGGAACGAACGGCGGCGGGGGGCTCACGTAGTCGGAGAAGGTTATCCACCCCTGCACAATGGGCGCGTAAAACTCATCTGCGCCGATGTCCACCTGACTACCGCCGATGCGCGGTTCCCCATCGAAGTCCGTCCAGTCACTGCCCACTGCTCCGTTGTCTCCGGCGTCGATGCAGGGGGAGCCCGGCAGCAGGTGGCAAGCAATCATCAGGGGGTCTGTAGAGATGTTGCCGTCGGTGCCCGTGGGATCGGGGATGCCACTGTAATTGTAAGCATCGTTGCCCCACACGCAGTTGTGGTGGAAGGTGTCTGGTGCGCCCGCAGAATAGTAGATGCCGCTGGTGTTGAACGCGATGAGGGTGTTGACCACGCTTCCACCGCCGTCGGAGGCGATGGCGCCGCCGTGTACGTCTGCTGCATTGTGGGCGATGGTGCAGTTGGTCAACTTGGGGGAGGAGTAGTAGAAGGATACCCCGCCTCCGTGGTAGTTTGCCGTGTTCCTGCTGATGGTGCAATTGGTCAACGTGGGGAAGGAGGAGTAGCAGGATACCCCGCCTCCGTATTGGTTTGCCGTGTTCCCGCTGATGGTGCAGTTGGTCAACGTGGGGGAGGAGTAGTAGCAGGATACCCCGCCTCCGTTGTCTGCCGTGTTCCCGCTGATAGTGCAGTTGGTCAACTTGAGGAAGGAGTTGTCGTAGCAGTATACCCCGCCTCCACTGTCGTTCGCTACGTTTCCGCTGATGGTGCAGTCGGTCAACGTGGGGAAGAAGGAGTCGTAGTAGTATACCCCGCCTCCGTAGTAGTTTGCCGTGTTCCCGCTGATGGTGCACTTGGTCAACGTGGGGGAGGAGTAGTAATGGCAGTATACCCCGCCTCCACTGTCGTTCGCTACGTTCCCGCTGATGGTGCAGTTGGTCAACTTGGGGGAGGAGTTGTGGTAGCAGTATACCCCGCCTCCGTATTGGTTTGCCGTGTTCCCGCTGATGGTGCAGTTGGTCAACGTGGGGGAGGAGTAGTAGCAGGATATCCCGCCTCCGTGGTAGTTTGCCGTGTTCCTGCTGATGGTGCAATTGGTCAACGTGGGGGAGGAGTAGTAG
>Ga0209162_1003257_pt1 | contig 13253 bp, 8 predicted proteins | sample YNPNPMetaG_FD_187121 | JGI IMG/M metagenome (GOLD analysis project Ga0209162, IMG submission 187121) | Anoxygenic and chlorotrophic microbial mat microbial communities from Yellowstone National Park, USA - YNP NP MetaG (SPAdes) (version 2) ...
GTTTGGCAGGGCTGCGCCCTCCCAGGAACAACCCATGCTATCCTAATTCATGTGCGGCGTAACCGCATGCACGGCTGAGGTGACCATCGTTCGCCGCGTTCAGCCCCCCTCCCAGCCTCCCCCCGCTGGGGGGAGGCGCCGGGTTCCTGCCCCCCGCTGGGGGGAGGCGCCGGGTTCCCGCCCGCGGCGGGGGAGGGTCAGGGAGGGGGCCGTCACCGTGCCCGCGGAGCCGTGGCGCGGGCGTCCCGCCCGCGCTCCCGGGCCGTTTGCATCGGGCGTGGTGCGCCGTGCGCATGACCGTCTCACGTGACCATGGGGGAACCCGGTGCCCCCACACCCCCGCCCGCAGGAGGGTTTGGGAGGGCTGCCCCCTCCCAGGAACGACCTATCTTCATCGTATTCGTGTGCGGCGGAGCCGCATGGACGGCTAACGTGAACATAGGCGCTCGAAGAGGGGTGTGGGGAAACCGGGTTTCCCCATCCCTCAGCGGATGCGGGCCGGAGGCCCGCGCACCCAGGCCCCGCCCCCTGGGAGGGTTTGGGAGGGCGCAGCCCTCCCAGGAACAACCCATTTTGATCCCGTCGGTGTGCGGCGGAGCCGCATGGACGGCTGATAGGAACTCGAGCGAAGGAGAGGGAGATGCGGTGCTGGATCGCATGTCTGCTGACGGCAGCGCTCACAGCAGGAGTGGCACTGGTGTGGCAAAACCGCACCAGCAATCCGTTATCGGATATACGATCAGGGATCGTTCGATTGTACGACCCCGGACTTCCGCTAAAGTCTGAAGATCGCCAGCAACTGGTGGAGCGGCTGGCGCGCCAACGCCTTGATGCAGAGTGGGATCGCTTCGTCAATAGTAACGATGTCACTGATCTGGCGCTGGACGGCAATGTGGTATGGGCGACGACCGTGGACGGCGGCCTGGTGCGTTGGGATGCCCGCAGCGGAGCGTATGTGAAACTGACCCAGGAGAACGGTCTGTACAGCGACAGTCATAGCACCATTGCGATCGGGGTTGATGGCGCCCTCTGGGTGGACGCCGGGACCGTGCTACGCCTGGCCTCCGACGGGCAATGGCAAGTGGTGGGCAGACCATGGATCATGCGCAGCAGCCCGCGGGAGCGACCTGATCGGCGGCGGTCGGAGAGCGGCGCCGTGATTGTAGCCGAACCGCGCAATCGCAGGATGTGGTTCCCAAGGGGGTATGGAGTTGCGCGTCTGACCTTCGAGGGTATGAATACTAACTCCGTGACAATCTGGGAAGAATTTATTCCTCAGGCTGATCGGGGAACCTCGCTGGGAGAAGCAACCTTGACCAATCTGACCACCGACGCCATCGCCGTCGCCCCGGACGGTGCGGTCTGGGTTGGCGGATCGGGCGGCGCCACGCGGTTCGTCAGCCGATTCGTAAACGATCAGGATCAGCAGGGATACCCCTTAAGAGATCACGTGACGGCGATCGCCTTTGAGCCAGATGGGGCGGTGTGGTTCGGGACTATGAATGGGTTGATTCGCCAGGGAAGCGACGGAAGCCAGCAGAGGTACACCGCCGAGCGGAACGGCCTGGCAGGCGACAGGATTCTGGCGCTTGCCGTCACCGACGATGGAACGGTGTGGGCCGGCACGGCGCAAGGAGTAAGCCGGGCAGGCCCTGAGCGGCAATGGTCAACATACACTGCGCTCGACGGGTTGGACAGTCTGGTTGACAGTGATGTGCGCGTGATCAAAATCGGGGACGATGGGAGCGTCTGGTTCGGCACGAGCCGGGGTATCAGCCGGTTGGAACCGAATGGCCGGTGGCGAACCTACGTCACGCAAGATGTTGTGCCATCCAATGACGTGAGGGACGTGGCCATCGGACCAGACGGCGCAGTCTGGTTTTGCACCGATGCCGGGGTGAGTCGCCTGCTGCCCGATGGTCGTCAGGTCTCTACAGCCCTGCCTGGTCTGGAGGATTACGGTCGCTATTATTGCTACGACATTGCTGTCGGGCCAGATAGCGCGGTGTGGATTGCAACCAGTACCGGAGTGGGTCGGTTCAGTTCCGATGGACAGTGGCGCGCCTACGGGGTTGGAGGAGTGAACAGGATCGCCTTCGGACCGGATGGGAAAGTCTGGACTTCGGGAAGGGAGATCGGTTGGCTCGGTCCCGATGAGCAGTGGCGCTCAGTCGGAGATGCGGTTAGCTCTTCTATCGAGGCGCGAAGCTATGACACGACGATCGCCATCGGAGCTGATAGCGTGGCATGGATCGGCACGAGTTCCCGTCTGGGCCGCCTGCGACCGGATGGGCAATGGCAGGTGCTGACGGCTTCTGACGGATTGCCCGAGGGGATCGAAGGGGGGCACTTTGCTTCGGCGCCCGACGGCACGGTATGGTTGGCCGTCGAGGACAGGCTGTTCGTGTTGGGCCGGGAGGGGCGCTGGCAAGAACAATCCGTGCCCTACCCCGGCGGCTGGATCAACGGCTTCCATTTTGACCAGGACGGGGCGATCTGGGTATTCTCAAGCAGTGAGGCGCTGCGGTATGACGGCGAACAGTGGAGAGAGTTTACACTTCCCGCTCGCTATTTCGGTCAACTTATGGGAATAAACGCCATTGCCACTGAAGCGGATGGCACGGTATGGTTCGGGACCTCGAAGGGAGCGTGGCGCTACAGGGGCAAAGGGTTGGAGCGTTGAGACGGGCGGTGTTCTGGCGGCTCACCGTGGTGATCCCGACCCTCTTCGTCGTCGCGTTGCTGGCGCGGCTGTATCGGCTTGAGGCGCAGAGCCTGTGGCTCGACGAGGGCAGTAGCTGGGCGTTGAGCCGCGCCGGCTGGGATCACCTGCTCGGGGAACTGCTGAATCCGACCGCGGCCTATCCGCTCTACCACTTGATGCTCAAGGGGTGGACGGCGCTGTTCGGCGACTCCGAGGCGGCCCTGCGCATGCCGTCGGCGCTGGCGGGGGCGCTGGCCGTGCCGCTGATCTACCTGGCGGCTCTGGAATGCGCGCGCCTTCACGGAGCCGGCAGCCGCTTCACGCTCCACGGGCTGGCGGCGGCGACCATCGCTCTGACAGCGCCCTACGCGATCTGGTACGCGCAGGAGGCCAAGGTCTACGCCCTGCTGCTCTGTTGCGCGGCGGCACTGACCTGGCTGACGCTGCGGGCCGTTCGCACCGGGGCGCGGCGCGACTGGACGGCGCTCGGGGCCATGGCCCTGGGCGCGCTGTTTGTGCACCGGCTGGCGGTGTTGCTGGCGCTGGCGGTCGGCGTGGTCGCGCTGCTGGCGCGCCCTCCGGCGCCGCGGTGGCGGCCCCTGGTCTGGGCGGGGGCGGGGCTGGCCGCCGCCGGTCTGGTGGCGGCCATGGCCCTGGGGTTGGGCAGCGAGACCGCCGCGACGGGGGCCTACATCCCGGCGGGGCCGCTTGAGGCCCTCTGGCTCACCTTCGTGCGTTTCGCCGTGGATCGCTGGCCGGGCGATGCGCCGTGGTGGTGGCTGCCGCCCTGGCTGGCGCTGGCGGGCTGGGGCCTCGAGCGGGCCGCGGGCGATCTGCGCGGGCCGCGCCGCCAGGGGGCCGCGGCGCTGCTGACGCTCTCTGGCGTTCCGCTGGCTCTGTTCATGACACAACTGATCTTTACGCGGATCTACGAGGCCCGCTACCTGATCATCATCTTTCCGGCGTGGACATTGCTGCTGACCTACCCGCTCGCTTCCCCCGGCGCGCGCGGCGTGACGCGCGGGGCGCTGCTGGCGCTGCTGACGCTGGCCGTGGGCACGGGCGGCCTGGCCCTGTTCCAGCCGGCGCGGGGGCTGTTCTCCGGCGACCCGGTGAAGGAGCAGTACCGTGAGGCGATCAACGCACTGGCCACGCGCGTCCACCCCGACGACGCGGTGGTGGTGCATCCCGGCTACCTGCGCCCGCTCTACGACTACTACATGGGCCGGTTCCTGGCCGATCCGCCGCCCGAGCCGTTGACCTTCGGCAACTTCTGGCGCGGGCCGACGACCTACGGCCAGCGCGAGTGGGAAATGGAGCGCCGCGAGCGGCTGACCGGCTACGCGCGCAGTTTCTTGCTGATTGCCCCCGACCACGCCCGCACCGTGGACGTGCCGCTGCCGGGCGACGAGTACGGGATGGTGGGCCTGTTCTGGGCCTACAGCCGCGAGCAGCGCACCTGGCCCTGCGGGATCTGGCGCTTCAACGGCGTGCATGTGCTCTGCCAGGAGGCCCCCGAGCCGTACTTCACCGGCGAGAGGCTCCAACCCGCCACCCCTGCCGACGCCGTCTTCGGCGGCAATCTGCGGCTGCTGGGCTACACCCTCAAGGCGACCACGCCCCTGGGGGCGGGGGTGTACCGGGCCGGGGGGAACCTGCCGATCAGCCTCTTCTGGGACGTGGCGGCAGCTCCGAGCGCCGATTACAGCTTTTTCCTCCACCTGTGCCGCGATTGCGAGATCCCCCCCCTCGCCAGCGACGACGGGCCGCCGCTGGAGGGCTACTTGCCCACCAGCGTCTGGCTGCCCGGCAAGCCCGCCCGTGACGACCGGGCCATCCACCTGCCCGCGGATCTGGCGCCAGGGCGCTACACCCTGCTGCTGGGCGTCTTCCGCCCCGATGATGCCACGCCCGCCGGGCGGCTCGCGGTGGCGGGCGAGCCGAACCTGGGGGCCGGGCGGCTGGTGCTGGGCACGGTGGAGATCGTGCCTCCCGACGCGCCCGCGGCGAAGGGCGCGGCGCGGCCATGAGCGCGCGGATCGGGGCGACGCTGCGAACCCACTGGCCATTGCTGCTCGCCCTGGGGGCGGGGCTGGCGCTGCGGCTGGCGCTGTGGGGCCGCCTGCCCCGCGCGGGCTTCATCAGCGACGAGGCGGAGTACCTGGCCGCGGCCGACTGGCTGGCGCTGGGGCGCGGGTTTGCCTGGCACACCCAGTTCTTGTGGACGCGCGCCCCGCTGTACCCGCTTTTTCTCGCCGCGCACATCGTCGCCTTCGGGCGCGAACCAGGGCCGATCGTCGCGACCCAGACGCTCCTCAGCCTGCTCAACGTTGGACTGATCTATGCTCTGGGGCTACAGATCAGCGGCACGCGGCGAGCGGCGGGCCTCGCCGCCCTGGGGATGGCGCTCTACCTGCCCTTCGCCACCTTCGCCCACCTCCTGCTGACCGAGACCCTGTTCATCAGTCTGCTCCTGGCAGCGCTTCTGGCCCTGGGGGGCTGGACCAGAGGCGGGCGCGCCGACGCGCCGCACTCCTGGTCCGCGGCGGCCTGGGCCGGGGCGGCGGGGGTCATGCTCGGCCTGGCCACACTGACCCGGGGCATAACGGTGGGCTTTGCGCCCCTGGTGGCGGGCTGGATGTTCCTGGCGGGAGGGCGCGGGTGGCGGGCGGCGGGGTACGCCGCGGCGCTGGGGCTGGCGTGGCTCGCGGTGACGCTGCCCTGGAGCCTCTACGCCAGCCGGGCCTACGGCGGCCCCATCCTGGTTGACACCACGGGAGCCTACAACCTGCTCCTGGGCGCGCGCACCGCCTTCGACGGCGGGCGCGACTCCACGCCGACGCGCAACTTCGTCCTGGCGCTCCTGCCCATCCCCGGGCGCAGCCAGGCGGAGCGGCTGGCGCTGCTGGAGCCACGCCGCGCCGCCGATGACAGCGTGCAACGGGCCGGCTCCTGCCTGTACGCCGCCGGTGATGCGCGCCTGATGGCGGCCCTGGAGCGCCCGCCGGAACACCTCACCCAGGCCGAGCGGCAGGGCCTGATGAGCGCCGAGGCCGGCTGCCTGCTGCGCGCCCGGCCCCTGGCCTTCGCGCGGAAGAGCCTGCTCGAATTCATCGATCTCTTCCGCATCAACTACACCGGCGACGAACGCCTGACCCGCGGCTTCGCCCTGGGCCGTTTGCCCCCCTGGTATACCCTGAGCCTGCTGCTGCTGGAGGATACGCTCTACGTCCTGGCGCTGCCGCTGGCCGCGCTGGGATGGGCGGCGCTGCGAACCCGAACCATCGAGACAGGAAACCCAACAGGGGGGGGGGTCGCGCTTACCGGAGTAATCGGCCTCTGGCTGGTGTACAATCTGGCCACCGCGCCGCTGCTCTTCGCGATCAACCGCTTTCGGGCGCCGTTAATGCCGTTTGTCATATTGTTGGCCGCGGCGGCGCTGGCCGCCGGGCCGGGGCTACGGGCGGCGCTCCGCGGCCGCTACGGCGCGGCCTGCGCCACGCTGGGCGGGCTGTTGCTGATCGTGGGAGCGGCGCCCTATGCCTATCTGGAGCCGCGGGCGCCCGGCGCCGCTTCGACCTGGGCCTCTTACCTCGGCCCCTACCCCTCGAGCCTGGCCAGCAGCCGGATCGCGCTCCAGGCGCGCCCGGGTTACCTCGCCGAGCAGCGGCTGGCCGCGGCCCTGGGCGCGGGCGACGCCCCGGCGGCCCGCGCCGCCCTGAGCGACCCGCGTTTGCCGGCCTACAGCGCGGCGGTGGGCGCGCCGCTGCTTGATGGGTTGGAGGGGCGCCCCGCGGAGGGGTTGGAGCGGCTGGCCCGGAGCCCGGTACGGCCGCTTGAGCCGTGGCAGACAGCGGTAGTCGCGGGGGAGTTGTTCCGCCAGATGGGGGAGATCGAGGCCGCCCGGCGCGAGTTCGGCCCCGAACTGGTGGACAGCCAGAACCCCGTGCTGTGGGCCTGGAGGTGGTTGTACCCGCCGCGACCGGCGGATGACCGCATCGCGGTGGCCGACGACAATGACCTGGGCTACCTGCGGGGCTTTTACCTGGGGGGATATGAACCTTCGCTGGACGCAACCGTGCGCTGGGCCGGCGGCGCGTCAGCGCTGCGCTTCCCCCAGGCGGGTGTTGGCGCGCCCCGGCAACTCTGCCTGCGCCTGGGGGGGGGCGCCTGGCCCGCGGATCTGCCCTTGCCGACAGTCGAGGCCTATCTGGACGGGGCGGCCCTGGGCGCTATTGCCCTTACCCGTGAATTGCGGGTGGTTTGTCTGGAGCTACCGGCGCGCCCGCCCGGGGCGACTTACGTGGTGGAGTTCCGCGCCCCCACGTTCGTGCCCGGCGCGCTCGACCTGATCGCCCAGCAGGGGCCGCAGGAGGGCCAGTTGCGCCTGCTGGCCTACCAGCTCGACTGGGCCGAGGTGAGGTAAAGATGCGGTGAAGGCCACGTTGGTCAGCAGGCTTGAACGTGCAAGCTCCCCGCGAGCTTGCAACTGGAGCGATGTGGAGGTGAAGGCCACGCTGGTCAGCAGGCTTGAACCATACCTTGCAGGGAACGCATGAACCAGGCTCCGCGTCCGCTGTCTGCGCGCGTATTCATATTGCTCCTGGGAGCGAGGGCAGTGTGCCCACGTAGCCGCGACGCGGGCGGGACGCCCGCGCTCCCAGGCTCGCGTGTGACCCCAGGTGTGAACAGGTACCCATATGCGTTGCTGCCACTGGCGCTGATCACCCTGGCGGGGCTGGGGCTGCGCCTGCTGGTGTGGCGCTGGCGCGAGTTTCAGCCCCTCGGGGGCGACGAGCAGGAGTATTTCAACGCGGCGCTGATCCTGTTGCGCGAGTGGCGCTACCAGGAACTGCTGTTCATGCGCCCGCCCGGCTACCCCCTGTTCCTGGCCGCGAGCATCGTGCTGGTGGACTCGCTGGTGCAGAACCTGCGGCTGGTGCAGGCGCTAGTGAGCGCCGCGACCATTCCGATGGTCCATCTCTTGACCCGAGAAGTGGCCCTGACCCTCGACCTGCCAATCATCCGAGCGCGGCGGGCGGGCCTGGTGGCGGCGCTGCTGACAGCGTTGAGTTACACCCTGGCGGCCAATGCTACGGAACTGCTCGCCGAGACGCTGTTTCTTTTCGCTCTGACCACGAGCTTCTGGTTGCTGGTACGGGCAGGCCGCCATGGCGCGGCGTGGCGCGCCGGCGTGGCGGGGATGGCGGTGGGCCTGGCCAGTCTGGTGCGCTCGATGGCCCTGCCGCTGCTGCCCCTGGGGGGCCTCTGGCTGTTCATGGGGCGCGGCGGGGCGGCGTGGCGCCTGGCAGCCACGTTCACGCTGGCGGGCTGTCTGGCCATTCTGCCCTGGACCGTCCGCAACTACCTGGTCTACGGCGGCCTGATCCTGATTGACACCACCGGCGCGGAGAACCTGTGGCTGGATAACGATCCGGCCGGACGGGAGGCGGTCAAGGCGCAATTGTTCGCCCTGGGGGAGGACCGGCTGGCACGACAGCAACTCGCCGCGCGGGCGGGCTGGGCAGCGATCCGGGACGATCCGGCGCGGTTCGCGGCCAGGGCATGGGGCGAATTGCTGCGGTTCTTCGCCCTGGAACACGCCGATGATATGCGCGCCCGCCCGCAGATCTGGGTGCGTCCGGTAGATGTGTGGCTGCGCCTGATTCTCGGCGATGGGCTATGGCTGCTGCTGGCGCTGGCCGGCGGCTACGGTCTGGCGCGGGGGTTGCCGCCGCCATCGGGGGCGGAAGAGGGGTGGCGCGCCGCGCCACGTTCCCCGGCGTGGCTGCTTGCGCCGTGGGCGCTGTATGTTATTCTGACCACGCTGGTGTTTCACGTGGAACTACGCTACCGTCTGCCCCTGTACCCGGCCCTGTTGCCCTTCGCCGGGATAACGCTGGCGCCCCGGCGCGCGCCATTCACGGCCCGGCAAGCCCAACATCCCAATGCCCCCCGCCCTGCCGGGCGCCAGGCCCCCGGCGCCACGCCGGGGGCAACCAGCGCGCCCGTCCAGACGGGCGCCGGCCGGAAGGGCGCGCGCCGGTCCGCGCGCGGGTATGTGGCCCTGCTGGCGCCCCTGGCCGTGCTGACCCTGACGCTCCTCCACGCGAACTACGTGGCCCTGGGCTGGCAACTGGGGGCGAAGCACTGGCATCTGGCGCGCGCCGAGGCGGCCCTGGAGCGTGGCGACGCGGCGGCGGCGCGGCGCGCCGCCGAGGCGGCCCTGGCACGCGACGAAGGCTCGGCCCTGGCGCGCATCGTCCTGGCGCGCGCCGATCTGCTGAGCGGCAATCTGCCCGCCGCGCTGGCGCGCCTCGACGCGGCGGTGGCGGCGCTGCCCGACCATCCCCAGGCGCGCGTGCTGCGGGGCGACGTGCGTCGGGCGCTCGGCGACACGGTCGGCGCGCGCGCCGATCTGGCCTACGAAACCGCCTCGCTCCAGGATCTCCAGCGCTGGCTCTGGGAACGGGGCGTCACCCCGCCCCCGGCGCGGCTGCTCCCCGGCGATGGGCTTGACCTCGGCTTCATCGCCGGGTTCCACGGGCCTCGTCCCGGCGAAGAAGGGTTTCGCTGGACCACCGGCGCGGCGCGGGTGCGGTTGAGCCGCGCAGAGGGCGCGCGGGAGGTGCGCCTGCGTCTGGCCTCGGGCCGGCCCGCGGATGCCGCGCCGGTGACGGTGACCCTATGGGCCGGCCCGGCCCTGGTGGGCCGGGCCGCGATCGGCCCGGCGTGGTCCGAGCACACCTTCACCCTCCCGGTGGGGATCTGGACCGGCGATGAGGTAGTGCTGGAACTCCGCGCGCCGACGTTCACGCCCCGGGAGTTTGACCCGGCCAGCCCTGACGGACGGCGTCTGGGGGTGAAACTGGCCATGGTGGAGGCGCTTCGGTGAGACAAACCGCTGCTAGAATATCTCTTTGCATCCCGTCGGTCGGCGGCGCAGCCGCATGGACGGCTGGTATAACCAGAACAGGACCAGCGTATGAACCTGACACCCAAAGAGCGAGCCGATGCCCTGATTGCCCAGGGGCGCGCGTTGTTGGAGCAGGGGGACCTGGCCCGGGCCACCGACCTGTTGAACCAGGCGGTGCGCCTCTACTGGGCCGCGGGTGAACAGTACGCCGCCGCGGCGCAGATCGGCAACTACGGGTGGGCCCTGCGGCGCAAAGGCCGCCCGGACCTGGCGCGCCCCTACCTGGAGCAGGCCGCCGCCCTGTTCGAGCAACTCGGTCTGAAGGACTTCGCCGAGCGCCACCGTTTCGCCGCCGAAGACGTCAACCCCGGGGTCACCGAGGAATTACTGGCCAGCCTTCCTCCCGCAGTGCGCGGAGCGCTGGAACGGGGCGACGGCGCGGGCCTGCAGTTCGCCCTCGACGCCCTGCCGCTGGCCGAGCGCAACCTGGTGCTTGAGCGACTGGCCGCAGCCGGCGTGATTGCCCCCCTGGACGGCGAAGACGCCGACGGTCGTGAGGAGGCGTTGCGGCAGTTCGAGCCGCTGTTGCAGGGCATTGCCGCGGTGGCCCGCGGCGACGCCGGCGAACGGGCCGAGGTGGAACTGGCGCTGCGCGACATCGAGCGCAAAGGCTGGCGCCTCCGCCGGGCCGCCGAACGGATCTGGGCCGGCGAACGGCGCCTGGACCGGCTCAGCGAGGACCTGGACGACCTGGATCGCGCCCTGGTGGAACGCATCCTGGCCATCCTCGATGAAGACCAGGCGGCGCCGCCACATCCTGCTGAGTGACAGAGGAGTTTGTTAGCGCGAATAGCCGTTGGGTGAACCTGGGAGCGCGGGCGGCCCGCCCGCCGGGTTCTGAGCGGGCAAGCTGCCCGCGCTCCCGGCCTATGTTCACCTCAGCCGTCCATGCGGCTCGCGCCGCACAACGCCGCGATGAACATACGGTTGTTCCTGGGAGGGCTTCGCCCTCCCAGACCCTCCCGTAGGTCGGGGCCCGGGTGCGCGGGCCTCCGGCCCGCATCCGCAAGGGGATAACAGGGTTCTCCTGGGAGGGCTTTGCCCTCCCAGACCCTCCTGCGGGCGGGGGGATGGGGGAACCTGGTTCCCCCATTTTAGGCGCGCGTTCACGCTTCGAGAAAAAACCCCCGTAGCTCCGTGCAGGTCTCCTCGGGCGCCTCTTCGGCCAGGTAGTGGCCACAGGGCAACCCGCGGCCTCGCACATCGGCTGCGCGCTCGCGCCAGACAGCGAGGACGTCGTACTTCTTCCCGATGAAGCCCTTCGCCCCCCACAGTACCAGCAAGGGGCAGGCGAGCCTGCGTTCCAGGTCGGCGGCATCGTGAACCAGATCAATGCTCGCGGCGGCGCGATAGTCCTCGCATGTGGCGTGAATGGTGGCAGGATCACGAAAGCAGCGCAGGTATTCGCCCAGCGCCGCGGCGGTGAACGCGCCCGGATTGCGCGACCAGCGGGTGATCTTGGCGCGCAGGTAGTACTCGGGATCGGCGCCGATCAGCCGCTCCGGCAGATCGAAGGGCTGGCTGAGAAAGAACCAGTGGTAGTAGGCCTCTCCGAACTCTTTGTCGGCGGTGGCAAACATCGTGTAGGTAGGGACAATATCGAGCACGGCGGCGCGGGTGACACGCGCGGGATCGTCGAGGCAGAGGCGGTGGGTCACGCGGGCGCCGCGATCGTGGCCGGCCACGGCGAAACGCTCGAAGCCGAGCGCGGTCATCAAGCCGGCCACATCGCGAGCCATGGCGCGCTTGCTGTAGGTCGCGTGCTCAGGGTCGCCGGCAGGCTTGTCGCTATCGCCATAGCCCCGCAGATCGGGCGCGATCACAGTGAAATCGGCGGCCAGACGGGGAGCGATCTTGTGCCACATGGCGTGGGTCTGCGGATAGCCGTGGAGCAGCAGCAGGGGCGGGCCGCTGCCTCCCAGGGCCACGTTGAGGGTTACTTCAGACGCGCGGATGCGTTCCGCGCGAAAATTGGCGAGAATGGTCATCTGTTAACCTTTACACATTGACTCGTAGCGTATATTGTAACAAGAAGTTCGTGGAGGGTCTGACGCCCTCCACGAACCTGGCAGCGAGAGCGCCCCGCCCTCGTCGCATCTACGAAGGCACGCGAAGCTGTTCGTTTCCTCGGGCGGGCCTATGGCCGGCTCGGTGAGCGGCGACTGCATCGAAGACGAAGTGTTCGCGGCATGCCAGGAGGCGCTGGCGACGGGAGAGGCGTTCCTGTTGCGCTTCGGCGTCGCCGACCAGACGGCCTGGGAGGCCGGGCTGGCCTGCGGTGGCACGATTGAGGTACTGATCGAACCGCTGCGCGAGCCGATCCGCGCGGAGCGCCCGGTGGCGACGGCGACGGTCATCCGGGGGCCGTGGCGTCTGGGCGCCAGACTGCTGGTCGAGGCTGACGGGAGCGTCGTGGGCAGCCTGGGTGACGCGGCCCTGGACCAGACGGCAGACCAGGTAGCGCGGGGGCTCCTGGCGCAGGGGGCGAGCCGCGAGGTCGAAACTGGCCGGCGGGGAAGTGGCAGTGTCTATCGAGAGCTTCGCGCCGCTGGCGAGCCTGTACCTGGTTGGCAGGGTGCACATCGCCGTGGCGCTGGCGCGGCTGGCCAGGGTGCTCGACTTCCGCACCATCGTGGTGGATGCCCAGGCGACCTTCGCCAGCCAGGAGCGTTTCGCTCACGTGGATGAACTGGTGCTGGCCTGGCCCGACGAGGCGCTCGAAGGGCGCCTCGATGCGCGCAGTGGTGTGGCGGTGCTGACCCACGACCCGAAGCTCGACGATCCGGCGCTGCGGGTCGCTCTGCGCTCATCGGCGCGCTGGGGAGCCGGACCACCCATGCCCGGCGCCTGGAGCGTCTCCGGGCCGAGGGCTTCAGCGAGGCCGACCTGGCGCGCATTCACGGGCCGATCGGCCTGCCTATCGGAGCACAAACGCCCGAAGAGATTGCCGTGAGTATTCTGGCGCAAATGATTCAAGTTCAAAGGAGCATCTGAGCAATGGATACCAGACTGGCGACGTTGCTGTACGAGGGCGCCCTGGCGCTCCAACAGGGAAATAAGGAACGGGCCCGCGAACTGCTCCTGCAAGTCGTGGAGACCGATGAGCGCAACGAGGAAGCCTGGCTGTGGCTCAGCGGCGCCGTAGACGACCCCGAGGACCAGCGCACGGCCCTGGAGAACGTGCTGGCAATTAACCCCCAGAACCCCCACGCCCTCTACGGCCTTGCCGTGCTCGATGGCAAGGCGTAGCAACGCTGCCCAGGCAGGCCCGCCGTCATAGATTGCGCTTGCCTCTACCGTCCTAACGCTACGCCTCAATTGCGCCGCTGGCAGCTTCATAGATGGCACGGCTGGCGGCACGCGACGCGTATGAAAAACGTACCAGGTTACGGGCCGCGCCAGCGGCGTCAATTGCAGACAATGTTGGGCGGCTTTGGTAGTGATAATATACCTTGATTGCTAGTTGACGACCATCGACACCTCAGGCATGATCGCGGTTGCTGAACCAACATCATCGCCAGGAGGAGCCGATGGACGCCACGTGGATGATAACCGCTTTTGTCGTGATTGACA
>Ga0209162_1003259_pt1 | contig 13248 bp, 9 predicted proteins | sample YNPNPMetaG_FD_187121 | JGI IMG/M metagenome (GOLD analysis project Ga0209162, IMG submission 187121) | Anoxygenic and chlorotrophic microbial mat microbial communities from Yellowstone National Park, USA - YNP NP MetaG (SPAdes) (version 2) ...
GAGGAGCGTTTTTTGCGACGAAGCAATCTCCTTGCAAGCCAGGAGACTGCTTCGCTTTGCTCGCAGTGACAAAATGCGTAGAGTTTATAGAACAAGAGTTTAACTTGACATTGTCAAAATAGTTACAATCCAAGTAAACTCTGATTTGATAACCCCAGTTTACATGCGTTCACATTCCTTGATGTGCCAATTTTTGTGTTGATCAAACCAAATCTATTTCATCAGCGTTCATCTGTGGCTAATAAAAGCAATGGCCAAAGACTCGCTAAGTCAGTTTCAACCGAACCAAACTATTTCAGACTTGCTTGTAAAACTCGTCCAACACGAAGGCAAGAAAGGCACAAAAGGAATCTTTTCAGTTTTTTAGCCGTCGTGTACTTTGTGACCTTCGTGGTTAAAAGCCTTTTTGGAGTGAAATCATTTCACTCCCTTTTTCAACCTTTTGTGCCGAAGGCCTTGATTAATCCCTCCCCCACGTCATTTCGCCAGCACGTGTAATTATGCCCACCAGAAAATTCCCGATAGGTGAGAGCGTAGCCGCGGCTTCGGAGTAATGCGCTCATTTGTCGGTTTTCCTCCAGCAACCACTCCAGTTTGCCCACATCCATCCAGATTTCGATGGGAGGCCGCGGCAAATAACGCACCAGGTCTTCGATGACCGAGTGGAGTTCGGGAACGAAAAAGGCTCCCGACTGACTCAGCACTTTGCCGAAAACATGCGGCAGGCGCAGGCCAGTGTAGAGCGCCATCAGCCCCCCCATCGAGGCCCCCAGGACACCATATGGCTCCAGTCCAGGCGCAGACAACACCAGATGCTCTTGCGCCAGCGGGATCACCTCGTCAAAGATAAAAGCCAGAGTGGCATCGGCACAGGAATATTCCAGCACGCGCGCCGGTCCGCCATTTTGGACCAGCGCCATGGCAAACGGGCGCACGCGGCGGGCAGCAATCAGGTTGTCAACGATGACATTGATGTGGGCACGCTTGAGGTAATCAACGCCGTCATAGACGACGAGCAGGGGAACCGGCTTCTCGACCGGCGGCCGATACAGGTACACGGTTCGGGGGGCCTTGCCCCCATACTCCCGCGGCCGGACCTGGTGTCTGGTGACCGTTCCCCGCGGCACGCCTCGGGCCGGGCGGATGAGATCGCTCGGACGCGCTTCCGGCATGTAAAAATAATGGTTCCAGGCGTTGATTCCGTTCCAGACCTTGTGCGGGTTCAGCGGGTCAGCCAGGCGTTGACGCGTGTCGGGATCGATAAACGCATATTCGAGATAGGCATCGGGGGGAAGTTCCAGGGTGACTTTCCAAACATTCGACGCCACGCGCGTCATCGGTTGAGGGTCATCCTCCCAGTTATGCAAGTCCTCGATGAGGAGAGGGGGGGATTTGCCTTCCCACAAAAAGGTGGCGGTGTGACCTTCAATGACAGGGTTACCAGTGGTACGGGCGATGGCAAGAAGAGGGAGGGTAGGCATAAAAGCAGGTTAGTGGTCAGTGACCAATGGGAATTTCCCCTCTGGAGAGATGCACAGGGGATGGAGTTCTGCCATCATGACATTTTTTTTGACCAGAGGGTCATTGAGCATAAAAGCCTGGGCGGCCTGTTCGTTTTCTGCGCGGAAAATGATGAGGCCAAAAGTGTCATCCAGGCAGGAACCACTGAGCAATACATCGCCCTCCACAGTGGCCTGCTTGAGATATTCAACATGTTCTCCCATGATGGCTTTTTCTGTGGGCGTCGGCTGTTCAAAGAAGCCGTCGCGAAAGGGATGGAGCAGGTAGATGTATTCTGGCATGGAAGAGAGTCTCACTCTGCAAACGCGCTCGACCAGGTCTCAAACTGACGTCCCATGTGCTCATCATCCTTGTAAAAGGTGAGATAGGTGAGCACCTGATAAGGGATGAATTTTTGCTCTTCCGGTTTGTGGACGGCGAGGTCGAAGTAGGTATGCCAGGTGCCGGAATTCATGTACATCTGGCTAGTGGCCTCTCTGGCAGACGGCATGAAGTCGAGAGGGACCACTTCATGATAATGGGAGTGCCCATAGACGACAAACCGGGCCTTATGGTTGAGAAAGGCTTCTTCGCGCAGGGCATGTTGAGCAAGCGTCAGTTCATCGGCCCAAAAGTGCTTGCGCAGCCAAAGAACCAGGTTGTCAAGGGCCTTGAAAGAAACAAGGTCAGTAAGACCAAAGAGGGCCTGCAAGCCATCAACAATATCGGGTTTGAGACGCTTTTTATCGTGCCCGCGCACAAACTCCAGAGAAAGAAATTCATCGCCCAACTGGTCCCAGATCATCTTGAGTTTCTTCTGCTGAGCCAGCCCAATCTGATTGAGACGTAATTGACTGCTGATCCAGAGGGGCGTAGCCAGCGCGGGGCGGACGTTGACCAGCTCACGCAGAGCAGTCACCATCTGCGGAGGCAGTTCCTCTTTCATCGCCTCTTCCACGCGCACCGGAAACTTGTTAATGACTTCTACGGCAAAGGCATCGCCAAGAGCGGCTTTGTTGCGGTCCTTGTCTTCGCTGATATTGAAATGATCGTACAGGTCGCCATGTTGTGCATAGACCCCATAGCGATTGAGCAGATCTTCCAGTCGCGGCGATTCCTTTGGCTGATGCGGGAATGGCCCCGGCGGGTTCGCCAGGCCCATGGCCTGAATCACCTGGGCACGGATCGAATCGAATGGCGCACCGGCCAAGTGATAGACCCAATCATGATTGCCCACCATGTAATGCAGGTTGACCTTCACCTTAACTGGCTTGCAAGTCAGTTTTGCTGGCTCTCCCTGCCGATTGGACGGCGGCAGGTCAAGCAGGGCACCAGGCGTGCTCAAAGTTTTCAGCAAACCAACCGCCTCGGCATTGTTATTCAAGATGTCCGTCGTGATTTCCTGGATGGTACGAATAAATTCCGGATCATTGTAATCCGTCCACGGGCGGGCCTGATTGGGAGTGCCGTCTTTGTGTTTGAGCCAAAGCGTGGAATGCTGCACATCCAGAATATCGCCGAGCAAAAGGATATCCACTTCCTCGATGGGGCGATACTTTCCATCCCGTCGGTAAGAGGCCCGTAAGACAAGTTCACGGACGCGGTCGGCGAAAAGGCGAAAAGCAGCCGCCGAGATGGATTTGCCACATGTCCCATCCGTCAGATGCAAATCGCTAACGATGATGAGCATAGGCCCTCCTAAATATGGTGAAAGTGCTCCACTGGAAGGACAAAGACGGTGGCCCGTTTCTCACCTTCCGCAGCAGGGGAGCAGGCCTGTTTGAGCAAATTGAGCGCCTGCTCCACCTGGGCATCTTCCACGCCGATCATGAGGGTAGTCACGCCTCGGCGTAACCAGCCGCCCGTGCTGGCAATGCGCGTCACCCGCAAATCAGCATCCAGGAGGGCGCTTGTCGCCGGATCGGCATCTACATCACGAAGGATCGCGAGAATCAGTTTCATGGCTAAAACTCCTCATACCGTTCTACCGGCAAGGTAAAAATTGTGGCTCCCCCCACTGTCACCGGAATGGGAGTGGGGATGGGGAGAGGCGCACCTTCGAGCGGGGTGGAAAGATACTCCACCCGCTGGCGGCATGACTTCTGCAAGGCAAGTAAAACTTCATTTCCCCCATGTTCGGGCAGGCCAATCAGCAACGTGGCATTCCGTCGTCCCAAAAATCCCCCTGTGCTGGCGAGATGAATCAGAGGAATTTTCAACGTAGCCAGGGCGCGCATGGCAATGTCCACATCTTGTTCCTGAACAATTGCCATCATCAAAAAGCGGATGGGGGCATTTTTCATAGAAAGCCTCCTATTCTTCGGTAATAACCGCATCGGTTGGGTCATCGAGGATGACCGTTTGCCCATCAGGAAAGGCGACGGTTGTCTTTTCCATCTGGCGGGTGACGACCAGTCCTCTGTATTTTACCGTAACTGGCCAGGGAAACGGATTCTTTCCGCGCAGAGTAACCTGGCACGGCGAATCAATTTCCACCCCCAGCGCTTGTAAGAACAAACCAAGCGGCGCCAGACCCTGAACCGGATTCCGTTCTCCCAGCCCCTTGCCCGTCTCGGCGTGATAGGCGCGGTAGAATGCCCGTTGTTTTTTCAGACTCTCGATGACCGCAGCCATCAAGCGCGCTGTCAGACGCGCCGCTTCTTCTCGTAAGCCATAAGCCAGCAAACCTTCTCCCAGCATCGCATTCCAGGGAATGTGGACCGCTTCACAGGCATCGGCCGGTTTGAGAGAAGGAGAAGCCATCCAGGAAAAGCCAAAGGGACGCCCAAAGCGATCTGCCGCCAGTAAGTGCCGATGGAGGAGAGTATGGACGCGCCCCAGCGACGGAATCCCCGCCCACAATGGCAGGAAGAGGCTGAGATCTTCGTCTTGAAAGTCCATGACGCGAACAGTCAGCCGGTCGCGTTTCTCGATCCCTGCCACTTCCAGCGAGGAAAGGCTGGTAAACAACCCTCTGGTAATGGCTGTAGCGCTCTCCTCCGACCACTGAAAGTCAGCGCGCTCGAACTGTTCCATGCGCGCGGTGTGCGAAAGGCGCCCGCGCAAAACAATGTGCGGATAACGTACTTGGGCGCTTTTGAATTGCAAACGGACCACCAGCCGCCGCGGCTGCCCGAAGGATTGGCGGACGGTGACTTTGCCCGGTCCGCTCTGGACGATGACCTCCTGCCCGCCCGGCGAAAGGTGACTGTCGCGATCGCGAGCGCGGTAAAGGCCTTTTCCGTCATCCCAGCAATCTTCAATATGGGCAATGAGGTGTTTTGCCGTCGTGGTATGCTCCTGGGCGCTGACAGGCATTCGGAGCGCAGCAGCGATCTTTGCCAGGGCGCGAAACTCACTGGCCAGCATGGCTGCCAGGGCGGGGGTTTCAACATAGGGCAGGCCGCTGGCCTGACTTTCGGGTTGTTCGGGCTGGTAACGGGGATGATCTTCCAGCCCGGCCTGGGTGGGGTGATCCCATTCCGGGAAGGTATCGCCATCGCGATCGTGGACGTCACTGAGCCAGGAACCAAGGAACGAGGTCAGTTTGGGGTACACGCCGCGCAGGAATTCAAAGTCGCCAGAGCGACGGGCGTAGTCCCAGGCCATTTTGGCCAGCAACGGGGGGCATTGCCATCGCCCACGCTGCCCCAGCAGGCCCGGTTTGCCATCCACCGTGCCATCTGGCAATTGGGTGGAGAGAAAGTTTTGAATGAGACCAGCCAAAAGATGAGGCGCGCCGGGCAGGCACGAGGCCAGGTAAGCGCTCTCCAAAGCAGTCTGACCACTCCAGACGGGTGGCGCGTCTGTGCCATCGCCTGGATGGGAGTAGCCATGGTCAGGTTGACGGGCAAGGACAAAAGAAGCCGCCGGCAGATGCGCGCCCGGCCCCATGAACAGACTGAAGGCCTGCTTTTGGGTAAGGGCAAAGGCCGCATCCCAGTCGGGGTCGCCGGTGTGAATTTCGACCGTCTCGGCCGCGTTGACCAGTTCCAGGTAGGCAATTTCGGCATCCCATGGCCGGGCAGCCACGCGGCGGGCATGGTCAAAAGACTCGGAGGCCGAGGCAAGGGCAGCCTCCACCCACGTCAGCGTGCGCGTTCCGCCAGCAGCCAGCGCCAGGTCCACGGTCAGGGACGGGTAGGGACCCGGTCCCGGCAACGGTCCGCCGGTCAAAAAGATGACCGGTGAGAGGTCGCTGGTACGCCCGGCAAGGACATTGACGGCTTGCATCGTCGTCTCAGCCATCGGCTGGCCATCGATAGGAACAAGTTGGGCACACAGTTCGAGCAGGACAGAGACCGGCTCGGCGCCGCGATTGAGAAAACCGATTCGGCCAGCAACCGTGTGCGAATCGGGAACCCAGTATTCGAGGTTGACTTGCAACGCAGGGAATGGTTCGCAGGTGAAGTGAAGAAAATTGGGCGCAAAGCGACGCAAGACGGGAGGAACGGCAAAGCCGGCCGGGTCAGAAAGAGCCGTGTTTTGCAGGTGGAAGCGGGGAAAGATGCGCATTCGCCGCGCCCGCAGGCCATAGGTCGTCGTCAGCGCCAGAGCAGGGGGATCACCGCCGCCAGGCTCTACTTCCCAAATGTGATCATTGGAGTAATCAGGAGAACACAGCCGAAAATCGGCTGCAAGCGTCAGTTGCAGGGGATCGCCAGGGCCAAGAGACCAGGTTCGCATACTTGTAGTATAAGGGTCTTTGAGCGCAAGGTCAAAGGTTTTTTGTGCTAAAATCTTGTAACGCGGATTACGCGGATGGAACAGATGACGCGGATGCGATCCGTTGCCCCCAAACCCGCTGTCATTCTGTCAATTTGGGAACGCAGATTACGCGGATGCGATGCCAGAATCCATTTCGCCCCCAAGACGCAGTCAATTCAGTCTGCATTGCAATGATGATTGACGAGGATGAACTATGTCTCAAAAAGAAGACCCCGGCAAGCGTTTGCGCCGATTGACCACCACCCCAGACGACGAAACGCTCCCCCCCGAAGAAGAACTGACGCCATCGCACGGTCTGCGCCGACCGGCTTTGGATGCTGACGGCATGCCCTTGCCTCGTCGGGTGGAGGAACTGGACATGGACGCCACGCGCGTCACCCCCGCCGCTTACAATGCCCCGGCAGGCGCCACCATGCGGCACTCCTCGGGCAAAAAAGACCGTTTGCCTCGCCGGTCAAACTTGCCCCCCTTCAATGGGCAGGTTGCCCTCGGCTGTATGGTGCGCTCCCTGGTGATTGGCCTGTTTATCACCGTAGCCGTCTTGCTGTTAGGCCTGGCGTTTATGATTTACAAGTATTACGACATCGCCCGCGAACTGCCCCCTGTGGAAGACCTGCGGGCGCGGGCCTCACAATTTGAAACAACCCGCATCCTCGATCGCCAGGGCAACGTTCTCTACGAACTCAACGACCCAAGCGGTGGAAAGCGCACCTATGTTCCCCTGGAGAAAATTTCGCCTAATCTGGTCGCCGCGACCATTGCCATTGAAGATAAAGACTTCTATTCCCACAAAGGCTTTGACCCTCTTGCCATCCTGCGCGCCTTTTGGCAAAACCTGCGCAGCGGCGAAACCGTCTCCGGCGCCTCGACCATCACCCAACAACTGGCGCGGGTTTTGCTTCTCTCGCCCGAAGAGCGCGCTTCACAGACCTACATGCGCAAAGTGCGCGAGGCGATTCTGGCCACCGAAATCGAACGTCGCTACACCAAAAACGAGATTCTGGAACTTTACCTCAACGAAATCTACTACGGCAACCTCGCCTACGGCATCGAAGCCGCTGCCGAGACTTATTTCGGCAAGCACGCCAGCGAGTTAACCCTCGGCGAGGCCGCTTTCCTGGCTGGCTTGCCGCAGGCCCCGTCGGTGTACGACGTGTACACATCCCGCGATGTCACCATGGTGCGCTTCCAGAGCGTCTTGCTGGCCATGATGGCCCTCAGCCGGGAGCGCGGCTGCATTGCCGTCAGCAATAGCCCCACCCCCGTCTGTGTGGACGGGCCGGCCGCCGCGGCTGCGCTGGAGGAGATGGAGGCCTACCAGTTCACCCCACCCGTCACGGAAATCCGCTACCCGCATTGGGTCCAGTACATCCGCACGGAACTGGAGAAACTATACGACCCCCAAACCATCTATCGCTCCGGCTTCACCGTTCACACCACCCTCGACCCCGTCTTGCAAGACGCCGCCCAGCAGATGGTGACCCAACAGGTAGCCGCCATTGCTGACCTGCACGTCACCGGCGGTGCGCTGGTAGCCATCAAACCCTCCACGGGCGAAATTCTGGCAATGGTCGGCTCCCCCGATTTCTACAACGAAGCCAATTCGGGCCAGATCAACATGGCTGTCAGCCCCACCCGCCAACCTGGCTCGTCCATCAAGCCGTTCACCTACCTGGCCGCCTTTGAAAAAGGCTGGACTCCCGCCACCCTGCTGTGGGACGTGCGGACCGAGTTTCCTCCCTCCGGGCTGGACAATGACCCCAACCCGCCCTACATCCCCGACAATTACAGCCGAAAATTCTGGGGGCCGGTCACCGTGCGCATGGCGCTGGCAAATTCGCTCAACATCCCGGCCGTGCGCACGCTCTACTTCGTCGGCGTCTATGACGATCCCAACACCCCCCAGCAAGATGGCCTGGTGGGCATGGCACAACGTTTGGGCATCACCAGCCTGACGCGTAACGACTATGGCCTGTCGCTCACCCTCGGCGGCGGCGAAGTCAGCCTCCTGGAAATGACCGGTGCTTACGCCGTGCTGGCCAATAGCGGCAAGCGCGTGCCTCCTTTCTCCATCTCAAAAATCGAAGATTTCCAGGGCAACGTCGTTTACGAATACAAGATTCCCGCAGGCGAACAGGTCGTCAAGCCACAACACGTTTTCCTCATCACCTCCATTCTCTCCGATCGTGCCGCCCGTGCCCCCGTCTTTGGCTACAACTCCATCTTGAACCTGCCCTTCCCCGCCGCGGTCAAGACGGGTACCTCCAACGACGCCCGTGACAACTGGACCATCGGCTATACCCCCGACCTGGCCGTCGGCGTTTGGGTTGGCAACCCCGACTATACCCCCATGGGCAACACCACCGGCGTGACCGGTGCGGGACCGGTATGGGCACTATTCATGACCTTTGCCGTTCCCTACCTCACGAACGGCAACCCCACCCCCCTCATCCGTCCCGACGGCATCATCGAACAGACAATTTGCGCCATCTCTGGCACCCAACCCTCCCCCTGGTGCCCCGCACAGCGCGAAGAATACTTCTACGTCGAACAGCCTGCCCTGACCCCCGACCACGACCTCTGGCGGGAAGTCCTGCTCGATACCTGGACCGGCTTCCTTGCCACGCCTGAATGCTCAGAATTTACCGAGACGAAACTGGTCTTGAACGTCACCGATGAATGGGCCATCAAGTGGATTCGTGACACCGAACAGGGGCAAAAATGGGCACGCGACATGGGCTTCGACCCGGTCATCTTCATCCCCCAGGCCCGCTGTGACGCCGACGACCCTCACGCTCACCTCGAATTCGTCGCCCTCCCCAACGGCGCCACCATCACCCAATCCCCCTTCCCCATCAGTTTCATCGCCCAGGCCGACAACGGCTTCCGCTCCGTCAGTCTGGAATACGACGCCGGTTCCGGCTGGGTAATGCTCGCTCCCAACCTGACCTCCTCCCCCTATTCCTGGGACCTGACCGGTTTGCCCGCTGGCCCCGTCACTTTGCGCCTGCGCATGGAAAGTTACTCCGGCGGCTACGCCGAGAAGACAGTCCAGGTCAACCTCCTGCCGCCCACGCCCACCCCTACCCCCACTGAAACTGCTACCCCGACCTCGACCCCCACTGAAACACCTACCCCGACCTCGACCCCCACCTTGACCCCCACTGAAACACCTACCCCGACCGAAACGCCAACACTGCCGCCCACCCCCACCGAAACACCATCCACCCCCTGAAAGGAGTTCGTATGCTGACCGTCGGCTACATCGGACTTGGCCTGATGGGCAAATCCATTGCCCGCAACATCCTCAAAGCCGGATTTCCGCTTGTCGTCCACAATCGCTCTCGCGCCGCCGTAGATGAACTCGCCGCGGAGGGAGCAACACCCGCCTTCTCCCCCGCCGAAGTGGCTGCTCAGGTGGACGTCGTCTTCACCAACCTGCCCGACACACCCGATGTCGAGCAAGTCGTGTTGGGAGAAAACGGCATCCTGGCGGGAGCGCACCCCGGCCTGATTTGGGTGGACAATTCCACCATCAAACCCGCTGCGGCGCGGACCCTGAGCCTGCGCCTGGCCGAGAAAGGCGTCCTCTCCCTCGACGCCCCCGTCTCCGGCGGCGACATCGGCGCCCGCAACGGGACCCTCGCCATCATGGTCGGTGGCCCCGCCCAAGCGCTCGAAAAAGTCATGCCCATCTTCCGCGCCATGGGCAAGACGGTCACACACGTCGGCGAGGCTGGCGCCGGGCAGGTAGCCAAGGCTGCCAATCAAATCATGGTCGCCGCACAGATGGTCGCCATGGGCGAACTGCTGATCTTCGCCCAAAAAGCCGGTGTGGACCCGGTCAAGGTAGTCGAGGCCATTCGCGGCGGTGCCGCCCAATGCTGGACACTGGACGTCAAGCCCCCGCGCCTGTTTGCAGGCAATCGCACTCCTGGCTTCAAGGCCTCCATGCAGGCCAAAGACCTCAACATCGTCCTCGAAACCGCCCGCGAGTACGGCATCCCGCTCCCCTCCGCAGCGGTGGACGCCCAACTCTACAACGCCATGCTCCAGAACGGCATGGGTAGCCTGGACAACTCGGCAGTGATTGGCATTCTCGAAATGCTGTCAGGCGAAGAATTGAACACACAAGAAACGAAGTAGCGTAGTGCGGGATTTATCCCGCACTGGTGATCCTGATTCACCGGAGATAAACAGACCGGAGATAAACGGAGATAAACAGACCGGAGATAAACGGAGATAAACAGACTGGAGATAAACGGAGATAAACAGACCGGAGATAAACGGAGATAAACAGACCGGAGATAAACGGAGATAAACAGACCGGAGATAAACGGAGATAAACGGAGATGAACAAGGATGGTTTTGCAGTTTCAATGGTCCCAAACCGATGTTTATCGAGCAAATCCCTTTTCTCTCCGTTCATCACCGGTTAAATGCCGTAGCGCGGGATAAATCCCGCGCCCCAATACGGCATGAATGCCATGCTACAAAATCTTTACGATTGTGATCGATTCTCAGGGCAATACTATAGACATCGCCTCCCTTTGGCGTTATAATGAGATCAAACTCACGAAATTACGCCAAATATGGAACTCTTTAAACGCACCATCACCCAGAAACTGCTCGATGACTGCTTCCAGGGACGCGCACTCATCCTGGTCGGCGCGCGGCAGACCGGCAAGACCACCCTCGTCCGCATGGCGCTCGAACAACTCGGCGACCGTTACACGGTCAAAACCATCAATGGCGATGACCCCCTCGACCGCGACGCCCTGACCGACAAAAGTCTGGATTACCTGCGCCGCGTGCTGGGCGATGCCCAAATCCTCTTCGTGGACGAAGGGCAGAAAATCCGCACCATCGGTCAATCCGTCAAACTGCTGGTGGACCACTTCGGCAGCCAGCGGCAAATCATCGTCACCGGCTCTTCCACCCTCAACCTGCTCGATGCCACCCAGGAGCCGCTGACCGGGCGCAAATTCGTCTACATCCTGCATCCGCTCGCCATCTCCGAAATTTTCCCCCGCCCCGATTTTCTCGACCTGCAAAAGAACCTCGAAGAACGCCTGCTTTACGGCTCCTACCCGCGCGTCGTCCAGCAGACCTCCTTCGAAGCCAAAATCCGCGAACTGAAGGAACTGGTCTCCAGTTATCTCTACCGTGACATCCTCGAACTCCAGCAAGTCAAAAGCCCCGACCTGTTGCACAAACTGTTGCAGGCGTTGGCGCTTCAGATCGGCTCCGAAGTCTCTTATACCGAACTGGCCCAAACTGTCGGCGCGGACAAGAACACCGTCGAACGCTATATCCAACTGCTGGAGCGCAGTTTCGTCATCTTTCGCCTGCCGCCCTATGCCGCCAACCGGAGACGCGCCATCTCCAAACTGCGTAAAATTTACTTCTGGGATACCGGCATTCGCAACGCTCTCATCCAGAACTTCAATCCGCTCGACCTGCGCACCGACAGCGGCGCGCTCTTCGAGAACTGGATGATCGCCGAACGCCTGAAGCGCAACGCGTACGAAGGGAAACTGGTCACCTCTTACTTCTGGCGCACCTACGATGGGAACGAAATTGACTACCTCGAAGAAAGCGGCGGACAGGTACAGGGATACGAATTCAAATGGCGGCCCGCCGAAACGCGCCTGTTTCAAAAAGGCGGATTCTCTGTCACCCTCATCACACCGCAACAAATGATTCCGTTTTTGTACGAATGAACGAAAGTGACTTTGCCCTGGAGGATTCCATGTCCCGCTTCCCTCGGACCCTCAGCCTGCTCTTGACCCTTGGCCTTTTCCTCGCCTCTTGTAGACCACAGACCGCCGACCGCAGACCGCAAGCGGACGGTGGACAACCGACCGCCCCTTCTCCCACCCCCACCGAAATCCCCCAACCCTCCCTCGAATCCCTCGGCCTGACCGCTGAAATCCAGCAAATGTTCGACCGCCAGGGCTGGGACATCGCCTGGGACAGCCAAAACGCCCGCTACACCATCTCCCAACTCGCCTTCGACGAAGCCAAACAAGAATTCACCTCCCAAAAAACCCACGAAGTAGGCTACATTGACCTCGAAGGCAACCTCCACACCCAAGTAACCCGCCTCTCCGCCACCGAAAACCCCGATGGCACCTGGACCGACACCTCCACAACCCAAGACCTCATCCTCCCCCTGCGCTCCCCTCTCCCCCTGGGAGAGGGGCCGGGGGTGAGGGTGGTCGAAACCAAAAACCCCGCCTTTGAAAAAACCGGCATCCTCACCCTCACCTATCTGGACGAAAACGGCATCCCCCAAACCGTCACCTACAACCGCGAACTCAACTTTCTTCAAATGCCTGAAATCTCAACTGACCTGCTTCATCCCACCCCACTTCCCATTGAAGCGGTCCACTCCCTGGCTGCCTTGCAATTTATCCTCCTGCGCTATGGCGAAGGCGAGCCTTTTCCAACGGACAACTTCCCCGGCTGGTCGCTGCAGTTTCAGTATTTTCATGAAAGCGATACCAGCCGCGCCTATCTCTGGCCGCGAAGTGGTGAAACTGCCAAATACGTCCGTTTTATCGGAGAAAACAACCTGAATATCCCCTGGTTTATGATCCTCTTGCCCGATGGCACAGCCTTTCCATCAGCGCCAGTTGAGATCTTCAACCCTCAAGACCCGCAAAACCCAACAGACGGCAGCCAAAAACTTATCCTTTTCCCGGCTCTTTTCACCGGGACAATGACACCTCACCAACGCTTTCTTTTTCAAGCAAGTTATCCAACTAATAAAGCATTCCTCGAATTAGCTGGTTATCAAAAGTTGATTATTTTAGCTCAAAAAGGTGGATATTTTACTGCTCTTTATAAAATCAACGACGGCGGTTGGAACAAAGTAGGCGACCGCCGTCCCCTCGACTCCCTGCTGGGGATGGAAGGGAATGATGTGAGAAGGATGGAGAAAGTGCCGGGAAGTGTTAATTTAGCGGTAGATACGACTACTGGTTTATCAGATTTAAACGAAGATAGATCATTGCT
>Ga0209162_1003260_pt1 | contig 13247 bp, 9 predicted proteins | sample YNPNPMetaG_FD_187121 | JGI IMG/M metagenome (GOLD analysis project Ga0209162, IMG submission 187121) | Anoxygenic and chlorotrophic microbial mat microbial communities from Yellowstone National Park, USA - YNP NP MetaG (SPAdes) (version 2) ...
CCCGCACCAACGGATCCTCGATGCCTTCCACCGCCCTGGCCAGGAGCCCCTCGGCAAGGCCTTGGTCCAAAGGGATCATGGGCACCTGTTCCGCCTGCTCATCGTCCAAATCTATGACCGCGGGCACCTGGGGACTCCCCTCCAGGAGTTCTTCCGGCTCCAAGGGCGAGTAAACCGTAAGTGCCTCCTCGAACGGCAGGAAACCGCATTCGGCCAGCCTGGCGCTTCTGAACCTGTAGAGCTCTTCCTCCATGTCCGAGGGGAGGCGTTCCGCCAGGCCGAGCAGGACCCTGAGGTAAGCCTGGTAGTCGAGCCGTGCCATATCCGCCATCAATTCCTGGACCCATTCCTGTTGCCCCGGATCCCTCACCCTGAGGTAGTAAACACCGTCCAGCGTGAAAAAACCCTCCGGCACGCTTTCGGTTTCGTGGTCCCTCACCGTTACATCCAGGAGCCTGCTCAGGTAGAAGCGGCCAAGGAGCTCGCCCTCCTCCGTGAGCCATTTGGCAAGCCGCTCTCCGTCGGCCTTGTGGAGCCTCCTAAGCCATGCGCCGGTAGCATCCAGCGCTACCCTGTCCCTGCGCCAGACCTCCAGGTCCAAGAGGTGCCCCCACTGATCATTGGAAGCCATCTCCAAAAGGGGCAGGCTGTCCTCCGGGCCCACCTTCTTGACGAGCCAGAAGAAATCCGTCGCCGCCAGCCCCTGCACCACCTGCTGTGGATTGGGCAGATCCAGGATCCACTCCCTGAGCCTCGTGCCGGAGAGTCCCTGGACCGCCTCCGACAGGGCATGGACTCTCACCTCCCCTTTCGAGCTAAGCTCTGTTTCCGCCTTTATAGATGGATCGCTCATCCTCGATTCCGGACCTCCCTACTCTCTCTTTCGAGCAGTACAAGTTTACACCAGATTCGCCCCGGCGTGCCCCTCGGAAGATCGGGCGGGCATCGGATCGAAAGGCCGCATCCCCGTTGATGATCCCCGCCGCCCCAGGGATGCAGCGGTAGGGGGGTGGGCCCGTTTTTCTTCGCTTGGCGTCTTCCCACCGTCCAAGGGACAAATCCGGATCCTTGGGCGCGATCTTCTTGCGCTCACTTTGTCCTGATCTGACAATCCCGTGTGTTACGGTGGGGGCAAACCAGTAGGAGGAGGTGCCCCATGGAGGAGATCAGAAGCTTTCTCGACACGGTGAAGGTGGGCCCGAGTCAATCCCACCAGAACCTGTCCATCTTCCCCCTGATGGGTCCGGATGCCGGCCCCCCGGACTTCCTGACCCTGGAAGAGGCCTTGACCGGCGGGAGCGTACGGATCAGCGAGGTGAGCGAGTCCGGCCATGTGCCGGAGCTCAGGCTCGTGAACGACTCTCCCAAGGCGGTCTTGGTGGTGGACGGGGAAGAATTGGTCGGCGCCAAGCAGAACAGGATCGTCAATGCCACGTTTCTCATTGGGGGGCATGCAACCGTGGTGATCCCGGTGAGCTGTGTGGAGGAGGGTCGCTGGTCCTACAGGAGCCCTGTCTTCGACTCCGGCGAAAAAGTCATGCACGCAAGCCTCCGAAGAGACCACCAGAAGGCAGTGGCGGAGCGGCTTGCCGACGGGCGGGGTTACGAATCGGACCAGGGGATGATATGGAGGGCGCTCTCTTCCAAGGCCGCCAGGATGTCCGTGCATTCCCGCACAGGTGCCATGGCGGATCTATTCCAGGCGAGCCGGGACCGGCTCGACGATTTCATCGGCGCGTTTCGCCTCGTGGATTGCCAGCTCGGCGCCGCCTTCGGCCTCAATGGGCAGGTGGTGGGCCTCGAGTGCTTCCTCCACCAGGCCACCTTCCAGAAATTCTTCCACAAGCTGGTCAAGAGCTATGCCTTGGATGCCCTGGACTTCCAGGCCCCAGAGGGCCACCCGATCCACGCCGAGGAGGACCCCAGGGCGTTCGTAGAGGCCGTCAAGGCGGCCGAGGCCCGGGTATACCCAGCCATCGGGTTGGGACGCTCGGTGCGCTTCGAGGGCGCGGGCGTCTTTGGGGCTGCATTGGTTCACGAAGGCAAGGTCCTCCACCTGAACGCCTTCGCCAGGGACAAGGTCGGTGCAGGGAGCCGAGAGGTGCGCTTCCAGAGGTTCTCCCAGAGGCGAAAAAGAAGGCTTTAGCCATGGGCCGTGACGGGCAGCTCGGGTCTCTTTCTCTTCACGCCCCGTGCGTTCACGATATGCCTGGGCTGCCCTGGCGGGAGATGGCAGACGGGCCAGGATTCGAACCTGGATAGCGGGATCCAAAGTCCCGAGTCCTGCCGTTGGACGACCCGTCTACTGGATCGGGGATTCCATCAAGGACTGCGCTATGTTAGCACGACCGCGGGGGACGTCGCAAGGCGGAAGGTCTTGACGATCGACCGACAATATGGTATCCGATGGGCCTGCCCTGTGAGCCTCTTGGGCCATGGGGCGAAAGGGGAGGGTCTTGGGCTTCGGCGGCCCGCAGGATCGCAAATGGTGGGCACTGCTGGGAATCATCAGCACCATGGGCATCGCCATGGCCATATCCCTCTCCATCGGGGTCCTGGGCGGCTATTGGCTGGACAGACAGGCGGGGACCAAGTTTTTCTTCTGGATAGGACTGGTGGTGGGGATACTGGCCGCCTACCGAACGCTGTGGGTCTTCTACGTCAAGTACCTCAGGGAGGGGAAGCCCAAGGAGTGAAGGATCTTGGATAAGAGCCCGCTCGTAAGGCGACTGGAGCGCCGCAACTTCTGGATACTGGGCGCCATGCTGGCGATGAGCCCCCTTTTGTCCAAACCCGGGTTCACCGCGGGGCTGGCCGCGGGAGGTGGCATAAGCATCCTGGGCTTTTACAGCCTCCAGGGCCTCATCAGGAGGACCCTCACGCTGCCGGCCCACAAGGCGCGGCTGAAGGTCGTGGCGTATCATTACATCCGGCTGACCCTCCTGTTCGGGATTCTGGCCTTGATATTCTCCCAGCGGATCCTGGATCCGGTGGGGATGCTCGTGGGGCTCTCTGTGGTGGTGTTTAACCTGCTCTTCACCGCGGCGGTGGACCTGCGAAAGATCAGACTGGAGGTTTGAGTCGTCATGAAGGAACCGATCCTGCTCTATCACCTCTTCGGGCTTCACATCCCCCACCATCTCTTCTTCACCTGGCTCCTGATGCTGTGCTTCTTGGTCCTCGGCGTGGCCATCCAGCCGAGGCTCAACATGATCCCAGGGAAGTTTCAAGTCTTGTTGGAAGCGGCGGTGGGAGGCATCTACGATTTCTTCCACGACGTGCTGGGGGAGGAGACACGACGCTTCTATCCCCTCATTGCGACGCTCTTCATCTACATCCTCATCTCCAACATCATGTCCTTGGTCCCCCTTTTCGATTCGCCGACCAACATGCTCAACACCACGCTTTCCATGGCCATCCTGGTCTTTCTCTATTACAACTACGTGGGGATTCAAAAGCACGGCCCGTCCTACATCAAACATTTCCTGGGACCCATCCCGTGGCTCGCCCCCCTGTTCTTAGTGGTGGAGTTGATCTCCCACTTCAGCAGGATGCTTTCCCTCTCATTCCGACTCTTCGGGAACATCCGTGGCAAGGACATCCTGCTGGGGGTCTTGTTCTTCCTGGTGGTCCTGAGCAAAGGCATTCTCTTCCTTGTCCCCCTTCCGATCTTCGTACTGGGCCTGTTCGTTTCCCTAATCCAGGCCCTGATCTTCGCGCTGCTCACTTCCATGTACCTGGCAGGTGCGGTGGCGGAGGAGCACTGAAGCGGAGGGATCGGGGGTAGACATACAGAGGTGTGGGCACCTGAAACTTTGCAGAGGAGAAAAGGAGAAGGGATCGATGAAGAAGATGATTTTCACGACGGGTTTTGCCGCACTGGCCCTCCTGTTTCTGGGCACCGGGGTGGCCCTGGCCGAAGAGGCCGCCGCTGGAGGGACCAACTGGGTGAAGGTGGCCGTGATGATAGGGGCGGGCTTGGGCATCGGCATCGCCGCCCACGGCACGGGCCAGGGCATGGGCAACGCCATCAGCGCGGCTTGCGAGGGCACGGCCCGAAACCCCGAGGCCTCCGGAAAGCTCACCACCACGATGCTGATCGGCCTCGCCCTGATCGAGTCGTTGTGCATCTATGCACTGGTCATAGCCCTGATCATGCTCTTCGTGGTTTGATCGGCTCTGGCCAGATTCCGCGAGGGGGGGGCTCCTTGCCCCCCCTTTTTTTGGCCGCAGAGTCCGCACGGCCGTGCAGGCCGGGCCGACAGGGGCCGATCAAGCGTAAGTGATCACAGGGTGGCGGCGTTTCTCGGAGCGGCTTGGCGCAGGCGCTTCGATTTTCCAGGATTTGGACCTGGGGGAAGCCCTCTCGGCCGAAGCGAGGCTGAGGCCGACCGAGGGAGGGGGCGAGCATCCCCCGGAGGCCAAATCATTTGGAAAATCAAGCGCCGAAGACTTGAAGCGGAGAGAAATGCCGCCACCCCCCGTGACCCGGTTACGATCAAGCAGGTCGCCTACGTCGACAGGACCTTTCTCAGGAAGCTGCCTGTGGCCGAGTCCTTTGCCGCAGCCACCTCCTCCGGTGTCCCGCACGCCACGACCCGGCCACCCTCGTCCCCGCCTCCAGGCCCGAGGTCGATGACCCAGTCAGCGCTCTTGATCACCTCCAGGTTGTGCTCTATCACAACGACGGTGTTTCCCGCCTCGATCAAACGCTGGAGCAGGTCGAGGAGCCGCTCCACGTCACCGAAGTGCAACCCGGTTGTGGGCTCGTCCAGGGTGAACAAGGTCCGCCCCGTCTGCGGCCGGCTGAGCTCCCTGGCGAGCTTTATCCTCTGCGCCTCCCCGCCGGAGAGGGTGGTGGCCGCCTGCCCCAGCCTCAAGTAGCCCAGGCCGACCTCCTGGAGCGTCCGAAGGGGTCTACACAGAGCGGGGACGTTCTCGAAGAATCTCAAGGCCTCGCTCACCGTCAGCCCGAGGACCTGGGCTATGTTGAGGCCCTTGTACCTTATCTCCAGGGTGTCGGCGTTGTACCGAGCCCCCTTGCATGCATCGCAGGTGGCGTAAACGTCCGGCAGGAAGTGCATCTCCACCCGGCGAACCCCTTCCCCTTTGCACGTCTCGCAACGCCCACCCCTGGCATTGAAGCTGAAACGTCCACTGCCATACCCCCTTGCGCGTGACTCCGGAAGGCGCGAGAAGAGCGCACGTATCTCATCGAAGATCCCTGTGTAGGTTGCCGGGTTGGAACGAGGGCTACGCCCGACGGGTGATTGATCGATGTCCACCGCCTTGTCGATGGCCTCCAGCCCCCGGATCTCGTCGACCCTCGCGGGCCGGCAGCGCCCCCTGTGCAGCATCCACAATGCCGCCCTGTAGAGGGTGTCCACCACCAGGGTGCTCTTTCCGGAGCCGGACACCCCGGTGACGCAGGTGAGACAACCCAGGGGGATGCGCACGTCTATCCCCTTGAGGTTGTGTTCCCTGGCCCCGAGGATCTCTATGAAGGGACGGCCCCGCACCTCCCTGCGTCTTGGTATCGGTATCACGCGCCGGCCCGAGAGGTATGCACCGGTCAGGGACTCCGGGCATCGCACGAGCCCCTCGGGCGGCCCGGCATAGATCACCCTCCCGCCCTGTTCCCCTGCCCCGGGACCCATGTCCACCACGAAATCCGAGGCCATGATGGTCTCGGGGTCGTGCTCCACCACCACGACGCTGTTTCCCGTGTCCCGCATCTCGCGCAAAGTCTCTAGGAGACGGGCTTGGTCCCTGGGGTGCAGCCCGATGCTCGGCTCGTCGAGGACATAGAGGACCCCCACCAGGGTCGATCCCATCTGGGTGGCCAGGCGCACCCGCTGCGCCTCGCCCCCGGAGAGGCCCTGGACGGAGCGACCGAGCGAGAGATATTCGACGCCCAGCCTTTCCAGCAAGCCCAGACGCCTTTCCACCTCCTGAAGGATATCGCGGGCCACCTCCCGATCCGACCCTGAGAGGTCAAGGGAGCGCAGCCGCTTCCTCAGCCCCGCGATGGAAAGGGAGGAGAGCTCCCCTATGGTAGCGCCCCCGAGGCGCACTGCCAGGGCCTCGGGCCTGAGCCTCGCCCCATGGCACGCGGGGCAGGGCTGCAAGGTCATGAACCTCTGCAGGGCCCTCCTGCTGGCCGCGTCCCTGGCCCCCTTCCAGGCCCTCCGGAGCCAAGGGATGACCCCTTCGTAGGGCCTTCGCTCCACCGCAAGGGTGCGACCACGCTCCTTTCGAAACGGGACCAGCTCCCCGTTGGACCCGTAGAGGATGACCCTCCTGGCCTCCTCCGGGAGTGCGCCGAATGGAGTGTAGATGTCGAACCCGTAGTGCCCGGCCAGGTCCTCCAGCTCCTGCATCAGGATCACGGGATGCCTGTGGGCCCATGGGGCGATGGCCCCCTCCCTGAGGCTCCTGCCCGGATCCGGTACCACGAGCTCCGGGTCGAAGTCCTCGTGGGATCCCAGTCCCTTGCACGCAGGGCAGGCCCCCTGCGGGTCGTTGAACGAGAAGAGCTTGGGGGTGAGCTCGGGGCCCTGTTTGCCGCAGGCCAGACACAAGGGACGTTCGCTGAACCAAAGAGGCTCTGCACCCTGTACCTCCGCGAGGACCAGCCCCTCGGACAGACGCAAAGCCGTCTCCAGGGAGTCGGCCAGACGCGAAGAGGCCTCGGGCTTGAGCTCCAGGCGATCAACCAGGACATCGATGTCGTGGGTGGAGTCCCGATCCAGCGATATCTCTTCCCCCAGCTCCCTCAGTGTCCCGTCCACCCGCACCCTGAGAAAGCCCTGGCGCACCAGGTCTTGGAGGAGACGCCGGTGCGCCCCCTTTGCCCCCCTGGCCACCGGGGCATAGATCCAGAGCCGGGTCCCCACGGGCAATGACAGGAGTCTCTCCTTCATCTCCTGCACCGACAGGGCCGGTATCTCCGAGCCGCACGTGGGGCAATAGGGCCTTCCCACCCTGGCGAAGAGGACCCTGAGCAGGTCGTGGATCTCCGTGGCAGTCCCGACGGTGGAGCGGGGGGTGCGCCCCATGGACCTCTGATCCACGGCGATGGCGGGGGAGAGGCCGTCTATACCGTCCACATCCGGCCTGTCCATCTGCCCCACGAACTGACGGGCGTAGGCCGAGAGGGACTCCACGTACCTCCTGTGTCCCTCAGCGTAAAGCGTGTCGAAGGCCAACGAGGACTTGCCAGAGCCGCTCAGGCCGGTTATGACCACCAGCCGGTCCCTGGGGATGGAGAGGTGGATGTCCTTCAGGTTGTGCTGGCGTGCACCGCGGATGCGGATCTCTGTAGCGGACATATCATCGAGAAACGGAGGTGAAAAGACGTCTCAGTCCGCCGCCACGCGCCGGCTGTCCAAAAGGCTCCGCGAAACCGGTCACCCTCCTCGACAACACGACGAATCACTGGCCACTGGCAACGGACCCCTAGCCCCCATGGTTCCGTCCAGGACCGAGGCCCTTTCTCCTCGCCAGTCTGGCGGCCAGGCATATGGCCGCGAGCATGCTTCCCTCGGATGCCTCCCCCGTGCCGGCAAGGTCATAGGCCGTCCCGTGGTCCACGGAGGTCCGGATGATGGGAAGCCCCAGGGTGACGTTCACGGCGTTGTCTCTGTCCAACAGTTTCAGGGGGATCAGGCCCTGGTCGTGATACATGGCCACCACCGCGTCGAATCTTCCCTCAACCGCCATCCGGAAGACCGCATCGGGCGGAAAGGGCCCCTCGGCCCGGATCCCTTCCTCGCATGAGCGCGCCACGGAAGGAGCTATGATCTCGAGCTCCTCCCGCCCGAAAAGCCCCCCCTCGCCAGCATGCGGATTGAGGCCAGCCACCGCCACGCGGGGCTCATGGACCCCGAACCACTCCACGAGGGCGCGGTGGGTCAGGCGAATCGTCCTGAGGATCCCCTGGATGGAAAGACTGGAGACGGCCTCGGCCAGGCTCATGTGCAGGGTCACGGGGACCACCCTCAGGTGCTCCCCGGCCAGCATCATGGCGAAATCCCTCGTCCCGGTCCAGTCCGCCAGCATCTCCGTATGGCCTGGATACGTCACACCCGCCTGCTTGAGCCCTTCCTTGTGGATGGGTCCGGTCACCACGGCATGGATCCTCTTGCCCAGGGCCAGCTCCACCGCCCTCCTTATGAAGTCCAACTGGGCCCTGGAGCATCTCGGGTCCCTCTGGCCCCAAGCGACATCGGAGAGGTCCTCCGCGGTGGAGGGCAAGACGAGGATCTCCTTGGGGCGCGAACCCCCCGGTATTTCCCGCACGATGCGAATGGGAGGGGCCCCGCGAGTCACCCTGCGTGCCTTCTCCATGATGTGAGGCTCGCCCAGGACGACCGGCACGCATTCCCGCCACGGTGCGTCGTGGGTGAGGGCCTTGACGATCACTTCCGGTCCGATCCCGGCCGGATCCCCCATGGTGATGCCCAGGACGGGTACCTCGCCGTTCATAGCCGGACATCTATGTAAGCTGACTGCCTCAAGGCCTCCAGCTTCTTCCTTAGCTCCTCCTGGTAAGCGCTCTCCATCAGCCGGTTGCGGATCTCCTCCTTGACCTCCTCGAACGGTTTGGCCGAGCCGGTCGCCCGCTCCGTGACCCGCAGCAGGTGGAGCCCCACCGAGGTCTCGATCACCCGGCTTACCTCCCCCACGTTGAGGCTGAAGGCGACCCTGTCCAGGTCCTCAAGTAGCTCACCCTCCTTGAAATAGCCGCAGTCCCCCCCTTTGTCCGGGTTGGGGCCCTGGGAATATTGGCGGGCCAGCTTGTCGAAGTCCTCCCCCTTGAGAATCCTGGACCTGATCTCCTCCATGAGTTCCCTCTTCTCCTGCCTGTCCCGAGGCCTGTCGCCCCTGGTGAGCAAGACGATCTGCTGGATCCGAACCGTGCCGGAGCCGGCCTGATCGGGGCGGTGCGTCTCGTAATATTCCCGGCACTGCTGATCGCTCACATGAATGTGAGAGGCGATCTCCCGCTCTATCATCCTGTGCACCATGAGCTCCCGACGGATCCTCTCCTTGAACCGCTCCACAGGGATCCTCTCCCTGGCGAGCTGCACATAGAGCTGATCCTTGCTCAGCCCCCTCTGCCTCAGATATTGACCGATGGCCGCCTCTAGTTCCTCGTCCGAGACGCGCACCTTGCGCCTCTCGGCATCCTGCTCCAGGAGCTTCTTTTCTATGAGTCGCTCCAGGACCATGCGGCGGGCCTCCTGGAGGTGTCTCTCTGCCTGGTCGGGGGGCACCTGGGTCCGGATCCTCTGGAACACCTCGGCTGAGGCCTCCTCCAGTTCCGAAAGGAGTATGACATCCTCGTTGACCCTCGCCACTATCCCGTCCGCTCGCTGAAGCGGCACCCTCCCGGCCGCTCCTTCGGGTCGGGTTTCCGTCCCCTTGAGCGACAGGGCCTGCTGCTCCCGTTCCATCCTTTCCAAGGACTCCCTGGCCTGCTGCGCCTTCTTGGCCTTGGAGGAGCACGACACCGCCAAGGACCCGATGACGGCCCAGAGGACCAGCTTGAAGACCCACTTCACGATCTTTTCGCCCCTCCCTCCACGAGCGGGGCCAGGGCCGGATCCAGGACCTCTATCTGCGCCCCTCTCCATTGCTCCTCCATCCATGCCTTATAGGCCCTCTGGGCCTTCTGAAGGGAAAGCCTCTCTCGGAGCTCCTCCTGGACCTCTGAGAAGGTCAGCTCCCTGGCTCCCTTCTTCTCCTCCACCTTGAGGATGTGGAAGCCGTAAGCGGAGGGGATGACCTCGCTCACCTCTCCCTCGTCCAGGGCGAAGACCACCTCCTCGATCTCCGGTGGGAGCTGCCCTGGCCTGACGTATCCCAGGTGCCCGCCCGCCTGGGCCTCAGGGCCCATGGAGCGGGCCCTTGCAAGACGAGAGAACTCCTCCCCCTTCCTGATCCGCCTCTGTATATCCACGGCCTCCTCCCACGTGTCCACCAGGATCTGCCGCACCATGACCTCCCGTGGCCGGACAAAGAGCTCACGGCGCTCTTTGAACAACGCCACGACCTCCCCGTCCTCCACCAAGACCCCCTGGAGCAGCACCTCCAAGAACCGTCGCACCAGGAGCCTATCCCTGATGGCCTGGCGCCCCCAGGCCGACCGTTGCCTGGCCTGACCGACGCCTTCCGCTGCCCCGCGGTAGTCCGCCAGCAGTTGGCTCTCGGCCTCCTCTATCTCCCCCTGGGAGACCGCTATCCCACCTTGCTCGGCTCGTCTGATGAGGATCGCCTCCTCTATGGCCGTGGTCAGGAGATGCCGCCTGATCTCAACGCAGTGCGGCTCGGAACTCCCCTTGCACTCCGGGGCCCGTTCGGAAAGGACCGCACTGAACTCCTTCTTGGAGATCAGGCTCTCCCCCCATGCCCTCACCAAGGCCTCCTGGCCCGCAGGCCGCCCCTGGCAGCCTTGGAGCACGGCCAGCAACCCCATGAGGACCAAGGCCCCCCACCGGCCCTGCTTGTGCCGCCAGCGGAAGCCCCTCGACAGGGCGAACCTTTCCCGTGGGTTCATGCTGGTATGCTAACACCGTGGAGGAGAGCTTTCAATTTCTTCTTGGCCAGCACCGGCAAGGGATCCAGGCCCGGCCCGTGGATGGGCATCTCCAGGGTGTCCTCGGTCAAAAAACGGATCCCGACCTGTGGCCTTCTTTGCACGACCTCGATGAGGAACTGGGGAGACACGGGCGTCGAGGGGTGGAAGCGGACCCGCAGCCTCCCGTCGTCCAAGGCCAGGTGAGAAATGCCCAGTTCCCGGAGGAACACTCGGAGGGCCACCAGGTGCAGGAGGTTCTCCCCCTCCTCCGGGATCGGGCCGAAGCGGTCCAGCATCTCGTCCCTGAGGGAGCGGACCTCCTCCTCGCTGCCCAGCTGGGACAGGCGTCTGTACAGGGCCAGTCGCTGATGGGCGTCGGGCAAGTACTGCTCGGGTATGTAAGCATGGAGCGGCAAACGTATCTCCGGCTCTATCTCCACGGGGGGCGGCTCGCCCTTGAGCTCGGAGATGGCGCGCCTCATCAGCTGCGAATAGAGCTCGAACCCAACGGCCTCGATGTGACCCGACTGGGAGGGTCCCAACAAGGTCCCCGCCCCTCGGATCTCCAGATCCCTCGTGGCGATGCGGAATCCCGCGCCGAGTTCGCAGAACTCCTGGAGCGTCTGGAGCCTCTTGCGGGCGTCCTGGCTCAATTCGCCATGCCCCGGCACCAGGAGATAGGCATAGGCCTGATGGCCGGAACGACCGACCCGCCCCCTGATCTGGTACATCTCCGCCAGCCCCAGCTTGTGGGCATTGTTGATCAGGATGGTGTTGGCGGTGGGGATGTCCAGACCCGCCTCGATGATGGTCGTGCACAGAAGGAGGTCTATCTCTCCCCTGCGAAACCGCTCCATCACCCTGGCCAGTTCCCTCTCGGGCATCTGTCCGTGGGCGATCCCGATCCGCAGCCCCGGGAGCCATCCTTGCAAGGAACGAAAGACCTCCTCTATGCCGTGGACCCTGTTGTGCACGAAGAAGACCTGCCCCCCCCTTGAGAGCTCCCGCTCTATGGCCTCGCAGATGAGATCGCGCTCGAAGGGCGCCACCACGGTGCGGATGGAGAGGCGCTCTGGAGGTGGGGTCTCCATGATACTCAGATCCCTTATGCCGAGCATGGCCATGTGGAGGGTCCTGGGGATCGGGGTGGCGGTCAGGGTGAGGACATCCACCTCCTTCCTCAGCTTCTTGATGTGTTCCTTCTGCGCTACCCCGAAACGATGCTCCTCGTCCAGTATCAGGAGACCCAGGTCCTTGAAGGTCACATCCTTCTGCAGGAGTCTATGGGTGCCGATCAGGATGTCCACGGTCCCTTCCCTGCACCGTTTGAGGATCTCGCGCTGCTGCCGAGGCGGATGGAACCTGCTCAGGACCTCGATGAAAACGGGATAGCCGCGGAACCTCTCTTTGAAGGTGCGATGATGTTGCTCGGCCAATATGGTGGTGGGCACGAGGTAGGCCACCTGTTTCCCGCCCATGACCGCCACAAAGGCCGCACGCATGGCCACCTCGGTCTTGCCGAATCCCACATCCCCGCACACCAGCCTGTCCATGGGCCTCGGGAGGCTCATGTCCGAGATCACCTCCGCCGCGGCCCTGCGCTGGTCAGGGGTCTCCTCGTAAGGGAATGCCTCCTCGAACTCGCGGTACAGCTCCTCCGGGACGGAGAAGGCGTGCCCCTGGGCCACTTCCCGGGCGGCGTAGAGCTGGAGAAGCTCCCGTGCCATGCGCTGCACGGCCTTTCGGACCCGACCCTTGCGCCTCTCCCAGCCGCCACCCCCCAGGCGGTCGACTCGCGGCAGGAAACCTTCGCTGCCCACATATCTGTGCACCGATCCGAAGCGATCCACCGGCACATAGAGACGGTCCCCCCCCAAGTACTCCAGGAGGAGGAAATCGGCCTTGATCCCGCTCACTTCCAGGTTCACCAGCCCCCGGTAGATCCCGATGCCGTGATCCACGTGGACCACCAGGTCTCCCTCCTGCAGCTCCTCCAGATGGGCGATGGAGGGCAATGGGCGGTGGGCACGGCGAGGCCTGTGGAGCATCCTGGCCCCGAAGACCTCCTCCTCGGTCAGGAAGACCACCCCGAGATCCCGGCAGAGAAAACCTTGGGAGGGATCCCCGAGCCGGAGCCAGACCCTGGGCTGCCATGCGCCGGCCTCCCAATTCGGGTCCAGAAGGCCACACGGCAGACCCGACGTGGCCAAGGATTCCAAGATCCTGTCCGCCTGGGCGCGGGACTTGAGCGCCCAGTGAACCGTGAGGCCCTCCTCCACCCATCTGTGGAGCCTCCCGGCCACGACACCGAGGGTCTCGTCCCTTCCCGCCTGCCGGAGCAGCTCTGCCCTGAGCCCCTCCAAAGAAGAGGTGGAAAAATGGACGGTGTCGCTTGGATCCTCTCCAGGGGCCTGAATGCATATGCCCCTCAGCTCCAGGGACCTCCCGCGCCCCAGTGCCGCCTCCATCTCCTGCGGGGGGAGATAGAGCTCTTGGGGCGATATCAGCCCGGCCAGGGGGAGATCCTGTGCCCGCGATCTCTCCTGGGCCCTCTCCCACAGGGCCTGCCACCCCTCCCTTATGGAGTCAGGGTCATCCATGACCACTGTGCAGCTATCCGGAAGGTAGTCCCTGAGGGTCTCCAGCGAGTCGTGAAAGAGAGGCA
>Ga0209162_1003263_pt1 | contig 13239 bp, 11 predicted proteins | sample YNPNPMetaG_FD_187121 | JGI IMG/M metagenome (GOLD analysis project Ga0209162, IMG submission 187121) | Anoxygenic and chlorotrophic microbial mat microbial communities from Yellowstone National Park, USA - YNP NP MetaG (SPAdes) (version 2) ...
AGCGCCCGATTACCCTCAGACGGCAAAGGAGGCGATTCGCGAGATGCACCGGCAAGTCGGGGACCTGGTCCTCGATGCTTCGGGGGTAGCAATAAGGGGATTGTTGGTCCGCCACCTCGTTCTGCCTGAGGACGCCGCAGGGAGCGCCGAAGCGATGAAGTGGTTGGCCTCGGAGATTTCGGCCGACACCTACGTGAACATCATGGATCAATACAGGCCGTGCGGTACGGCCTCCCGTCACCCTTCCCTGGCACGGCGCATCACGAGGGAAGAGTACCGGCACGCCGTCCGGTCGGCCCTGCGATGCGGGCTCAAGCGCCTGGACCACCAAAGAGGAGCAGGGGCCCTGGATACATGAGGCCTGCTGTCCTTCTGGCGGGCCTGTGGCCGTGCAGACATTTCGTCCGATCGTCCGATCGGGCCGCACCGAGCCGAAGTGCGGCTCGATCTGAGAAGCCCGGCGGCATGCCTGCCCGTGGGCCGGCGCCAGGTCCCTGCCGCCTTCCTCGAACTTTGCCAGGCTGATCCTCCCCGCCCGCGCCAAGCCGGTGCACGATGTTCCCCCCTTCGCCTGGTCCGTCGCCGTTCGAGCAGTTTTCTCTTGACATACTACATATAGTGGTATAGATTTCTGCTCGACTCAAAATAACGGTATGCATGCCGGCCAGAGGGAGCCGAGGCCGGCCGCGCGCGTATCATTGGAGTCGGGGGAGCACCCAGGGGGTGCAATTGGCTCGAAAGAGCCGTACGATCACCACAAAGGAGGGAGGATCATGGCTGCTACCAAGAAGAAGGGACCGGCAAAGAAATCTGCGGCCAAGGCTCCGGCCAAGAAGAAGGCCGCAACCAAAAAGGGGGGGTGCGCCGCACGGAAGAAAAAATAGCCTGCGCCCCCTTTCGGCCACGGCGGCCGACTTCGAAGCCCCGCCTCGCGACCGTCCAGAGGCGGGGCTTCTTGTTTTGGGGACCGGCGGGGTCAAGGCCTCGAGGCACGAGCACAAGGGCACGTCACGGTGAAGGTGCAGCCCTTGCCGGGGATGCTCTGCAAGGAGAGCGCCGCCTTGTTCTTTTGGCAGATCTGCTTGGCTATAAAAAGGCCTACTCCATATCCCGTTGTTTTTCTGAGGCTAAAGTACGGCTCGAAGACCCTCTCTTCCTGTCCCTTGGGGATGCCCCCGCCGGTATCCTCGATCGAGATCAGAACAGAGGAACCCTTGCGGCGAGCTGACAGAGAGATCGTACCCCCTTGGGGCATCGCCTCGGCAGCATTGGTGATCAAATTGAGGAGGACTTGTTTGAGTTGATTCGGATCGAACAAGATCGAGGGCAAGGTCTTGGGTACGTCGACGTGGAAGGCAATGCCCTTTGCGCCCAATTGCATGAGGAGGAAGTTGCGTATCCCGTTGACCACGCCGTGGACGTCTACAGGCTCTGTCTCGGGATCGTGAGGTCGTGTGGACTCCAAAACCCGCTGGAGGGTCCTTCGGAGCCGCTTTATCTCGGACCGAGACTCGCGCAATGTCTTGACGATGCGCTCTTCCTGCTTGTACTCGGCGATGAGGATGTCCAGATTCGACTGGATGATCTGCAAAGGCCCGTTGATCTCGTGGGCCAGCAGAGAAGCCATGCCCCCTGCCGAGGCGAGATGCTCCATGTGGGAGAGATCCCTCTGGGCCTCCAAGAGCTGATGCGTCCTCGCCTCCACCTTCTTCTCGAGGGCCTGGATCCTGGCAGTGAGATCGACTTCCTCGAGATCCTGGATCATCTGCCTGCACTCGCTTCCCCATTCCGCCTTGGGCCGGATGACCCATCGACACTGCCCGTCCCCTTTTCCCGCACAGGCGCTCTCGAGGCAGACCATCTCGCGCTCCATGAAGCACGAGGCATACCCGCTCGCATACCCGGTCAGGGTCCAGCAGACCGGCGAGGTGTCCCGGGGAAAATACCTCAGGTGTTCCTCGACCTCGTACGAATGGGTCCATCTGCCCATCATGTACAGCGACCCCTTCGATCGATCGTATTCCAGCCATTCGGGCTCGACGCAGACCACACCTTCGATGTTGTGCATCACAGGACCGGCCAGGATCCAGTCCATCTCCGACTCCCAGGGGAACATCGTGCGGAGCTTCTTCGCATCGTTGAAGCCGCACTTATAGCCCCATCGCACAAAAAGCCCCCGCGCAAGGTCCCGCCCGAGCATGTGTATCAACTCGCGCCTGATCAAGCCCATTGCCTGGGTGTCCACGACGAGCATCCGACCGTCGAGGAAGGAAATGATCCCCTGCTCGGGATGAAAACTCAGGATGCGGTCCAGTCTGAGGTCTCGAGCCCTCATGGCGACTCCTCCCGCGCTCGAGCGTGCCCAGAGACGACGTCGGGCGCCGCGGCGCGGCGGGGCACACACGCGCGGCAGCCGCCTCGCTCTGGCGAATCCCGAGGCCGCCGCTCTCACTTTCTTATTAGGAGCAAGTGCGTATAATGTCAAACCAGAGCTGATGGCACCCCGGGGCGCGATCGCTCAGGGCGGCAGAGCGTGGCTGGCGCCCCGCAGACAGGAGGGAGGGGCACGAGGCGTGAGCGCGTCGAGCGCACGGATACGGGAGATCCTGTGTGTGGCTTGTGTGTGCGCCTCGCTGTGCGGGTGCGGCGTGGATGAGGGGTCACCGCCCGTCATCTCCAACATCCTCTACAGCCCGTCGTGGGCACTGGTTGGATTCGGGAACGGGACCCTTACCATGGTGGGGACGGTCGACTATGTCGACCCGGACAGCGATCTCGCATACATACGCGCTGCAACCCAGGCATGCGGCAAGGGGCAGTGGCGCTATTTTGACAGGATCCTTTCGGCCGCGGCAGCGGGCGAGTCAGGGAGCCTTCAATTTGTCTCCCTGGTGTCCACGAATTGTCCCCAGGGGACCTACAGCGTGAGAGTCTCCGTCTTCGACGGTGCAGGGCATCAATCGAACGAACTCGATGCCCCGGTTACACTGACAGAGCAGTGAGAGCCGCAAGAGGGGGGGTTCTTTGGATGGCTCCTGGGCCGCGACAGCCTGCCCGTGGAGGGGCAGCCCGCAGCAAGGCCCCTTGCCATGCGTGAGAGCGCTTCAGGAAGAGGATGGGGCCCGGCCCGTGAGGTGTCGCAGGCCCAGGCGGCAGACTCAGCCAGGCCCGGTCTTTACCGAGGAGACAGGCTCGCACGTCGTCTGCCGTCTCGAGAGGAACAAAAGGCGGAATAACCCCGGCCTCGCCAGAAGCGCGTTGGTGATCAGGGAAATGAGGAGGCGCCGCGGGTGTGTTATCCGTTTGCGATATCGGTCCCCACCACACCTCGGGCACAGCGACCCGCCGTTGTCGGCCCAGAGGGCGCCGGTCTCGATCCGGGATCCGCAATCGACACAGTAACGAATCGCCGCCTTGCCGCTTCTCTTCATGCTCGAGCGCCCCGCCAGAAGCACTTCTCCTCCCCACTCTCTTCTATCTCTCTTATCGGAGAAAGCCCCCCGTTTCTCGAGAGTCGAGCCCTTTGGAGAGGACTCTTCGGGGTGCTCTCTTGTCCGGTGAACGGCCAAGGCCGTCTTGACCCGTCCCGCATGGCCCAGAGCGGCCGAACCCGGCCCAAAAAAAGGGGGCTACAAGACGTAGCCCCTCTCGTTTCTCTGGTGGAGCTGAGGGGAGTCGAACCCCTGGCCTCATGAATGCCATTCATGCGCTCTCCCAACTGAGCTACAGCCCCATGTGGCGATGCTCAAGATTACAGAAGCGCACGCGGTCTTGTCAATCGACCCATCGCGGCGGCGGCATCCTTCTTCTTCGTGCCGGCTTACTCGTATCTCTTTCCTCTGTTCCCGTCCGGGCCCATGGGTCAAGGATAGATTCCTTCGCCCTGTTCTGGTAAGTTCATGAGCGGTTCGATGGGCGCGAAGGCACCTCCATGTCGAAAGGGGTCGACGGTGCTGCACTGGCCTGGTCGGCACAGGCGGTTCCACGATGCGAGCGCGAACGTCGCACGGGCACGTTCGCTCCTTCGACGCCTGGCGGTACTGGGGGCCTGCTGTGCCGCCCTGTCCATCTGGGGCTGCTACTGGGCCAAGACCAGGGGCATGAAAAAAGAGGTGGTGGTAATGGAAACCACTGCCTACTGCGCGTGCAAGCACTGTTGCAATTGGAAAAGAAAGTATGGATGCTTTCTTTGCCCGCCGGTCTATGCGTCGGGCCCCAACAAGGGGAAGAGAAAAGAGGTCGGGGTCACCTCCAACGGGACCGAGGCAGAGATGGGGGTCATCGCCGCTGACACACGCTTTTATCCGTACGGCACTATAATGTTCGTGCCCGGCTACGGCTGGGGTGTGGTTCACGATACTGGCTCTGCGATCAAGGGACCTCGCAGAATCGACCTGTTTTTCACATCCCACAAAAAGGCAATGCGCTGGGGGAGACGAACGGTCAAGGTCGAGGTGTATCGACGATAGGCGAACCCGGTGCATGGCTCCGCTATCCAAAAGGGGAGGCACGATGTACCAGCGTTACTTCGACGAGTCGCACGACATTCTGAGAGAGTCGGTGCGGAGGTTTCTCAAAAAGGAAGTGCTCCCGCATATCGACGACTGGGAGGACCGAGAGGAGTTCCCCCGGGAACTCTACAAGAAGGTGGCAGAAGCGGGATTTCTCGGCATAGGCTACCCGGAGGAACTCGGTGGGACCCCCGGGGACATTTTCCACATAATCGCCTTTACGGAGGAGTTTCTCCGGAGCGGCTCGGTCGGGCTGACCGCAGGGATAGGGAGTCATGGGATCGCCTTGCCGCCCGTGCTGGTATTGGGAAGCGAGGAACAGAAAAGCAGGTTCATCCCTCCCGTGCTGGCCGGAGAAAAGATCGCCGCCTTGGCGGTGACCGAGCCTGACGCAGGCTCGGATGTCGCACGCATAAGAACACGGGCCGTCCGCAGGGGCGATGTCTATATAGTCAACGGATCCAAGACGTTCATTACGAGCGGGTGCAGGGCGGATATCCTGACCACCGCCGTTCGCACGGGCGGAGAGGGGCACGCAGGTATAAGCCTTTTGCTGATCGAGACGAACACGCCGGGCTTTTCCGTCACCAGAAAGATCCGGAAAATGGGCTGGAACGCATCGGACACCGGCGAACTGTGCTTCGAGGACTGCCGCGTCCCTGCGGCCAATCTGCTCGGCGAGGAAGGCCAGGGCTTCTACGGCCTCATGGAGAATTTTCAGAGGGAGCGACTGAGTCTGGCAATCATTGCCCATCAGGTGGCACAGATCGCCTACGAACACGCCCTTTCCTATGCACGCACCCGACAGGCATTCGGCAAGCCTCTGACCGGGTTTCAGGTCACCAGACACAAGCTCGTGGACATGGCCACCCACATTACCGCGGCCAGGGAGTTCAACTACCGGGTCGCTGCGCGAATCGAGGCCGGCGAGGACGTGGTGACCGAGGTCTCGATGGCAAAGAATTTTGCCTGCGAGGTCTGTGACCGCGTGGTCTACGACGCGGTCCAGATCCACGGAGGATACGGCTACGCCAGGGAATATGTCGTCGAGAGGCTGTACCGGGACGCGCGGATCCTTAGTATCGGGGGCGGAACCACGGAGATCATGAAGGAGATCATCACAAAGACGCTCGGGATTTGAGAGGGTCTTCGATGAGCCACGTGCTTGTTGCCTCCAGAAACAGGGCCGCACGGGAGGCGGTCCGCCGGTCCCTCCGCTCGGAGTACAAGGTCGACATAGTCTCGGACAAGACCTCCTGCCTCGAGATGTTCAAAAAAAAGCGGTACGAGTTCGTCTTTATCGATATGGCCTTCCTGCGCGCTCCGGCGGAGGGGAGGAAAGGTTACAATGATTACAAGCTCGTGCTCCAGTCGTTCTGGCAGATCCTGCCCGCCGTCCAGATTATCGTGATGACCTCCCAGGAAAGGATACGAGAGGCGGTCGATGTCGTAAAGGCCGGAGCCAGCAATTACCTGACCTACCCGGTAAACCCCGACGAGGTGAAATACGTCACCGAAAGCCTCCACGAATCCTTGAGGATGCAATCGGAGCTCGACTATCTCCGCGACCGATTCTGGCAGAGCGACTCGCTCGAAATGATCCGCACCAAATGCCCCAACATGAGAAAGGTGTTCGACAAGATTCGATCGGTCGCCCCGACCAAGACGACCGTGCTGCTTGTGGGCGAGACGGGGTCCGGCAAGAGCGTCCTGGCGAGACTCATTCACCATCACAGCAACAGGAGGGAGCGGCAATTCATCAGCGTCCACTGTGGGGCGATCCCCGAGACCCTGCTGGAGAGCGAGTTGTTCGGACACGAGAAAGGGGCCTTCACCGGTGCGGTCAGGAGAAAGCTCGGCAAGTTCGAGATCGCCCAAGGGGGCACTATCTTTCTCGACGAGATCGGCACCATTACCGCCTCGGCGCAAATCAGCCTCCTCCAAGTCCTCCAAGAGAGGACCTTCCACCGCGTGGGGGGGGAGACCCCGATCGAGGCCGACGTCAGGGTGATCGCGGCCTCCAACATCGACTTGGAAAAGATGTGCGAGGACGGTCTGTTCAGGAAGGACCTGTACTATCGGTTGAATGTCTTCCCCATTGAACTGCCGCCGCTCAGGGAACGGATCGACGATATCCCGCTCTTGGTGGAGAGCTTCCTGAGCAGGCTCAACAAGTTCTACTTCAAAGAGATCCGGGACGTCCACCCCCAGGTCATGGAGGCCTTCGCAGAATATCACTGGCCGGGCAACATTCGGGAGCTCGAGAACCTCATCGAGCGCGCCTATATCTTGGAGACGTCCTCGATCCTCACCCCCGAGAGTTTCCCGAGCGAGCTCTTCAGGGTCGATGTCCCCCGCACCGGGCTCTCCTTCGACACCAACCTCCCCTTGAAAGAGGTCAGGCGCAGGGCCGTGGAAAATGTGGAGAGACATTACCTCAAGGAGCTGCTCGCGCTCCACAAGGGCCGGATCAACGCCACGGCCCGCTCCGCAGGCATCACGCCCCGCCAGGTGTGCAAGCTCATGGCCAAGCACAACCTCCGCAAGGAACAGTTCAAGTCGTAGGGTCTTCCCCGAGTCGGGGATGACCCACACCAGGAACTGACTGTTCCTGTATTTCCGCTATCGGAACTTGGAGTTCCTATTCCCACCCCCTTCCTCCCCCAGCGCAGCCGGTATGCTCGCTAAACGGGGCGCACCGCGTATTGCGGGCCGCGCCTCGCCTCTCCTTCACCCTGGCGCCGAGGGGGACGGGAGGCCCCGCCACCCCCACCTCGACCCCCACGTATCGGAACTGTTAATTCCGATATTTCAACGGTCCTACCCGTTTTCTATTGAAATACAGGCTGTTCCGACTATGGCATAATATTTGCTGTCAAATCAACCGATACATAAATGATACCGAATGTGCCCGGAGAGCGACGCATGAAGAAGAAAAAAGAGAGCAAGCTCGTTCGCATATCGGGCATCGTCACCGCGGCGGGTTGGGACGACGATGCCGCAATCACCGCCGTCAGCATCTCCACCCGCGACGAGCAGGAGTACCTCGTCGTGAACAGGGGCAAGGGGAGGGAACTCCTGGGCCTCGTCCAGAAGGAGGTCGAGGTGACCGGGACGGTGAGAAAAAAGGAGGACGGCACCAGGCTGCTCACGATCAGAAGCTACCGGCTGGTGGAACGAGATGACGATGAGCGAGACGCAAAGGTATGGAACGGAAAGAAGGGGGCAGGGTGACGATCTCTCGCTCAGCACAGGTTCGAACACCTAAACGAGAAAGGAGTTGAGGAGCATGGCTCACCGGGTTTGTCTCAACGAAGATACCGAACCTCCGGGTCCTCCCGAGGGCGCCTCGGCGGGCACTCGGGACGCCTCCGGCATGCCGCACGCCGTTGCAATGCCCCTTCGCGTCCTGGCAGGAGCCGACCCTGCTCGGCCCGGACTGGTCAAGCCCATCAGCGGGTTTGCCAGATACAGGATCGGCCCTCGGGCCAACGCCTTCCGAAAGCGCTTCTTCCCTAACGTCACTCCTGCAGAATGGAACGACTGGCACTGGCAGCTTCGAAACCGCATCCAGGACGTCGAAGAGCTCGCACGGATCGTCAGGCTCTCGGAAGACGAGCACAGGGCCATCACAGGCCACACCGGGCCCCTCCCTCTTGCCATTACCCCTTACTATGCGTCGCTGCTCGAAGAGGAGGACCCCTCAGGCCCGCTTCGCCGTACCGTGGTACCCGTCACTGCGGAGTTCGCACACGCACCCGAGGAGGCCGACGACCCTCTGGGAGAGGAAGACGACAGCCCTGTTCCGGGGATAGTGCACCGCTATCCCGACCGCGTCCTCTTCCTGGTCACGGGCTTCTGCGCCACGTATTGCCGCTATTGCACCAGGAGCCGCATGGTGGGCAAGGCCGGCGAATACAGCTTCAATGCGGCGCAATGGGAGAAGGCCCTGGGGTATATCGAAAAGACCCCGGCGGTCCGGGACGTCCTCCTTTCCGGCGGCGATCCCCTGACGCTTTCGGACGAAAAGCTGGAGTGGCTTCTTTCGAGGCTGCGAAGGATACCTCACGTGGAATTCCTTCGCATCGGAACCAAGGTCCCGGTGGTGCTCCCCCAGCGCATCACCCCGGCGCTGACGCGCATGCTGAGGCGGTACCATCCTCTCTGGATGAGCATCCACCTCACCCATCCCGACGAGCTCACTGCAGAGACCGTGCAGGCGTGCGGCCGCCTCGTCGACGCCGGCATCCCACTAGGGAGTCAGACCGTGCTGCTGGCCGGTGTCAACGACGACATCGACACCATGCGCCGGCTCTACCACGGGCTGCTCAAGGCGAGGGTGAGGCCGTACTATCTCTACCAGTGCGATCCTATCAAGGGGTCGGCGCATTTTCGCACCTCTGTCAAGAAGGGTCTGGAGATCATCCAGGGCCTGCGCGGGTTCACCAGCGGGTACGCAGTGCCCACCTACGTCATCGATGCGCCTGGAGGCGGGGGCAAGATTCCCTTGCTGCCCGAGTACCTCGTGGGGCGAGAGGGCAACGAAATAGTGCTCAGAAACTACGAGGGCCGAACGTTCCGCTACCCGGATTGCGCAGACCCGCTGCCTGATCCACCGGCAAAAGGGGCACCCGAGCGGGCAGCGAGGTGCGGGCCCCCGAGCCCGCGGTGAATCCACGACTGCGAGCACTCCGGGCAACCAATGACTCGAGGAAACACGGAGAATGCCAAGCGCCATGAAAATCGGTCTCACCTACGATCTCCGGGAAGACTACCTCGCCGAAGGCTACGGTGAGGAGGAGACCGCCGAGTTCGACAGGCCGGACACCATAGACGCGATAGAAGAGGCCCTGCACCATTGGGGGTTCGCCACCGAGCGTATCGGCACGATCCGCTCCCTGACCCAACGGCTTGCAAGGGGCGACCGGTGGGATCTTGTCTTCAATATCGCCGAGGGGCTCAGGGGATTTGCTCGCGAGGCTCAGGTCCCTGCCCTCCTCGACGCCTATGGGATACCCTACACCTTCTCCGACCCGATGGTTCTGGCCCTCACACTGCACAAGGGGATGACCAAGCGCGTTGTCCGAGACCTGGGAATCCCCACGGCCGATTTTGCCATCGTGGAGGATGCCGGCGACCTCGAGACCATCGGCATCCCATTTCCGCTCTTCGCGAAACCTGTCGCCGAGGGGACGGGAAAGGGAGTGACCCCTGCCTCAAAGATCCTCTCGCGCGGCGAACTCGTGGCTGTGTGCACGAGTCTCCTGAGGCGCTATGGACAACCTGTGCTCGTCGAGACCTTTCTCCCCGGCCGGGAACTTACCGTCGGCATCGTCGGCACAGGCAGCCATGCCCGCACGATCGGGGTCTTGGAAATCGTGCTCAAGGAGTCTTCAGAGCCCGACGTGTATTCCTACGTGAACAAAGAGCGATGCGAAGAGTTGGTGGAGTACCGCCTCGTCAGAGACTCTATGGCTGCCGAGGTCGAGCGGTTGGCCCTGGCGGTATGGAGGGGGTTGGGGTGCAGGGATGCGGGGCGAATCGATTTTCGCGCTGACAGCCTCGGCATCCCCACCTTCATGGAGGTGAACCCCTTGCCCGGCTTGCACCCTCACCACTCCGACCTCCCCATTCTGTGCACCCAGACAGGCATGTCGTACCACGAACTCATTCGCCTCATCATGGAATCGGCATTGAGTCGGCTCGGCAAGGCAGGCCTTCCCCCTCGAGTCCGTGCCCCCAAGGGAGAAAGCCCGGCGACCGTCTTCGAGGCTGTCTCGTTCTAGGGGATGCCCCTGTTTCCCTGTCGCATATGAGGGTAGCGGTACTGCACAACAGAGTGCCAGAGGCGGCGCCCCTTGACGAGGCAGACTGCCTCGTTCAGAAGGCCGCGGTCTCGGAGGCCCTCGCAGCGCTCGGGCACGCCCCATCCGAGGTGGAGTTTTCGCCCGACCTCGCATCCGTCATCCAGACACTGGAGTCGCTGCGTCCTGATCTGGTTTTCAATCTCGTCGAATCCCTCGAGGGAAACGGCAGGCTCATCTACACGGCCCCTGCCGTGTTGGACTGTCTGGGCCTCCCCTACACCGGCTGCCGGACCGAGGCGATTGTCTTGACCTCGAACAAGCTCGCAGCCAAGCGCACCTTGAGGGCCGCCGGCCTCCCCACCCCTGCCTGGATCGGCATGGAAGACGTGCGCGGGCGCCGGGATGCGACGCAGGGGGTCTACATCATCAAATCGGTCTGGGAACATGCCTCTGTGGGGCTCGATGAAGACTCGGTGATCTGTGTCTCCACTGCACAAAGGCTTCGGGCAGAACTGGCACGGCGGGCCCGCACCATGGGGGGCGCATGGTTCGCCGAGACCTTCATCGACGGCAGGGAGTTCAATCTCTCGCTTCTGGACGGCCCCAGGGGCCCTCGCGTTCTCCCTCCTGCGGAAATCCTCTTCGAGGGCTATCCCCGAGAAAAACCAAAGGTTGTGGGGTACAGGGCAAAGTGGCTCGAGGGTTCCTTCGAATACAGCCACACGGTCCGAAGCTTCCGTTTCACCGCCCGTGATCGGCCGCTTCTGAGGGAACTGAAGGAACTCGCGCTGACCTGCTGGAGGATATTCTCCCTTCGCGGGTACGCGAGGGTGGATTTCAGGGTCGACCAGGACGGGCAGCCCTGGGTGCTCGAGGTCAACGCAAACCCGTGTATCTCGCCCGACTCAGGATTCGTTGCAGCTGCCACGGCCGCGGGCCTCGGGTATGCTCGAACCATTGAAAAGATCGTCCAGGCATCGCTCGCAGAAAAGACCCCGTGCTGAAAAAAGCCGCTGAGCAGGGACCGTTGACAGGCGGAGCCCCAAAGCCCCCGCCCGCCGCTCCCCCTATCCGGGGATGCTCAGGCAGATCTTCCCGAAATGCCGCCCCTCGGCCATCGTGCGAAGCGCGGCCTGTGCTTGACCGAAGGGAAAGACTCGATCGATGACAGGGCGGATCTGGTGTGCGGCCAACGCGCGGTTCATCGCCTCGAAGCCTTCGCGGCTGCCGACAAAGATCCCCTGGACCCGCACGCTCCGCATCAGGATCGGCCTGATATTCAACGGCGCCTCTGGTCCTGCCAGGACCCCTATCATGCTGATGTGTCCCCCGATCCGGACTGCCGTCAGGGATTCCTGCAACGTCCCTGCCCCGCCGAGTTCCACAATGTGGTCGACCCCCCTGCCGCCTGTCAGATCGCGGATCGCCTTGCCCCATCGTGGCGTCTTCTTGTAATTGATGCCGCTGTAGGCGCCCAGCCCTATCGCCCTCTCGAGTTTCTCGTCACTGCCCGAGACAACGTAGACCGTGGCACCGAGCACCCTGGCGAATTGAAGCGCAAAGAGGGCCACGCCGCCAGTGCCCAACACGAGCACTGTATCCCCGGGTTTGACTCTCCCGTGGGTGATCAACGCGCTCCAGGCGGTCAATGCAGCGCAGGGGAGGGTCGAGGCCTCCTCGTCGGTCAAATAGTCCGGGACGCGTACCACCCCGTTTTGTTCGAGCACCATGTATTCCGAAAGCGTCCCGTCGAGAGGGCCGCCCAAGGTGGAACGCACCTTTTCAGGGTCCGGGTCGCCGGAGACCCACCCTTGGAAAAAGGTTGTCGCGACCCGGTCCCCTGGTGCGACACGGGTGACGCCCTCGCCCACCTCCATCACCTCCCCCACCCCGTCAGAACACGGGATGAGCGGGAGAGGCTGGGAAGGGTTGTAGAGGCCTCGAACCATGAGGAGGTCGCGGTAATTGAGAGAGGCTGCCTTCATGCGAAGGAGCACGTGACCAGGGCCGGGCCGTGGGGTCGGCCGCTCTGCCACAACGAGATTGTCGATCCCAAAGGACCCCGCGAGTTCGAGAACCTTCATAGACCCTCCCCTTCTCTCTCAGCGCCCGAGGACCCTCGAAAAACCAAAGACCCCGACAATCGCTCCTCCCGCACGGCGATCCCCTCAGGGTATGGCAGGGGGGCGATCATCCCCTCTTCCTTCCTGCTCCCTCCCTGCGCGCTCGCTTCCCGCACGGTAACCTCGAGGGGCCTGTCCAGCACATCGAGATAGCGCTGCTCATCGCCGGGCCTTGCGTAGTCGGGCATGATCGTTGCCCAAGAGGTTATGTGGTATCGCCCTTTGGGCAATTTCTCCATGCCCATCCACACATAAGACCCCTCGAAGAAGCGCCTGTACTCGTCCTTTGTCACCGGATCGTCCACAAAGTCGGGGTCGTCCGCCCTGTCGTAGTAGTAGGTCTTCACCTGGAGGGTTTTGACGAGAAAGTCGTCCATGAGGATTCTAAAAAGAATCGAACCCTGACCACCCCCGGTGAGCGCCCCGGTGTAGCAATGCCAGATATGGCCGATATCGAGTCTCAAGTCCATCTGCTTTTCGGCCTCGCTCATGTGGCCGTCGATGACCGCAGTCCCCGGCGGGATGTACTTGGTGTAGAAAACCATCCCCTTTGCCGCAGGAGTCCAGTGCGTCCCCCCCCTGAAGTCGAACTGCGAAAGATACTTCCCCACGTCCACGGGCAGGTCGATGACCGAAGGCATGATCCAGTTGGAAAAATAGAAGGTGTAATCCACTTCGATCTCAGGCCCGTAGATGCCGAATACCTGCCGGATCGAATTCCCCACGCGCTTGACGACGCGGACCGGCCCGTCGATGTAGCCCTTCAGCGTACTCCTGAAATCCTCCTCGCTGCGGCGG
>Ga0209162_1003264_pt1 | contig 13235 bp, 17 predicted proteins | sample YNPNPMetaG_FD_187121 | JGI IMG/M metagenome (GOLD analysis project Ga0209162, IMG submission 187121) | Anoxygenic and chlorotrophic microbial mat microbial communities from Yellowstone National Park, USA - YNP NP MetaG (SPAdes) (version 2) ...
CCCACCCCCTTCCCCTCCCCTCCGAATTCGGAATTCGGAATTCGGAATTCGGAATTCCGAATTCGGAAGGGGAAGGGGGCCAGGGGGTAGGGGTGAGGTCGAATCGAACATTGTCGAGGTAGAAGAGCCTATGACGACAACCTTTCTGCTCATTTTTGCCAGCGCCCTGGTGCTGGCCGCAGGCGGCACGCCCGTCGTGCGGTACGTGGCGCTGCGCCTGGGGGTTGTGGACCGGCCCAGCGCCCGCAAGATCCACCTGAACCCCATCCCGCTGCTGGGGGGGGTGGCGATCTATGGCGCCTTTATCGCCGCAGTGCTGATCTTTGGCAACCGCTTCCGCCTCCACGAACTGGTCAGCATCCTGGTGGGGGCCAGTCTGATGTCCTTCCTGGGGCTGTGGGACGACCGGCGCAGCCTGAGTCCATTTCTCAAGCTGATCGGCCAGTTCGCGGCGGCCTCGATCCTGGTGTTCACCGGGGTGCGGGTGGGCCTTTTTCGCTGGGAACCGGTCAATATCGTCGTCACCCTGGGCTGGATGGTGGTCATCACCAACGCCTTGAATCTGCTGGACAACATGGATGGCCTGTCGGGAGGGGTGGGCGCGGCGGCGGCCATCTTTTTCCTGCTGCTGGCGGCGATGAACCGCCAATACCTGGTGGGAGCGTTGTCGGCGGCGCTGGTGGGGGCCTGCCTGGGCTTCCTGGTCTACAACTTTAATCCGGCCACGATCTTTATGGGCGATGCCGGCAGCCTGTTTCTGGGTTTTGTTCTGGCGGCGGTGGGCATCAAACTCCGCTTTCCTGACAACCTGCAGATCGTGACCTGGATGGTGCCGGTGTTGATCCTGGGCCTGCCCCTGTTCGATACGGCCCTGGTCATCATCTCCCGGCTGCGGCGCGGCCTGAACCCGTTGACCACGCCGGGCAAGGACCACGTTTCGCACCGGCTGGTGGCGATGGGCTATACCCGGCGCGAGGCGGTGCTCATCTGCTACCTCATCTGTGCCGGGTTGGGGGTGATTGCCCTGTTTGTCACCCAGGCCAGCATCGTCGAGGGCTATGTGGTGGGGGGCGTGGTGCTCCTGACGGCGTTATGGGGCCTGTGGCGGCTGGAACGGGTGGACTTTGCGGGGAAAGAGGTGCAGGGCAATTTCCTGAAGTGGAAAAGGGCGAGCCGGCCATGACCGGGACGCCGCCGGCCAGAACATTCTGGACAGGCAAGCCTTTTCGCTTCCTGGTCGTGATCCTGGTCCTGGGCCTCAGCGTGGCCATCTTTGCCTTCCGCACCCACTTTGCCCGGCTGGCGGCGGTCGGCTATCCGGGCATCTTTCTGGTCGGCCTGTTGGGCAATGCCACGATCATCCTGCCCGCGCCCAGCCTGGCGCTGGTTTTCGCCATGGGCAGTGCCCTGCCGCCGCTGCTGGTGGGCCTGGCGGCCGGTGCCGGTGAGGCGTTGGGGGAACTCACCGGCTATGCGGCCGGCTTGGGCGGGCGGGCGATCATCGAAAACGAGGAGAGGTACAGGCGCCTGGTAGCCTGGATGCAGCGGGCGGGGGGGCCGACCATTTTTGTCCTGTCCCTGATCCCCAACCCCTTTTTTGACCTGGCCGGCATCGCCGCCGGGGCATTGCGCTATCCGCTGCGGCGTTTCCTGCTCTTTTGCTGGCTGGGCAAGACGATCAAGACGACGCTGGTGGCCTGGGCCGGCGCCCGGTCGTGGACCCTCATCGAACCGTTTTTGGGATGAGTCAGATCTCCACCTTCTCCAGCGGGCGGCTGGTGCCCAGGAGCGTGCCCAACTCCGCCTGCTGAATCGCCTGCGACAGTTTGCGCGGTGTGCCCCGGAAATGGAGGAATGGTCCCAGGGTCATGCCGCTGTAGTGGGTCGGCACCACCACCGGCGGCTCGCCCAGCAACCGCAGCGCCTGAGCTGCTTTCCTCGGCCCCAGGTGGCGGAGGGACAGGCCCAGCATCCGCAGGTCGCCGATCGGCAGCAGGACGGCATCCAGCTTCCAGCGCCGCCCGATCTCGCGGAACAGGTCGCGGTCCAGTGAGGTATCGCCGGCGAAATAGACGGTGCGGTCCCCCTCGACGACCAGGCCCAGCTCACCGCCGCTGTGCACCGCCGGCACAGCCGTCAGGCGGATTCCTTTGATCTCGTCTGTTTCCCACGCCTGCACGCCGCGCAACCCCTTCAGCCCCAGCCGCGCTGCCCGCCGCACCTGATCGGCCGGCATCCACACCGGCGTGTTGGGGTCCAGCCGCTTCAGCACCGAGGGCGAAAAGTGATCCACATGGGTGTGGGAGATGAACACAAAATCGGGGCGGGGCAGCCGTTCCAAGGTGTACGACCGGGGTGACTGGTGGAAGCCCAGCACCCGAAAGACCGGGTCGGTGATCAGGGTCAGCCCCGCCGTCTCGATGAGGGTCATGGACCAGCGGATATAAGTCAGTTTCATCTATCTCCCGTCCTACACCAACTCGAACCGCGCCGTAAAGTGGCGCAAAAAGCGCGTCTGGTAAACGATGCGCACCCCGCGCAGCTCCTCCCGCTTTTCGTACAGGCCGATGATCGTGTCGGCCACATAGTCCAGGTGCGACCGGGTATAGACCCGGCGCGGGATGGCCAGGCGCACCAGTTCCATATCGGGATAGATGGTTTCGCCCGTCTTCTCGTCTTTGTGGGCAAACATCACGCTGCCGATCTCCACGGCGCGGATGCCCCCCTCCAGATAGAGGCCGATAGCCAGTGCCTGGCCGGGGAACCGGTCGCGGGGCATGTGGGGCAGGAAGCGCAGGGCATCCAGGTAGACGGCGTGGCCGCCCGGCGGCTCGACGATGGGGATGCCGGCCTCCAGCAACCGGTCGGCCAGGTATTGGGTGTGGGCCAGGCGGTAGGCCAGGTAGTGCTCGTCCAACCCTTCCCATAACCCACGGGCGATGGCCTCCAGGTCCCGCCCGGCCAGCCCGCCATAGGTGGGGAATCCCTCGCGCAGGATCAGTTCCTGGCAGGCCCGTTCGTACAGGTCACGGTCGTTCATGCACAGAAACCCGCCGATGTTGACCAGGGCATCCTTCTTGGCGCTCATGGTGCAACCGTCGGCGCAGGAAAAGATCTCGCGGGCGATCTCCAGCGTGGATTTGTCGGCATAGCCCGGCTCGCGCAGCTTGATGAAATAGGCGTTCTCGGCGTAGCGGCAGGCGTCAATGAAAAACGGGATGCCGTACTCGTGCAGCACGGCCGCCGTGTCGCGGATGTTCTGCATCGAGACCGGCTGGCCGCCGCCCGAATTGTTGGTGATGGTGATCATCCCCAGCGGAATGTTGGGCGGGCCGGTTCGCTCGATAAAGGCCCGCAGCCGGGCGATGTCCAGGTTGCCTTTGAAGGGGTGATGGCTGGTGGGATCCCTGCCCTCCTCCATCACCAGGTCGGCGGCCACGCCCCCCCGCGCCTCGATGTTGGCCCGCGTGGTGTCAAAGTGCATGTTGCTGGGCACCTGCGACCCCGGCCGGACCAGGATGGAAAAGAGCACATTCTCGGCGGCACGGCCCTGATGGGTGGGCACGAAGTAACGGAAGCCAAAGATGTCGCGGATGGCTGCTTCCAGGTTATAGAAATTGCGGCAGCCGGCATACGATTCATCTCCGCGCATCACCCCGGCCCACTGGTTGTCGCTCATGGCCGAGGTGCCCGAGTCGGTCAGCAGGTCAATATAGATGTCCTCGGCGCGGAGGAGAAAGGGGTTGTAGCCGGCAGCAGCCAGCAGGGTGGCCCGTTCTGCACGGGAGGTCAGCCTGATCGGCTCGACCACTTTGATGCGAAACGGTTCAGGCAGAAACCTGGCCATGAATTGACTCCTTTGTCGCTGCGTTTCCGCCGGAGATGAGGCTACAGGCCCGGCAGAAACAAAACTCCCCGCCTTGCCGGGGCTACCAATCTCCTGCCAGCAGCCGGCAGTAGCTCTCGTAGCGCATCGGGCTGATGGCCCCCGCCGCGACCGCTCTTTTCACCGCGCAATCTGGTTCATGGGTGTGGGTGCAGCTTGAAAAGCGACAATCGCTCAGATAGGGGCGCATCTCGACGAAATGCCAGGCCAGCTCCTCCGGCTCGATGTCGAAAAAGCCGGCTTCCCGCAGACCGGGGGTATCGGCCACATAGCCGCCCCCCTCCAACGGCCAGAGGCGCACGGTGACGGTGGTGTGGCGGCCCTTGCCGGTGGCTTCGCTGATCTCCCGCACCGCCAGCCCCAGGTCCGGCTGAATGGCGTTGAGCAGGCTGCTCTTCCCCACCCCCGATGGCCCGGACAGCACGCTCAGGCGGCCGACCAGCCGTTGTCGCAGTTCCGCCACTCCCTGGCCGGTGAGGGCGCTGGTATAGAGCACCGGGTAGCCGATCGCTTCATACATGCCAAACCTCTCGCCCGCATCCCCAGGATCGTCGAGCAGGTCCATCTTGTTGGCGCAGATGATCGCCGGCAGGTCGTTGTGTTCGGCGATGACCAACAGCCGGTCGAGCAGGCGCAGATTGGGTTCTGGCTCACGCACGGCCAGGATCAACACCGCCTGGTCGGGGTTGGCGACGATCACATCTTCCACCGCGACACGCCCTGGACCGGGTCGGCGGCGGCTCAACTGTGACCGGCGGGGCAGTACCTCCTCGATGACCCCCCGGCCGGGCCGGGTGGGCCGCCAGCGGACGTAATCGCCGGTGGCGATCAGGTCGGTGGGCAGCCACTCCTTTTTCAGACGGCCCCGCACCTGGCAGGTAACGACCAGGTCTCCGTCCTGGACGCGATGGCGGCCGCTGCGGGCCTGAAGGACGATGCCGGTTCTCAGGTCAGACACGGCCCTATTTTGCCACAAAGAGCGGCCGGCGTCAAACGGCCTGTGCCCGAAAAGCGCGCCATCCCGTAGGAAAACCGTCAGGCAAGCGTGGTCTGATCGTCCCCCCTCCCCACTTGACATCCCTGCTCAGGTGTGCTATACTGGCCAATGCATAAGATAGTAAGGTAAAGGGAAGGATATGACCATCCAGGAGCAGATGCGCAAGGGGACGACAACGGTTATCATCCTCAACCTCCTGGCCGACGCCGACCGGCCCATGTATGGCTATGAGATCATCCAGGAACTGGAAAGGCGCAGCCAGAGTTCCTTCCATTTCAAAGAGGGGTTGATCTATCCCCGGCTGCACGAGCTGGAACGGCAGGGCTTGCTGCATGCCGAGTGGCGGGGTGAGGAGGGCGGCCGGCGACGCAAGTTCTATACCATCACCGACGCCGGTCGCCGCCGCCTGGAGCGGGAGTTGCAGGGCTGGCGGACACTCACCGCGCAGGTCAACCGGCTCCTCGGTGTTGAGGGGGAGCCATGAGCGGAATCGAGGAGCTGTTGGCCCGCCTCCGCGCCCAGATGGACCTGGACGCCGAAACGGAGCACGAGGTCCTGGCCGAGATCCGCGACCACCTGGAAGAGGCGGTGGCCCAGGCCCGGGCAGCCGGCCTGGATGAGAGGGCGGCGCTGGCCCAGGCTGTGGCCCGCCTGGGCCTGGAGGAGGTTGGGCGGGAGCTGCAGGCCGCCCATGCCGGTTGGGGGACGGCTGACGCGGTGATCGCTGCCGGGCTGCCGGTGCTCTGCGCCCTGGTCTTGCGCTGGCTGGCCTTTGCCCCCGACGGCACGGCGCTGGGCTGGCCCCAGCTTCTCAGCCGGCCGGCCTTCTGGATCGTGGCCCTGGGAATGCTGCTCATCCCACTGCTCAAGTTCGAGCGCTGGCGCTATGCTCTGGCAATCTGGGTCCTCTTTTGGGGGCTGACGGTCCTGTTTGTGGCCCTGCCGGCGTTGCATTGGTGAAGGTTGGGGAGGTCAGAGGCTATGAGCAGAGGCGGGACCTTTCGCAAAATCATCACCTTCCTCACCCTCCTCGCCCTTGTGTACCTGACCCTGGGCCTGGGCTTTCACCTCGGCTGGAAACAGGCCCAGGAGCTGTGCCGGGCCGAGCAGGTTGCGCGGGGGGAGTTTGTCGAGCCGGAGATGTTCCCCCTGCTCGGTGTATTCTTTGATCTGACCTGGTGGCCCGTTTACGCCGCTGCCAATCTGTACCACGATGGCACACCCTTTGCCACCCCTTGCACCCACTGACAGGAGCCGGGCCGTGCGCATCGGTTCTTATCCGTCCCTCCGGTTTTATGCGCTGCTCCGACACTTGATCCTGTCCGAGATGGAACGGCAGCGGGGCGCGCTGGACCAACTGACCACGCTGGACGCCCTGCACGCCATCGCCGTCGAACAGAGCATCGTCACCCCCTACTCCTCGATGATCGTGCTGGTCAACCAGGGGCAGGAGGCCCAACTTGAGCAACTGGAGGGCCAGGACGACCGCTTCCAGCGCGAACACGAAGAGGTCGGCGAGACGCTGCCGCCTAACACCCTGGACGTGGCGGGTGTCCTCGAGCCGGAGGAGTGGCTGTTGCTGGCCTGGGTGAGGAAAGAGGCAAGGGGCAGGAGGCAGGAAGCATGAGAGAAGAGGCAAAAAGCAAGAACAAAGAAAAGGAGTAAACCATGAAAGACCTGGCTGTCATCGAAACGATTTTGCGCAACCGTCACCACTTTTTCATCGAAATCCGCGACGGGGTGGAACTGAAGGAAAAGATGCGGGCCATGCTCATCTCCAGCATCCTCTTCCTGGCGCTGTATGGAGGGGTGCTGGGGGCCACCCATAGCCTGTGGCAAACCCTCAGTTCGGCGGTCAAACTGCCGATCCTGTTCCTGCTCACCCTGGTCATCTGTACGCCTACCCTCTATTTTTTCAACGTGCTGTTCGGTTCTAACCAGAGCCTGACCCAAAACTTTGCCCTGATCCTGACGGCCATCACGGTCACCGCCGTGCTGCTCCTCAGCTTTGCGCCGATTGTCGTCTTTTTTCTGCTCACAACGGCGAACTATCAGTTTTTCAAGCTGCTGAATGTGGCCATCTTTGCCATCTGCGGGGCGACAGGAGTGACGTTTCTGAGCCAGGGGATGCGCCTGGTCTCGGCAGCAGGCAAGGAGGGCGCTTCGGCCCGGCGATGGGTGCTGCGGCTGTGGATCTTGATCTACGCCTTTGTCGGCAGCCAGATGGCCTGGACGCTGCGGCCCTTCATCGGTGCGCCGAGCATGAAGTTCGAGCTGTTCCGCCAGTTGGGCGGCAATTTCTACACCAACATCTTTGCCAGCATTGGCGAGATCCTGGGCTTTTTTGTGGTCCGTTAGGAGGGAAACATGGTCGCTCAATCCCCTGTGGACAAGCCTTCAACAGCCGAGCAGATCCTCGATCTGCTGCTGGATGCACTGGCCGAACGGCAACAGGCCCGACGAGCACAGGCCAGGGTCAGCCCGCCGCCTGCCGCCCCGCCCCTTCGCCCGGCCTCGCCTCCTGTGGAGCAGATCCGACCGGCAGCGCCACCCGGACCGGTTCCCAGGCCGCCTGTGCCCCCGCCGCGACGTGAACCGGAACCGGGTGATGAGGATTGGCAACCGCCCCCCCGCCTGCCCAGCATCAACCTGGGCAAGACGTTGGGCCGGCTGCTGATCCTGGTGGCTGGGCTGGTGGCGCTGATCAATATCCCGGTGAACCGCTACGGCGTGAGCCTGGCCCGCATCCTGCCCGATTCGGCCTCGCTCATCATCCGCGACGGGCTGGTGTTGAAAGGCAGCGGGCCGGAGATCTATGTCCTGGAGGACAACAAGCTGCGCTGGATCAGCAGCCTGGAGGCTTTTGAGTATTTCGGCTACACCTGGGACCAGGTGCACATTGTGGACGACAAATTCCTGGAGGGGTTCGAGAAGGGCCGGCCGATCTATGTTCTGCTCAAGTGCCCGGCCAGCCCACACATCTATCGGCTGGAAAACCAACAGAAACGCTGGATCAAGGACATAGACACCTTCCTGGCAGAAGGGCATGTCTGGGAAGATGTCAAGTTTGTGACCTGCGACTATTTGCGGAGCCTGCCCGATGGCCCCCCCATCCCCGAGGACGCCGGGCCACCGCCGCAACCGTGAACCTGCCAATGCCAGGCACCTGCCGGAGATGCCTGGCATTTCTTTTCCGATGCAACTCCCGTTTGTCCTTTTCGTAAAACAGTTGTATAATCGGTGGGGTTTGCGCTGCGCAGCAGAAGATATGACGACAAGCCACACTAAAACGGTTGCCAGGAGATCGAGATGCCGTTGTGGCTACGAATCTTGTACTTTTTTCTCTTTGGCTGGTGGGCCACGGGGGTTTGGATCAATGCGGCCTGGTTTCTCAACGTCACGATCATTGGCCTGCCGTTGGGCCTGTGGATGCTGAACCGGGTGCCCCAGGTGCTCACCCTGCGGCCCATGCCGCAGATGGTGGTGGCTTCCGGCGGCGGCGACCGGTTTGAGATGCGGACGACCGGCCTGCCCCAACGTCCCTGGCCGCTCCGTTTGCTCTACTTTGTGCTGATCGGTTGGTGGCTGAGCTTGCTGTGGTCCAACCTGGCGTGGGCCCTGTGCGCTACGGTTATCGGCCTGCCGTTGGGCATCTGGATGTTCAACCGGTTGCCGGCGCTGACCACGCTGATGCGGACGTAGGGCGTAAAACGGAAGGCGTAAAACGTAAAGGAACTCAGGAGGGAAAAACAAAAGATGAGTCTGGAAGAAACTGTCGGTTCTGTGCTGGGGCAGGAAGGTGACCTGCGGGAGACGGTAGAGGCAGCCCTGGGGGGCCTGGAAAAACTGGTGAAAAAGATCCCCGGTTACAAGGGCTACAAAGAAAAGGAACTGCGGCGCGAGGCAGACAGGCTTCTGCGGATGGAGGTGGCTGCCAGGCTGGATGACCAGCGGGCACGGATCTCGGAGCTGCAAATGGAACTTGTCAACCGGGCCCAGATCGAATTCCTGGACGATCTGGAGCGGGCTGTCATGAAGCTGCAACTGCTCATGGACCGCATCCGCACCGCATCGTACGGCTATGCCGGGCTGTTCGACGCGGTCAAGGTCAAGGAGGAGCAGTTGAACGCTCTGTACGAGTTTGACAACCGGATGCTCGAGTTCGTGGACCAGGTGGCGGCCGATGTGGATCGGGTGACCTCGGCTATCACGGCCCAGGAGAAGGTGGGGGAGGCCATCGCCGACCTGACGCGCACGGTGGATCAGGCCAACCTGACCTTTAACCATCGCCGTGAGGTGATTCTGCAAGCCGGGACGGCGGAAAGCCTGTAGCTTGACATTGTTAGATTTGACCTCACCCCTACCCCCTGGCCCCCTTCCCCTCTCCGCCGCGGAGAGGGGAAGGGGGTTGGGGGATGGGGTGAGGTCCACCTTTGTTGCCATTTATGTTAATTTAACAATGTCGAGGTAGAAAGGGGAGAGCAGGAATGGCACGAATTATTGACATGATCGAAGTTCCGGATCAGCAGCCGGATGAGATGGTGCGGCGGCTGCCGGAGTATGGGTCGGGAGATTTCCGCTTTGGCTCGCAGGTCATCGTCCGCGAGTTCCAACAGGCGGTCTTTTTCCGCGACGGCAAGGCGTATGACACCTTTGGCCCAGGTCGGCACACCATCACCGTGGCCAATGCCCCGTTGCTGACCGGCCTGATCGGCACGGCGACGGGCGGCCAGACCCCCTTTACCGCCGAGGTCTATTTCGTCAACATGCGCGAGTTCCTGGACCAGAAGTGGGGCACAGCCGAACCGATCCCGCTGCGCGATGTGGACCTGGGCCTGGTGCGGCTGCGGGCCTTTGGCACCTACTCGCTCCAGGTCCACGATCCGGCGCTCTTTGTCAACAAGATCGTCGGGGCCCAGGGCCTGTACCAGACGGATCAGATCACCCGTTTTCTGCGCGGCATCATCGTCGCCCGGCTGACCGATCTGCTGGGCGAGATGGGGAAAGGGCTGTTCGACCTGCCCGCCCTGTACGACGAGATCGGGGCCGGAGCCAAGGCCAAGGTCCAGACCGATTTTGCCAACCTGGGTGTCCAGCTCAAGACCCTGTATGTCAACTCCATCAGCCCCACCGAAGAGACGGCCAAAGCGATTGACGAGCGGGCCCAGATGGGTGCCATCGGCGACATGCAAAAGTACCTGCAATTCCAGGCGGCGCGCGGCATCCGTGACGCGGCCCAGGCAGGCGGCGGTGGCGGCGGTCTGGCCGGCGCAGGGGTGGGCCTGGGGGCCGGCATGGGCATGGGGGCCGCGGTGGCTCAGGCGTTGGGCCAGGCGATGGCCCCTCAGGCAGCTCCTCAGGCTCCGGCCGCCGTCCCGGAGATCATGACCCTGTCGGAAGCGGCGGCCTATATGCGTGTCGGTGAGGAGGATGTGCTGGCGGTCATCCAGTCGGGTGAGCTGAAGGCCAAAAAGATCGGCGCCAGTTACCGGATCGCCAAAAAGGCGATAGACGAGTACCTGGCCGGTTAGAGCCGGTCTGAAACCCACTGCCGCCATTAGAGAGGCGAACAATGTGGCAGGCATACGAGATTCCAGCCTCGGTGGAAGAAGCGGTCGAGATCCTGGCCCGGTACGATGGCCGGGCACGGCTGATCGCCGGCGGCACCGACCTGATCCTGGACCTGCAGGAGGGCAGGCGCAGCGTCGAGTGTCTGGTGGATGTGACGCGCATCCCCGGCCTGGACCGGATCGAGCAGGAGGGGGAGTGGATTGTGCTCGGCTCTAACGTCACTTTCCGCCAGATTAAGGAGTCGCCTCTGATCCGGGAACGGGCACGGGTGCTGGCCGAAGCAGCAGCGACGGTCGGGGCGCTGCAGATCCAGACGGTGGCGACCCTGGCCGGCAATGTGGTCAATGCCATGCCGGCGGCCGATGGCAGCGTGGCCCTGATGGCCCTTGAGGCCGAAGCCCGGGTGGTGGATCGGGAGGGGCAGCGCTGGCGGCCCATCGGCGAACTGTTTGTCGGACCGGGCCGCTCGGCGGTGGACCCCACGCGCCAGATGCTCGTGGCCATCCGTTTCCCGGCGCTGGGGGCACGTCAGGGTTCAGCCTGGGAGCGGATCGGCCGGCGACGGGCGTTGGTGTTGCCCATCCTCAACTGTGGGGTCAGCCTGGCGTTGGACGGAGAGGGGGAGCGCCTGGCCTGGGCGCGCATCGGGCTGGGACCGGTGGCCCCTGTGCCCTTCCGCGCCAGGCAGGCCGAGGCGTTCCTGGTCGGTCGCCCGGCAGACGACGAGACCTTTGCCCAGGCAGCCGAGATCGCCGCCGCCGAAGCTCAACCCCGCACCAGCCTGCTCCGCGCCTCCAGGGAGTATCGCCTCGAGGTGCTCAAAGTGTTGGTGCGGCGGGGCCTGACGCGGGCGGTGGCCCAGGCGCGGGAACGGTAACGGGCGCCAACATTCGATACCCACAGGAGAAAGGACCGATGGAACCCAAGACCTATCCCCTGACCATGACGGTCAACGGGCGCATGGTGACCGTTAAAGTGGGAGCCGACGAGCTGCTGGTGGACGTTCTGCGCGACCGCCTGGGGCTGACCGGCACTAAAATCGGTTGCAGCGAGGGCGAATGTGGGGCCTGCACGGTGATCCTGGATGGCCAGGCGGTGCTGTCCTGCCTGTTGCCGGCCCTGCGTGCCCAGGGGCGGGAGATCGTGACCATCGAAGGGCTGAGCGATGGCGAAAAGCTGCATCCCTTGCAGGAGGCGTTTGTCGAGCATGGGGCGGTGCAGTGCGGCTATTGTATCCCCGGCTTTATCCTGTCCGCCAAGGCGCTGCTGGACGCCAATCCCCATCCCAGCCGCCACGAGATCAAAGAGGCCATCGCCGGCAACCTGTGCCGCTGCACGGGGTATGTCAAGATCATCGAGGCGATTGAGGCGGTGGCAGGCAACCATGACGAGCGGCGAACGCTATGACCCCCTGGCTTCAGTTCAGGCGGCCGGACCGCCGGGCACCCTGTCCTTCATCTACGGCCTGCCCGACCCGGCCACCTTTCCGGCCGATGACCTGCGCCGGATGGCGGAGCGGGTGCTGCAGGACAGACCTGAGCTGGCCCTGCAATATGGCCCGGAGCAGGGCTATGGCCCACTGATTGATTTCCTGCGCCGGAAACTCGCCCGTGATGAGGGGTTGAACCTGGAGCGCCCGCAGGTGATGCTCACCGGCGGGTCGGCCCAGGCGCTTGACCATCTGTGCACCCTGTTCACCCATCCCGGCGATGTGGCCCTGGTCGAGGCGCCGACCTACCACGAGACGCTCCAGCTTTTCCGCGACCACGGCCTGCGCCCGCTGCAAATCACCACCGACGAGGGTGGGTTGCAGGTGGAGGCTCTGGCCGACCGCCTGGCGGCCCTGGCCCGGCGTGGCGAGCGGGCGCGGCTGCTCTACCTCATCCCCAACTTTCAGAACCCCAGCGGCATCACTCTGGCCGCCGACCGCCGCCCCCTGGTGCTGGAGCTGGCCGAACGGTACGATCTGCGGGTGGTCGAAGATGATGTCTACCGCGATCTGGCCTATGAGGGGCAGGTGCCGCCGTCGCTGTTCCAGATTGACGGCGGACGACGGGTGCTGCGCATCGGCAGCTTTAGCAAGATCCTGGCGCCGGGGCTGCGCCTGGGCTGGCTGCTGGGGCCGCCTGCCTGGATCGAGCGCCTGATCCACAGCGGCCTGCGTTGCATGGGCGGTGGGGCCAATCCCCTGGTGGCCCATATCCTGGCCGATTACTGTCGGGAGGGGCTGCTGGAACCCCATCTGGAGCGTCTGCGCCAGGTGTATCGTGAACGGCGCGACGTGGCCCTGGAGGCCCTGGCGGCGCATATGCCCGGCGGTGTGGGCTGGACCCGGCCGGGGGGCGGCTTTTTCATCTGGCTGACCCTGCCCGAACCGCTGCGTGCTGTCGAGGTGGCGGAGCGGGCCAGAGAACAGAAGCTGCTCATCCCGGTGGGCGATCCCTTCTTTGCTGAACAACCTACCGGTCAGCATCTGCGCCTGGCCTTCAGCTTTGTGCCGCCGGACAAGATCCGGGCCGGGGTGGAGGTGCTGGGCCGGGTCCTGAGTGCTGAGGTGAGTCAGGCGATGGGAGCGGAGCCTTCAGGCGGAAAAGGCCGGCTGAAGCCTCGACTCCAGCCTGATCTCCGCTGTTTCCCCAATTGATGGCCGGGAGGAGGACAAGATGAACAGAATTGCGTTTCGCTTCTTCTTCATGGCTGCCCTGGCAGGGCTGACTCTGGTTGCGGTCCGGCCGGTTGATGCCGACCTGGGATGGGTGGGGGGCATGGATCCGGCCGGTG
>Ga0209162_1003269_pt1 | contig 13221 bp, 12 predicted proteins | sample YNPNPMetaG_FD_187121 | JGI IMG/M metagenome (GOLD analysis project Ga0209162, IMG submission 187121) | Anoxygenic and chlorotrophic microbial mat microbial communities from Yellowstone National Park, USA - YNP NP MetaG (SPAdes) (version 2) ...
GGCGGTACATTGAACGGCAATGTCTTTACTACAAACGCAGTGAATGCCAATTGCACTGTCGTGGCGAATCTGGCACAGCAGCAGTCACAAGGCACCTTCCTCGTGGGCAACTGGACCGCTGAAAGGGGGACAACATTTGCAGTTAGAGGCTCAGGTCCGTGGTCATTTAATTCTGACGGCACCTTTGTCTATGATGAACAGGGACAATACAGGAGGCACGTCTTCAAGGGCACCTGGTCCTATGCCAATGGTCAGCTTTCTTACCGTTATGAGGAAAAGACGGGCTATGACCTCCATGGCCAGATCATACGCCATTGCGTGGTTTCTCAATGGCCGAATGCCGTGTGCGATGTGGGCACGCCTGCTACTGATACATTCTACAGTGGTTCCGCCACGGTCTCGGCAGGGACCAAGTCCTTTACCGCCAGTCAGACCGATGGTTATTCAGTCTATTTCAGACAATAATTATAACGAGGTGAGAATATGAAAAGAAATAAAATAAAAATTTGTGCTGTTGCAGCGGGTATGTGCTTATCTTTTGCGGGAAGTGCATGGGCAAGCCCCATGAATCTGCCCTCTCCAAACTTCAACGCATGTAATCTGTTGTCCCCTGGGAGTCTGCTGTATCAGCAATATTGCGGCGGAGCTGTAACTGACAGCCCTGCCTACGCCAATACAGTGGGTGCTACGGGCACGGTGGTCAACACCCTTACCAGCAATGTGGTCATGCCCTCCGTGGTCCCCTTGATTACGCAGGAAAAGGATAAGGCAGTCATGCAGTCCGGCATGCGTATTAGGACCCTTGGCGCCATGTTGAAGTATGAAAACGCAGAGTTCCGCAGCGGAGGAAATGCAGAGGCGGATATCTATGGCGGTATGCTGGGTTTTGCCATGGATACGGAGCGTTTCACCTTTGGTGTGATTGCACCATATAACTACATGGACTTCAGGCGTTCAGACATAAAGGACATCAATCAGTTGGGTGCCGTGGCCTTTGCCCAGTATAGAATGCCCATTCAAGATCGCTATGAGTTGTCCTTTCATGCAAGCCTGGATTATATCTGGGAGGGCATGAATCGTAAGGTAAATGACGACGACACCAATACCGTGGGGGGCGCCGTTGGCATGAGCCTCAAGACCAGGTGCACAGAGATGCTTGAGCCGTCCGTGATGGTGCTCTATCACTATGGTCATGACGACGGCGAGGTTGGGGATTATCATTTGATCAGAACCGGCATGAACCTGGCCGTATATCCCAATAAGACCATTGCCTTGAATCTCTATGGCCTGGCCAACTTTGACGAGACCGACTATCCCAAGGGCACACAAGTCACGGATGACCTGTACTGGGATGCGGGTATTGAGGTGGGTTATCAGCCCACTGGGAGCTTTAGTCTCACAGGCGGTTATAAAAAGGTGCTGGGCATGGAGAAGTTCGACTCCGACATGGTTTATATCGGAAGTCTCTGGAAGTTTTAGAGGTCTTCGCTGCGTGGTTGAAGGCAGGGGCGCCTGCTGTGCCCCTGCTGTAAAAATCACTTGACGGTCATAAAAAGCTGGCTTAAGATATTTCAACAAAATAGCGTACGGCACTATGGTTCTGAGTAGCTGTTTGTGGCCAGCTGTTTTGTTATAGAGGGCAGACGCCCATTATTTTTTATGTAAAGGAGTTTTTTCATGGCGCAAGGGAAGGTAAAGTGGTTCAACGATCAAAAGGGTTACGGGTTTATCTCTCAGGATCAAGGTCCGGATGTATTCGTGCATTACAGCAAGATTGAAGCCAATGGTTTTCGCACTTTGAAAGAGGGGCAGGCAGTGGAGTTTGAGGTGGAAAACGGCCCCAAAGGGCCACAGGCATCCAATGTAAGGGTTAAGGGTTAACTTCCAATATCTCGTAGGTATTGCTGGAATCGGGCATTCGTCTGAATGCCCGTTTCTTTTTTTATGGCCTGAATCTCATATTCCCTCAGATAGCGCCATTTCCCCACCGGCAGTCTTTCAAGTTTGATGGGCCCTATTTGAATGCGTTTGAGTCGAATAACCTCATGGCCGATGGCCTGAAACATGCGTCTAATCTGCCGTTTCCTGCCCTCTCGAATCTCTATTTCAAACTGAGTGGATGTTTCGTCAGCATGAAGCCTTTGAATTCGGCAGGGCAGTGTCATTCTGCTGTCTATTGGAATGCCCTGTCGCAGGCGTTCGATGTCCGATGCCGTTGGCTGCCCCTGTACCCATACCTGATACAGTTTTTTGATTTTATGGCGGGGGTGTATGAGCCGATTGGCAAGCTCGCCATCATTTGTGAACAGCAGCAGACCCTCGCTGTCTTGGTCCAGCCTGCCCACAGGATATACCCGTTCCCGAATGTCGTGAATCAGATCCATTACAGTAGGTCTGTTGAAAGGGTCTTTTACGGTTGTAAGTATTCCTCTCGGTTTATTTAGTATAAGATATACAAAAGGTTGATTTTGAATTGATATGATTTTGTTATCTATTGTTACTATATCCTTGGCTGTATTTATTTTTATGCCAAGTTCTGTTATGATTTTACCGTTTAAGCTTACTCTGCCACTTTTTATCAATAAATCAGCCTGTCTTCTGGAGCAGATACCTGCCTCTGCTATAAATTTGTTGAGACGTATAAGGCCGTCATTTGTTTTTTCGTCTGGTTTCACCTGAAAATACACCTCATAATTAACTGCCCTCGCCCAAAAAATATGCCATAATGCCATAATACCTATAATCTCATTGATATCATTCAATCGTCATGGCTTCATTGGTTTGCAGCAGTTATCAGGCAAAAGGGCAATGTTTCGAGTTTCCTCATGGCAATAAACAATAGCATATCAATACGATAACAATGCTTGCCACGCGTAATACCTGACTTGTAAGTAGTATTTGCATGCCTATGCCAGGAGTAAATATGCCCAGATATGTGGGAAGCTGATGACGTAATGCCCTGACAGGTGTTGCTATTATATTGCCGATTAGCAGGGCTATGACTGTTTCCTTATGGGTCAATATCCCCCCATGCAACATCGCTCCAGCAGCGGCCGCTCCGGCGGTAAACTCCGAAACTATGCTGAACACCACTACGGATACCCCTTCTATTGGAAGCATCGCAGTGGTGAAGATATGGGCGGCGCTCTGTTCCAGCCATTTGAAGAAGCCTTTTTCCTGTAAAACCACTACAAATGTGTAAATAGGCACTGTATAGATGGCGATGCGCCAGAGCCTTTTGATGAGTTGCTCCCATATGTTATTAACGGTTATCGCCTGGGATTTTAACGGAATTGACTGGTCGTTATTGCAGGGACCTGGGGGGGCTGCCTGCCCGGCACACTCGGGCCGGTAAATGCGGGCGATCACCAGCACAAAAACGGTACGCAGAAGGGCGGCCAGAAAGGTCAGCACCAGATATACCACCCCTGCCTTGCCGATCATTGGCAGTAAAATGGCCATGGCTGTGGGAAAGTGCAGGGTGTATGCCGGAAAACCTACGTTCAGAAGGTTTGCGAGAAACAATTCCCGCTTGGAGATGGTATTGTCCTGATATGCCTTGGCCAGCAGGGTGTTGGCGACAATCCCTGAAAAAAAGGCGGCTGTAAAGGCAGATGCGGTCACAGCACTGAAACGGCCTATTCGGAGCAGGGGGTGAAAGAGCCGCGCCATCCACTTGAAATAGCCTTTGGCCTCCAGCAGGGAGGTGGCTGCCAGCACTATGGCGATAAGTACAAGCATGCGAAGCACTGGCCATCCGATTTTGTGCAAGGCGAACTCAAGGCCTTTTCCTGCATAACTGAGCAGGAATACCACCATGAGAAAACTCATCAGAATGGAGAGAAATGCCTGATTGGTTTTTTTCCCAGAAGCTGATGAGAGTTGAGTATTGTTGTTTATGCTCATGGAGTGAGTGTCATCTGGTTTGGTTGTTTTTTTTAGATTCGAATTGATAGATAATCTCATTTTCTTTGACCCAGCCCAGTTCTTTTCTGGCCATCTCTTCCTGATAGGCTGGATCGTTTTTGAGGCGGGTTATTTGTTTTTCTAGTTGTTTGTTTTCTTTTGTTTTTTCTATAATTATTTGATTCAGTTCCTTGTTTTTTACATGGATCTTATATAATTGCCATAGTCCATTTGGCCCCAAAAACAACCATAGGCTAAGTGCTATAACGATGATTAGTAAAAAAGGCCATAAACTTCCCTTTGAATGGGTATGGTTTCGTTGTATAACACGAGGTGTGGTTTTCAAAGTCAGCTCGCTCATTTTTAATGGAATTTAAGAAGCTATATATTTGAAGGTTATTCCCCTCAAGTCAAGGGGTAATATACATTAATTTATCTTTGGAGCGTAATATGTTGATAGTTATGTCAAATAGTGCCAGTCAGGAAGATGTCAATAGCGTCATAGCCACAATAGAGGCCCATGGTTGGCAGGCCAAGCCCATACCAGGTGGAGAGAGGATGGCCATCGGCATTTTGCGCAATATAGGACCAGTGGATCCGGCTATCTTTTTGGGTATGCCAGGCGTTCGAGACGCCATACCTGTCTCCAAGCCATATAAGTTGGTGAGCCGAGAGATGAAGAAGGAGAACACTCGGATTCCATTGGGGGATGGTAGCGTAGTGATCGGTGGTGATAAACTCATATTGGCTGCAGGGCCTTGCGCAGTGGAGAGTGAAAGGCAGGCATTGGAGATCGCCTGTGCTGTTAAAAGGGCAGGGGCTGTACTCTTTAGGGCTGGGGCATTCAAGCCCCGCACCTCACCCTATGCCTTTCAGGGTTTGGGCGAAAAGGGGCTTCAGATCCTGGCCAAGGTGCGTCAAGAGACAGGGCTTTTTATTGTCTCAGAGGCCACAGATCACGAGGTATGTGACTTAGTGGAGGAATATGCCGATATCATACAGATAGGCACTCGCAATATGCAGAATTATCGTCTGCTCAAAAGGGCGGGCCAGGCCAAAAAGCCTGTGCTGCTCAAAAGGGGTATGAGCGCCACTATAGATGAGTTTTTCATGGCGGCAGAATACATTTTGTCAGAGGGCAACGACCAGGTCATTCTGTGTGAAAGGGGCATACGTACCTTTGCCACTCACTCTCGCAATACACTGGACCTCAATGCAGTGCCATACATACAAAAAGAAAGCCACCTACCGGTCTTTATAGACCCAAGCCATGCCGCAGGCAGACGGGATCAGGTGATACCGCTTGCCAGGGCAGGGGCTGCGGTGGGCGCCGCCGGTCTTCTTATAGAGGTTCACAGCTGTCCAGAGAAGGCCATGTCCGATGGCCCCCAGTCCCTGCTGCCTGCTGATTTTGAGCGTTTGGTGGCGGAATTGCGTTATATGAATTTCAAGATATAAGGCTTTCCATAAGGAGGTTGTCATGTCCGATACCTATTCGGCTTATATCCCTCGTATCTCCTGTCAGCACTGCGCCCACACCATTCAAATGGAACTCATGGAACTGGAAGGGGTAAAATCTGTGCAGGTGGATGTGGAGAAGAAGCAAGTCCATGTTGTTTATGATGTGCCAGCCACAGAACAGGCCATTAAAGACCTGCTGGTCCAAATAAACTATGCGCCTTCGTCATAGTTGCGACCTTGGCCATTTGAACCAGTACAGCCCTCGAAATAAAATATCTGCCAATGCCAAGAATAAGGCGAAGGCATCTTATGTGCCAAATCAGCCCAAGCGCCTTGAGCTTTTGGCACCTGCAGGCACTCGTGAGGCCTTTTTTATGGCCATTGAAAACGGCGCCGATGCCGTCTATGTGGGTCTCAAGACCTTGAATGCCAGGGCCTTGGCCAGGAACTTTTCCCTTGCTGAGGTGGGTGCCTTGACATCCCTTGCCCATGAGGCTGGAGTGAAGGTCTTTGTGGCCTTAAATTCCCTTGTGAAAGAAACAGAATTGGGTCTGGTCTTGGAGAGCCTGGCAGGTCTGCAAGAGATGGGTGTGGATGCCCTTATTCTGCAGGATTTGGCTGTATGGCGGCTTGCCAGGCGCAATTTTCCTGGTTTGAGGCTGCATGCCAGTACACTTATGGGGATTCATAACTCATTGGGTGTGAGACAGGCCTATCAAATGGGTTTCAAACGAGTGGTATTGGCACGGGAGATGACATTGCAGGAGATTCGGCAAGCGGCACAGGCAGCCCCTATTGAGGTAGAGGTCTTTGTGCACGGCGCCATGTGTTTTACCTGTTCAGGCAGTTGTCTGATGAGCAGTTATTTTGGCGGCAGATCCAGCCTGCGTGGCAGGTGCGTGCAGCCTTGTCGAAGGCAATATGAGATTCATGGGAAAAAGGGTTTTTACTTTTCTATGCTTGACCTGTGTGGTGCGGATTTTTTGCCTGTATTGGCAGAAAGCGGTGTGGCTTCCATTAAGATAGAGGGTAGATTAAAACCTGCCAATTACATAGCTGCCGTGGTGAGGGCATATAGAATGCTTTTGAATGCCATGCCGTTGCGCAATGACTCTAAGACCTATCAGCAGATACTCCAGGAGGCGAGGCTGTTGCTCAATAATGCCATGGGCAGGCCATATAGTCGAGGCTTTTTTCTCTCTAACGCCCCCAAAGACCTGCTGGACCCTGGTAGGACTGCTAATACAGGCAAGTACTTAGGTAGGGTGGTTGCTCAAAAAGACGACGTTTTGTGCATAAAGACCGATGCGGTTTTGCAGAAAGGGGATCGTTTGCGCATAGTTTTCCCAGAGGCCACTGAACAGGTGGCCTTTACCTGTCACAATGTAAGTATGGAAAAGGGCCTTTTTCGAATTGTAAGCCCCAAGGCAAAGGAGATCCCCATAAATTCCCTGGTGTTCAAGACGGATCAGCGAAGGCCGCCTATCCTTGGCGTGCCTTTTTTTGATACGAGCTCATGGGAAGGTCGGTTTCAGGGTCTGGTGATGCAACAGAAGGCCTATGAAAGGGCAGCATACGAGAAGGCACGGAGCGTCAAGGAAGTGGAGAAGAGACAGTCTAAAACATTCCAGACCATGCCTTTTAAGAGGCAGGAATTGTGGGTAAAGTTGCGCAGCCCTGCTATGCTGGAGATCGCTAAGGCCTTGAATGCCTCTGGCATTATCGTGGAGTTGGACGCAAAATACATAAACTTTTTCCTTAAGCATTGGCCTAATGCCATCTGTTGGTCCATTCCAGTCATTGTCTATGAAAAAGGCCTGGCTCTAATAGAGCAACAGATATTGCGTCTGTTGCGCCAGGGGCATCGCTTTTTTATGGTGAATAATATAGGGCATATCATTTGGTTGCAGAAGCTATGCAAAGAGGGACGCTTTCGTGGTCTTGAGCTCTGGAGTGGTTATCCTATGAACCCTTTAAACTCACAGGCATTGTCCGCCCTTTCGGAGCTGAGGGTCAAAAGGGCCATATTTTCAGTGGAGACGGATGAACAGAACCTGTCGCTTGCCTTGAGCCATGCCCCATTCATGGAGGTGGGCATGATTATCTTTGGCTATCTTCCACTTTTTATCAGCCGTATTAATCTATTGGAACGGCCTGAACGAACTGAGATCGTAAGTCCCAAGGGAGAGCGATTCTGGTGGCAACATACCGGGCATACAGGCTGTTGTCTGCCTGATAAGCCATTTTCCCTCTTTACTCTGCAGAAACAGCTATGGGAGATGGGGGTTGCCATGCAGGTGATGGACCTCACCTATTGGCCTTTCAAAAGGGCTTTACCTGAAGTAAGGCGCAGTAGGGACTGGATACGGGCCTTTTACATGGGTAGACGTTTTAATTTTGCCGACAACCTGCTGTGAACCTTTTTGTGTGACTGTGTTTGCTTTTGAAGATTGGTATGTTTTTGATTGTGGTGTGAGGTTATGGCGGTGAAAAAACGCATATTGGTAGTGGATGATGAGAACACCATACTTGAGAGTGTGAGGGGTATCTTGGAGGATGAGGGCTATGAAGTTATGGTGGTCTCAAGTGGAGAGGCGTGCCTGGAACTCTTGAAAACCGTGCCTGTGGACCTGGTGGTGTTGGACATCTGGATGCCTGGCATGGATGGATTAGAGGTGCTTCAACGCATCAAAAAGAACTGGCCGTTTTTACCTGTGGTGATCATGACCGGTCATGGCACCATAGAGACGGCTGTCAAGGCTACTCGCATGGGTGCACACGATTTCATTGAAAAACCCCTTTCATATGAATCCCTGTTGCTTTCCATAGAAAATGCCCTGAAATACCAGGAGTTAGAGGATGAAAACGCCATTTTGCGCCAGCGTACAGATGCCCATATTCAAGACATAATCGGCATGAGCCCTGTGATGCTGAAGCTGAAGGAGCAGATCACCATCATTGCACCCACTGACGCTTGGGTGCTGATTCGCGGGGAGAACGGCACTGGCAAGGAATTAGTGGCACAGACCATTCATCGCATGAGCAAACGCAGTCACAAGCCCCTTGTGGAGGTGAACTGCGCGGCTATTCCGGAGGAGCTGATAGAAAGCGAGTTGTTTGGTTATGAGAAGGGGGCATTTACCGGCGCAGGCGCCACAAAACGCGGCAAATTCGACCTTGCCAATGGTGGGACCTTGTTTTTGGATGAGATAGGTGACATGAGTCTTAAGACTCAGGCAAAGGTCCTGCGCATTTTGCAGGAACAGCGTTTTGAACGGGTGGGCGGCAATAAGACCATAACCGTGGATGTGCGCATCATTGCAGCCACCAATAAGGATATGGAAAAAGAGATCGCCGAAGGCAGGTTCAGGGAAGACCTGTATTATCGTCTAAATGTTATACCCATAGAGGTGCCTCCTTTGCGAGAACGAGTGGAGGATATTCCACTGCTTTTAGAGGCATTCGTGGCCAATTTTGCCAAAAAGATGGGGAAAGGACCCTTAAAAATCGATTCGAAGATATATGCATGTCTTCAGGTGTATAATTGGCCGGGGAATGTGCGGGAATTGCGCAATCTGGCAGAGCGCATGGTCATTCTTTCCAAATCTGATACCCTTACCTGTGATGACCTGCCCCAATCCTATCGTGCAGCCTCCAGAAGTCGCGTGGATGTCCCTGAAACCCCTTGCGCCATGTTGTATTGCGAGGACTTTCGAAGCGCCAAGGCCATGTTTGAGCGGGAGTATATAGCCCGAAAGCTCTCGGAGAATAACGGCAATATCACCAAGACCGCCGAGGCCATCGGCATAGAAAGACGCCATCTGCACAGAAAGATACAGCAATTAGGGTTGGAAGAGATATTGGAGGATATGAAGGACTGAGCATGCACATGGAAGGGGTTAATATACAGAAAGACGAAGATGTCTTGCTGAGGGTCAATGGCCTGCGTAAGGCCTTTGGAGAACGGGTGGCAGTCTCCGGCCTTGATTTTGCTGTAAGGAAAGGCGAGTGCCTTGGTCTGCTCGGGCCGAATGGAGCAGGTAAAACCACCACCATTCACATGCTTCTGGGGCTGGTGACGCCTTTGAGCGGGGATATCTACTTTTTTGGAGTGAATGCAGCACGGCGCCTTTCGGAGTTGAAGAAACGCATAGGTGTAACCCCGCAGACGGATAATCTGGACCCGGATCTCACAGCAATGGAGAATCTGACGGTCTATGCCTCCTATTTTGGAATAGACTACAAGACAGCCTCGGCCAGGGCTGAGGAACTGCTGGATTTTTTTGCCCTTAAAAACCGGCGGAATGAGATCATTTCCGCATTTTCAGGCGGTCAGAGGCGCAGGCTGCTCATAGCGAGGGCACTTATCAACAACCCTGATCTCCTGATACTGGACGAACCCACCATAGGGCTTGATCCACAGGCCAGAAGACTGATATGGGACTGTTTGGAGGTGCTGAGAAAAAACGGAACCACCATGCTCCTCACCAGCCATTACATGGAAGAGGTCTCCAGACTGGCCACACAGGTGTTGATTCTGGACGGCGGTAAGGCGGTGGCCTATGGTGTTCCTGATGCCCTTGTGCAGCGTCATGTGGGGAGGGAGGTCTATGAGATTCGGGGCAGCCGTGAACACCTGGCAGGTCTTAGGCCCCTTTTGGCATCTTGTAAGGCGGATTTTGAGACAGGCCAGGATGTCCTGCGCATCTTTGTGAGAGAGACCTGTCCTGAACTGGATGCCCTTGTATTGGAGCAGTCTCATGTCACCCGCAGACCGGCCGGGCTGGAGGACCTGTTTCTGAGACTGACAGGCAGTGAATTGAAGGAGAATTGAGCATGCTGGCCTTAAATGTGTGGAAGAGGAATGCCATGGTCTGGCGTAAGCACTTCAAGGCCAGCATCATAGGTAATTTGGGTGAGCCCTTTCTTTTTCTGATCGCCATGGGCTACGGGCTTGGAAAGACCATGCCTGTGGTGGCAAATATGAGTTATCTGGAGTTCATTGCGCCTGGGTTGGCTGCATCCGCTGTGATGTTCAGCGCGGCCCTGGAGACCACATACGGCTCCTATACCCGGCTTGCGACACAGAAGACCTATGAGGCCATTCTCATGACGCCGGTTTCAGTCTATGACCTGGCCCTCGGTGAGATGTTCTGGGGCGCCACCAAGGGACTGATCTCAGGTCTTATCATGATCGCCCTGTTTCCTCTGTTCGGCATTCAGCCGTCTTTATGGACCTTTTTCATTCCGTTTTTGCTGTTTTTGGAGGGTATGATATTTGCCGCCTGCGGCGTTATCATGACCGCCATAGCCCAAAGTTACGAATTTTTTAATTATTTCATGACATTGTTTATCAATCCATTGTTTCTTTTTTCAGGCATTCTTTTTCCAATGGATTCCCTGCATCCGGCGCTCAAGGTGGTGTTTATGGTTCTGCCCCTGTCCCATGCAGTTCAGCTTTACAGGGGATTGACCTATGGCAGAACAGGGGATTGGTGGCTGCATCTATTGGTACTGGCCTCCTATGCGGTTTTTCTTGTTCTTATCGCCTCAAGACTCCTAAAGAGACGGCTGATCAAATGAAGCGGACATCCGTATCCCACAGCCCTTCAGAGACCTGCAAGATCGGCATGGAGCTCGCCAACACCCTGGTTCCAGGCGATGTATTGCTTCTATACGGCGACCTGGGGGCAGGGAAAACCGCTTTTGTCAAGGGGGTCGCTGCAGGTCTTGGTATCGAGGCACGCAGGGTGACCAGCCCGAGTTTCGGGCTCATTCACGAGTACGAAGAAGGTCGTATTCCCCTGTCCCATGCAGACCTTTACCGCCTCGGCCCGAATATTTCCGAAGAGGGCCTGGAGGAAATCGGGTTATATGAATATCTGAACGGCAAATGGGTCCTGGCTGTGGAGTGGCCGGAATACTGCCTTGATTTTGTGAGAGGCATAGCACAAGAACACAGACTTTCCATTCGCATCACATGGCAAAGTGAGAATGAGAGGGTGATAACGGTATCGCGAGGCGATGAGACCCTTTAATAAGGGCAGACTGGCTTGCCTGCCCTTAAATGTTTCACTCATGGGAGCCTTGAAAAATTAGGGTGTTATACCTTAAATCTCGATATCTCTTCCTGCACCGCCTTGGCCTTTTCAAGCAGCTCATTCATGAGGGTGAGGGTGTTTTCCGCATTCTCGGCGTTCTGTCTGGCGCTTTCCGCGATATCGGCCATAACCTTTTGCAGAATGGCGCTTCGTTCCTTCTGCTTGCTGGTCCTGTTGGTGATCTCCATGGAGTTCAACACGACTCTTCCCACGCCTTCCACGGCTGTTTTGGAGGTGGCAGTTGTATTATGGGCTGCATCCATGACGTCATCACTGACAGCTATAACCTGCTGTATTGAATCCTCGGCCAGCTTTCTACGGACCGCCTGTTTGTTGGTCATTTCCACGATGTTGCCGGATGCCTCTTTGAGTCTGTCTGTTTCTTTCAGCAGTTCTGTTGTGCTGGCTGCCTGTTGGACCGTCGTGGAGGAGATGTCGATTACGAGCTGTGAGGTGTTTTCGATGTTTTGAATGATGCGGTCAAAGACAGCGGCTGTCTTTTGTGTCAGTTCCCTACCTTCTGCGATGGTAGTTGTGGTCTGTTTGATGAGTTCAGCTATCTCCTTTGTGGATTCAGCGGTTCTTTCAGCCAGTTTACGTATTTCCTCTGCAACGACTGCAAAACCTCGGCCGTGCTCGCCCGCCCTGGCCGCCTCGATGGCTGCGTTAAGGGCCAGCAGGTTGGTCTGTTCCGCGATGTCTGAGATCAGGGCTACGATATCCTTGACCTGTTCAGAACTGTCTGCAATGGCCTCCATGCTGCGCACGGTTTTGTCCATGGCCTCTTTTGCATCTGTGGAGGACAACAGGGTTTCCTGCGCCTCTTTTGCGGACTTTTGAGCCTCTTCAGCCATTTTTTGAAGGCTGTTGGACATTTCGGTCAGGGATTGTGCTGTCTTGTTGGCTGCCTCGGCCTGAACCAATGCCCGTGCCTGGACCTCCTTCGCTGTCTCACCCATGGCAATGACGGTCTGAACAGCGGTGTTGGAGACCTCTTTGCCTTGTGCGGAGGTCTCTGCGATTCTCTGTGCGGCCTTGGCCATCTCTTCTATGATGGCAGCAGTCTCTTTGGAGAGCTGTGCGGAGGATTCCGCGTGTTCTGCCACCTCACTGGCGGTCTGCCCCATCATCATGACGCGCTGCAACGCATCTTTGGCCCTTTCAGCCTGTGCTATAGCGGTTTCTGAGATGTGTTGTGCCCGTTCATGCACATTCTGGCTGGCCTGTGTGACATCTGTTACCGTGGCCTTCATGTCTTTGAAGGTGGTCTGAAGGGCGTCGAGGAAGGTGTTGATGGATTCCGCCATGATGCCGACTTCATCACGATATGTTACCTTTACACGTCTGGTGATGTCCATATACTTGGTAATGATCTGAATGGCGGATGCTGTTTCTGTGATGGGGCGAAGCATGAACATGTTGAAGAAGATGGCTATAACTGTTCCCATGATAAAGATATATACCGCCAAGGCACCTGTGAATTTGAAGCGGTCTATAATGAGATTGTTGAGCATTTCATTCAACGTATTGGCATCTTCCGCCAAGATATGCAGGCCTACGACCTTGCCCGCATAGTCCACCAGTGGCATGGAGGTGATGAGATATTTGTCGGTGAGCACATATCCCTTTGAGGCGAGTTCGTTATAATTTATTGTTTTTACAAGGTTTTTGGCTGTATCATCGAACCATTTGTCGTTGGCTATGACATAGCCGCCTCCTGTCTTGGTCTGTTCGCCTATTATGGTAGCCAGTT
>Ga0209162_1003270_pt1 | contig 13220 bp, 9 predicted proteins | sample YNPNPMetaG_FD_187121 | JGI IMG/M metagenome (GOLD analysis project Ga0209162, IMG submission 187121) | Anoxygenic and chlorotrophic microbial mat microbial communities from Yellowstone National Park, USA - YNP NP MetaG (SPAdes) (version 2) ...
GCAGCCGGTTCATGCGCGAGAAGCCGACGATGACCCCGCCGTGCTCGGGTACCGCGCCGCCGGAAAGCCCGGTGCCCGCGCCGCGCGCGATCAATGGGATGCCGGTGCGCCGTGCCCACTGCACGACCTTGACCACCTCTGCGAGGGTGCGCGGAAGCACCACGGCGTCGGGCGTCCCGCGTTCCAGGCTGGCATCCTGCTCATAGGTGAGCAACTCGACGGGGTGGGTCAATACCTGTCCCGGCCCCAGAACATGCTCCAATTCTCGTAGCTGATTTGCCGTAGCCATATCTACTCCTGGTTCCCATTGCGATACGACAGATCCAGCAGCTCCACCACGTGCATTACCCGGGCGTTGAGGCCGGCCTTGCGCGCGCCGGCGATCAGTTGCATATGACAGCCCGTATTGCTGGCCACGATCACCTCTGCGCCGGTGGCCGCGATGTCGGCCATCTTGGCCTGCAACACCTGATCGGCCGTCTCGGAGTGGACGATGTTGTACACCCCGGCGCTGCCGCAACAGCGGTCGGGCATGCGCAGCTCCACCAGTTCCAGGCCGGGGATCAGCCGCAGCAGGGCGCGCGGCTGCTGGATCACCTTTTGCGCGTGGCGCAGGTGGCAGGAATCGGAGTAAGTGGCGCGCACCTTGACGATCCCCGTGGGCCGCTCGCGCAGGTTGGCAAACAGGAACTCGTTGATGTCCTTCACCTTGCCGGCAAAGCGCCGCGCCTTTTCGGCGTAGATCGGGTCGTCGTGGAACAGTGCCTCGTATTCCTCCTTCAGGGTGGCGCCGCAACCGCCCGCGTTGTTGATGATCGCGTCGTAATCGTCGGCCAGGAACGCATCGATGTTCTTGCGGGCCAGCTCGCGGGCCAGCGCTTCCTCGCCGATGTGCAACTGCGCCGCGCCGCAACAGGTTTGTCCGGCCGGGAAATGCACCTCGAACCCGTTGCGCTGCAGGACGCGGATGGAGGCCTCATTCACCTGCGCCAGGAACGCCTCTTGAATGCAGCCGATGAAGAACGCCACCTTGCCGCGCTTTTCGCCCATGGCCGGGGCCGGCTTGCTGTAGTCACGGTATTTGGGCGTGATGGGCGGCAGGATCGCCTCGGCGGCCTTCAGCGGCCGGGGCAGGAAGTCCAGCTTGCGCACCAGCTTTTGCAGACCGGTCGCCTGGTACAGCCACAACAACCTGGCCATGAGCTTGAGCCGGCCCACGTGGGGCATGGTCTGGCGCAGCGCCAGCCAGCGGATCGCGCGCTCGACCGGGCCTGGCTTGCGATGGCGCTCCAGCGCGATCTTGGTCGTTTCGATCAGCCGGGCATATTTGACGCCGGACGGGCAGGCGGTCTGGCACGCCAGGCACGACAGGCAGAGGTTGATGTGCGTGGCGAACGTGTTCGTGAACTCGTCGGCCGAGATGCGGCCCTCGGAGGCCGCGCGCATCAGCGCGATGCGGCCGCGCGGGGCGTCCATCTCGGTGCCGAAGACGTCGTAGGTGGGGCACGCCTGCAGGCACAGGCCGCAATGGATGCACTGCGTCACCAGGGCCTTGAATTCGGGGGTGGTCAACTCGGTGAGCACTGTTGTGGCCATGCCGTACTCCTGTACACACTTCATTGTGACTGGCGCAAGTAGGACGACAAGTAGGACGAACTTAAGTTCGTCCTACCACGTACGACGAACTTAAGTTCGTCGTACAATCCATCTTCAACGCGCTGGCAAAACCCACACGTAGAGGGCCTGCGGCCCGTGTACGCCGATCGTCACCGTCAGCTCGATGTCGGCCGTGCGGCTCGGCCCGGTCACGCACACGAAATAGCCGGGGCCTTTGACTTCGGCGAAGGCCGGCCCCAGGTCGGCGCGCAACGCCTCTGGCCGCAGCAGCGCCAGATGGACGCGCGGCAACAGCGAGACCGGCCGCGGCCGATCGGCCCCGCCCCGCAACAACAGCGTACCGGTCTCGGGGAGGGCCGCGTCCACGCCGGTGACGCCCAGATCACACGCGGCCAACGCCTCCTTGTCGGCATACGGCGACACGATCTCGACGCCCAGGTCGGCCAGGAGCCGCTCAACGCCCAACGCTTGCAGCTCTGGGGTCTGCCAGCAGGTGGCCTTCTTGATCTCTTCCGCTTGAACCAACCCGGCCAGGGCCGCGGCCAGCTCGCCTTCCTGCAAGACCTGCGTCTTGCCGGCCACTTTCTTGATCTCGGCCAGCAGCAGCGCCAGTTCGGCCGCCGGATCTCCGGGTTGGCGCGGCGGAACGCGGGCCGCGGCCGGCACCGGGGGCGGCGCCGCGCCGGCCGCGCGGCCCAGGGCGGTGCGCACATCGGCGAGGATGGTATCTCGGCTCATGATCTACCTCTTCTTTTCATTGGCGCCCGCGGCGGCCCAACAGCCAGCTCAACAGGCCGACGGCGGCAGCGATCAGCGCCACAGCGCCAATACGGCGCTGCTGCATCTTGCGCCGGCCCGCCGGGGTGCGCGAGCGCCACCATTGACGAAAGTCGGCCGCAAAGGCCGGGAACGGCCGCGCCAGGGTCCAGCGGTTGACCGGCGGCGGCAGCGCGGGCAACCAGCCGTCCCGGCGCAACGGCGCCTGGGCCACCTTCAGCACCTGCGTGCCGAACTCGTACAGCCAGGGCAGCCGAAACGCCAGCCCGCCGACGCCGGCCGCGACCCGGATCACGGGGGGCGCCGACGGCCCCTCCACGCGATCCCCCTCCACCACGCGGCGCCGGAGCTGGATCAGGATCTCCGGGATGGGGATCTTGACCGGGCAGTACTCGGCGCACGCGCCGCACAGCGACGACGCAAACGGCAGATCGCCGGCCACTTTGCCGCCCAGGAGCTGCGGCGACAGGATCGCGCCGATGGGGCCCGAATAGGCGAAGCCGTAGGCGTGCCCGCCGACATGATTGTACACGGGACAGACGTTCAGGCAAACGCCGCAGCGGATGCACAACAGCGTCTGGCGCGCGATCTCGTCCTGCAAGATGCGCGTGCGGCCGTTGTCCAAAAGCACCAGATGAAACTCCTGCGGCCCGCCCTCGCCGTCGCTGCCGCGCGGGCCGGTGATGAACGAGATGTAGCACGACATCTTCTGGCCGGTGGCGCTGCGCGGCAGCAGCTTCAACAGCACGTTCAGGCTCTCCATGTCGGGCACCACCTTGTCAATGCCGACCACGGCCACGTGCAGCCGAGGCAGGGTGGTGCACATGCGGCCGTTGCCCTCGTTGCTCACGATCACCAGCGTGCCGGTCTCGGCCACCAGGAAGTTGGCGCCGGAAATGCCCATGTCCGCTTCGAGAAAGGCCTGACGCAACGTACGTCGCGCGATGGCGGCCAGGGCAAAGGGATCGGCGGGGGCATCCACCCCCAGCTTCTCGGTGAAAAGTCGGGCGATGCCCTCCTTGGTCAGATGCACCGCGGGCACGATGATGTGGGACGGGCCGACGCCGGCGAGCTGGATGATGAACTCGCCCAGGTCGGTCTCCAGGACGCTGATGCCGGCCTCGGCCAGCGCATGGTTGAGGCCGATCTCCTCGGTGGCCATGCTCTTGGCCTTGACCGCGCGCTTGACCCCGTGCCGGGCGGCGATCTCCAGGACGATCCGGTTCGCCTCGGCCGCGTCGCGCGCCCAATGCACATGGCCGCCGGCCTCGGTCACCCGCTGCTCCAGGAGGGCCAGATAGCCGTCCAGATGTTCCAGGGTGTGGAGCCGGATGTCGTGGCCGGCCTGGCGCAACTGCTGCCAGCGCGCTTCGCCGAGCTCGCCGACCACATTGGCCCGGGTGCCCAAAAAGCGGGCCGTGGCCTTCTGCACCGAGGCGGGCATCTCCGGCCGCACCGCCTGCACGTTGGCCCGAAAATCAATGTGGGTGGGGATCTCGCTCATCGCCCTACTCCTGCGCTGCCAGGACCTGGATCAAATGCATGGGACGGATGGGGGAACCGGCCTTGTGCAAGCCGCCGGCGATGTTCATGAGACAGCCCGGTTCGCCCACGACCACCACCTCGGCGCCGCTGGCCATGATGTGGCGCACCTTGGCGTCCATCATCGCGCGCGAGACCTCGGGGTAGATCACGCTGAAGATGCCGCCGAAGCCGCAACACGTCTCCTCCTCCGGCAGGGGGATCAGCTCCAGCCCGCGCACCGCCTGGAGCAGCCGTTTGGGCTCCTCCCGCAGGCCCAGCCCGCGCAAAATGTGGCACGAAGCATGGTAGGTGACCTTATGGGGGAAGCGCGCGCCCACATCGGTGGCGCCCAGCACCTTGGTCAGGAACTCGCTGAACTCGAAAGTGCGGCCCGCGATGTCCTCGGCCGCCGCGTGCTCGGGCGTGCCCGGCGGGAAAAGCTCCGGGTAGCGGTGGCGGACGAACTCGGCGCATGAGCCGGAGGGCGCGACGATGTACCCCTCGGTCGGCGCGAAGACCTTCAGCCACTGCCGCGCCGGGCCGACCGTCTGGCTCTGCAGGCCGCTGTTGTAGAACGGCTGGCCGCAGCAGGTCTGGCCCTCCGGCATCTCGCATTGCAGGCCCAACCGCTCCAGCACCGTCACCATGTCCCGCAGCACGGGCGAAAAGAAGTTCTCGCCCAGGCAGGTGATGAAAAGTTGTACCTTCTTGGTCATATTCGTCTCCCGTAAGACGAAATAAATTTCGTCTTACCATCTGTAGGACGAAATTTATTTCGTCCTACCACCTGTAGGACGAAATGAATTTCGCCCTACAATTTTCAGAAGCCCAGATAGCCGGGCACATTGAACAGGAAGCCGCGCTGTGGATCGGGCAGCACGCCGCCCATCAGCCAGAGATAAAAGAAGGAGCCGTAAAACAGCGCCAACAAGACCAGGCAGACGCGGCGCCACAGGGGCGGCCGTAGCGCGGGCGGCAGCAGGGTGGTGTTGATCCGCAGGACGTGTAACCCTGCGATGACGAACACCACGCCGGCGATATTGGCGCCCACCTCCAGCAGGATGATCGGCTCCACCAGGCGCAAGGCGATCACGCCCCACACGACCAGGGCCAGGAGCGTCGAGTAATAGGCAGCGCGCACATCGCCGCCCCACCAGGCGCGCACATGCCGGCTGCCGGCCCAGGCGATATCGGTGACCGCGCGCGCCGTGCCGTCGAGGATGTCCAGTTGTGTCTTGAAGAGCACCCACGCGCCCAACAGCGCGACCAAAAACGTCAGCGCCACGCCGCCGCGTGCGGCCATGGCATCGGCCAGTTGCGCGGCCACGGCGGGCCCGGCCAGCTCCTGGCCGGGCGTCAGGAAGGTGGTGTAGAGCATCGCCAGCAACATCATGGCCAGCAGCGCGCCGCCGCCGAAGACGGCCCATTGATCGAGCTGCGCGATGCGCCACCAGCCGCGCCAGCGGGCCAGGTTCTCCGGGCTCGGCGGGAAGACGGTGCCCACATGCGCCACGGTCCGCCGCTGTCCGCCGATGGCGGCCGGGATGTAGCCGGACGAGCAGCTCATGCCGTAGCCGCGATCGCGCACCCAGCACGATAGCATCAGGTTCACCACGCCGCCGCCGCCCGAATAGGCCGCGAAAGCCGCGAGCAGGAACCAATCGCCGCCCCGGGGGAGAAAGACGAATGCCCGCTCGCGCGGAGCAAAGCCGACCAGGCCGGTCAACGCGGCCAGCCAGTTCGCCGGAGGGACAAAGGCCACGCACAGGGCCAACAGACTGCCCAGGATCAGGATCACCAACACCCAGTTCACGGCTTCCAGCGTGCGCTCGATGTGGCGGCCGAAGGCCAGGATCGCCACACACCCCAGGAACGCGGCGACGCCGATGGCCTGGAGCGTGCCAGCGTCCGCCGCGCCGGCCAGACGGCCCATAAACAGGTAGAAGATCGCGCCGGCGGCGACACCCGCCCAACCCGGCCAACCCACCTGAAGGAAGTATAGCAGGATGTACACGACGGTCCAAAACCGTCGGCCCGGACGGGTGCGCATAAAGCCGCTGAACACCGGCTCGCCGGTGTACATGGTGTAACGCATCAGTTCTGTGTTGAGGACCGTTTGCAGGAAAACCGCCACGGCCGTCACCCACAGCAGCGTCATGCCATAGCGCACGAAGGCGGCCGGTCCCAGCAACCACTCGCCGCTGCCGATGGACACGCCCAACATGATCGCGCCGGGGCCGATGGCGGCCAGCACGCGCAGGCCGGCCAGCGCCGGCGGCGCCGGAAGGTCGGCCTCCGACCAGGGAGGAAGCTGCCCGGCAGGTTCGCCAGGCTGCGCCCCGGCCGATAGGTTTGCCGGCTCAAGCACGATTTCTGTCATGTCGTCTTCGCGATACGGCCTCCCTGTCTGGACAGGGAGGCCGTGTTGAAGCAGGTCTGTCCCCTGCCCGCTGTCCGTCGCGCCGGTCTAGAACTTGACCAGCGGCGCGCCGGTCACCATCAGCGCCACAAAGTTGACGAAGAAGAACCCGAAGAACAGCACGTTGGCCACCATCATCAGGTTGGCCCACCACGGCGCACGCGCCGGCCGCGGCAGCTTGCTGTTCAGGTAGATCAGTACCAGCGGGTAAATGATCGAGGCCAGGTTGGCCATGTTCGCCGAGATGCGGAGCAGATCGGTGGGCAGCGCCAGGTGGATGACCACGCTGATGACGATGATGAACAAGATGGCCAGCGTGTAGTAGGCCCGGCGGGCATCGCCGTTGATCCACTTGCGCAGGCGGCCGCTCACCGCAATGGCCGAGTCGGCCGTGTTGCGCACCAGCATCTCCAGGATAGTGGTCTGCGTCTTGAAGAGGATCATCGCGCCCAGGAGCAAGATGAAGGGGAAGAAGAAGGCGCCCTTCTTGGCCAGCTCGGTGGCCGCATACACGGGCATATTGGCGGTGGAGGGCGTGCCGGCGCCGGGCATGCGGGTGAGCGCCACCACCAGGATGCTGGGGACGAACATGCCGATCATCGCGCCGATGAAGAACACCACCCATTGATCAATGACCAGGTAGCGGAACCAGCGGTTCCACAGTTTGGTGTTCTTCTCGCTTTCGCGGAAGGTCACGCCCGAAGGCAACACATCCTTCTTCTGGCCGCCGACCAGGCCCGAGAAGAAGCCGACCTTGTGGCCCATGCCGTAGCCGTGGTCACGGTAGTAGTTGATCAACATGAAGTTCATGCCGGAGCCGAAACCGGTATAGCCGATGATGGAGCCCAGCGTGATGGCATCAATGCCCTTGGGCAACGTGCCGGGCACCACTGCGCTCAGCCACGCCTCGAGCCATAGCTTCAGCGGGGCGAAGATCAACGCCAGGATCGTCACCGTCCCCAGGGTGATGAACACCAGGACGGTGTCGATCAACTCCATGGTGCGGGCGATCTTCTTGCCGAACATGTAGATGACGAGGGACAGCACCATCAGCCCGATGGCGATGATGCGGACCGTCTCGAGCTCGGTCGCGGACTTCGGATCGAAGGTACGGCCGACGAACAGCGCAAAGATGCTCTGGCCGGCTGCCGACGCCCAGCCGCCCCAGATCCAGCCGAGGTAGATGACGAATAGGGTGACCAGAATCCAGAAACGAAAGCCAGGAGGCGTGCGCGCAAAGCCCACCACGGGCACTTCGCCGGTGGCGATGGTGTAGCGCGCGTTTTCGACGTTGTAGAAGACTTGCAGGACAGCGGAGATGGTGATGAGCCAGCCGAGGCCGATGAAGCCGAACTTGCCGAACGCGAGCGGGCCGAGCAGCCACTCGCCGCTGCCGAGGGACACGCCCAAGGCGATCATGCTGGGGCCCAGCACTGCGGTGATCAGCTCTTTGGTGCCGACCTTGGGCTTATCGAAGACTTCCTCAGGTGTGGGCAGGTCGTCCAGGGGGAGCGGCGGCCTGCTGACACCGATTTGCAGGGCTTCCGGTTCCTTAGTTGCCATGTAACCTCCTAAATCTGCGTTGATCGGAATGCTGAGCGGACGACGTAAGAAACAGGATCAAGGATAACGCTTATTGGATCACAACAATAGGCACCTCCTTCTGACTTATGGGCGAATGGATTGTGGCCGAGGACGCCTGGGCAACGGGCACCTGTGAAGATGATGAAAGCAACAGCGAGCCCGTTACCCAACTCGGACGCTATTTTAGCGTTTGCGAAACGGAAAAGCTATTCCTCTTGGGGACAAAACGGAACGATTTTGCGAACGATTTTCGCACAAGAAGAACTAGTTCTGAGGATCAAGAGGCGCCGCGCGCAGCCGGCGAGCGGCCTCGTGGCGGCTGGACACCTGGAGCTTCTGCAGCAGGTTGCGCACGTGGGCTTTGACGGTGTACAGGCTCACCGTCAGCTCCTGCGCGATCTCGCGATCGCTGGCCCCGCGCGCGATCAGCGCCAGCACCTCGCGCTCGCGCGGGGTCAGGGTCGCCAGCGCGTCATCCGTCGCCGAGCCGGCGGGGGAGGCCGTCAGCCGACGGAACTCGTTCAGCATGCGGGCTGCCAGCCCTGGGCCGATGGCCGCCTCGCCACGATGGGCCGCGCGGATCATCTCCAGTAGCTGTCCGGCGCGGATGGTCTTCAGCAGATACCCGTCGGCGCCGTTCCGGATCGCCTCGAACAGCTTGTCGTCCTCGTCCCGCACCGTCAACATGACGATGCGGGTCGCAGGCAGCTCCCCTTTGATCTGGCGGGTGGCCTCGACGCCGTCCATGCCCGGCATGGTGATGTCCATCAGGATCACGTCGGGCCGCAACGCGCGCGCCATCACCAGCGCCTCCAGCCCATCGCTGGCCTCGCCGACCACCTGGATGTCGGGCTGGGCGTTGAGGATGCCCACCATTCCCTCGCGGAACAGGGCATGATCGTCTACCACCAGCACACGTATAACGTCCATGTTGCTCTACCTGAAGGTAGGGCGAAATTGATTTCGTCCTACATTCCAGAAGGTAGGGCGAAATTAATTTCGCCCTACATCCCAGTTTGCACCTTCCAGCTCACGTGCACACAGGTGCCGCGGCCGGGCGCGGTCTCGATGCGCAACGCGCCGCCGATGCGCGCCGCCCGCGCCTGCATGATGCTGAGCCCGAAATGCGGCCGGCTATCGTCCATGGCCTGGGCCGGATTGAAGCCGGAGCCGTCATCGCAGATTGCCAGGTGGCCGTTGCCATCGTTGATCGTGCAGGTCACTGTGGCGTGGGCCGCTTTCCCGTGCCGGGCCGCGTTGAGCAGCGCCTCGCGCGCAATGCGTACCAGTTGCACGACGGTGTCCGCGGCCATCATTATGGCCGGGTCGGCCATGTGCAACGCCACATCCATGGTGTGTTCCTCGCGAAACGCGGCGACCATCTCGGCCATGGCCGTGTAGAGCGGCGCAGGCGCGGGCGGCAGCTCACGCAACTCGTTGATGAAGCGCCGCGCGTCCTGCGAGGCGTGCTCGAGCACATCGCGTTGGGCGGCCAGCTGGCGTGCCAGCTCGTCCATGCCCGCGCCGGCGGCCATGGCCTCCAACTGATCGGTGCGCAGGAACAGGTAGCCCAGGGTTTGCAGCAGCCCATCGTGCAGCTCGATGCCGATGCGCTCGCGCTCCTGCAGCGCGGCCAGGCGTTGCGCCTGCTCGCGCACCTCGTGCATCAGCCGCAGGCTGTCCACCGCAATGCCGATCTGCTGGCCGATGGAGGTGAGCAGGGCCAGCTCATCCGGCGTGAAGGCGCGATGTTGATACGTCAGGACATCGAACACGCCGAGGACACGCTCGCGCAGCCGGATCGGGACGGCCACGATTCCCTGAATTCCCCAACGCGCCACGTCAATCCGTGCCAGATCGGGCGTGTGAAACAGGTCTTCAAGCACCAGGGTGTGCCCCGCCGCGGCTGCCCGGCCCGTGATCCCTTCATCCAGTGCGAAAACCCGCACTTGATCCTGCAGCGCCGGCGCCATGCCCATCGCTACGGCCAGTTGGAGTTGCTGGCTCGCTTCGTCCAGCAGCCAGATGCCCCCCACCTCCAGCTTCATGGCCTGCAGCGCCTGCTCCAACGCGGTGCGCAACACCGTCTCCAGGTCCAGCGAACGGCTGGCCGCCGCGATGACCTGGGACAGCGCCGCCAGCTGATCGGTGCGCTGCGCCACGGCAGCCTCCAGGTCGCTGGTCCAGCGCTCCAGCCGACGCCGCGACTCGCGCAGCTCCAGGCGCATCCCCTCGAAGCTGCGGGCCAGCTCCTCGAACTCGCTGGCGCCCCCCAGCGTGGCCGGGGTGTCCAGGTCGCCCGCGGCAATGCGCTGGACGGCCTGATGCAGCGCCTCCAGGGGGGCTACAATGGCCTGCTGGATGAACCAGAGGCCGATCAGCAAGAAGATGAGGGAAGCGACAAAAAGGGCCGCATACATGCCGCGCACCATGCCGACGTTCTGGTCGCGACGCTCGCGCACCACATCCGCGGCCTCTGCCAGAGCCGCCCGCAGCACCGCGGTTGGTGTGTTATTGTCGCCCGCGCCGGAGGCCAGCGCGGCCCATGCCTTCAGCGCGCGGTCCAACGCCAGGCGCTCAGCCTCATCGGCCGGCCGGCTCAGGCGCAACGGCCGCGGCTCGGCAGGGAGCGAGCCGCCCTCGGCCAGCCCATGCAGCAGCTGCCCCACTTCCGTCGGCGGCGGGCCGGCAGGAGGCGCGTCGGCAGCCTGCCAGGCGGCCAGGCGATCACCGGCCCTGGCCAACAGGGCCAGCCGGGCACCGTCCTGGCGGATGCTGGCGCTGATCAAGAGGGTGATGAACAGGATCAACGCAACCAGCAACACCAGGCCGCCAAAGAAGATCAGGCCTGTGCGCGCGCGAATGCTGCGGAACGGATAGACAAAACCCGCAAGACTCTCGTTGACGGTGCTCGGTTCGGAGAATACCATCAAAGTTTAGTATAGCGCGTCTCTCGAACATAGACAAATGTCCCACGCACCCCACCTGTGCCGAACCGGCATGATCTTCTGGATGCATCGCCAGGCCGCGGCCTGGTGCACGGCGTTGGCCGCGAACGTGCGCACGGCCGTGAGCGCGACCCGCGGCTGGGGGTTGTTCGGCGTGGCTTTCCTGGCCGTTGCGCGCGAGGGCATCGAGCTGGCGCTGCTGTTGGTGGCCACCACCCTGTCCGGTTCGGTTACGGCGACTGCGCCGGGAGCCGCGCTCGGCATCGCCGCGGCCGCGTTGACGGGCGTTCCGATACGCCTTATAACCTTGAAAATACAAACTTGAACTTGACCTTTGGATTTTCAGGGATTATAAGTGGTATACTGTGCTTACGTGCCAGGCACTCTGCAAGATGCCCCTGGCCCGCGTGGCGGAGCCAGCCTGTCGTGGCCGACAGCCTGTCCTGGCCGACAGGCCAGGGGCCAGGGGGCGGGCTGGCACGTGACGGCTATTTTCAGGTTAGGTAGAACCGGCAGCCAGATGACGACCCTGCTGCGTATCTTCCTTCTCGGATCGTTTCAGGCGTTCGACGGCGAGAGGCCCCTGGCACTCAAGTTTCCGCCCAAAGTCGTTCCGCTGTGGGTCCATCTATTGCTGCATGCCGACCGGCCCCTTGCCCGCCAGACGCTGGCCTTCAGCCTGTGGCCCGATGTGCCGGAGGAAACGGCCCTGGCCAACCTGCGCCGTCACCTGCATCACCTCAAGATGGCCCTACCCCCGCCGGCCGGCCCGCCCTGGCTGTTGATAGACGCCCAGAGCGTGCAGTGGAATCCTCAGGCTCCCTGGTGGCTGGACGTGGCCGAATTTGAGCGCCTGAGCCAGGGCGACCCGGCCGCACTGGAGCAGGCGGTCGCCCTCTACCGGGGAGACCTGGTGGCCGATTGCTACGACGACCTGATCCTGGCCGAGCGGGAACGGCTGCGCAACCTCTATCTGACCGACCTGGAGGCCCTGGCCCGCCACCACCGCGCTCAGGGGCGCTTCGAACGGGCCATCGAGTTCACCGCCCGCCTGATGGCCCTGGACCCCCTGAACGAAAACGCCCTCCGCCTGCTGATGTCCCTGCGCTACGAATCCGGCGACCGGGCCGGCGCCCTGAAAGCGTACGCGGCCTTCTGCCGCCGCTTGCGGGAGGAACTGGAAGTCGAGCCGATGCGCGAGACCCAGGCTCTGGCCGAGGCCATCCGCCGTGACCGCTGGGCCTGGGGCCAGGAAGCCGGGGAAGCCGCCGCAAGCAGGCCGGAGAGGCCGCCATCCCGGCGACAACCACCGCTGATCCTCCCCTTCATCGGCCGCGAGGCCGAGATGGCCCAACTGCAAGGATGGTGGCAGCAGACCCTCCAGGGCAGGGGCGGCCTGGTGATGGTGGCCGGGGAGACGGGGATCGGCAAGACGCGCCTGGTAGAAGAGTTCGCCAAAGCGGTAGAGACGCAGGGCGGGCGGGTGCTCGTGGGCCGCGCCGCCATCGCCGGAACACCCTACCAACCCATTCTGGATGCCCTGCGCCGGGCGCTGCCGCTACTGGCGGCGCTCGACCTGCCGCCCTTGTGGCTGGCGGTGGTGGCCTTGCTCCTGCCGGAACTCCCGGCGCGGCGAGGGCGCCAGGCGTCTCCGCTGCCGCAACCGCCACCCCTGGATCCGGAGGGGGAACGTCTGCGTCTGTGCGAAGGGCTGTGGCGCTGTCTGAGCGGCCTGAGCCGCCCCCGGCCGGTGGCGCTGATCCTGGAAGACCTCCATTGGGCCGACGCCGCCACCCTGGACCTGCTGGCCTTCCTCGCCCGACGCCTGCGGGGCTCAGGATTCATCCTGTGCATCGGCACCTACCGCGAGGAGGAAGTGTCGGCGGCTCATCCCCTGGCCGTGCTCCGCCAGACGCTTCAGCGGGAAGGCCTGTGGCATCCATTGGCGCTGGGTGGCCTCTCGGCCCAGGCCGTAGCGCAACTCCTGCGCGGCCTGACCGAGGAGGCCAGCGCAGCCGACACGCTGGCGGCGCGGCTGTACACGGCCAGCGAAGGCCACCCCTTCTTCTTGCAGGAACTGCTGCGCGACCTGCTGGATAGGGGCTTGCTCCGTCGGGAGGAAGGACACTGGCAGGTCCAGTTGGCCGCTCCCCTGCCTCCTCCCTCCGGCCCCCTGGCCCTGGCCCCCCTTACCCCCCAATTTTGGGGGGAACGGGGGGCGGGGGAACGGGGGGCGGCTGTTCCGGCGGGGATGCAGCAGGTGGTCCTGGCGCGGCTGGCGCGGCTTTCTCCGGCTGCCCGCACCCTGGCCGAGGTCGCGTCCGTCCTGGGCCCTGCCTTTCCCTACGACC
>Ga0209162_1003272_pt1 | contig 13217 bp, 10 predicted proteins | sample YNPNPMetaG_FD_187121 | JGI IMG/M metagenome (GOLD analysis project Ga0209162, IMG submission 187121) | Anoxygenic and chlorotrophic microbial mat microbial communities from Yellowstone National Park, USA - YNP NP MetaG (SPAdes) (version 2) ...
GTGCTGACCAGTTTTTCGGGATGAACGTAGCCTTGTCCTGCCATTCAAGTCCTCCAGAACTCTCTCACTGTAAATGGGCAAATCCCAATCTACCAATCTACCAACTCCCAATCTACCAATTCACAACCCCAACTTGCGCGCGATCTCGGCTTCCAGCTTGTTGCGCACCCCTTCGACCGGGATTCGATCCAGCACCTCTTCGAAGAAGCCCTGGATGATCATCCGCTCGGCGTTGGAGCGGTCTATGCCGCGGGCCATCAGATAGAAGATGTACTCCTCCGGGATCTGGCCGGCCGTGGCGCCGTGGGTGCAGCGCACGTCATCGGCCTCGATCTCCAGGCCGGGGATGCTGTCGGCGCGCGCCTGCTTGCTGAGGATCAGGTTGCGGTTGGCCTGATACGCGTTCGTCTTCTGCGCGCCGGGGTATACCTTGATGTAGCCCTGATACACCGAGCGCGCGCGGTCCTTGAGCGCGCCCTTGAAGAGCAGGTCGCTGCTGGCGTGCGATGCCTTGTGAAGCTGGTTCGTGTGATGGTCGAGATGCTGTCGGCCGCCCGGGAAGTACAGCCCGAGCAACTCGCCGCTGGAGCCCTGGCCCAACAGTTCCATGTTGATCCAGTTCTTGGAGAGCCGGCTGCCCCAGGAGCCGATGAAGTAGCGCAAGGTGCTATCGCGCTCCAGGTACATGCGCTGGGTGCTGAAGTTCCAGGCGGTCTCGGCCAGGTTTTGCAGGTGCAGATAGTGGAGCTGGCTGTTGGGGCCGGCGATCAGCTCCACCACGCTGTCGGTCATGCCGCCATCGGCGCCCAGGAAATCCTCGGCCAGCGCCACGGCCGCGCCCTCCTCGGTGACGACGATCGTGTGATGGTAGCCCGCGCGCTTGCCCGCGCTCTGATGGATCACCGCCTGCAACGGCTTGTCGAGCACGACGTTGCGCGGCACGTAGACGAACGTGCCGCTGTTCCACAGCGCAAAGCTCAGCGCGCTGAACTTGTTCTCGTCGATTGCCACCGCGCTGCCGAAGTACTTCTGCACCAGCTCGGGATAGCGCCGCACCGCCGTGTCCAGATCGCAGAAGATCACGCCCCGCTCGGCCAGCGCCTGGTCCAGCTCGGCCACGCGAGCGACGCCATCCTGGATGCCCAGGTTGCCGGCGCTCTCGATCTCGGCCAGCGACCGGGCCGCGTCTTCATGCAACACCGGCGCGGAATCGGTCGGCGTCAGCGGAACGTAGTCCGCGATGTTGAAGCCGGTCAGCTTCGTCCGGCGCCACGTCTCTTCGTTGCCGGTAGGCCAGGGCATCTCCTCGTAGAAGCGCCAGGCCCGCAGGCGCAGATCGAGCATCCAGGTCGGCTCGCCCCTGGCGGCGGAAATCGCCTCAACAGGCGTTGTTATGGTCGTCGCAGTCATTCGTCTTCCCCCCGTCACCCGATCGAGCCTTCCATCTGCAACTGGATCAGCCGGTTCATCTCCACTGCGTACTCCATCGGCAGCTCCTTGACCATCGGCTCGATGAAGCCGGAGACGATCATCGCGCTGGCCTCATCTTCGGTCAGGCCGCGGCTCTGCAGGTAGAAGAGCTGCTCCTCGCCGATCTTGCTCACCGACGCCTCGTGGCCGACGGTCACGTCGTCCTCGTCGATTTCGATGTACGGATAGGTATCCGACCGGCTCTTCTCGTCCAACAGCAGCGCGTCGCACACCACGTTCGATTTTGCACCCGCGGCGCCCTTGGCCACCTTCAACAGGCCCCGGTAGGAGGCGCGACCCCCGCCCTTGCTGATGGACTTGGAGATGAGCTGGCTGGAGCAATTCGGCGCCGCATGTACCAGCTTGCCGCCCGTGTCCAGATGTTGCCCCGGCCCGGCGAACGCCATCGAGAGGATCTGGCCGCGCGCATTCGGACCCAACATGTACACGGACGGGTACTTCATCGTCACCTTGCTGTTGTGTACGATGAAACCGTTGGCGACAAAGTTGTGACTGTCGGCAATCTCGATATCCCACGTATCCTCGACATCCAACATTTCGATCGCCGCGATCCGGCTGAAGTGAACCGGGTGCTCGTAGCGCTCGTCCCCGAAATAGAGGAAGTAATGCGTGTATTCCTTTTCCTCCACGCCCAAGGGCTTCTTCTCCCGACGACTCCACCGGCTGATCTTACGCGGGTTGAGACCGCAAGAGATGGCCAGCGCTTTCACATCTTCCAACAGCTCGCGATTCGCGCTGGTGATCGAGAGATTCTTGTGGTTCAAGCGCCTGTAGCCGTCGGCCGCGATGTAACCTTCGATAAAGGCGATCCGCTGGGCTTTCGGCAGCGTCTTCACCCACGCGGGCACGCGTTTCTCGTGAGCATTTCCGCCCAGGCCAAGGCTCAGGAACCAATCCACCAATTGCGCGGAATTGACGCGGATGACTTTGCCGCGCTCTTCGCCTTCCACCTGGAACAGGTCGCGCAACAGATTGACGACACGCGCATGGGCGTCGTCCTCCGGCGGCACAGCGAAGTAGACGCGATTGTGATCCAGGTAGCCGTCGCCGATGTACATCCCCAAGAGCCAAAGCAGGTCCTCCGAGCTGACTTCGGGCAAGCGGATCGGTTTGTTGCCGCGCGGCGGGATCGGGTCGAAGCGTTTCGGGGTTCCATGATCAGGGAGATCACCCGAAATCGCTACCCAGTCTCCGATTTGCAGTTGATCCAGGCGCTTCCATACCAATGAGAAGTGCTTGCCTTGCCGGGAAAGCGCCAGGAAGGGATGGTTCGCCGTTGCCCGAACCTCGCGGAAATTCTCGGTTTGCAGGCGATAGACCTGTTGCCGACCGCTGTATTTCTTTGCGACCACCGGTCTGCGCACCAATTGCATGTTGGCGTCCAGCGAATAGACCACGTCGCCCGGCTCGATATCGCGGATCGGCTTGATATCGCTGTTCAGCAACACATTCGTATCGCCGGTGAGACAACCGAGATTGGCGTCAACCCACTCCATCGTGCCGGACTCGTAGACCAGCGCCCGCTGCGTCACCAGGTTATAGACGTTGGTGGACCAGTTCTGGATGGTCGTATAGCGGCAACGCGCGCCCTTGCGCACGATGATCTCGATCACGCCGGAATGCAACGAGTCGGTCGAATAGACGGGCGCGGTACACCCTTCGACATAGTGCACGCTGGCGCCTTCGTCCACGATGATCAACGTGCGCTCGAACTGGCCCATGCTCTGCGCGTTGATGCGGAAGTACGCCTGGAGCGGGATGTCCAGATGCACCCCCTTGGGCACGTAGACGAACGATCCGCCCGACCAGCAGGCCGTGTTCAACGCCGCGAAGACGTTGTCGGTAGCAGGCACCACCGTGCCGAAGTACTGCCGGTAAATGTCTTCGTGCTCGCGCAGGCCGGTGTCGCTGTCCACGAAGATGACGCCTTGCTTTTCCCACTCTTGCTTCAAAGAATGGTATACAGCCTCGGAATTATGGACAATCAACCCCTCGGCAACAAAGTTGTGAGGGCCGTCCACTTCGATATCATACACCGGCTCAACACCCGCCGGCGAGATGCTCTCGATGCGGGCGAAGCCGATGAACTCATTCGTGTGAGAACGGAACGACAGATTGCCAGAGCTCGAGAAGTTATGCCGGTATCGTCTCTTGCCCATGCGCGCCGTGCGCTGCGGGGAACGACACCCGAGGCGTTCGAATTCGCCGCTCAGTTCCATCCGAAAGCCATCAATCATGCGGGTCTTGTCGAAAGGATGACTGGACGTGAAGTGATGGATGGTCGAAGTCGGGATGCCGCTCTGCATGGCCAGGGCCTGCAACTGGCTCAACAGCTCACGGTTTCCGCTGGTCACAACCACGTTATGGCTGGTCGGATAATCGCGCACATAGCCATCGGCATCCACATAACCGCCCAAGAATGCCAATCGCTCGGGCTCCGGGAGGGTATAGACCCATTCCGGAATCCTCTTCGTGAGCGACTTGCCGCCAAAGCCATTCGCTTCGAGATAGCGTGCCAGGACGGTCGAGTAGACCGTCATCCGATCCGGATTGCCATTGACGACCGGAATGCCGAAAAGACCTTCCGTCACCCGCTTGAACTCTGTGCGCAACGCCGTATCAGTATCTGGAATGGCGAACTCCACACGCGCTTTGTCTTCGCCCTTCTGATAATGGATAAAGCCATCCCCTACATAGAGGCCAAGCCACCACATCAGATCGGTCGAAGTTCGATCGGGGAGGGAGATCGGATTGTAGCTGCGCGAGATGTCTAGATTGTACTCAACGCCAGTCTGGTTGCGGCCGACCACGGTCGTCTTGATATGCGGCTGAACGAGTGACGCCGGCTGCCCCACGTCGGGGAGTTTCTTGGCAACAGCAACGAGATCCCCTGGCTTCAGATCTTGCAGGTACTTCCATTCCCGAGTGTAACGGCCCCGTTGCTTTCCCGGCGCGCGATGGTAAGTGAGCGTCAGGAAGGGATGGTTGGCCGTAGCACGAATCGTGCGCGTGCGGACTCGCACCTCATATACCTGGCGTTCGCCTTTCGGCATCTTGGCCTTGACCGGCGCCGGAATCAGCCGGTTCGCCACTTCATCGAGAGCAAACACGATGTCGCCCGGCTCGACCTCGCGAATCGGGATCAGGCCACGCCTCGTGGCGACGCGCGTGTCACCGCTCAAACACTCGTACTGCGCGCCTGCGCCGGCCAGGAACTTGCGCTCGGCCTCGGGGATGCCCAGCTTGTCGAACGTCTCCTTGATGTCCGGCGGCAGGTCTTCCCAGCTTCGCCCCTGGCTCTCTACCGGCTTGATGTAGTAGTAGATGTCCTGGTAGTCAATCGCACTCAGATCTGCGCCCCAGGTCGGGATCGGCTTCGAGAAGAAGATGTCGAGCGCCTGGTGGCGCAGCTCGCGCATCCAGTCCGGCTCGCCCTTCATCCGACTGATCTGATCCACGATCTCGTGGTCCAGCCCCTTGCGCGCCTTGAATACGTAGCTCTCCGGCTGGCTCCACCCGTATTTGTATTCGCTCTTGACGCTCTCCAGCGCCTGGCGATCGGTGTCTGTTGCAGGCATTGCAATCCTCCTTGCCCCAATCCCCAATCCCTAATCCCTATGCTATCTCTTGCGCCATCACCGGCTCGCCGAATTCCTCGCGCACCCAACCGTACCCCTTCTCTTCCAGCTCCAGCGCGAGCTCCGGGCCGCCGGACATCACGATCTGGCCGTTATAGAACACGTGGACGAAGTGCGGCTTGATGTAGTTGAGCAGCCGCTGGTAGTGGGTGATCAGCAAGACGCCCAGGTTGGGCCCCAGCAGCGAGTTCACCCCTTCCGCCACCACGCGCAGCGCATCTATGTCCAACCCCGAATCGGTCTCGTCCAGCACGGCGATCTTCGGCTCGAGCATGGCCATCTGCAAGATCTCGGCGCGCTTCTTCTCGCCGCCCGAGAAGCCGTCGTTGAGGTAACGGCGGGCAAAAGACGGGTCAATGTGCAGCTTCTCCATCTTCTGCGTCAGCTCCTTGCGGAACTCGCGCATCGGCATCAGCTCGGAGCCGATCGGCTTGGCGCTGCCGCCTTCGGCCACGGCCCGCTTGGCCCGCTCGGTGTAGCCGCGCACGGCGCTCACGGCCTGGCGCAGGAAGTTGGCCATGCTGACGCCCGGGATGGCGGTGGGATATTGAAACGCCAGGAAGATGCCGGCCCTGGCGCGCTCGTCGGCCGCCAGCTTCAGGATGCTCTCCCCGTTCAGCAGGATGTCGCCGGAAGTGACCACGTAATGCGGATGGCCGGCAATCGTGTAGGCGAGCGTGCTCTTGCCCGAGCCGTTCGGCCCCATCAAGGCGTGCACTTCGCCCTGACGAATGGTCAGGTTGACCCCGCGCAAGATCTCCTTGCCCTCGACGGATACATGTAGATCCTTGATGACCAGTTCGGTAACCATAAACGATCTATCTCCTTGGTGAAAAAAATCGGTTTCAGCGCGATGTCTGTGCTTCGATCTTGAACTGACACCCGTGGTGGCCGTCCAGCGTGCACGTGACCAGCTCGACCGGCTGCTTGACCGCGTGGGCGAGCATCACCCCTTCCATGTCGCAGATGGCCCGGTTCTCGCGGGCCAGTTCGTAGTACGGACAGGTGTATTCGTGCACGACGATCCCGTCGGGCTCGAAGCGGATCTCCGCCAGGATGCCCTTGGCGTTCAGAAGCTCGGTCAGCTTGGCGGCCCGTTCTTCGGCCGGCAGCCCGGCGAGCTGCTGCTCGTATTGTTCGGCCATGCGCCGGCCCAACCGCGCCAGCAGCGCCTGCACCTTTTCGGGCCCTTCGGTGATCAGGATCTCGCGCAGCAGCGAGTTGGTGAACTCATCGTAGTGATGCGGAAAGAGCGCCCGGCCCTTCGGCGTCAACGAGTACACGTGTCGCGGCCGGCCCCGGCCCCCGCGTTCGACCTGCGCTTCGATGTAGCCATCGGCCAACAGGCCGGTGATCTGTTGCCGCACGGCCGTGGCGGTCACGCCCAGGGCGTCTTCCAGCTCCTTCACCGTGCACGCGCCCCGGCGCTGCAAGATCGTCAGGATCTCTCCGGCCGGACCATCGGTCAGTTGCCTGCTCAACATCTCTCATCCTTCCCCATTGCCGCTCTCGAACGATGCTCTATCATACCGCGCCTGGCGAATTTAGTCAAATTCTCATGTGTAAAATATCAATAAATCGGCTCCGGGACGGTAGGCGGCCTTCCCAAGTGAGGCATGTCGGTTGCACCCTTGGTTATCTTTCCGAAATGCAGTACAATTAAAGCCACATCCCGTTCTGGGATGCGCTTGCGATTTCTCTGTGCAAAGGAGTGTGACCATGATCCTCGGTGTCGCCTATTACCCCGAACACTGGCCGGCCTCCCGTTGGGAGACCGATGCCCGCCTGATGGCCGAGGCGGGCATCACCCGCGTGCGCATGGCCGAGTTCGCCTGGCATCGCCTGGAGCCCCGCGAGGGGCAGTTCGACTTCGGCTGGCTCGAAGAAGCCATCAACCTCCTCGGCCGCTATGGCATTCAGACCATCCTGGGCACGCCCACGCCCACCTATCCGGCCTGGTTGCACGAGATGTATCCCGACATCCATCAGATCAAGAGCAACGGCCAGGTGAAGGAGTGGGGCCAACGCCAGGATGCGTGCAAGAACCATCCCGGCTACCGCGCCCATGCCCGGCGCATCGTGGAGCAGATGACCGCCGCGCTGGGTCGCAACCCGCACGTCGTCGCCTGGCAGACCGACAACGAGTTCGGCTGTCACGGCACCGCGCGCTGTCATTGTCCCAACTGCGTGCGTGCATTCCGCGCGTGGTTGCGCCGGCGCTTCGAGGGCGACATCGCCGCGCTGAACGCCGCCTGGGGCACGGCCTTCTGGAGCCATGAATACGACGACTTCGAGCAGATCTGGCCGCCCATGGACACCGCCGACCGCACCGCCAACGACGGCGCCAACCCCGGCCTGGTGCTCGACTTCTATCGCTTCTCGTCCGATGTGCAGGTGGAGTTCCACCGCGAGCAGGCCGAGATCATCCGCCGCAATTCGCCTGGTCGGCCGATCACCCACAACCTGATGGGCCTCTTCCATCACATTGACTACTTCAAGCTGGCCGCCGAACTGGACATCGTCGCGTGGGACAACTACCCGTTTGCCGCCAACGGCACCGACCGGCCGCCGCAGCCGTTGCCGCACGATCTGATGCGCGGGTTGAAGCAAAAGAACGTGTGGGTGATGGAGCAGGGATCGGGGCCGGGCGGCTGGGGCACCTACCCTGCCACGCCTCAGCCGGGCCAGATGCGGCTGTGGGCCTATCAGGCCGTGGCGCGCGGGGCCGATATGATCAGCTTCTTCCGCTGGCGCTCGTGCCGATGGGGCCGCGAACAGTACTGGCACGGCATTCTCTATCATCACGGCATCCCGCAGCGCCGCTACGACGAAGCGAAGCAGCTCGGCGCGGAATTCAAGGCCCTTTCGGCCGAGCTGGACGGGAGCCAGGTGGCCGCCGAGGTGGGCATTCTTTACGATTACGATAGCCTCTGGGCGCTGGAGACGCAGCCCAACACCGGCGACGGCTTCGACTATCGGCAGATGGCCGCGGGGTGGGATGCCGCGCTGGCGCGGCTGGGGGTCGTCGCCGACGCGGTGAGCATTGACGCCGACCTGGCGCGCTACAAAGTGCTCATCGCGCCGAGCGTCCACGTCTGTCCGCCGGCCACGGCCGAACGGCTGGCCGCATTCGTGCGCGGGGGCGGCACGTTGATCCTCGGTCCGCGCAGCGGGGTGAAGGAGGAGGAAGGGGCCATCGTGGACGCGCTCCTGCCCGGCCTGCTGCGCGAGGTCGCCGGCTGCACCGTGGAGGAATACGACGCCTTCTCGCAGGTGGCGGGCCTGGAGATGCGCGTGCGTTGCCCGGCCGGGCACCTCTACCGCGCCCACGGCCTGGCCGATGTGCTCGTCCCGGAAGGGGATGCCGAAGTGACGCACACCTATGCCGACCACTACTACGCGGGAAAGCCGGCCGTGGTGCGCCATGCCTATGGCCGGGGGCGCTGCTTCTATGTGGGCACGGTCATGGCGATGGACGGCCTGCTCGGCTTCTTGCGCTACGGCGTCCTGCCGGCCGCGGGCGTGCCCATCGTGGCCGACCTGCCGGAGAGCGTCGAGGTGAGCTATCGTCACAAGGCCGGTCAGCGCTACGCGTTCTACCTGAACCACGGCCGCGCGCCGGTGGCGATCAAGTTGATCAGGCCCGGGACCGATCTCTTGAGCCAGGCAGAGGTAGCAGGCGAGGTCACGATCGGCGGCTTCGGCGTGTTGATCGTGAAGGAGCACTGACCCGGCCCGAAAATCGCCGTCACGTGCCAGGCCGCCCCCTGGCCTGTCGGCCAGGACAGGCTGGCTCGGCCACGCGGGCCAGAGGCACCTTGCAGAGTGCCTGGCACGTAAGCATCGTTCAGAATCGCGTTTGATTTTTGCAAAATGGGGGTAGCTGCCACGCTACAGTTCTGCGGCGCGCTCGGCCGCGCGGTAGATCTCGCGCAGCGTGGCGCCCGTCGCCTCGGCCAGGCGACGGCAATCGTCGTATTCCGGCGCGGCCCGCCGCGTGCCATCTCCCAGCGTCGCGATCTTGATCCGCACCGCGCCGTAGGGCGTCTCGACCGTGCGCACTTCCCGGCGCAGCGACACGCGCGACATGATCTGCTGGCGCACCCCCAGCGTGCTCGTCTCGGCGAGCAGGATGTCGGTCAGCGGGCCGGTGTCGCCGGGCCGACAGATTACCCGCAACAGGACGCCGGGCCGGTTCTTCTTCATCTGGATCGGCGACAGAAAGACGTCGAGCGCGCCGGCCTTGAAGAGCCGCGCCATGACATAATCATATACCTGCGGGTTCAGGTCGTCAATGTTGGTCTCCAGCACGACGACCGACTCGACGCCCAGGTGCGCGGGCGCGGCCTGATCGCCGATCAACAGGCGGATCAGGTTGGGGATGGGCAGGTCGCGGCCGCCCGCGCCGTAGCCCACGGACGCCAGCGTCATCGGGGGGATGGGGCCGAAGCCGGCCGCCAGCGCCGAGAGGAGCGCCGCGCCGGTCGGCGTCACCAGCTCCTTTTCGATGTCGCTGCCCACCACCGGCACTCCTTTCAGCAGCGCCACCGTGGCCGGCGCGGGCAACGGGATCTGGCCGTGCGCGCCCTGGATGAAGCCGCGGCCGAGCGGCAGCGGCGACGCGTAGACGCGCTCGATCTTCAGCGCGTCCAACCCCACCAGACAACCGACCACATCCACGATGGTGTCCACGCCGCCCAGCTCATGCAGGTGCACGTGGTCGAGCGTCGTGCCGTGGATGCCGGCCTCCACCTCGGCCAGGCGGCGGAAGATGGCGTTCGCCTGCGCCCGGATGGCCGGCGCCAGGTCGCTGGCCGCGATGATGGCCTCGATGTCGGCCAGGTGGCGTTCCGGCGCATCGTCGGCCACCCGGACGTCCACTTTGGCGGCGCTAAAGCCGTTCTTCTGCACGCGCCGCACCGTCAGTTCGAAATCCTTCAGGTGGAGGGCGGCAAGCCGCTCCCGCAGCGTCTCTTCCGGCAGGCCGGCGTCGAGCAGCGCGGCGAGGATCATGTCGCCGCTCGCGCCGCCGATGCAATCGAAATAGGCGATCTTCATGCGTGATTCCCCTTGCGGATCCGGCGCAGGATCGTGTGCGCGTAGACGGCCGCGCCGAAGCCGTTGTCTATGTTGACCACCGCCACGCCCAACGCGCACGAGTTGAGCATGGTGAGGAGCGGCGCCACGCCGCCGAAATGCGCGCCGTAGCCCACGCTCGTCGGCACGCCGATCACCGGGCAGCTCACCAGCCCCGCGACGACGCTCGTCAGCGCGCCCTCCATGCCCGCCACGCTGATCACCACCTCGGCCGCTGCGAGCTGCTCGGCGCGGCCGAGCAGGCGATGGATGCCCGCCACGCCCACGTCGTAGGCGCGCACCACGCGCTCGCCCAGGAATTCCAGGGTTTGCGCGGCTTCTTCGGCCACGGGCATGTCGGCCGTGCCGCCGGTGACCACCATGACGTAAGGCGCGGCTTCGTCGGGGGCCGGCGCGGGCGTGCGCGTCAGCGTGATCAGCCGCGCGACAGGGTCGTAGCGGGCCTCGGGCAACCGCGCGCGGACGAAATCCGCCTGCTCGGCCGAGGCGCGCGTGCCCAACAGGCGGTCGTGGCTCTGCCACAACCGCTCCAGGATGCCGGCCACCTGTTCGGCCGTCTTGCCCTGGCAGAAGACGACCTCAGGAAGGCCCTGGCGCAACGCCCGATGCGTGTCGAGCCGGGCATAGCCCAGGTCGGTGTAGGGCAGGGTGCGCAGCCGGTCGAGCGCCTGCTCCACCTCCAGCTCGCCCGCGCGCACCGCAGCCAACAGCTCGCGCAGCCGGTCAACGTCCATGTAGCGCCAGCGCTTCGTTCATGCTGCCGGAGCGGAAGCCGGCCAGGTCCAGGGTAACATAAGTATAGCCCAACGCCTTGAACTCGCGGACGAGCTCCTCGCGGTGGGCCAGGATCGTCTCGAAGTCGGCGATCGGCACCTCGATGCGCGCCACCTGGTCGTGATGGCGCACGCGCACCTGGCGCAGGCCCCATCCGCGCAACAGCAGCTCGGCGCGCTCGACCTGCGAAAGGGTTTGCACGGTGATGCGCGTGCCGTAGGGAATGCGCGACGACAGGCATGCGGCGGAGGGCATGTCCCAGTTCGGCAGGCCCAGTTGTCGGGCCAGCGCGCGGATCTCGGCCTTGGTGAAGCCGGTTTCCTGCAATGGGCTGCGCACCCCGCGCTCCCGCGCGGCCTTTTGCCCCGGCCGGTGATCGCCCAGGTCGTCGGCGTTATTGCCGTCCACCACGTGCTGATAGCCGTGCGCCTGTGCGAAGGGGATCAGCTCTTCGTAGGTGTGGTTCTTGCAGAAGTAGCAGCGGTCCGGGCCGTTGGCCAGATACCGCTCGTCGGCCATCTCGTGCGATTCGATCAGATAGTGCCGCGCGCCGATGTGGCGGGCCACCTCTTGCGCGGCGGCCAGCTCGTGCGCCGGCACGCTCGGCGACACGGCCGTGATCCCCGCGGCCCGGTCGCCCAGGCAATCGTAGGCAACCTTGAGCAGGAGGGAGCTGTCCACGCCGCCGGAATAGGCGACCGCGACGCTGCCCATCTCGGTCAGGAGTTTTTTCAGGTTCGCGTACTTGTCTTCGATCATGTGTTCTCTTCTCATCAGCATGACGTGCCAGGTGCCTGGCACGTAAGCTGTGCGACGCGTTAGCTGCGCAGCGCGTGCTGGACATCGCGCATGTGCATCTTGTCGTGGCGATAGATCAGCTTGACGAAATCTTCGAGCGCCATTTCGCCCACGAGCGGGTGGTTGCCGCGCCGATCCAGGTCCTCGTCGGCGAGCGCGGCGACCAGGGCGATCGTCTGCGCGCGCGCCTGACGCAGCCGCTCGATCAGCTCGACCGGGCCGAGTCGCGTCAGGGAGGCCACCTCGGCCGCGTTGACCGCGTCGATGTCCACGCCGGGGGGCGCGCCCGGGCCGCCGGCCGCGATGTCGGCCATCATGAGCTGGAGATAGCCTTCGGCGCTCACCAGGTGCGCGAGGACGCTGTGGACCGTCCACGGCGGATCGGCCGGGTAGATCTCTGCGGCCCAGGTTTCGGCCGCAAAGCCCTCCAACTGCGCCAGCAGCGCCTGGCCCTCTTCGCGCAGGCGGCGGATCAGGAACTCGACGCGCGGTCCCATGTGAACTCCTTGACGATGCCCAGGAGGTCCCCGCGGCTCACGAGCGGGCGGCCTCCACGAAGGCGGCGAACAGCCGGCGGGCCGCCGGATCGGTGCGGAACATCCCTTCGGGATGCCACTGCACGCCGACGACGAAACGACCGGCCGGCCGCTCGATCCCCTCGATCACGCCGTCTTCGGCGCGCGCGACCACGGCAAAGCCCGGCGCGGGGTCTTTCACGGCCTGATGGTGGAAGCTGTTGACCGGCAATTCACGGACGCCCAGGATGGTCGCCAGGCGGCTGTCGGCCGTTACCGTCACCCGATGCGTCGGCCGCTCCCAGGGCGATTCGGCCGGCCGATGGGCGTGCCGGATGGCGCCGGCGTACTGGGCCGACAGGTCTTGATAGAGGGTGCCGCCGGCCGCCACGTTGAGGGACTGGATGCCCCGACAGATGCCCAGGATCGGCAGGTCGGCGGCCAGCGCCCAGCGCGCCACGGTCAGCTCGGTGGCGTCGCGCAGCGGATCCACGCGGCCGAGCGCGGGGTGGGGCGTCTCGCCGTAGGCCTCGGGCGCCACATCCACGCCGCCGGCCAACAGGAGGCCGTCGAGCCGCTCGAACAGCTCGCGCAGGAGTTCCTCCGGCAGGCCGAGCGGGATGATGACCGGCAGCGCGCCGCATGCGGCAAGCGCGGCCGGGTAGTTGCCGCTGAACTGGAAGTAAGGCGCGCCCGGATTGGGTGGCGGCTCCAGGGTGGCGGCCGGGATGCCGATCAGCGGCCGCCGGGATGTCTTCTCCACGGGGAGAGATGCGGATTGCACGATGGCTTGCTCCTTGATTTGCCGATTTGCTGATTCGTTGATTCGCTTTACATGACATTATACCGTCACCACCAGGCGCGCGCAAACATCGCGCGGCCGTCTTTGCGCTTCTTTTGACAG
>Ga0209162_1003273_pt1 | contig 13215 bp, 8 predicted proteins | sample YNPNPMetaG_FD_187121 | JGI IMG/M metagenome (GOLD analysis project Ga0209162, IMG submission 187121) | Anoxygenic and chlorotrophic microbial mat microbial communities from Yellowstone National Park, USA - YNP NP MetaG (SPAdes) (version 2) ...
CGCACGCGAGTGCGCGGCGTGCTGTCGTACGAACCAGAGCCGTGCACGCTGGCGCGGGCGCGGCCGCGACCGCGCCGTTACCACGCCCGGTGGAACGTTTCCACACGACACGGGGGCAGACTTTCGAGGAACTGGCGGCCATACGAACGGCGGACGAGACGCGGATCCAACACCACGACGATCCCGCGGTCCGTCTTGCTGCGGATCAGACGACCAAAACCCTGACGGAACTTCAGTATCGCCTCGGGGAGCTGGTATTCGCGGAACGGCTCCCCACCCCGCTGGCGGATCTGGTCAATCCGCGCCTCGACGATGGGGCGATCCGGCACAGCAAAGGGCAATTTCACGATGGTGACATTCGAGAGCGCTTCGCCGACCACGTCGACGCCCTGCCAGAAGCTGTCCGTGCCAAAAATGACCGCGCGGGGCGTCGCGCGGAACTCGGCGAGCATCTTCGTGCGTGGTAGCGCCTCGCCCTGCACCAGAAACGTATAGCTCTCGGCCTCCAGTTCCGCGCGGACCAGGCGGGCCGACTCGTTAAGCATCTTGTAGCTCGTGAACAGCACGAACGCCCGGCCTTCCGTCTGCCGCAAGTAGTGAACGATCGCCCGACTGGCGGCAGCCGTGAACTCCTCCGAATTCGGGTCCGGCAAGCCTGCCTCGATGTAAAGCGTGACTTGGCTCGCAAAGTCGAACGGCGAGCCGAGCCGGAGCGTGTCCGCGTCATCCACGCCCAAGCGGCCCAGAAGGTAATCGAACCCGCTGTCGCCCGCAGCGCTCAGCGTAGCACTGGTGAGAATCGCGCTGTCCACGCGCGCGAACAATAGCTCGCCAAGCAGCGGGCCTACGTCGAGCGGTGCGGCGTAGAGGGTCATACGTGGCGGGCGGCCGCCCTCCGCCTCGATCCAGTACACATGGTCCGGGGCTTGCTGGTTCAGGATGGTGTTCAGTGCAGACGCCTGCTCCGCCGCACGGGCCATCGCGGCACCCAATTCCTGCTGGTCTTCCGGCTGCGGCAGAGATTTGCGGAGGGGTTCCAGTACGCGGACGACGCGTTCGAGGGCGGGCGACAGCACATTCTCGACCTCGGGCGGCTCGACCAGACGGCCGTTCGGGCGCCCATGCGTCCGCTGCCATTTCTCCAATGCCTCGAAGAAGCGCACGCAGGCCGTCTGCGCGCTTACGACCGCCTCGCGGTGTTCTTTGTTGCCCAGCGTGGCCAGCAGTCCCTTACCGGTGCGCTCGTTGAAAAGGCCGACCAGAAGGTGCAATACCTGTTGACTGGTGAGGGTTGTTCCGAATTGCTCCGTGGCGACGCCTTCCAGGGTGTGGGCCTCGTCGATGATGAGCAGCTCGTAGTCGGGCAGCACGCTGGCTCCGCTGCGGCGCAGTAGGAGGTCCGACACAAGTAGGGCGTGATTCACCACGAGCAGGTCCGCCACTGCGGCTCGCTGCCGGGCCCTTTGGAAAAAGCACGCGGTAAACGTGGGACACCGGTGCCCCATACAGTTGCTATGGTCGCTTCGGACCTTTTCCCACACTTCGAACGGCGGCTGCTCAGGCAGGTCGCTGAGGGAGCCGTCCCGCGTCTGGTCGGCCCAGTCCTCGATGGCCTGGAGCGCCTGGCGCGTCGCCAAGTCGACAAAGAGCGACTTCTGACGTCGGCTGGCACCCTCTAGGCGGCGTAAACTCAGGTAGTTGTTGCGGCCCTTGACCAGCTCGGCGCGGAAGTCGATCCCTAGGGTCTTGTGCAGAAACGGAATGTCCTTCTGAATGAGCTGCTCCTGAAGCGCGATGGTGTGCGTGCTGACCACGACCCGCCGCTTGCGCCGTGCGATCTGCTCGATCGCCGGGAGCAGATAGGCGAAGGTCTTGCCGACGCCCGTGCCGGCCTCGACGGCGAGGTGTCGCTTCGTCGCGAACGCCCGCTCGACGGCGGCGACCATCTCGAGCTGCTGCGGACGAGCCTCATACCCGGGCAGCCGGGCCGCGACGAGACCGTCGGGAGCGAGCCAGTCGGCGGCAGGCACCCGCACGCTCCTAGCCGCTGGTCAGGGCGGCGACAAAGTTCCAGGCGATGACGCACGTGGCGCCGGCGGTCGCCAAGACGATAATCGTGCCGAAGGCCGCAACGAAGGTCTCGCCGCTGATGAACCCGCCGCGCATGGTCGCCAGAATGTGTGGTCGGGCCAGCACGAGCATACTGATCAGCATGGCGCCCGAGGTGAGCGGGATCGAGATGGAATGCACGTAACTGTACAGCCAGGTCCCGCGACTTACGGCGCGCTCGTGGCCTTCGAGCGACCGGAGAAAGTGGCCGCGGATGTAGTAGACCGATTCGCGCGTGCCGTCCGGGCGGACCACCACCTCCCGGTGCCCGTTGTGCGCGTCGCCGCCCAGCATCGCGTACGCCAGCGTGTAGACCACCCAGTTGAGCAGCCCTAAGGCGATGACCAGGATGCAGAGCTGATTGCGTCGCCGACGGGACAGCCGGTCCACCGGGCACAGGCCCCCAGCCGAGTCGGGCCGCGCCACACGGGCCGGCGCCGTCACGAGCGGCGGCGGCTCCCACGGCCTCGGCCAAGATTCGTCCGTCGGGCCGGTGGTCTCAGATTGACCGGGCGGCGGAGGCAATCCGTCCCTCCATCGGCGACGAAGCCGCGGCGTACAGCCGACGCGGAATGCGACCGGCGTGATACGCGAGGTAGCCGGCTTCCAGCGCGTGTCTCATGGCGTAAGCCATTTGTACCGGATCCCGTGCGCCGGCGATGCCGGTGTTGAGCAGGACACCATCGGCGCCCAGTTCCATGGCGATCGTTACGTCCGACGCGGTGCCCACGCCGGCGTCCACGATCACCGGGTAGTCCGGGTCGCCTTCCTTGAGCTGCTCCAGGATGATGCGGATGTTGTTGGGATTCAGAATACCTTGGCCGCTGCCGATGGGGGAGCCCAGGGGCATTACGCTCGCACAGCCGACCGCCTTCAGCCGCTGGCACAGGATCGGATCGTCATTCGCGTAGGCCAGTACGACGAATCCGTCGCGCAATAGCTCCTGCGCCGCGCGCAGCGTTTCCACCGGGTCTGGCAGGAGTGTTTTCTTGTCTCCCAGCACTTCCAGTTTGACCCAGCGCGACCCGGGATTGCCCAAGCCTTCCAGCAGCTCCCGCCCCAACCGGGCGGAACGAATGGCATCGTCGGCGGTAAAGCACCCGGCGGTGTTCGGCAAAACCGTGTAGCGCTTCAGGTCCAGAAAGTCCAGCAGGCTGCGGCCCTGGCGGTCGTACAAGCGCTCGCGACGGACGGCCACGGTGACGACCTGGCAGCCGGAGGCATCCAAGGCCGCCCGCATCAGCTCATAGTCGGGCTCGCCGTCGCGCAGGTACTTGCCCGTGCCGACGAACAGTCGCGAGCGGATCGTGAAATCCGCGATCCGAAGCGGGGGGATTTCCATGCTAGTCCCTCTGTTGCGGTCAACCCCCGCCGACCAGGGTCACGATTTCCACCCGGTCGCCGGGCTGCAAGCGGGTCTGCGCGTAGTCGGTCCGTCGAACCAGCCGTTCGTTGACCTCGATCGCCACCCGTTCGGGCGTCAACCCGAAGGTGGCCAGAAGGTCGGCGACGGTCGCCTGGTCGCTGACGCTGCGGAGGTCGCCGTTCACCTGGATTTCCATGGGACGCTCCGCAGGGATTATACCGGACGAGCGCGAAGCGCGAAGCCACAGCCCTGCGCAGGCCTGCTTCGGAGCACGCTGCCGAACGGCGTGACTGTGAACCCCCGACGCAAGTCACTGGCAGAAACGGACGCCGCGCGGCCAATCGGCGGTCCACCGATCCATGCTCCCTCCCAGGCTGGAGCAAGCGCGGGCGACTGGAAACTGTCGGTGCGGCGTGGCGCGAACCGACGGGTGACATGACCGCGACAATTCCTTGACCGGTCCCTCACCGATGACTACTCTCCCGTCGACACGCGGTTTGGCTGCTACTACCGCAGCGTGCGGAATGGTTCCCGGCAGCGCCGGTCGAGGGCGTAGCTCAGCAGGTAGAGCAACGGCCTTTTAAGCCGTGGGTCCAGGGTTCGAGTCCCTGCGCCCTCAATGTCCCGTCGATGCGAGGGTGGGTGCCCATAGGGGGGTGGGCCGAGCTTGGATTCCGTGCAGGCGAAGCACGGCGGGGGAAAGGCTTTTATAAACCGCCCGAGTACGGTCTGCGCAGATCTAGTTAGCTCAAAGCTGTGTTCAGGAGGAACATCTTTATCGGACGACCGCAGATGTTTCCAGAAAATTTCACGTTTTTTTCGTTTTCCGCGTTGCGCCGAGCCCCTTCGCGCAACTTATATAGGGGCGGCGCTCCGAGTTGCCAGCCGCGAGTGGCCACCGAAGCACGATCGGGGGGGACGGCCACGTGAGGCGCTACCGAAGGCGGCGGCCCGCCTGCTTCCGGCCCGGGGTTGGACGCCCGCCGCCTGGGGCGCAAGGGACGCGAGGGGCGAGTGCAACGCACTCGCCCCTCGACTTAGGGGGACGAGAACTCTGACTGATCGGCGAAGCCGTGGCCAGGTTCCATCGGAGCGGCGGAGGCGGCCAGGCACCGTAACCGCCAACCGGCCAGCGCGTACTCGCACATGGGGGCCGGCACGGCGCTCGGGTCAAACCGCAGGCCTGTCCGACGGCACTCCTCGAAGCAGAGGGCCGCGCGTGCGGGGTTCCCGGCGAGGCGAAAGACCTCGCCGGCGTAGTAGTAAGCTTCGCAGATGTGCTCGGGATCGCTGTCGTGGAGCGCTTCCGCGACGAGGGCGTCGGGCGTGAGCTCCCCCGCCAGACAGGCGAGAACCTGGCTCAACCACGTTTCGCCGGGCATGACGTTGTGGCGTGCTTCACGAAGAAATCGCTCCGCCTCGTCGGTACAGCCTTCATCCCGGAGAAGGATGTAGAGACGCGCGTCTGTAAACCACACGCGACCGACGAGCGCCCGTGCAGCGCGATGGTCCTCAATCGCGTCACGCGTTCGTCCGAGGACCCACAGCACTGTGCCACGGTAAAAGCGAGCCCACGCGCCGATGCCCGTGTCGCTGCCCACCTCGGGGGCCAGCACTGCGGAGTACTCGGCTGCCGCGTCGGCGAAGCGTTCCAGCGCCATGTAGACATTTCCGCGCCACAGGTTGGCGTGCCGGGCCTGGCCCGGCAGGCGGGCGATCCGTCGGTACTCCTCCAGGACCTCCGGTAACCGGTCGAGCCGGATCAAGACCTGACATTTCAGCGCGGACCATTCGTGGACGTTCGGGTCAAGACGCAGCAGGTGCTCGCTGGCCGTCAGCGCCTCTTCCAGCCGCCCCAGTCGGAGGTACGCCCGCGCCAGCCGGTGCCACGCCGGCCAGAACTGCGGATCGCGTTGCGCAGCCTCCCGCGCATAGTCGGCTGCCCGTGCGGTATCCAACGTTGCGAACGAGCGCAAGTACCACGCTTCCGCAGTGTCGGGCGCGCCCTGTGCGGCCAATGCTTCATAGTGGCCGGCCCGTTCGGTGTCGCCCGTTGCGCGGCACATCTCCGCCAGCAGCGCGGCACACTCCCAGCGCGTCGGATCGTGGCGAACGGCGTCCGCCATGTAGGAAAGCGCGGAGTGTCGGCCGCGGCCTAGCTCTCGCCGAAACTGCGCCTGCGCGATCAGCAGATTTGTCTCGGGCAGCTCTGGGTATTCCCGGTGCAGGTTGTCTGCCGCCCCCACCGCTTCCTCGATGCTGGCGGGGCGGTTGCCCTCCAAGGTGTCCTGCACATCCAAACAGCGCAGCCGGGCGGCCGCTTGTTGTCGCGCTCGGATCTGGCGAGCAGTGAGCTCGCGCCAACACAGCCCGCCGATCGCCGCCGCCAGCACGATCAGGCCGGTCGCCGTGGCTATCTGACGACGGTGTCGTCGCAGCCGAAAGACGAGGCAACGTACGGGACCGGGTCGGCGGGCCAACACGGGCTCACCGCGCAGGTAGCGGCGTAAGTCATCCAGCATCGGCCCGGCCGAGGCGTATCGGCAGCGCGCATCCTTCTCCAGGGCCTTGAGGATAATGCTTTCGAGCTGTCCTCGAAGCTCGCGACGCAAACTGCCCGGTGGCTGGGGCACCGTTTCGCAGATGGTGCGGACGGCTTCGGCCATGTTCAGGGTGATGCGGTAGGGCGGTTGCCCCGTGAGCAATTCGTACAAGATCACCCCCAGGGAGTAGACGTCGCTCCGCGTGTCCACCGCATCGTGCTCGCCACGTGCTTGCTCAGGGCTCATGTAGGGCAGCGTGCCGAGCAGGGCGCCGGGCTCGGTAAGCGAGGGCGCGAAGCTGGCGTCGGTGTCCGCGACGCGCGCCAGGCCAAAGTCCACCAGGTGCGGCCGGCCGTCCGGATCGACCAGGATGTTGCTGGGCTTCAGATCGCGATGAATTACGCCGCGCTCGTGCGCGTAGGCCACCGCTTCTACGATCCGCACGAAGAGTTCGATGCGCTCTCGCAATCCGGGGTTGTGCCGGACGACATACGTCCGCAGCGATTCGCCGGCGACGAGTTCCATCGTGAAGAAATGCCGCCCGTCGGCCGTTTGCCCGCCCTCATAGACCGTCGCAATCGCGGGGTGTCGCAGGCGGGCCTGCGTCTCGATTTCCCGTTGGAACTGGCGCGTGCGGCGGGCGTCCGTGCCGGCGCAGCTCAGCACCTTGAGGGCGACGCGGCGACGCGGCTGGCGCTGCTCCGCCTCGTAGACCACCCCCATGCCGCCACGTCCGATCTCGCGCACGATGGTATAGCCCGGAACCTCGGCATCGGCCGGCAGGCCCGCGATAGGGACGGGGTGCGGAGAGATGAGCGGGGAAAACAGTTCCCCCATCCGCAGGCCGGGAGCGTCCACCGACCCGAGCAGCTGCTCCAGCTTGCTCGCGTCGCCGTGCCACAAGGCCTCGACGGCGCTATCCAGCCGCTGGGGCAGGTCATCCAGGATGTCCAGCGGAATCTTGTCCATTTTCCTCGTATTCGTCCGTGGCGATGCCCAGCATTGCCCGCCGCAGCACCTTCAGCCCCCGGACGACCAGCATGGAGGCGGCGGCGGGCGAAATGCCCATGTGCTCGGCCACGGTGGCGATTTTCAGATCGTCGAAGATTCGCAAGGTAATCGCCGTGCGGTGCTCGGGTTTCAATCGCCCCAGGGCTGCCAGCAGGCGCTGGACCAGCTCGGCCCGTTCGGCGGCTCCGCTGGGTGTGGTTCCACTGGCCGACAGAAGCTGCCAGAGGGGGCCAGCCGCCGACAAGGAACCGGCCAGCGAGTCAAGCGAGGCGGCGTTTTCGGTCTTCGGCGCGTCGCCGCTGCGCCGGCGAATGCGCGCGGCCACGAGCCGCGATACCGTCCCGGACACCCACGCGTTCAGGCCGTCCCGCGTGCGATTCCACAGCTCGCCGAACTGCTCTACCAGCACGACGAGCGTTTCCTGAACAATGTCGTCCAGCTCCTGGAGTTGCGCCGGCGTGGGGCTGAGGCGCGCGGCGATCATGAGCCGGATACGGGGTTCCAACAACGCCAATACCCGTTCGCGCGCCCCGGTGACACCGTCAGCAGCGGCGGCGATCAAGTCGTCAGTAAGCTCGGCGACTCCAGTCATGCCACTCGCCATCTTACTGAACTAAAGGATGCGAATGTAGTGAATTGCGAAGTGTAGTCGGGACGGACGTTTGCTCCCTGTCTTGGGCGCCGGCCGCGGATGGGAGCTTTCGTGCTGCCCACGTCGTCGCTTCCGGCGTAGTGCGGGCCGGCAAACGACAGACCCTTCAACGTGAGGCTGTTGCTGATCCGCAGCGAGGATGAGCCGTAAATGGCTATCGGGGACAGAGGTTGCGAGCAGTGAGCATGGCCAGAGGCGCGGCTTGGACGTCCACACGTGCCGAAGGGCAAAGCTCACCATGCACCGTGACTTATCGCCCCTTGCCGTGGCAATGTTTGTACTTCTTTCCCGAGCCGCAGGGACAGGGATCGTTGCGGCCGATACGAGGCGTCTCCCGCCGAATCGTGCGCGACAGTCCACCCTCGCCCTGTTGGCGCATCGCCGCCTGTTGGTCTTCGGAAGCCGCTGAGAAACCCGCCCCGGTGGCATCGGCCTTCGTGGCTGTCACCTGCCGGTAAACCGTCGTGCCGGTCGCCGTCGTTGTCGCCGAAGGTTCTGTATCGGCGTACGTGGCGCCGCCGTAGCCGGCCACCTGGATCTTGAAGATCAGGTCGGTGACGCGCTCGCGGTAGTTCTCGAGCATCTCGTTGAACATCCGCGTGCCCTCGCGTTTGTACGCGATCTTGGGGTCCTGCTCCGCGTACCCGCGCAGGCCGATCGAGTGGCGGAGCAGGTCCATGCCGTACATGTGGTCCTTCCAGACGGCATCGAGGGTGACGAGCATCACGTAGCGCTCGAGCTGCGTGAGCTCATAGCGGAGCATCTGGTACGCCCGGTCGCGCAACTGTTCGCGCAGGTCGCCATTCAGGTCCAGGGGGTGATCCCGGACGACGGAGCCGAACCGCTGCCGGGCCCACCCGAGCAGCTCGTCGCCCTGGAACTGCTGCCGGGCGGCGTCGATCTCCTGGTCCAGCCGGCCGTTCGTCAGATAGTCCTCGTTGACGGCGCGCAGCTCCTGGAAGATCTGCTCGGGGTTCTTGCCGGCGAAATGTTCATACGTCCAACCAAGTCCGTATTTGCGGTTCACCCAGGCTGCCACGCGGTTGTAGAACTCGTTGACATTCGACCCGCCGCGCTGGAGAGCGTACTCGATCGCCGCCGCCGGCGGATAGTCGATTTCGCGGCGTCGGTACGCACGCCGCATGTGTTCGCGGAAGACGCGTTCGGCTTCTTCGCGGCTGGCCGCGGCAATGTCGTCCAGCGGGACGTCGACGCCGAACTTTTCACGGGCCCAGCGGACCAGGCGGGCGCGGGCGAACAGGGGATCGACGTATTGTTGCAGGGGGGTCAGATCGTGGGTCGCGACTTTCTGGACAGCGGCTTCGGTGATCTGCTCCAGAAGCTCGGTCGGATCGCTTTTGCGGATCTGGTTTTGGGTCAGGCTGAGGCCGTACTGGGCGGCCCAGGCCGCCAGACCACGCACGTCCCACTCGTCGGGTGGCAGGTCGGAATCCACATACTCGCCAAACATGCGTTGGACGGTCTGCCGGGCCTCATAGGACGCCAGGTCGCGTACGTTGTCGCACAGCGTCTTGAAGTCGGAGGTGTCGAGCTTGTTCGCGTCGATCTGGACGCCCAGGTGCTGCCCGACCCATTCCGCGGCACACTGCGCCGGGAATTGCGGGTCGTAATAACGGGCGATCGCGTCGGCGACCGTGGCGTCGATCATCTCCCAGACCATCTCCGTCAGTCCGCGACCCTCGACGATCTGCTGGCGCATCTGATAGAAAGTCCGCCGCTGGTAATCCATGACCTCGTCGTATTCCAGCAGGTTCTTGCGGATACCGAAGTTCCGTTCCTCGACCTTCTTCTGGGCGCGTTCGATACCACGGCTGACGCGTTTGTCCTCGATCGCCATGCCCTCTTCGAAGCCCAGCATATTGAGCATGCGGAGCACCCACTCGCCCATGAACAGCCGCAGCAGCTCGTCATCGAAGCTCAGGAAGAAGCGCGTACTGCCGGGGTCACCCTGACGGCCGCAGCGACCGCGAAGCTGATTATCGATGCGCCGGCTTTCGTGTCGTTCCGTGCCGACGACGTGCAGACCGCCGAGGGCGGCCACGCCCGGGCCGAGCACGATGTCCGTCCCGCGGCCGGCCATGTTGGTCGCGATGGTCACGTTCCCGACCAGCGTCTTCTTCTTGCCCCGGACGGTTTCATGCTGCTGCCCGGCCTTGGCGACGATCTCGGCTTCCCGGGCGTGGTTCTTGGCGTTGAGCACTTCGTGCTCGATGCCGTAGCGTTGCGCCAGGAGGGCACTGAGCTTCTCCGAGTTCTCGACGCTGATGGTGCCGACGAGCACGGGGCGTCCGCCCACGTGCGGGCCCATCAGCTTGCGATACCCTTCGACCAAAGCTTCGGCGCTGCCCTCGCCGTTGTCGAAGGCGCGCAGCGCCTCGGCGATGATGCCCAACTGCGTTTGGATTTGCTCGACCGTCAACGGTTGGGCGGCGGCGACGCCGGCGCTGAGCGGCTCGGTCGGCTGGGCCTGGGTCGCCTGCGAGCGCGCCGCCCGTCGCCGCTGCGCCAGAAGCGCCTGAAGCACCCGCTGGGCCTGCTTGAGCATGTCCGCCAGCGACCAGGGATCGCTGGGGTACCCGTCCTGGCTGTAGGCGCGGATCTCCTCCACGATCGCGTCGTACTTGTTGGCGGCCGTCTTGTAGATCTTGTCGTTGTAGTCGATACGCCGCACGGGGCGATTCGTCGGGATGGCGATCACCTCGAGCTTGTAAATCTTCATGAACTCGTCGGCTTCGGTCATGGCCGTTCCGGTCATGCCGGCGAGCTGCTTGTACAGTTTGAAGAGGTTCTGGAGGGTGATGGTGGCGAGGGTCTGCGTCTCCTGCTTGATGGTGACTTTTTCCTTGGCCTCGACTGCCTGATGCAGGCCGTCGGACCATTGCCGCCCGTGCATGAGGCGGCCGGTGAACTCGTCCACGATGATGATCTGATCGTCCTTGACGACGTATTCCTTGTCGCGGTGATAGACGAGGTGCGCCCGCAGGGCATTGTCGATGTAGTGCGGCCAGTTCATGTTCCGGCTGTCGTAGAAGGTGCCGATCGCCAGTTCCTGCTGGGCCGCCTTGGCGCCATGCTCGGTCATATGGACCGACTTGCGGTCCTCCTCGACGACGAAATACTGCCGGTGGCCGATGGCCTCGGCCTCATCCGACGACAGCCAGTAGGGATCCGCCCGGAATTTTTTGAGTCCGTCCCGGTATTTGGGGTTGTTGGGGTCCAGCCCGTACTTCTGGGGGTTGGCTTCGATGTCCGCCAACCGGGCCCGTGTCTCGCGGTTGGCCTGCTCCTGCTTGCGGATCAGCGACTGGGCAATGCTGTCGGCCACGCGGTAATTGCTCACGTCGTCGTGCGCGGGACCGGAGATGATCAGCGGGGTGCGCGCCTCGTCGATCAGGATGGAGTCCACCTCGTCCACGACCACGTAGTCTTGCGGCCCCTGCACCTGGTCGCGGACATCGTGCTTCATGTTGTCGCGCAGATAGTCAAAGCCGAACTCGCTGTTGGTCCCGTAGGTGACATCGCAGGCGTAGGCGACCCGGCGGACTTCCGCCCCCGGTCCCCACGTCTCCATGTCCGCGGTGATGTACCCGACCGACACGCCCAGCCGCCCGAGTACGGACTGACAGAACCACGCGTCGCGCACGACCAGGTAGTCGTTCACGGTCACCATGTGGACGCGCAGCCCCTGAAGCACCTTCAGGTACAGCGCCGGATAGCAGACGATGGTCTTGCCCTCCCCCGTCCGCATCTCCGCCACGTTGTTGTCTTCGAGAACCTTCGCCCCGATCAACTGACATTCGAATTGGCGATGCGTCAGAGGTGCCCGCCGCGGCTCGATGGCCGCCAGCTCGGCCTGGAGCGCTTCCCACTGGGCGGCGGCCAGATCAAGCTGGCCACCGGTCTCCACGAAGCGCTGCAACACACGGGCTTGGACGCGCTTCTGAAGCTCGCGCGCGTGGGACGCCGCCGCCGGTGTGCCCCCCGCATCCACGGCTTGCAGGTAGTCGAACGGCAGCAGCCCCCGTCGCGAGGCCTCGCGTACACAGGCGTACGCCTCGGGACGGATCTGATCGATCGTCTCTCCGGCGGCCAGGCGCCGCCGAAACTCGGCCGTCTTGCCGCGCAGCTCGTCGTCGGACAGCGCGCGCAGCTTCTCTTCCCACGGATCGACGCTCGCGCGCACCCAGCGGCGGAGGCTCAGCACCACCCGGTCGTTGCGCGAGGGAAGGAACTTGAAGGCGGACCAGCCACAGTAGCCGACCCACACGGCCAAGACCATGCAGAACGGCAGCGCGGTCCATTCGCGGCGCAGCCACGAGACGCCCGTCCCCTCTGGGCCCAGCACCAGCACGCTGCCGGCCGCCAGAAACAGCAGAGTCAGGCCCGCGATGACCAGCAATCGCAGGCCGCTGTGGCGGGCGCGGTGCCAGAAAACCGCGGACGCGCTGGTCGCGTCCCGCAGGATGTCGGTATCACCAACGACAAAAAGCCAGTTCATCGCAGCGCCTTGCGTGCACGTCCGGCCGCCGTCCGCGCGTCAGCCCGCACATAGGAACTCGCCCCGGCACGGCCCGCACATGTCGCTCGCCCCTGCTCGACCGCGCCCGCCGCGCAGCGCCCCGGCACGCGCGGGCGTACACTACTTGGCCCGCTCGACGTATTCGCCGGTCCGCGTGTCGATCCGCACGACCTCCCCGTTTTCGATGAACGGCGGCACGCGCACGCGCAGTCCGGTTTCGAGCAGAGCGTCCTTGGTCTGGTTCGTGGCCGTTGCGCCGCGCACGACCGGCGGGGTGTCCGTGACCGTCAGCTCGACCACGTTCGGCAGCTCGACCGCCACGATTTTCCCTTCGATGAAGGAGACCGTCACGATCTCGTTGCCGCGCAGGTACAGCTCGGCGTCGCCCATGATGTCGGCGGGCACGTGGATCTGATCGTATGTCTCCTGGTCCATCAGGACGAAGTTGTCGCCGTCGCGGTACAGGTATTGATAGGGCTTCGTGTCGACAAACGCGGTTTCGACTTTGTCGTCCACGGAGAAGCGCACGTCGATGATGCGACCGTCCTTGAGCGATTTCAGCTTCATCTGGAGGTAGCTACGCCAGTTCCCCTTGGACACGCGCGTAATGTCCGTGATCGAGTACAGGGCGTTCTCATGCTGGATGACCCGCCCCTTCTTCAGTTCGCTCGCCTTGACGGCCATACAAGAAGCTCCTGTGGAAAATCACGCGGCGCGCGGTGGCGACAGGTCGCCGTCGCGGACACAACCGGCCGCCGCCGACCGCTGTCTTGATCGCAAGCCGTGATTATAGCACGGGCCGCGCGCACCGGAAACCCGCCCCGCGTGTCCCGGTTAGCGTCCGCGTCCCGCCTACGTCTGCGCGCAAGCCGTAACCCCGCACGCCAGTGCGAGGCGTGTCCCGTCCGAACCTCGCACGCGAGTGCGAGGCCGTGGGGGCGCGGCGCGCTACCGCCACGGTGACCACCGGGCCGCGGTGTATGTCGGCGTGCGG
>Ga0209162_1003274_pt1 | contig 13211 bp, 16 predicted proteins | sample YNPNPMetaG_FD_187121 | JGI IMG/M metagenome (GOLD analysis project Ga0209162, IMG submission 187121) | Anoxygenic and chlorotrophic microbial mat microbial communities from Yellowstone National Park, USA - YNP NP MetaG (SPAdes) (version 2) ...
GTGAAAGGAGCCTCCCATGGACCCTCAACTCCCCGCCCAACTCGTGCAATTCCTCGCCCCCTCCCTGCGCTGGAGGGTGAAATCCACTCTCGCCGCATTTCTGGAGGGGACACCGAGATAGCCCGTCCACCAATGGAGTCAACGAATCCACGACTGCCTGCCCATTCGTTTATTCGTTCCCTATTCGTTGACGGTTTGCCCCAAAGTCAACAAGCACTGAATTCCTTGATAAAAACGCCATCCTGACTCTTTAACAGGAGACCAAATGAGCAAAAAAATCACCATTTCCTATATGAGCGGGTTTTTCACCGTGATTCTTCCGACAGGAATTTTTCTCTTTGTGTTCATTGGCTTACCGCTGCTGCTCTTCGGTCTGTTGGATTGGAATTTCCCGGAATGGATCCCCTATCTTTCCTGTGGGCTCAGTTTGATCCTCGCCTTTGCTGTCAGTATCCTGACGTATCCCCTGCTGCTGAAACTGGCCGGGCGCGGACGGGGGGAGTTGGTTCTCGAAGAGGAACGCCTGCGCTGGCGACGTGGTCTGCGCTGGCAGGAGGTGAATCTGCGCCAACCACACGAGGCCAGCCTTGCAGCCGGAGGAAGTGGTCTGGGCAAAAGGCACGCCAGCATCACGATTCATGCTCCGCATGAGGTCATGCTTCACCTGCACAATGCCTTGCGAGAGGAGGTGCTTCAGCATTTCCCCGCGCCGTATTTCGTGGAGGAACTGGCACCCACGCCCCAAGAGGGCTTGTGGGGGTTTGAACTCGATGCCGCCGATCCCGTCGCCAGCGATTTCTTCTTCAGTTTGCTGGATCATCTGTGGGAAAATCGTCACCACAACGAGCGTTTCCACCGTTTTTTGCGCTACCCCTGGGAACGCCCACCTCAACCCGCATTTAGCCATATCCGCTTGATCGAAACAGAGCGCATGACAGCCGAAGAAAAGAGGCTCATAGACGAACTGTGTCAACAATTTGTGGACAATCTAAGCAATTCTTACGTGCGTCTGACGCCCGATTACCTGGTCGGCTGGGTCTATCGTTCGTGGAAAAGTCACTGGAGCGGGCAGCCGGATTACTACTGCATCATGCCGCTGGGACAGATTACCGCTGAAGTCTCCCTTCCCCGTCCCGATTGGAAACCGTTCGTGGTGGGACAAGTGCTCCTGCAAACCGCTGCTTCCCTGAGCGGCGCAGCGCGCGGCTATGGTCCAACCCTGCAGCATAAGCGCTATCTCTACGTGCGAGGAAAAGCGCAAGATGGTTCTTCTCTCGAACTGGCCTTCGACTGGTATGATGTAGCCGATAAGGAATGGGAAGAAGCAGAACGGTTTGTGCGCTTTGTCAACCGTTGAGACATTTAGCCTGCTCAGAAGGACACTGACATACTGAAACTTCTCACCCACCTGACAGCGTGCGCCTCGGCCACGCCGCACTTCAGAAAAGCGCATCTGAGATAAAACGAGTAAAATAGGGGCAGGAGAACTCTTATGAGCGACAGAATCTACGTCATCGGACACGTCAACCCCGATACTGACACCGTCGCCGCGGCCATCGGCTACGCCTGGCTGCTGCACGAACGCGACCTGGCCGACACGGTGGCCGCCCGCGCCGGAGCGGTCAACCCACAAACGGCCTGGGTCCTCAAAAAAGTCGGTCTGGAAGCGCCCCTGCTCCTGAACGACGCTTCGCCGCGCTTCGAGGCCGTCACCATCCGCCTGGATACCGCCCGCCCCGACGATCCGCTGCGCGAAGCCTGGGCGATCGCCTCACGCACCTGGGGCGTGGCCCCGATTGTGGACGAGAACGGCGCGCCCTTTGGCCTGGTCACCGGCACCAGCCTCTTCGGTCTGGTCAGCAGCCTGGTCGGTCCCGCCCCGCAGCGCCGCGACCTGCGCCTGACCGAAATCCTCGACCTGCCCTGCCGCGAAGCCTGCCAGCAGGACGTCCCCCGCTTCCCTTCCAACGGCCGCATCCGCGACTCACTCAACCGCATCCTGCGCGCCGAGGGCGACGATTTCTTCGTCGTGGACGAAAAAGGCCTCTACCTGGGCGTCTGCCGTCAGCGCGACCTGCTCAACCCGCCGCGTCTCAAAGTCATCCTGGTGGACCACAACGAGCCGCGCCAGGCCATTGCCAACCTCGAGGAGGCCGAACTGCTCGAAATCCTCGACCATCACCGCCTGGGCAACCCCTCCACCCACGTTCCCATCAAATTCACAGTGGACATCGTCGGCAGCACCAGCACACTGGTTTCGGAAAAGATGGAAGAGGCCGGCCTGGCTGCCCCGCCACCCATCGCCGGAATGCTGCTGGCGGGTCTGCTCTCAGATACGCTCGTCCTGACCTCACCCACCACCACCGAGCGGGACAAAAAAGCCGCCGAGCGGCTGGCGCGCTGGGCGTTCGTCCGCGGCGGACCGCTGGCAGGCGAGACCATCCAATCCTACGGCCAGCAGGTCTTGAGCGCCTCGGCGGGTCTCTCGGCGCGCGCCCCAGAAGAAATCGTCAGTACCGACCTGAAACAGTACGAGGCTGGCGGCTACCGCTTTGCCATTGCCCAGGCCGAGGTGACCGACCTGGTGCAACTGAACGAGAGCCGCGAGAAATTGCTGGCCGCCCTGACCGCCTTGCGCGACAAGCGCGCCCTCGATTTTGCCATCCTGATGGTGACCGACGTGGTGCGCGGCTCCAGCCGTCTCCTCCTGACGAACGAGCCGCCCGAACTCTCCGACCTGCCCTACCCGCCCCAGCCGGATGGCACCCGCCTGGCCGAGGGCGTCGTCTCGCGCAAGAAACAGTTGCTGCCGGTGGTGTTGGGGTTGCTGGAGAGATAGATTGAAGCGTATGCCTGGCCCTTCTTCGCTCCCTTACGTGTGGGATTATGACCTCGATGAGGCGCAGTTCCGCGCCATTCTCGAGGGCCGCCAGGTCATTGGACGACTCGACCGAGATTGGGCGGCGCGGCGGCTGCTGGAATATGCCCCTTACGAAGAAATTGTGCGATTGATTGGCTTCCCGGCACTGGTGGCAAACTGGCCGCGCTGGCGCAAGGGTATCCGCTCGGTAAGCCGCAAACGCGGTTTTGATTTCCTGGTCCAATGGCTGACAGAAAAGCACCCGGAATTATGCCATGAATAATCCTCCATCTTTCTACTTTGACAAACTTTATCCCTGGCAAGATCGCATCTTGAAAGTCGTCAACGGCATAGAAACGGGCTTTTATCTCACGGGCGGTACCGCAGCCTCGCGAGGCTATCTCAGCCATCGTTTTTCGGATGATTTGGATTTTTTTGTCAATGACGATCCCCGCTTCACCCTGTGGGTAGAACGCATCATACAAGCGCTTATCCATGCTGACTGTGGGGAAGTAAACATCAACCAGAAAGAAGAACGCTTTGTCCGACTCTTGCTCGTTCATCAAGACATTCTCCTAAAAATCGAGTTTGTGAACGATGTACCGGCACATACCGGAACGATCACAGAACATCCTGTCCTCGGCAAATTAGACTCCGCCGAAAATATCCTGGCAAACAAAATCACCGCCTTGCTCGACCGCGAAGAGCCCAAAGACCTGGCCGACATTTGGGGTTTCTGTTTTAAAATGGGGTTGCCCATAAAAGAGGCAATTTCTGGAGCACAAAGCAAGGCAGCAGGCGTATTCCCGGCCGACCTGGCGCGCCTTCTCTGTTCGGTCAGCCAGGCAGACTGGCAATCTGTTCGCTGGATTGAGGCACCGCCTCTTGAAACGTATCTGAGCCAGTTGACACAACTGGGAGAAAGTTTATTGCTGCTCAAAGAATGAATGTGATGAAAACCATCTACCAATCTCTCGCCGAACTCGAAAGCACTCATCAGCCCGCCGCCCTCTGCACGGTGGTCAAGACGAACGGCTCGACGCCGCGTCACGCCGCCAGCAAGATGCTCGTCTATCCCGATGGCCACATCCTCGGCACGGTCGGCGGCGGGGAACTGGAAAATCGCGTCCGCCAGGAGGCGCTGGCCTCGCTCCAGGACGGGCGGCCGCGCCTGCTCAGTTACAACATGACCGACCCCTCGCGCGGTGACCCCGGCGTGTGCGGCGGTCAGGTGGAGGTATTTGTGGAACCGATTTTGCCGCCCCCGCTGCTGGTCGTCGTCGGCGGCGGACACGTGGGCAAGGCTGTGGCCCATTTGGGCAAATGGCTTGGCTTCCGCGTGGCCGTCTCGGATGACCGCCCCGAATTCTGCACCCCCGAAGCCAACCCTGACGCCGACGAATTTTACCCCTGCCCACTGGCCGAACTGCCCCTGCACCTGAACATCACCCCACAGACCTACCTCGTGCTCACCACCCGCGGCTCCCAGGTGGACGTTGCCGGCCTGCCCGCCCTGCTGGAGACGCCCGCGGCCTACATCGGCGTCATCGGCTCACGCCGCCGCTGGGCCGAGACCTGCAAATTGCTCAACGAAGCCGGCATCTCCGACGAACAACTCAAGCGCGTTCATTCTCCCATCGGCCTGGGAATCGGCGCCGAGACCCCCGAAGAGATCGCCGTCAGCATCCTGGCCGAAATCCTGATGCTGCGCGGCGGCGGCTCGGGCAGACAAATGAAAGAACCAAGATAAAAGAGAATACACCATGGAAAATACCCTTCAAGAACTCAGTCAACTCGCCACCCTGGCAGGTCTCCTGGGTGGCTTCGCGTTTACCGCCATTATTCAATTACTCTCCATAGAGCGCCAGGGAAAAATCATCACGGCAACTATCATGGTTTTTACCCTCTCTACCCTGATGTTCCTGCTGGCTCTCCTGATGTTTATCCTGACTTTTTCAGCAGCAACGGAATTGGGAAAGTTGACCGAATCACTGGACAACCTCGGTATGTACGGCGTTCTGGTCACCTTTGGCGCTGTCTTCCTCCTGGAGACCGGCATTGGACTGGCTGGCTGGATCCGCTCGAAAGCCCTCGGAATTGCCACAACGATCCTGGCTGTGATTGCGATTTGCTCAACCGGCAGCATCATTCTCTCCATTCTCGTTCATTTTGCATAGACGAACCAGTTCGAACTACGCAAAACAAGCATCTCAAGATCTGTTTTTTCAGCGCTAACCTCTCATCTGCAGGCAGGGAATTCTCCATAGATGCTGTTAAACGTCCCTGCAGTGACTCGCAGTGACAAAAAGGGGAGATCGTTGCCGCCCCGCTCATTTTGTAACCAGGGCAGAAAAAACTTTTCCGTACGACCATCGTATGTTAACAGGAACACTATAAGACAAATGTACTACCTTGCACTACACAACTTATATATGTAAAATCGATACGCTATAATGAATTCAACCTGGAGAATTTAAGGAGGCACAAATGGCCCGTATTTTTGATGTCATTGAGTACCCGAACGAGATGGAAAACGAGATCGTTCATCGTTTTCCGGATGACTCTACCCCCGCTGAATATCGCCTCGGCTCGAACATCATCGTCCGTAGCAAACAGGCAGCCGTTTTCTTCCGCGATGGCCTCGCTCTCGATACCTTCGGCCCCGGGCGACATGTCATTACCACGGCAAACATCCCCCTGCTGACGGAGAAAATTCAAGATTTGCTCACAGCAGGCAAAACCGTCTTCCCGGCTGAAGTGTATTTCGTCTCCATGAAAGAGTTTGCCGACCGCAAATGGGGGACGGCTAACCCAATCCTGGTGCGCAACCCGGGAATGGCCCTCGGCGTAGCCCTGCTGGTCGGTTACGGCTCTTACGGCTTCGAGGTCAAGGACCCGCAACAACTTGTGCTGCAAGTCGTGGGCAAGAAAGCCTCCTTTACAGTCAATGCCATTGAAGAACGTCTCCGCAACGTCTTGCTTTCGAAATTGCAGGACACATTGAATGAGTGGGGAAACAAAATGGCCGTTCCTGATCTGCTGGCAAAGACAATTGAATTGGGCAGTTACGTCCAATCGCTGGCAGAAGAAGACTTCAACGCCCTTGGCCTGACCCTGAAACGCTTTATCATTGCGAATCTGCGCCCCTCCGAGAAGTCGGCGGAGGAACTGCGGGCAATGGGCATGCTCGACATGGCCACCTACACCCAACTGCAAGCCGCAGATGCGATGCGCGATGCGGCCAAGAATCCTGCCGGTGGCGCCGGGCTGACAGCCGGCATCGGCGCGGGCATCGGCATTGGCAACCTGATGGGGCAGGCCCTGCAGGGCGGCATGCAGGCCGGTCAACCATCCGCACAGCCTCAACAACCTGCCGGCGGTGCGCCTGCCGCTGGGGCAATGCCCGAGGTCATGACCCCCTCCGAGGCAGCCAGTTTCCTCAAGGTTTCCGAAGAGGATATAATGGCAGCGATCAACGACGGTTCACTCAAAGCCAAGAAACTCGGCAACGCCTGGCGCATCAGCAAAGCAGCCCTGGAAGAGTTCCTCAAAGGCTAACGAGGGGTTTTCGCCAATCAAAAAAGGAGTCCAGCGCTGGACTCCTTTTTTTGCTTTTCCCAGGCGACGCGTGGGAATTACATTCCATGCCTCTACTGTCAAAAGGTCTGAACTACAAAGGACACGAAGGACACAAAGGATTTTTGAAAGGCTCAATTGAAAATCTTGAATTTCAGCACACAATTTTTTGAAAAAACTTCGTGCTCCTTTGTGGTAAAACAGGTTTTTGCAGTGGACTGATTACATCATTTCCGACAGGACCTCGGGCATGCTCTCCAGCAAATCCCCGGCCAGCACCGAGGCGGCGTTTCTCTGGACCCGCGCTGCGGCCAGCCCCGCCTGGGCATGGATCCACGCCCCAGCAACGGCTGCCGGGTAAGCCTCCAGTCCTTGCGCCCGCAGCCCGGTGATGATCCCGGCCAACACATCGCCAGAGCCAGCACGAGCCAGGGCCGGGGTGGCAACGGGGATCGTCGTGGTACGCCCATCCGGCGAGGCAATTACAGTAAACGCCCCTTTCAAGACGACTACATGTCCCCACGTCTGGGCAAAGCGGCGTGCTGTTTCCAGCCGGTCGCGTTGAATTTCCTCCACGGTGAGGCCGGTTAAGACCGACATTTCCCCCGGATGGGGTGTCAAAATTGCCGGGGAGGAGATGCGGGCAGGCCAGTTCTCCAGTTTCGCCAGCAACTTCAATCCATCGGCATCGAAAATCAGCGGAGGCAGCGGCTGCCTTTCTTTTTCCTGAGGCACTTCGTCCTCTTTGGGGAGAAAGCCGATGCGGCGAGAAGCCGCCCGGGAAACCGGTCGCTGCGCAAGGAAGCGCTCCAAAAAATCAGCCGTTGCGTCCTCTAAGCCCAGGCCAGGGCCAATCAAGAGAGCCGTAACACGCTCAAGATGCTTTGCCAGCACTTCTGCCGCGCTCTCGGCAATGACACCCATCTCATGGGGGAGCAACAACCAGGTGGCTTCGGGGAGGTGCCCCGCCAGGGCCGTGTGCAAGGGGGAGGGGACGGCCAGAGTCACCAGTCCGGCGCCGATGCGGTAGGCGGCCTTGCCAGCCAGAAGCGCCGCACCGGTGTAGTTCATGGAACCGGCAACGATCAGAGCCGTCCCAAAGGTGCCTTTATGCGCATCGAGTTTACGCTTCGGCAGCAGGGAAGCGCTCTCCCTGGCGTCGGCGACCTCATTCTGGAGTGACTGCCAGGTGGGCAAGCCGCTCAAATCACCAATTTCCACAACGTGCAGTTCACCGATCCGTTCGTAAGCCGGAAGAGACAGCAGCCCCCGCTTGACAGCAGCCATGGTGACGGTGGCGTTGGCCGGAATCGTTTCGGGAGCCGCTGCGCCAGTGTCACAATCCACTCCAGAGGGACAATCCACTGCGACCACAAAAGGCGTCCACGCAAGGTCCTTGACAATCTCGCTGGCGGCTTTCAGCACGCTGGCTGTCTCTGCCTTGATGGGCAGTTGGACGCCGGTGCCAAGCACGCCATCAAGAAGCACATCCGCTTCTTCGATCAGAGTTCGCAATTGCTGGAAATCTTTGTCCTGTTCGCTGGCAAACACCTCGCCGCCCGCAGCAGCCAGCCGCGCCACAAGCGCGTCGTCCGGTGTGCGTTTGACAAGGTAGGCCTGCGCCGTCCAGCCGTGTTCTGCCAGGTGTGACAGCGCCACAAGGGTATCGCCGCCGTTATTGCCCGGGCCGACCAATCCCACCACCTGAGGGTTTGCCTCTTCCTGGAGGAAGAAGGATAGTTCCATCACTTTTTGCGCCAGGTTCCGACCGGCATTTTCCATCATTGTCTCATAAGTCAGGCCGCTGGCATTGGCTTCCTGCTCAATAGCACGCATTTCGGAAACAGAGACGAGTTTCATTGTGCACCTCCTGTCTACACGTTCGAGGCTGGCCACAAATCGGCAGCCACGTCCTCGAGGCCGAGGTCGAGAAGTTTTTCCCTTGTCGGGCGGCCCGTCTGCGGGTCCCAGCCGCGGGCGGAATAATACGCGGCAAGCATCTCGTCCAACGGGATGACATATCCCGCCACAGGGCCATCCGGATAGGGTTCCATGAGCGCTCGGGGGAGTTTGTCATTTGCGCGCGTGAGTCCAAGGCGGTTGTTGATGGCGCGTTTGAGCGTCCAGCCGCGTTTCCCGCAGCGAAGGAGTTCTTCCACATCCAGATCGTAGCCGCAGGCAGCATTCACCAGGCCTATAACCATTTCTGCTGGGATATTCGCGAAGAGACACATGACCAGCGAATCGCAAACCGAGCGCCAGTTCTGATGACGGGCCACATTGGCCGCCTTTTCTGCGCCGCCGTTCTTGTCGAAAAATTCCAGGCCCAAACTGGCTTCGGACTGTCCCCAATCTACAAAGAAGTAATCGGATTTGTTGTGACAGGCACCGCGCGGACTGGTGGCATACACCAACGCCATTCCCGACGCGCCGCGCGGGTCGTGATAGGCGACCTCCAGGCCGTTGACCTGCACCGCTTCTTCTTCTGCGCCGAAGTGAGCAGCAAAGCGCCGCGACCCCTGCGCCAGCCATGCGCCGATGCCTTCCCGGCGGGCCATCATTTCCAGCAGACGCCCGGCTGCGATCGTATCGCCCCAGCGCAGGGGAAAACCGACCTCGTCCTCGCCAATGACGCCGCGCTCGAAGAGATGGTATGCCAGACCGATCGTGTTCGAGGCGCTGATAGTGTCCATGCCGAGACGGTCGCAGAGTTCGTTCAGACGCACAATTTCCTCGAGATTGTCATTGAGCAGGTTCGGGCCAAAGCCGACCACTGTCTCATACTCTGGCCCTTTGTGTTTTTCTCCATCAGCGAGGCGCACCACGCGCCCGCAGGCGATGACGCAGGCATGGCAAGCGCTGAATCCAGCCAGGATCGTCTCGGTCATGGTTGCGCCGGAAATCTTGTCCACATTGTCAAAAGTGCCCTGGTGATAATACTTCTTGGGCATGGTGCCAAGATAGTCGGCGTAGTTGGCCACGCCAGCCGTTCCCAGTTCGTGGGTCACGCGGGCGATGTTATCGGCTTTGAGCAACTTATTGGCTTCGCTGCGGCGAGGGGCAAACAGGTCAGGATGAGCCAGGAGAATTTTCTTCGACCCTCGCACGGCCATCGCCTTCAGGTTTTTGGCACCGGCCACTGCTCCAAGCCCGGTGCGCCCGGCCGTACGGCCATGGTCACAGAAGAGACCGGCAAACAAAACGCCGTTCTCGCCAGCCGGCCCAATGGTCAGGACATGCGCGTTGGGCGCCCCGATTTCGGCCTTGATCAATTCCTGCGCTTCGTAAGTATCCCGTCCCCAGACCGAGGCAGCGTCGCGGACCTCCAGCCTGCCATCGTCGAGCCAGAGATAGACCGGTCGAGGGGCTTTTCCGGTAATCCAGAGACCATCGTAGCCGCAGAAACGCAGTTCCGGTCCCCAAAAGCCGCCGCAGTTGGATTCTGCCCACAGCCCGGTGGCGGGTGACTTGCCACAGACGACGAAACGCCCAACCGCTGGCCCGGCCGTGCCAGAAAGCGGGCCGTTCAAGAAGAGAAGCGGCGCTTCTGGCGAAAGTGGATCCAGGTCAGCAGTGAGGGAGGAATAGAGCAAACGCGCCGCCAGCGAGGCACCGCCAAGGAAGGCACGTCCCCAGGCCGGTGGAATCACCAATTCGCTGGTTTCACCGGTAGTCAGATTGATTTGTAAAATCGGCTGCATAGGGATTCACAAAATTTCCGTCGTGACTTCACGCGCACAACGAATAAAATCGAGGGCAACAGGGATGTTGCGCATCATGTACGCCATATTTCCCTGCACATTCAAGCGGCGGGTCATCATGGCCTGCATCGGGTCAAGTTGGCCCAGCAAAATTCTGGTGATGTTGTCATAGGTAGCCGTCAGCACAAAGGCGGCCTTCACGCCATCGAGAGCAGGGAGCATTTCTGCCTTTCGACAGGTACCATGCCAGAGATCGAGATAAAAATAGAGTGTTTGGGTAAGAGACCCGGCAGGCTGGATGACGATAATCATATCGCCTTCCCAATTTTTGGCAACCTGAGCATAGCGAGCATCGCTATTCAGTTTTTCAACCAGGCCCTGGAGCCACTCAGCAGAAGGGAATTTTGCAGGCATATTCTTCTCCATGGAGGGGATGATTCTTCGCAGAGAAAACGTGCGAAGATTGTCGAAAATTATAACAAAACCATCGCTCAACATGACCAGAGGAGAGGCCAAAGGGCTTACACAAAAAATAGCGGCCTGAGCCGCTATTTTTTGCAACACTGTTCTGGTCAGCCAGTTTTCATTTTGCGCTCAATGAGCGCCAGAACCCGCGCCGAGAAAATGGTCATCACCAGATAGAGCGCTCCCACCAGGAGCCAGACCTCAATCGGGTTGAAGTGGGCGGCCATGAATTCGCGGCCGCGGCGGGTCAAGTCCACCACCGCAACCGCACTGACCAGCGAGGAATCCTTCAAGAGAGCGATAAACTCATTTCCCATGGGCGGGAGAATGATGCGAATCGCCTGAGGGATAATCACAAAGCGAAGCGCTTGCGTGCGCGACATGCCCAAACTCAGAGCCGCTTCCATTTGTCCTTTGGGAATGCTCTGAATGCCGGCGCGGTAGATTTCGCTCATGTAAGCCCCGTAGCAAAATACCAGGCCAAGAATGGACATCGCAATCGGGTCAGCCTGGTAGGTGGGCCAGATGGTTCTTTGCAAAATGGTGGGGAAAGCAAAGTACCACCAGAGCAACTGCACCAGCAGGGGAATGCCACGCACGATTTCGACATACAACGTACTGATGCCAGAGATAACCTTTGACTTCGCCAGGCGTCCTAACCCGCCAAAAAGCCCCACAATCAGGGTCAGCAAATATGCTGCAATGGTGACCAGAATGGTCACGCGAATGCCGCCCCGCATGAAGACCAGCATGGTCGGAAACGGGTCAGGCAGGAAAGCCAGTACACGTTCCATCTCGGCCCCGCAGCGCGTGACGGTTGGGTCATTGGCACAGCGGGGATCAGGAGTCATCTCAGAAGGAAAGGTCTTAATTGCCCACGCTTCAAATTCCTCTGGCGATTTGAGAGACAAGCGTTCTCCCAAACTGAGGATGTTTTCTTCAGAGGGATAAAAAGAGAAAACGAACAAGAATAACGCAAAAACTGAGGCCAGCCAGAACGATATTCGCCAGCGAATTTCCGCGCGGCGCTCGTTGCGCGCGTGAGCCACCAGAAACGCTTCTTTTTGTTCGGCCACAGACACCTCCACGAAAGAAGACGAGGCGCCTGCTTCAGGCGCCTCGCGATACCCCTAGAAAAGCACTATTGACCGCCCACGATCCATTTGGCTGTCAGTTCTTCAATCAGCCCCTTGGCTTTGACGGCCGCCAGACCGGCATTGATTTTCTCGAGGAGTTCGGTATTGGTCTTGCAGACCGCGATACCGTAATACTCGTCAGTAAAGACCTCGCCGACGGTCTTCAATTTATCCGGATTCCGCCCAACATAGCCAAGCGCCAGCGGGTTATCGGCAATCACGGCGTCAATCTGACCGTTAATCAGGTCCTGGAAGGCCAGGCCGATGTCATCGTAGTTCTTGACAGTCGCGCCCTCAATCTTTTGGGCCTCAATGTCACCAGTCGTGCCGAGTTGAACGCCAACCGTCTTCCCAACCAGGTCATCCTTGCCGTTGATGTCAGTGTTGGACATTTGAACCGTCACAACCTGACCAGCAGCGAAGTAAGGATCCGAGAAGTTGAACGACTGCTTGCGTTCTTCGGTGATGGTCATGGCCGAGATGGAAATATCATACTGGCATTGCGCCATACCGGCCAGGAGCGAATCCCACGGGACGTTCACAATTTCGATTTCCAGTCCCTGGTCCTCGGCGATGGCCTTGATGAGGTCCACGTCAAAACCGACAATCTCCTGCGTGGTTTCATCCACGTATTCAAAAGGCGGCCAGGTTGCGTCCATTGCCACTGTGATCTTGGTCTTTGGAGCCGGACCACAGGCGGGCAACAACAGGCTTGCAAGAATCAGAGCAGTCAAAACCAACCAGAGCGAACGTTTCATTTCTTCCTCCTTAGGGAATAATGGGGATGAGACGGATGACGGCTAACTCCGTGTTATGTTTTATTATAGCGAGGTAAGGGAGGATGTCAAGCAAAAGGCAGGAATTGCAACCATTGCCTGGTTAGGGCAATCGCATTTCAACTTTTAAGGATCGTGAGCAGGTAATCATTGTTCATCACTCCATCCATCGGCTCCACAGATCACGGCCAGAATCGCAATGATGAGAATCTCTAGAAAAATGTGCGCCTTGGCGTTTCCGATACGGGGATCCGATAACCCTTCAAAATGCTTGACCAGGCTGGCTGTCGGTTGCTCTTCCATCGCATGAGCCTCTTTTTTGCTCACAGCCATTTTCTCATATTTCAAATGCGATTGCCCTGATTGCCTGGTCAACAAACTTGACATTTTCGCCAGAGAAAGATACACTGTACCCATTTCACACAATCTTTTAGAAAGGAGGCGCACTTCATGAACATTGCACGCTTTGCTTCAATCAGCCCGTTTTCTGCTGTTGTTAAGGGCATGATTCTCTATTCGCGGAGTGCGCCTGTTGACTGTTAAGGTCATGACGTGTATGTTTTAGCCACGGTTGGCTTGCCGCTCACGGCCTTGTTGAATCAGATGCTGAATGACGCGCTGCGCAAAGAATGGCCTGCCGAAATTTGCCTTGATAGCCTGACGATTTCCACTGAGAAAATCGTGGCCGAAGGCGCTC
>Ga0209162_1003275_pt1 | contig 13209 bp, 15 predicted proteins | sample YNPNPMetaG_FD_187121 | JGI IMG/M metagenome (GOLD analysis project Ga0209162, IMG submission 187121) | Anoxygenic and chlorotrophic microbial mat microbial communities from Yellowstone National Park, USA - YNP NP MetaG (SPAdes) (version 2) ...
ATATAGCGTTCTGACAGAGAAAAAGTTGCCCCTCCTTTACACAAAGTCTCTTGACTCTGTCGCAAACACTGCCAGAGAGCAAAGTCTCTTTCAAAATAGAACCCCCCTCACATTTCTCAAGAGAATAGTGAGGAGGGTTTCCGTTAACGAATCAGGCAGATTTAGTCAAGTGCTCTCAAAATTGCAAGACTAAACCCATCCTTGCTTTTTGATAAAGTCAGTAATCAAAGGAACAGAGACGTACTCACCCTGATAGGCTTTGATGCCCCAATAAATCATGGCCAGGAACAAAATGCCGCCACCGCCTAAGGTAATCGTAGCAATGATGCTCAATACAACGGTAACAGCAAGGGACTGGACAGCGTGAAACTTAATAAACGGACGGTTTTTCTTTTCCTCCATTAGCAAAACAACGATAGCAATAACAGGGAAAAGATACGACAACAAAGCCCATAACTTATCGTCTTGGGTGATTTCTGGGTTCATTGGTTGCTCACTCATTTGTTCCTCCTTGGCTTTCTTTTTGGAATTTTATGGTATTGTACATCCGAAATCTATAAAAATCAATTGCCAAAACTGGCTTAAGTACTATTCGCTTCACCGAATTTCAACATGCAAGACGGCATTTCTACTGGACAAGCACAGCACTTGCTGATTTAATCAATCTGTCTGGGCGCCAAACGTGTTGGGACGGTAGTGTTCGCGGAGGTTGCATATGAAATCAAAAATTCTGCTTGCCTTCCTGGTCAGTTCTTTGCTGGCCCTGGCATTGCCTGTGCCAACGGCTGCCTCTGACGGCGGTCTCTTCTATGGCGATTCCATCCCCGCCGGCATATTTGTTGACCATGATGTGATCCTGTTCGGTAAGAACGTCCTTGTCGAAGGGGTTGTCAACGGCAATGTATTCATTCTGGGGAATCAAGTAGTCGTGACTGGCACTGTGGATGGGAGCCTCGTGCTGATTGCCCAAAACGCTGCCATCAGCGGCAGAGTCACCGATTCCATCTACGCCCTCGCCCTGACCCTTGACCTGCCTGCCGGTGCCCTGCTCGGGCGCGACCTATACGCTGCTACCGTCAGCCTGACGAGCGCCCCCGCTTCGACGATTACCCGCCACCTCTACGCCCTCGGCCTGGATGCTGGCCTCAAGGGTCAGGTGGGCGGCGAACTTCATACCACCATTGGCCCCATCCAACTCTACAATGGCCTGATGCACCTCCTCGGCTACGATGAACTGACCCTTGAGTTGCACTTCGAACTCCCTGCACCGCCAGCCGATACCGAGGGCTTTCTGTCACTTCGTCACATGCGCTTCAAGTTCGCCATTCCGTCCCCGTCCTTCGACTGGAGGGCGTGGGGGCTGTCATTGCTCCGTAATTGGGGCGTGCTGATGATTTTTGGCCTGCTCCTCTACTGGCTGGCAGGGAGCGGACTCGAACGTTCGGGGGAACCGCTCAAGGCCCGTCCCTTGCAAACACTTGCCATTGGCTTGCTGGTGCTGGTTGTCTCCTTCAACCTCTTCATCGTCGCTTTGATTTTGTCTGTCTTGCTCTTTGCGCTGGGGTTGGGGCTGAATTTTCTCGGCTTGTGGCAGGTGACCCTGGCGCTGTGGGTGGTGGGATTTGCTGCCCTGCTCATCCTGTCGGTAGCCCTGGCTCTTTTCATCGCAATTGGAGCCAAAATCGTTGTGGCCTATTGCGCCCTCTCCTGGCTCTTTGGACTGTTCCTGCGCCAAAAAGCAGTCTGGTCCGACCTGCTGGCGCTCACGCTGGGCATAACGGTTTACGCCCTGTTGCGCTCCCTGCCCTATGCTGGCTGGGTGATTGACTTGCTTGTCACTTCGGCGGGCATGGGCGCTGCCTGGTTGGGCTGGAGAAATCGCCCTGCTCCCTTGCCTGCCCCGGCGGAGGCCGCGACCAAAGCCCGCAAGAAACCCGTCAGAGAACAGGCATGACGACTGCTTCTGCTCTTGCTCACCCGAATCTTGCCTTGATTAAGTACTGGGGAAACCGAGACGACGCCTTGCGCCTCCCGGCGAATGGCTCTATCTCGATGAACCTGGCCTCGCTTGAGACGCGCACAACCGTCACCTGGGATCCAAGCGGGACGCTGCGCCACGATACGCTGACCCTGAACGACTCGCCGGTGACCGGGCCGGGGCTGACCCGTGTCTCAGCCTGGCTCGATCTCGTGCGGGCCATGGCAGGATTCAATTGGCGGGCCGCGGTCATCAGCCGGAACAATTTCCCGGCGGGGGTTGGCATCGCATCCTCGGCCTCGGCCTTTGCGGCTCTGGCCCTGGCTGCTCCCCGGGCGGCGGGTCTGGACCTGAGCGAAGCCGAACTCTCCCGCCTGGCGCGGCGCGGTTCCGGTTCGGCATGTCGTTCTATCCCTGGCGGATTCGTGGAGTGGGCAGCAGGTTCTACAGATGCCGATTCGTTTGCCACCTCCATCGCCAGTCCGGATCACTGGCCGTTGGTGGATGTCATTGCCATTCTCTCGACCGCCCATAAAATGACTGGCTCTACCGAAGGGCATGCCCTGGCCGGAACCAGTCCCCTTCAGGCCGCGCGGGTAGCCGATGCCCCCCGGCGGCTGGCAATTTGCCGTCGCGCCATTCTGGAGCGAGACTTCGAGGCCCTCGCCGCGATTGTGGAACTCGATTCGACCCTCATGCATGCCGTCATGATGACCTCCACACCGCCATTGTTTTACTGGCAACCGGCTACCCTGGCTGTGATTCAGGCCGTGCACACTGCCCGCGCGCGAGGCCTCGCTGCCTGTACCACGGTGGATGCAGGCCCAAATGTGCATGTCATCTGCGAAGAAGCCGCAGCGGAGGATGTCCTCCGATTGGTCGGGAGCATTTCAGGGGTCCGCGAAGTGCGCGTGGCGCGGGTAGGGGGAGCCGCCCGCCTGATCGAAGTATCTTGATTCACAATTAATTTCCCCTCAGGCAACAAGTATAGAAAATCTTGCTTTGTCTGTCATGGTGATCTTCCTGCAATGGCTCGCAATCACAGGAACGCAGCGAGTTACCTTGATTCCCGACAATTGGATCGATTGGAATAAAGTTCTCAAAGAGGATATAATCCCCTCGTCAATTTTCGTGCGTCTCTGGACGCTGTTTGCTTGAGAGGTTGTATGAATACTGGTTTATTCGCGCAATCACAGGAACGCAGCGAGTTACCTTGATTCCCGACAATTGGATCGATTGGAATAAAGTTCTCAAAGAGGATATAATCCCCTCGTCAATTTTTGTGCGTCTCTGGACGCTGTTTGCTTGAGAGGTTGTATGAATACTGGTTTATTCGGCGGCATTGTGTTTGTACTGGTCTTCACCGGCATGGTGCTGGTGCATGAATTAGGCCATTTCCTTGCTGCTCGTTTGCTCAAAATTGATATCGAGGAATTTGGCATCGGCTTCCCCCCGCGCTTGCTGCGCTTCTGGCGCAGTAAAGGCTGGTTAGTCATCGGCAACAGGCGAGTTGTGATTCCGCCGAACACAGACTTGCCTTTCGATTCTCTCCAGGCCCCTGGCAGAGTGGCCGAAGCCGAGGCGACAGATACAGGGAAGACCCTCCTCCTGCGCTCCATCAAACTGGCTGCAACCGAAGACGGCGTGGCTGATTCGGCGCCTTACGTCCGCGAGCAGGCAGATCGCACGGTGATCTTGCATGGCACAATTAAAGAAATCCACGAGGGCACGCAATGGACCATCAACTGGTTGCCGTTAGGTGGTTTTGTCCGCCCCAAAGGGGAAGATGACCCGTCTATTCGCGGCGGTCTGGCCGCGGCGGCCCCCTGGAAACGATTGATTGTGCTCCTGGCTGGCGTGACGATGAATTTGCTGACGGCTGTGGTGGCGTATGCCATTCTCTTCAGTAATGTGGGCGTCCCGCAATTCAACAAAGTTGCTATTATGGGACTGGAGCCGGGCGGCCCGGCCGAACAGGCTGGCCTGCAGGTTGGGGATGTGATTCTCTCGGTAGCCGGACAAAAAGTCACCAGTACTACCCAGTTAATCACCATCACCCACCAGCATCTGGGTCAGCCTGTCGAAGTAGTGTTCGAACGTGCTGGCGAACAACAAAGCATTACTGTCACGCCGCGCACCCAATGGCCTGAAAATTCTGGCCCCATGGGCGTTATCATCGGTATTCCATCGATTCAACCGAAGTCTTGGGTGGCTGCCTTGCCGTTCAGTTTTCAGGCCGTGGCAAAGGATATGAGCAATCTTCTCTCGCTTCCGGGACGGTGGATTTCCGGGCAGGCGCGCCCCGAAGAGGCCCAAATTGGCGGCCCGCGGAGCATCTGGAATCTTTTCCAGGCGGCAGTTGCCAGCGACCTTCAGTCCCGGCAAGTCCAGGATGAGAGTACGCAGCCTACCTACTACACCCTGGCGGCCATCATTGCCTTAAGTGTTTCTCTGGGCACGTTTAACCTGCTCCCCATCCCGGCGCTGGATGGCGGCCGCATTTTCTTCCTTCTCCCCGAATTACTGTTCCGGCGTCCCCTGCCGGCGCGTTTCCAGATGACTGCCAACGGCATCGCCTTTATTTTATTAGTTACCTTGCTGATCTTCTTTTACGTGAGAGATTTTATCAACCCTATGACCTTCAATTTACCCTGAATAGGCAAAAACCATGAAAGAAATTCCTTTTGAACAAATTACCACGGCTTTATTAGACGAAAACAAACCGTTCCCGGCGCGTTACCTGCACCGTTTCTCTGACCTCGAACCGGCGAACCTTGACCTTCTGCTCCAGGCCTGGCCCAACGTTTCCCTGCAGCGCAAATTGAACCTGCTCGAAGACCTGGAGGACCTGGCCGAATCGGATACCCTCCTCTCGTTTGACACCCTGGCCCTGGCGCTCTTATCGGACCCGGATGCCGGCGTCCGCACTCGCGCCATTCGACTGCTCTGGGAATGTGATGATCGCCAACTCGCCCCGATGTACATCAACATCATGACCCATGACGAGAGCGAAGAGACACGAGCAGCCGCTGCCTCAGCATTGGGACTGTTTATCTATGAGGGCGAACTGGAAGAAATCCCGCCCTCTCTGGCGAAGCAAGTCGAAGATGCCCTCCTCGATGCTGCCCAACATGCCCCCTCTGCCCTGGTGCGTCGCCGGGCACTCGAAGCGCTGGGCACCTCTTCGCGTCCTGAAGTACCGGCGCTCATCGAAGAAGCCTACCATCGCCACGAGAGCGAATGGATTGCCAGTGCTCTCTTCGCTATGGGGAAATCTTATGATACCCGCTGGGAAAAACAAGTCCTCTCCCAACTCCATAACGCCGATGAACAAATCCGCATCGAGGCCATCTGTGCCGCCGGCGAACTGGAACTGGCCTCTTCACGCCGCTCTCTCCTCGACCAGTTGGAAGACGAGGATGACCTCGAAATCCGCCGCGAGATTATCTGGGCGCTCTCCAAAATTGGCGGCGCAGGGGTGCGCGAGAAATTCGAAGACTTGCTTGAAGCCGAAAGCGACGATGAAGAAGCCGAGTTTATGGAAGAGGCTCTCGATAATTTGCTCTTCACCGAAAATATGAGCCAGTTCGGCATGTTCGAATTTGAACCCGGCAATGAAGATTTCGAAATCGAAGAAGAGATGGAAGACGATGAATCCTCATCGGGAGAGTCTGACAGGTGATTTCTCCTCTTACCTGCCGATTGTCATTCTCCTGGCCCGCAAGTCTCATCGCCATCTTTTCCCAGCCTTTGCCTTTCATCACCTCCGCAGCCAGTTTGCAATGACAGTGACCGCCGCAGGTCGTTAGCATGCATCTCCTTACCGTCTTTGCCAACAACATTCTGCCTGTTCTGCTTCTTGCAGGAGCGGGCTTTTCTCTTGGAAAAATCTTCCATCTTGACCCTCGTACGTTGGGGCGGGTGATCTTCTACGTTTTCAGTCCACTCCTGGTGTTTGACCTGATTACCCGCAGCCGCCTTTCCTTTGGCGAAATTGGCTTGATGATAGGCTGTGCTGCCTCCATCATGCTCGGCAGCCTTGCACTGGCTTTCTTGCTTGGGAAACTTCTCCGCCTCGAACGCCCCACGCTGATGGCCGTGTTGCTGACCAGTTTAGTCGGTAACAACGGCAATTATGGCTTGCCGATTGTCTCATTTGCCTTTGGAGAGGAAGCGCTGGCCTATGCCAGCATTTACTTTGTCACCAGCGCCATCATGGTCTATACCATCGGTGTTTTGATTGCTTCGCTGGGACAGTTGAAACTTCAGAATGCCCTCAAAGGCCTCTTGAAAGTTCCGGCAATTTATGCCATTATTTTGGCGATACTGTTTGTTCGTTTCGATTGGACTCTGGCCGAACCGTTGCAACGGACGGTGACGCTGGCCTCGGGCGCGGCCATCCCCTCCATGCTGGTTCTGCTGGGGCTGGAACTTCAGCGTGCTACCTGGACCCGCCGCGTGCGTGCCCTCAGCATCCCCGTCTTCTCCCGCTTGGTGGCCAGCCCGTTGATTGCGCTCGGGCTGACGGCCCTCTTCGGCCTGCCTCTTCCGGCCCGTCAGGCTGCGATCAGCGAGGCCGGTATGCCGAGCGCAGTACTCACCACCGTCCTCGCAACCGAGTATGGCCTGGATTCCTCGCTGGTCACAGCCATTGTATTCCTTACCACCCTTCTAAGTCCCCTGACCCTGACGCCGTTGTTAACCTACCTGGGAAGTTAACCATGCCCCCTTTCCTTGCTCTCCTTCTCACCTTTAGCCTCCTGTTCGCTCCGCTTACCACGCCGCCGCAGCAGACCCAAATTGAGATTCGTGACCTGGCAGTCAGTTACTTTTACGGCGAAGGAATCACCTTTACGGCTCACCTCTTCGCCAACGTCCCTGTCCAGGAGGCCTATCTTTTCTTCGTCGTTCAAGGGGAACAAAATACCCATCTGATTCCTCTTCAGCCCGACTCGGACGGCCAGATGAAATACCGTCACCGCATCGCCGATGGAATCATTCGCCCCTTTGCGCGCGTAGAATACTGGTTTCAAGTCAACTTCACAGATGGGCAGACGGTTGTCAGCGACCATGCCGCCTTCCGTTACACAGATAACCGCTATCCCTGGCAAACGCTCGAAAGTGGCCTCCTCAGCGTCCACTGGTATGCCGGAGACATGTCTTTCGGTCAGGAGGCGCTTGATGCTGCCCGCACCGGCCTGGAAAAAGCCCAAGTCTATCTCGGCTATCCTCCCACCAGCAAGATTGACCTCTACATCTACGCCACTCCCACTGACTTGCAAAATGCTCTCCAACTCGGCGGCCTGACCTGGATCGCTGGACATGCCGCTCCAGACCTCGACGTGGCCCTGGTTTCGATCGAACCAGGCGAAAATCAGAGCACAGAAATGGCGCGCCAGATTCCCCACGAACTTGCGCACATTCTCCTGTACCGGATGACTGGCCCCCCTTATGTCAACTTGCCCACCTGGCTGGTTGAAGGCATTGCCTCGCAAATGGAACAAACCATCAACCCGGATTACGTCCAGGTTCTCAATCTGGCTGTCGAAAAAAACAACCTCATCCCCATCAACAACCTCTGCGGCCCCTTCCCGGCTGATGTTTCTGGCGCCATCCTTGCTTATGCAGAGTCGGACTCCTTCGTCCGCTACCTGCACGACACTTACGGCGCGTCGGGCCTGCAACTGCTCCTGCGTGCCTATGCCGACGGCATCCAGTGCGAGCAGGGTGCCCGCCAGGCCCTCGGCCTTCCCCTCTCCCAACTGGACAGTCACTGGCAAAAAGCAGTTCTCGGGCAAGATGTCCTCAACGTGGCTCTTGCCAACCTGTTCCCCTACCTTGCCATGCTGGCGCTGGTTTTGCTGATTCCTGCATGGCGGATGAATCCCCAAAAACAAGAATCTCCTGCGCATGAACGCTACCTCAAACAATCCTCCGACTGACAAAGCCCGCCTCCACATCTGGGTTCATGGACGTGTGCAGGGGGTTGGCTTTCGTGCCTTCACCCAGCGCGTTGCCCTGGACCTGGGCCTGACAGGCTGGGTGCGCAATGTGGGTTACGATCAGGTCGAAATCGTGGCCGAAGGGTCGTTGCCTGTGCTTGAGCGTTTTGTCGAGATAGTTCGGGCAGGGCCTCCCGCTTCCCGCGTGGACGATTGCCGCATCGAACGCGAAGCCGAACTGGGGGAATTTGCGCGCTTCGAGGTGCGCGCCAGCCGTTGACAGGCAAGTTTCTCAATCAAGACGGACATACTCTCTTGTCAGGGCGAGCGTGGCGAAACAATCTCCCGCCAGCCAGGGGGATTGCTTTGCACCCTTACAAGAGCAGGCCGTTGCCTGTTATAATCAAGATAAAACAGGTCAAAATTATGAATAAATATCTCTTTTTAACTCTCCTGGCATGCTTGCTCGTGGCTGTGATTCCTGCCTGCGGGGCCAACCCGCAACCTGCTCCCCCTGCCACAGCCACCGACCTCCCCGCGACTGCGGAACAGCCAACCGCCTCAACGGTTCCGGCCACGCTCCCCCAACCCGCGACCTCTCCGACCTCTGTGCCCCCGACCCTTTCTCCCACCGCTGTTTCTTCGACCGCTTCCCTGGATGGCGCTGCTCTCGTCCAGTCCCATTGCACCGAATGCCACTCCCTCAATCGGGTCAAGCGAACCCACGGTACGGTTGCTGAGTGGACCAAGATTGTGGAGAAAATGGTGGAAGAAGGTTTAGAGGTCACCGCAGAGGAAAAACAGGCCATTATTACCTACCTGGCCCAGACCTATCCATGAGGAGAGTGCGTCTCCCCCAGCCAGTTTGTGAGTTTGGCGTACCTCTCTCACCCTGTGGCGGGGATGGCAGTGACGCCTTACCCGAATCCCAGCCCGCGTTCCTTGAGCGATACCCACCGCCCCTGGCCAATGATGAGATGATCAAGCACGTCTATGCTCAGCAATTTGCCAGCCTGGGCAACAGCGCGGGTGACGGCGAGGTCATCGGGGCTGGGCGTGGGGTCACCGCTTGGGTGGTTGTGGACGATAATGATGGCCGCGGCATTGCGTCGGATGGCTGCTTTAAACACCTCCCCAACATGCACCTGGGCGCTGTTGACTGATCCTTTGTACACCTCGACAATGTCCAACACGCGGTTACGCGTATCCAGAAGAAAGACGCGCAGATGTTCCTGTTCCAGGGCAGCCATCTCGTAGGAGACCAGGGCTGCTGCATCGGCTGGACTGGTGATGGTGGGGCGTTCCTCGGGTGATTCGAGGGCCAGCCGCCGACCGAGTTCGATGGCCGCTTTCAGTTGGGCGGTCTTCGCCTTGCCCATGCCGCGCTCCTGGCACAATTCTTCAAACGGCGTGCGATGCAAGCCAGAAATTCCCCCAAATTTTTGTAACAACCGCTGACCTACCTGGACGACATTTTCTCCCCGCACGCCAACGCGCAACAGGATGGCGATCAATTCCGCGTTGGTCAGGGCATGGGCGCCGAGTTTCTCCAGGCGTTCACGCGGGCGCTCGATTTCGGGCAAATCGGTGATGCGGTAAACGGCAGGGGGCGCTGCTTCAGACATGGCTCTCCTCCAGGTGGGGCGTTTGACAGTTACTTCTTTTGCTCATTACTTCTCTCTCTCTTGCTCAGAGGGAGCAGAACTTGTTTGCAAGAGCGGCAAATAAATCACAAAAGTTGTGCCTTTTCCTTCCACCGAGTCCACCTCGATATGCCCGCCGTGATGGTTCACAATCCACTGTGAGATGGATAGCCCCAGCCCAAAACCGCCATCCATTGACCGTGAGCGGGATTTTTCGGCGCGGTAGAAACGCTCGAAGATGTGCGGCAAGTCCTTTGGGGGAATGCCGATTCCGGTATCGCGGACAATGATACGGGCGTTTTCGCCCACTTTTGCCAGACTGAGAAAGACATCCCCTCCCGCAGGCGTGTATTTGATGGCATTGGAGACCAGGTTGATCAACACCTGTTCCAGCCGGTCCCGATCTCCATTGACCACTACCTGGTCAATCTCGGTAATTTTGATGTGGACGCGGTCGCGCGCCAGGACGCGCATTTCCTTAAAAACTTCCAAGAGCAGCGTATCGAGTTCCACCGGCGCGAAGTGCAGAGGCAGTTTCCCCGATTCGGCCTGGGCTTCGAGCAACAGATTGACAACCAGCCGCGTCAGCCGATCGGTCTCCTCTTCGATTCCTTCCAGAAGTTCGGGATCTGCGGTTCCCATCTTGCGCATCAGGGCGACATTCCCTTTGATGACCGTCAGCGGAGTGCGCAGTTCGTGACTGACATCTGCCAGAAAACGCTGCTGTGTATTGAAGAGATTTTCCAATCGTTCCAGCGTATCGTTGAAGGCCAGGACGAGGCGGCCAATTTCATCATTCGGCGACCCCTGCAGCGGAATACGCCGCGAAAGGTCGTCTGCATGGGAAATTTGCATGGCTGTCTCGGTCAGGGCAGAAATAGGGGCCAACGCCCGCCCAAGGCTGAGCCACGAGGCTGCTGCTGCTACCAGCATGGGGAAAATCGCAGCGACTACGACCACTTGCAAAAGGGCTTGACGAGTGACATCCACGTTGCGAATGTTGTAAGCCAACTGGAGCGTACCCACCAATCTGTTTTGGATGCGCAGGGGAATATTCGCCACCCTCAAATGATTGCCTTCCACGTAAATGCTGCTCAATTGCTGACGGTGACTCCTGAGATTGGAAAATTCAATGGGCTTTCCGGGGCTGAGGATGAAGGTAGAAGCATATTCCACTTTCCCTTGTTCATCCAGCAGCCAGATCGAGACGCCCGGCATCAGTTCCGAGCGAGAGAACTCGTTCATGGTGAGCCGTCCCTCGCTGTTCAAATAGACCCGGCTCAGTACCTCGCGAGCCGTGGCCAGTAAGTTGTAATCAACCTGATTGATTAGCAGGATGCTAATCAGCGCATACACCAGCATCCCAAAGAGCAGCAGAATCCCTCCTGTAAGCGCTGAGTACAGAAGCGTGAGTCGGAGTCGCAAAGACATGCTAATTGTAAAAACTTGCTACTGTCAAATCCCTGAAAGAGCCCTGCGCAACAAGCGCATTAGCCAGAAAGTTATCTCGCTACAGATTGTCGCGCAACACATACCCCACCCCGCGGACAGTGTGAATCAAGCGCGGTTCTCCTTCTGCTTCCAGTTTTTGGCGTAAATAGCGGATATACACTTCCAGCACATTGCTCTCGCCACCAAAATCATACCCCCACACACGGTCAAAAATGACTTCGCGGGTCAACACCTGGCGCGGGTGACGCAAGAAAAGTTCGAGCAAATCGTATTCCTTGGCGGTCAATTGAATCAATCGTTCCCCGCGTTTCACCTGACGGGTAATTGTGTCCATCGTCAGGTCAGCAAACTGATAGGTCTGTTGGCGTTCGGTTTGGGTGCGGCGCAACAGGGCCCGAATGCGCGCCAGCAATTCATCAAGATCGAATGGCTTGACCAGGTAATCATCGGCTCCGGCGTCGAGGCCTTGCACGCGGTCCTGAATCGCATCTTTCGCCGTCAGAATCAGGATCGGGAGGTTGCCACTTGCCCGCAGCCGGCGGCAGACTTCCAATCCATCCATACCGGGCAACATCAGGTCCAAAATGACCAGGTCGGGGTGGTTTTCCCGATAGAGGTTCAGCCCCATGCGCCCATCGGTAGCAATATCAACCGCATAGCCCTCATACGACAAGCCGCGCTGCAGGACTTTCAAAATCGCCGGATCGTCTTCGATGACCAAAATTCTCTCATTCATAGACACCTCCACATAGAATATACCACAAACTTTTGGTAGAATGGCAGTATGTCGTTTGGCAAGCGTCTCTTTGACCTGGTCACTGCGAGCCTGTTACTCATTCTGCTCTCTCCCCTGCTGCTATGTCTCGCTTTGCTCGTCTGGATCGTGCATGGGAGGCCGGTCTTGTTCCGTCAACAGCGCGCCGGTTACAAGGGCAAACCGTTCTGGATTTACAAATTCCGCACGATGACGAACCGCACGGCTCCCGACGGCAGCCTGTTGCCCGATTCCGAGCGTCTGACTCCGCTGGGGCGGTTTCTGCGCTCCACCAGCCTGGACGAGTTGCCGGAACTGATTAACGTCCTGCGGGGGGAGATGAGCCTTGTCGGTCCGCGGCCGCTGTTTGTCAAATACCTCCCGCTTTATTCGCCGGAACAAATGCGCCGTCACGACGTCTTGCCTGGCATCACTGGCTGGGCACAGGTCAATGGCCGCAATGCCATCACCTGGCAGGAAAAATTTGCTCTCGATGTGTGGTATGTGGACCATCGCTCGTTTTGGCTGGACATTAAAATTCTCTTTCTCACCCTGTGGAAAGTCTTCAAGCGTGAAGGAATCAATCAACCCGGCCAGGCAACGATGGAAGAATTTCGTGGAAATCAATAAAAAAAGCGAGTAGAATCGGGTTGAGGCGCTTTATCCTTCACCTGTACCATGCTTTTTTGTAAAAGCGCTATCTTTTCTTGAGCGAGTGCCTATGATCAAAGATAAAAATGTCCCCGACATCATCATCAGCCGTTTGCCGGTGTATCTGCGCGCTTTGCAGCATATGCAGGCAAAGGGCCAGGTAACCACCTCCTCGCAGGAACTGTCAGAAATACTCAGCATTTCAGCCGCGCAAATTCGCAAAGATATTTCCCAATTTGGCGAATTCGGCAAGCAGGGCACTGGCTACAACATCTCCTTCCTGATTGAAAAGTTGCGAGAAATCCTCAATCTCAAAAAAGTTTGGGATGTAGCCATTGTGGGGATGGGCGATATGGGCCATGCCCTGGCCCGCTATCAGGGCTTCAAGGACCGCGGGTTTCGGGTGGCCATGGTTTTTGATAACGATCCACAAAAAATCGGTCAGAGAGTCGGTGAGTTTGAGATCCTTGATGCGGCCAAGATGGTCGAAACAATTCGCCAGGCGGGGATTGTGATTGCCATGTTGTGCGTTCCGGCCTCTGCGGCCCAAGAGGTGACCAATCAATTGATCGAAGCCGGTGTGCGGGCCGTCTTAAACTACGCCCCGATCAGCCTGAACGTCCCGGAGGGGGCGCGCGTTCAGTACATTGACCCGGCTATTGGTTTGCAGCGCATGGCTTATTACCTGGAGTAAGGCCAGTTTTCCCGACGGCAAATAATTCTCCCCCTGCCAGGGAATGAAAAGCAGGCCACGTTACAAACGTGACCTGCTATTTTGTTGAATCGCTG
>Ga0209162_1003278_pt1 | contig 13198 bp, 9 predicted proteins | sample YNPNPMetaG_FD_187121 | JGI IMG/M metagenome (GOLD analysis project Ga0209162, IMG submission 187121) | Anoxygenic and chlorotrophic microbial mat microbial communities from Yellowstone National Park, USA - YNP NP MetaG (SPAdes) (version 2) ...
ACGACACGGCGGGGGTGGAGATCAGCGAGTCGGGGGGTTCGACGGGTGTGGTGGAGGGCGGGGGGTCGGACAGTTACACGGTGGTGCTGACGTCGGAGCCGACGGGGGACGTTACGATTACCGTGGATCCGGACGGTCAGACGGACGTGGGGGCGGGTCCTGGGGTTTCGATCGATCTGACGTTCACGGGTGCCGACTGGAACGTGCCGCAGACTGTGACGGTGACGGCGGTGGACGACCCGGATATTGAGGGGCCTCACTCTTCGACCATCACCCATGCCGCGGTCAGTGCCGATACCAACTACAACGGGGGCCTGCCGGCGGTTGCGGTGGCCGTAACCGACAACGATGTGGCCCAGGTAGCCATTCTCCAGACAGGCGGCAGCACGGCCGTGACGGAAGGAGGCCCGCCCGATACGTATGCGGTCGTCCTTTTGAGCCGCCCCGCCGCCAACGTGGTTGTCCAGGTCAGTCCCGATCCCCGGACGGACGTGGGTGCGGGACCCGGTGTGGCCATCACGCTGACGTTCACGCCGGCCAACTGGAATGTCGCGCAGAATGTGAGCGTCTCCGTGCCCAACGACCTGCTCGGCAACCGCGGGTACGTATTCCGGATCGGCCACACTGTATCGAGCGCCGATCCGGACTACAACGGACTGCCCGTTCCGGATCTCACCGTTCAGGTGTTCGAGGGCACGACCGGCCCGCCGCCATTCGACGCGGACGGCGACGGATTCGGAGCCGACGCGGACAACTGCCCGGACAGGTTCAACCCGGATCAGGTGGACAGCGACGGAGACGGGGCGGGCGATGCGTGCGATGAGTGTCCGCACAACCCGAACGTGATACACGCAGGGGCCTGCGGCTGCGATGGCAGCGCGGAAGACACGGACGGAGATGGGGTTGCGGATTGCGCTGACACGTGCCCCCAGCTCTACAATCCCGATCAGGCGGACACCGACCGCGACGGGGCAGGCGACCCCTGCGACCATTGCCCGGAGGACCCGCGGAAGGTGGAACCCGGCCTGTGCGGCTGCGGGGCCGTCGAACTCGACACGGATGGCGACGGGCAGGTGGACGGCTGCGACCTGTGCCCGGCCGACCCTGATAAGTACGAGCCGGGCGTGTGTGGCTGCGGGCTGTCGGATGTCGACTCGGACGGCGACGGCTTCGCCGACTGCGTGGACAACTGCCCGGCGGTCGTGAACATGTACCAGCACGATACGGACGGAGACGGCGTGGGGGATGCATGCGACGAGGACGGACCGCGATTCGGGTTGTGCGGCGTGGGCCTGTTCGGTGGGGGTGCCGCAGGCACGGCACCGCTGATGGGATTCGGCCTGGCGGCCATGAGGCTCGTCCGGCGGCGCCTGCCGGGCTGCCGGCTGTGACTTCGGCACACCGGCGTTCGCGTCACGGGCACCGGGACCGCCTCGTTGAGCGGGTCGGCGGCGGGAGTACAATCACGCCGCGGAGCGGGGCCAAGGTGTGTTCGCCCCGTTCCGGGCGTCCGGGTGAAAAGGATGGCGTATGATGAACACGCTTCGTGAAGCGGTCCGCGTCTGTCTTCTAGCCTGCGTGGTCGCGGCCGTGTGTTCCTGTTCGCAGGACACCGGTTCGACGCAAACCATCGGAGTACACAAGGGTAAGCACGAGATGAACATCACGAAGGAGCCCTTCGGCAAGGTGGATGGCCGGGATGTGCACCTGTACCGTCTCACGAACGCCCAGGGGATGAGGGTCGATATCACCAACTACGGCGCCATCGTGGTCCGGCTCTTCGCGCCCGACCGCCACGGGCAACTCGCCGACATCGTGCTGGGCTATGACACCCTGGAGGAGTACCTCAAGGATACGCCGTACTTCGGGGCGATTGTGGGCCGCTACGGCAACCGCATCGCCAAGGGGCGCTTCACGGTGGACGGTGTCCAGTATAAGCTCGCCACAAACAACAACGGAAACCACCTCCACGGGGGGAGGAAGGGATTCGATAAGGTCGTATGGGATGCCGAGCCCGTGCGCAAACCGGACGCGGTCGGTTTGAAGCTCACATATCTCAGCCGGGACGGCGAGGAAGGCTACCCCGGCAACCTACGCTGCACGGTGACGTACTGGTTGACCGCCGACAACGAACTGGCAATCGAATACGAAGCCACCACCGACAAGGCCACTCCGGTCAACCTGACGCATCACGGTTATTGGGCCCTGGCCGGCCAGGGGGTACGCGATATCCTCGACCATGAACTGATGCTCAACGCCGACCGCTTCACGCCGGTCGATGCCGGCCTGATCCCGACGGGCGAGCTGCGGCCGGTCAGCCGGACGCCGATGGACTTCACGAAGCCCACCCGGATCGGGGCCCGCATCGATGAGGACGACGAGCAGCTCCGCCACGGCAAGGGCTATGACCACAACTGGGTGCTGAATAAGGAGAAGCCCGGCGAGATGTCCCTGGCCGCCCGCGTTTACGAACCGACCAGCGGGCGGATCATGGAGGTATACACGACCGAGCCGGGCATCCAGTTCTACGCGGGAAACTTCCTGGACGGCAGCAACGTCGGGAAGGGGGGGAGAGTGTACAACCACCGGTTCGGTTTCTGTCTCGAAACGCAGCACTTCCCCGACTCGCCGAACCACCCGCACTTTCCTTCGACGATTCTGCGTCCCGGCGAGCGGTATCACACGAAGACGGTTTACCGATTCCGCGCGAAATGACGCCCGGTCGGCGAGGGCCTCTTCGATTCACCTCGTTCGACGCCCTCTTGCCCGCTGCCACGTGCCGCGGGTGCGTGCCGAGCGACCTGTCGCCGGAGGCTCGGACAGGCGACCTGCATGAGACCCGCGACCTGCCCCGTCATCGGGCCGGCGACACGCGGCTCGGCCACTGCGGGGAACAGGGCTGCCGGGTTCGAATGTCGCCGGATGGCGGCCTATCCTCGGGGGTCGGGACGTTCGGGGGCGGAGCCCGCGGCCTTTGCCTTGCGGCGGAACGCGAACAGCAGCATCAGTCCGCCGAAGGCGACCAGCACCAGACCCCACCAGAGGTTCACGTTGATTCCCAGGGAGCGGCTGTACATTTCGTGGCCGTTCGTGGCGATGCCGTAGATCAGCAGCACCAGGCCCAGAAGGCCGAACATGGATCCGATCGGCACTCGAATGTCGAGAGTCATGACTGCTCCGTCGCTTTCACCAGAAGAGGATGTTCAACGCGACCGCGCCGCCCAGCACGACGACCCCCAGTGCTGCCGGCTGTTTGTACCACGGCACGCCATGCTCTCTGATCCGCGGGGTCAGCGAGTAGACGAGCCCCTTGAGCTGCTCATCGGACTTCTCCGGCCGGGTGGCCAGCGAGACGACGATCGTAACCAGGAAGCACGTCGTCCAGGCGTAGATCGCCGCCCAGAAGTTCTGGGCCATTTCGCTCGGATAGGTGTGGAGCACCGAACCGAGCCACCCCCCCTTGATCAGCGGGACGGCAAAGCCCTCCGCCGCGGCCGGCTGGGTAAGGCCGTGATGGATGGCGGCGGCGGCCGTCCCCGCGAGCAACCCCGCGAAGGCCCCGTGTCCGGTGGCCCGTTTCCAGAACATGCCCAGCAGGAAGGTTGCGAACAACGGGGCGTTCACGAAGGCGAAGACGAGCTGGAGCATGTCCATGATGTTGTTGAACCGTGTTGCCATGTACGCTGCCAGCACCGACAGCCCGATCCCCCAGACCGTCGTGAACCGGCCCATCCACAGGTAGTGCTGGTCGGATGCGCTGGGGTTGATGTAGCTCTGATAGATGTCGTAGGTCCATACGGTGTTGAAGGCCGTGACGTTCCCGGCCATCCCCGACATGAACGATGCCATGAGCGCCGTCAATCCCAGTCCGAGCAGACCGGGGGGAAAATAGTGTGCGAGCATCAGCGGAATCGCCATATCGTAGTCGTAGGCTCCGTCCTTGGGCGGCAGAGCGAAACCCGTTGTGCCCGAATGGTGGGTCAGCGCGATGGCGATCATTCCGGGCAGGATGACCAGCGCCGGAAACAGCATCTTCGGTACGGCGGCGATCAGGGGTGTGCGGCGAGCGGCGGACATCGAGTCGGCCGCCATCGCCCGCTGCACGACCAGGAAGTCCGTGCACCAGTAGCCGAAGGAGAGCACGAACCCCAGCCCCATGACCATCCCGAACCACTCGACTCCCATGGGGTTGTGACGCGGATCACCCATGTGTGCCCAGGAGTCGGTCCACGCGCCGGCCGCGAAACCGCGCTGCACGGCCATCTCGGCGAGCCGCTCACGCACGCCGCTCCAGCCGCCGGCATCGCGAAGCCCCAGGAACACGAGCGGAATGAAGCCGAGGACGATCAGGAAGAACTGGAGGACCTCATTGTAGATGGCGCTCGTCAGTCCGCCGAGGAAGATGTAGACGAGAACGATCACTGCCGACATGAAGATGCTGAAGTGGAAATCCCATCCGAGCAGCACCCCCAGCAGTTTGGCCAGGGCATACATCGAGATGCCCGAAGAGAAGATCGTCATCACGGCGAAGGAAATCGCATTGAACCCGCGCGTCTTCTCGTCGAACCGGAGCTTGAGGTACTCGGGCACGGAGCGGGCCCGCGACCCGTAGTAGAAGGGCATCATGAAGATGCCCACGAACACCATCGCCGGGATCGCCCCCACCCAGTAGAAATGGCTCGTCATGATCCCGTACTTGGCGCCGGATGCCCCCATCCCGATGACCTCTTGGGCGCCGAGGTTCGCTGAGATGAAGGCCAGGCCGGTGATCCAGGCCGGAATCGACCGGCCGGAGAGGAAGAAGTCGAGGCTCGACCTCATCCATCGTTTGAGGGCGAAACCGACGCCCAGCACGAAGACCAGGTAAATCACGATGATCACGTAGTCGATCGGGGCCAGCTTCATCGGTGCGTACCTCCGGGATCCGACCGTCGGTCTGCCCGCGTATCTACCCTCCGGTGCCGCGGCACGCCCATGTGGTTCCGCTCCTCGGCGGGTGACAGGCCGGCCGCGCCCGAGCAGACCGCAGCGGCGGCAGTCACGGCAGATCGAACTTCCATTCGTACAACCCGCCCGGGAATCCCTCCTGCCACTGGATTTCGAGCTTCATCGCGTCCGTGATGACGGGTTCGAAGGTCACGCGGCTTGCGGGACGGCCCCTCGCCTCGCCGGCCGGGACTCCCTTCACCTCGTGCCACTCGCGGTCCTGACGCCGGTACAGCTTCCACCCGGCCGGCGCTCGGCACGGTCCCCCGGTCGTCTCGTCGTCAGCCCACCAGATCTCACAGGCCGTCACACGCCGCGGCTTTCCGAATGAGCGGATCACCCACTCGCGCGTGCCCCGGCGGTCGGGCCACGTGAGCCGGTCGGCCTTGCGGTCGCCGCGCGGCACCTCCCCGTCGCAGATCGCGTGCAGGCCCTGGTGGCCGGGAGACGCCTGAACCAGCGGCTCCTGGGGTTGCCACTCCCGCGCCTCCGGTCCCTCGCCGATCGTCGGGAATACGGAAATCCGCAGCCGCGCCGCTCCCATCGGAATGAGCGTGATCGTCTCGATCGGCTGATCCGACCGCACGGGGCTGGGCTGGAGCAGGCCCACCAGTCCGAACTCATCCAGGGTCCAGTTCGGTATCCGCCTGCCGCGGGCGAGGAGTTCGATCGGGGCGGCCTCCGTCGCAAAGGGCTGCTCGGGCACTCCGCCCGTCTTGCGGACAACCTGGAACGAGGCTGCGGGATCCCGGTCATCCAGGATCAGCCCGTAGTTCCAGGGCGTGGTCGGGAAGACCTCGAAAGCCGGCCAGGCGTCCGTCCCGCCGTAGCGGACCCATTTCTCGCCGATCTTGAGCGAGTACGTCAGGGGCCCCCGGTCCACCGAGACCGCGTTCTCCTGTGCCTTCCACCGCCGGATCGTGATTCGCATGGGCAGGTCGAGTCGTACCTCGTCGCCGTCGGCCCACGCCCGCTCGATCCGTACGTACGTCCGCGGCCGGGCGGCCACCGGGAGCGGACTGCCGTTGAGGCTCACCCGGGCCCCCTCGCACCACCGGGGCACGCGGAGGTAGAGCGGGAATCTCGTCGTCCCCGCCGCCGAAACCGCCAGCGTGACGGTCTCCTCGAACGGGTAGCCGCCCCTCTGGCGGATCGTCACAGTGGCTCCGTTTCCGACCTTCGCGCGGACCTCGGATTCGCCGTACAGAACGGCGGCCAGGCCGTTGTCCCGCGTCGCACACCAGAGGTGCTCGGCGTAGTAGGGCCAACCCATCGCGATGTTGTGCTGGCAGCAGCGGTAGGTGTGCGGGTTGTAGGAATACAGCTCGCCCCGGTTGTCTGTGCCCGGGGCCTTGTTGTTTCTGTCGAGCTGGACCTGGTTCGGCGCGGTGATGTAATGCAATCCCTTCGCGTCCGGCGTCATGCACGCGGGGAACGAGTTGAAGGCGATCTCCTCGCAGCGATCCGCGTACTCCGGGTCGCCCGTGAACTTGCACAACATCTGATCGCTGTGCATGAACTCGACCATCGAGCAGCTTTCGGCTCCTTGCCGCGGTGTGTCGAACCCCGGACGGCAGTTCTCGTCGGCCGCGAACATCCCCCCGGGCATCTGGCCGTACTTCGCCATCATCGCCCGGTAGTTTCTCTCGGTGGCCTCGAGGTGCCGGGGATCGCGCGAAAGCATGAAGTACACGGCCGGCTCCCGGAAGCCCTGGCAGAAGTTCACGCCGTGCCAGCTCGCAATGCCCTCGTCCCAGCGGGCGGTCCGTGCGTGCAGCCGCCGCGCCAGATCGAGCAGCCAGGCCTCGCCCGTCCGGTTGTACAGCCAGTAAACGCTCTCGATGTTGTCGCCCGCGCGCACCTTCTGCCAGCTCCCGGGCAGCAGGTCCGCCTCCGGCAGGCCGAGCTCCCATCGGAAATACCGCGTCATGAACGGAATCACACGCTCGTCCCCTGTGGCCTCGTGAAACGATTGGAGGACGTTGAGCATGATCATGTTCGGCCACAGGTCGGGCTTGCCGTCGGCGGGGGTTCGGTTCGAGAGGGGCCCGAACCAGCCGTCCGGCTGCTGGCTGGCCAGGACCGCGTCGATCCACACCCGCGCCTCACGGATGATCCGTTCGTCGCCCAGCACGTAGCCCAGGTCGCCGAAGCCCTTGAGCCAGTACGGCAGTTCCTCCCAGCCGAATCGGCCTTGGCCGGCGGGGCTCATCCAGGCGCTGCCGTCCGGGTTGCACCACGGACTGATCTCACGCAGCCGACCCAGGAAGCCGTTGCTCTCCAGCACGAGCTGCCCGCGAAGCCAGCCCCCCGGCCGGATGCTGCCGATCGGGAGCTTGACCAGCGGGTTCGGCAGCAGCGGAGGGCGATTGCCGACGTAGTGCTGGTTCTGGCCTTCGCGCGGGGGCGTCGCGACGACGGCCACCTCGGGTTCTGCGGATACGACGCCCTTGAGGCCTGTCGGGTGTGCCGCCAACAGGCACGGGGCGCACATCAGCGTCAGGAGGGATCGCTTCATCCGTGGGTTCCCTTGAATCAGACGGGCCGGACCACGCCCCGGCCGAGGCTCCCGCATCGCCCCTGCGGGTGACGGGCCGCTTTTCTATACGCTTTCGATCGTGGGATCAATCGCCCGCGGGGCCGCCGGGCGGTGGGCTGTGCAGACCGCCGCCGATGGCCTAGAATCCGTTTACCGGAGGCATGGCTACGATTCTGGACCAGATCGTCGAGACGAAGAAGGCCGAGGTCTGCGAGGCCAAGAGCCATCGCCCGCTGCACGAACTCCGATCGGCCTGCGCCGAGCTGCCACGCCCCCGCAACATGTACGCCGCCATCTCGGCGGCACCCTCCCGCGGCATCCACCTGATCGCCGAGATCAAGAAGGCCTCGCCGTCGGCGGGTCTGATCTGTCCGGACTTCGATCCGGTCCGGATTGCGAAGACCTACCACGAGGCGGGGGCCTCGGCGATCAGCGTCCTGACGGACCGTTCCTACTTCCAGGGCGATCTTGCGTTCATCCAGCAGGTCCGCCAGGCGGTTCCCTTGCCCGTCCTGCGTAAGGACTTCATCATCGACGAGTATCAGGTGTACGAATCCCGGGCTGCCGGCGCAGATGCCATCCTGCTGATCGCGGAGGTGCTCAGTCCACGCCACCTGATGGACCTGCTCATCGTGGCGACGGAGCTTCAGCTTACCACCTTGCTGGAGGTTCATGATCCCGACGTGTTGCTCAAGATCCGTTCCCTCATCGGCTTTCCCCACGCGCGGTATTCGCTGCTCGGGATCAACAACCGTGACCTGCGCACGCAGACGATCGACCTGAACACCTTTACTCGTCTGGCGGAGCTGGCCGAACCGGGGACCGTACTCGTCGCCGAGAGCGGCATCCGGACCCGCGACGATGTTCTTCGGCTTCAGCACGCGGGGGCCCGGGGAGTGCTGGTCGGCGAGACGCTCATGCGGTCACCCGACATCGCCGGCAAGGTCCGTGAGCTCCTCGGCGTCGCCTCATAGCCTCCGGCCTCCCCCCGGGGGAGGCGGGGCATGTTCCCCGAATCGTTCCCCGTACGCGTGCGGTCGCGGAAAAGGCGCAGCCCGGTCGGCCCTCGTTCACCCGCCGGATGCCGGAGGCTTCCTCACTTGGCAGACTGCTCGCGGGCCCACCGGTCCCATTCCGCCCGGGCGGCGCGGTTGGCGCGGGTCTGGGGACTCGTTCGCGGATTGAACCCGAAGTCCGTTCCCGCCAACTGCCGCAGCTCCGCCAGCGCCTTCAGTCGCCGGCCCTCGATCTGGCTCCCCAGGTACCCGACAAGCTGCCGTGCGGCCTCCGACGAACCGAGCCGGGCCCATTGCTTGATGGCCAGAAAACACGTGTAGTCGTCCTCGTCCTGCGACAGCGTGCGGTAGGCCTCCTCGACCTCGCGAGTTGCCCCCGCCCGATAGAGGAACACCGCCAGGTGCCGACGGACCGCCACGCTGGGATCCTTCACCATCGCGGCGGCGATCGGCGCGGCGGACGCCGACCCCGATTTGAGCAGGTCCTCAAGCGCGATGAGCTTGAGCCGCTCGTTCCGATTGGCCAGCAGGGAACAGATGCCCGCCAGGAGAGCGTTCTTGACGTCCGGGTTCTTTTCCCGGTCGGCCATCCGGATCATCGGCAGCGTGACCGTCGCGTCGTCCGCGCCGCCCAGGACCTTGGCCGCGGTCACACGGACCTCCGGATCCGTGTCGAACAGGGCGTCCAGGGCGAAGGGAACCCGCAGCGTCGCCCGTTGCCGCTCCCAGAGGGCCAGGGCCGCCGCCCGCTCGCGGCCCGATTCCTGCGCCATCGCCCGACAGGCTGTCTCGAAGAATTCCCGTTCGCCGGCCATCGCCCGGGAGACCCGCCACGATGCGCTGAGATTCGTCTCCACGCCGGCATCGGCGGGCTTGTGGAATGCGAGCATCACCGCCCACCGGGGGTCGAAGCGATCCTCGAGGCCTTCGTCCGGAAAGGCGATGTACTCCGCGTCCTGGCGGCCCCAGTAGGAACGTCCTCGCGTGGAGCTCGCCTGGGTGATCTGCCGGGTGGGGTCGAGCGGAACCCAGCCCAGATCGTCGACGAAAAACTCCGCCCACCGATGGATGAGCCAGTCCGTCGAGGGCACCTGGTCCTCGCGATTCCGGAACGCGGTCACCACCCGCGCCGGCACCCCGGCCGCCCGGCACATGGCCACCACGGCGAACGCCAGCTCGCTGCATGAGCCCCTCTTGCGCGGGACCACTACGGAGGCCGGCTCGACGTGCTCGTCGATGTCGTACGCGAACTCGCTCGCCACATGGTTGAAGATCGCCCGGGCCTTTTCAATCGGCGATTCTGTCGCGCCGACGATCCGCCGCACCTGGTCGCGGATGGTCTCGTACGCGAACGGCTCCACGCTGGCCAGATAACGGCGCCGCTCGTCTTCACTGAGTCTCGGGGCGCCTCCGGCGACGCGGATCGTGGAGACCTCCACCGCCCGCGGTCGGACCCAGCAGAGCACGTGAACGACCTTGGTCCTCCCCAATCCCAGCTCGCCCAGGTCGATCAGGGCCGTCGTCGGTTCGGTGCGGCTGGGCCCGTCCGCGGGCCTGCTCGTCGACGAGGCCGGGTTCGCCGGACGCGTGGCCGTCGCCGGCGGATCGACCTGCACGTCGAGAATCTCCTGATAGCGGTTGGAGCCCGGCAGATGGCACGTCACAAGCGTGCTTTCAATCGGAACGGCGCCGACGTTGGTCACACGGTAGGAAATCACCACCACGTGTGTCGCCACCTGGCCGTCCGCGGCGGCCCCCGGGAGCAGCCAGGCTCCCACACCGCAGAGGATCGCCGGCCCCCATCCCGACGACCGCCGGGGCGGACCTGCGTTCGAACGTGTGCGCACGCTGGGCCTCCGAGCCGCCTTAGGGAACACGTATGAAACGGGCCGGCAGGGCGGCCGGCCCCGACTCCTCCCCCGACCATCTTAGCCATGGCGACTTGCCCCAACCAAGTGATTCTAGGGGCGGCGGGCCGGGCTCGACGCGCGCGGACGCCCCCGCCGCCGGAACAACGGACCGGCAGGCGGGCCGAATGGGACGGCGAAACGCGGACCGGGTACCCCCGAGCCGGAGGCCGGCCCTTTGACGCCGACCGGTCGCTATAATCGCCGAGCGGCAACCGGAGGCGTGCGATGCGTTCCTGTATGAATCGCCGGCAGTTCCTGGCGAGGGTGAGCGAAGGGGCGGCCGCGCTCGGGCTCGGGTGCCGTGCGGTGGGGGCGACCGGAGCGGCGACGGCTACTCAGCCCGCGGGTCCGGAGATGACCATCCGGGACCTTCCGAAAAAGCCGCTCGGCCGGACCGGGTACCTGGTCGGCCCGCTTTCCATCGGCCTGGCGGGCATGGGCCACGCCTTCTTCACGCCCGAGGAGTATGAGCCGGTCGTACACGCCGCCATCGACGCCGGGCTGACGTACCTCGACATCGCACCGAACTATGACGTTTCAGAGGAGCGACTCGGCCCGGTGATGGAGAAGCGTCGCAGGGAGGTTTTCCTGGCCGGAAAGACCGAGGCGCCCAGCCGCGACGGGACGCTCCGGCTGATCGAGCGGAGCCTCAGGAGGATGCGAACCGACCGCCTGGATCTCGGGCACCTTCACAACGTCGGACAGTTCGAGACCGCGCAGATCCTCGGCAAAGATGGGATGCTGGACGGGCTGCGGACGGCCCGGGACCGCGGGCTGATCCGCTTCATCGGCGCTACGGGGCATCAGAACCCCAGCCGGTTCATTCCGGTGCTCGAGACAGGAGAGATTGACGTTCTCATGGTCGTGATCAACTTCGTGGACCGGCACATCTATGACTTCGAGCGGCGCGTGCTGCCGCTGGCCCGCAAGAAGGGGACGGCCATCGTGGCGATGAAGGTCCTCGGGGGCGTGCAGGGCGGCTGGGATGGCTACGCAAAGCGGCTACCGGGGCGGCTGATCGGCCCGATGTACACCCGCGCGATCCGTTATGCCATGAGCGTTCCCGGCGTGGTTACGATGGTCCTTGGCATCAAGTCGATCGAAGAGCTGCGGCAGGCCATCCGTGCTGTGCGTGAGTACAAGCCGTTTACCCCCGCGGAGGCCGGGGCCGTGGAGGAGCAGGGTCGCGAGCTCGCAGGCCAATGGGGCGAACACTTCGGGCCGGCAACGTGAGACTCTGTATGGAAAACAGGCCGACCGACGCATAGAGGGGGCGTAAGAGGCGTGCCCCGCCCGGGCGGCTGCGTTCTGCCGATTCGGAGCCTGGACAGGCCGAGCACAGCGCGAGTCGCGGTGCGGCGGCCGGATGCGGACGCCGGCGGAAAAGTCAAAAAATCTCCGGCGGCCGCTTGATTCCGATAACGGATTGCGGTATATTCCTGGCGGTCCAAAAGGGTTGCGGGCGGTTTCTGGGGGCCGCGCAGTTCAGCAGTCCAGCAGTTCAGCAGTTCAGCAGCCCCGGGTTGGCCCTCCCACCAGATCGTAAGGGGGGCCGTCCCGACGGCGGGCGCCTGGCCGTCGGACGGGTGGTTTGACGACAGGCGGTCTTGACGGCAGGGAGCACCGGCGGCCGACGGGACGGAGTGGGCGTACGACGAGGCGAGCGGGTTGCTGGCGGTCGAGGAGACGGCCGCCGGCGGGGGCTCGTCGCACTCGTACTGGTTCTTCTACGACGCCAACGGCAACGTCGGCCAGTTGATCCGGGCCTCGGACCGGTCCCTGGCGGCCCACTACGAGTACGACCCGTACGGCAACACGATCGTGGCGACCGGGCCGGACGGCGGCGTGCTTGCCCGGGCCAACCCGTTCCGCTTCAGCACGAAGCACTATGACGCCGAGTTGGACGCCCCCGGGACCTCCGCCGCCGAGGGGCTGTACTACTACGGCTACCGCTACTACAGCCCGCGGCTGGCCAGGTGGCTGAGCAGGGATCCGATTGAGGAAAATGGTAGGCTTAACCTCTCCTGCTTCGTTGCTAGCGCCCCGCCTTGCAGTGTGGACGCGGTTGGCTTGCAGCGAGTTACCGCCGCAATGTGCCGCGAGGCATGCAAAAGGGCCAGGTTTCCCGACAATATATGCCGTGCCATCTGCTCCAAGCTCAAGAACGCAAGCTGTTGCGGCCTTGAGGGCCTCTGCCACCATATTGCTCGCCACCCGTCCCAGTTTCCAGGGAAAAAGCAGGCCGTGGAAGCATCTGGATGACCTACATCGGTCTGGGCTGCAAGTGATGTACAGGAGGCCAGGAGCATGGCACTACTCGTCGTGACGAGCGGGACCTGTGACGAGGAGGACTGGATATGCCCGACGTTTGAGCCGGACCCGGCGCGCGATGATGCGGCCCTGGAGTGGGTAACCAGCCGTGGCTTCTGCGTTCGCATGCGTCGCGACGTGGCGGCACGATTGACACGTGAGCTACGGCGCGCATTGGGCGCGGAGCCCGACGTGAATGAGGGGTAACGTTGCGGAGAGAAGGGTAAGCGTCCTGTGAACGCCGCGTGGCGTACGGCGAAGCGGTGGCATGCGGACTGTGCGCGTGTGGGGAGCGGGAAGAAGAGGAATCACTCGGCCGCGGCGAACCTGGCCGAACTGGGCGCGCCGCTGCCGCTGTGCTTTGCGCTGCTCACTGAGGCGGCGCTTGATTGCGGACTGACGCCGACGGACACCCGCCGGGCAATCGAAAACGGCTG
>Ga0209162_1003281_pt1 | contig 13191 bp, 5 predicted proteins | sample YNPNPMetaG_FD_187121 | JGI IMG/M metagenome (GOLD analysis project Ga0209162, IMG submission 187121) | Anoxygenic and chlorotrophic microbial mat microbial communities from Yellowstone National Park, USA - YNP NP MetaG (SPAdes) (version 2) ...
ACCCCCTGGTCGGTCGGGTCCTCGGCGAACGCCGCGGCGTACGCCCGGAAGGCGCCCTGCGGGTCGTTCCCCTTCGCCTCGTACAACCGCGCGATCTCCAGCCAGCGCAGGATCCGATCCGTCGGGTCCTGCAACGCCTCCAGCTCGACCTGGTACACCTGGACCAGGCTTTCCCAGTCGTCGAGCTGCTGGTACACCGGGACGAGCGACTGGGCGACGCGGAAGCGCTGGTCGGGGTCCGCCAGCAGCCCCTCCATCGCCGAGATCGCCTCGCGGAACGTCGGATCGAGCCGCAGGATCTCCTCCAGCGTCGACACCGCGCGCTCCACGTCCGCCAGCTGCTCCTGGTACAGCATCGCCAGACGGTAGCGCAGAGCATTGGCGGACCGCACGTCCGCCGTCTGCTCGATCCGGCGCAGCAGCAGGTCGGCCAGATCGTTCCAGCGCTTCTCGTAGTAGTACAGTCGGTCCAGCGCCGCGATCGCCTGCGCGTCCGCCGGGTCCACGTCCAGCACCTCGACGTAGGTCTCGATCGCCCGGCCGCGGTTCTCCTGCTTCTCCTCCAGGATCGACGCCATGCGGAACAGCAGCGCCTTGCGCGCCGCCGGCTCGTAGGTCGCGTCCGCGGCCTGGCGCAGCAGGTCGACCAGCGCGGCCCAGTCCTCGGTCGCCGCAAACACCCGCTCCAGCGCCCCCATCGCCTGCACGTTGCTCGGGTCGAATGCGTGCGCCCGCCGGTACGCCTCGCGGGCCCGCGCGTAGTCGCGCAACCGCTCCTCCGCCACCTCGCCCAACCGGAACGCCAGCACCGCGGTCGCCTGCGTGTCGACCTCCGTCTCCCGGAGAATCGACTCGTACAGGTCCGCCAGCCGCGGCCAGGCCCCGAGCACCCCCGCCAACCGCTCCACCAACTCCCGCGCCTCGGCGTCCTCGATGTCCTCGCGGAACAGCCGGCCGTAAATCTCCAGCGCCTGGTCCAGGTTCTCCAGCTGCTCCTCGTAAATCTGCCCCACCTGCCGCAGCGTCTGCTTGCGCTCCTCCGGCGACTCCTGCAGCTCGTGGCGCACCAGCAGCACCTCCACGAGCTTTTCCATCTCCATCCGGCGGCGGTAAACCTCCTCCAGCACGTTCGCCGCCTCGGCGCGGTGCTCGCCCTCGCGCAGCAACGCCTCGAGCCGCTCGATCGTCGGGGCGTAGTTCGGGTTCGCCTCCAGCGCGGCCCGGTAATGTTCGAAGGCGCGCGGCGCGTCTCCGAGCTTCTCCAGCACCGTGTCCGCGGCCCGCTGCCGGAGCGCCAGCCCGTCCGCGCCCGGCCAGTCGATCTGCCGCTCGAGCAGCGCGACCAGCGCCGCCCAGCGCTCCGCCTCGGCGTACAGCCGCTCCAGCGCCGCCGTCGCCTCGGCGTTCCGCCCGTCCAGCTCCAGCACCGCCTCGTAGCAGGCGACGGCGGTGGACCGGTCCCCGAGCTTCTCCTCGCACAATCGCCCCTGCTGCAGCAGCCGCGCGACCTTCTCGCCCGCCACGGGGGTCAGGTCCCCCTTGCGCCGCAGGATTTCGAGCAGGTCGGACCAGCGCTCGGTGGCCGTGTAGACCTGCTCCAAGGCGTCGAGCGCGCGGGCGTTGGCCGGGTCGTTGTCCAGCACCTTCGTGTAGTACTCGACCGCCGTCTCGTACTGCGCCGCCTGCCGCGCCAGATCGGCCACGCGGAGATAGACGGAGGTCTGCAGGCCGAGGTCGAGCAGGTCGGGCGCGATTTCCCGGTACAGCGCGGCCAACCCCGCGGTGTCGCCCGTGGCCGCCGCCAGCCGCTCCAGCTCGGCCACCGCCGTCCCCGCCTCCGGCGTGCCGGCCATCCAGCGGAATGCCTGCCCGGCGTAGCCGAAGGCGCGCCGCAGGTCGCCCAACCCGACCTCGGCCACCTCGGCCGCACGCCGGAGCGCCGCAATCCGCCGGCGGTCGTCCTCCGCCTCCGCCGTCTCGATGTCCAGCATCTCGAGCAGGCGCCCGAAGTTCGCCTCCCGTTCGTAAACCCCGGTCAGAATCCGCGCCGCGGCCAGCCGGACGTCCGGCTCCGCGGTGAGTTGCTCCAGCGCGGCCCGGGCAGTCGCGCTCTGCCCGTCCAGCTCCAGCGCCCGACGGTACGACTCGACCGCCTCCGGCAAATCCTTCGTCCGCTCGCGCTGCACGTCACCCATCGCGCACAGCAGCGAAACCTGCTCCGCCGGGTCCGTCGTCCGCTCCAGCATCCGCCGCTGGGTGTCCAGCAGGTCGGACCACTGCCCGGCCGCCTGGAACAGCCGGATCAGCGCCCGCATCGCGGGCACCTCGCCAGGCGCCTCGGCCAAGATCCCCTGGTACGTCCCGATCGCCTCGTCGCGGTCGGACAGCCGCTCCTCCAGCAGCTCGGCGATGCGGTAGGCGATGCTCCGCCGTTCCTGCGGGTCGGCGGCGAGCGCCGATCGGCGGCGAAGCACCTCGACCAACTTCGACCATTGCCCGGCCTGCTGGTACAGCCGCTCCAGCGCCCGCAGGTTCTCAGGATCCTGCGGCGCGACCTCGTCGATCTCCTCCACCGTGGCCAGCGCGGCCGCGGCGTCCTGGAGGAACGACTCCTGGATCTCCGCCACGCGCCGCAGCCGCTCCACCCGCTGCTCCGCCGTCTCCGCGAACCGCGCCTGGATCCGCAGCACCTCCACCAGGTCCGCGTAGCGCTCGCGCGCCGCCAGCAGCCGCTCGAGCGCCTGGGCCGCCGGCACGGCGATCGCGGGGTCGTCGCGGTCGACGTCCAGCCAGCGGCGATAGGCCTGCTCCGCCTTGTCCGCATCCTGGAGCGCGTGGTCGTACAGGCCCGCCAGCCGGCCGAGCAGCTCGGCGCGCAGCGCGCGGTCGTCGCCCAGCTTGCCGAGCAGCCCCTCGAGGACGTCGGCGTACAACCCGTGCAGCCCCTGCGCATCGGCGATCCGCGCGAGCTGCGCCCGCGGCCCCGGGTCGGCCGGGTCCGCCTCCGCCGCCTGCGAATACGCCTCGAAGGCCCCGTCGAGATCGGCCAGCGCGTCCTCCCGGATCTGCGCGACGCGCGTCCAGACCAGCACCTTGTCCGAGGGGGTCGCAGCCGCCTCGAGCTTCACCAACAGCACACGCACCAGGTCGGCATAGCGCCCCGCGCGTTCGTGGACCGGCGCGAGCAGGTCGGCCGCCTCCTGCCGCAACGCCCGATCCGCCAGCAGCCGTTCCAGCGCCTGCAGGACGCGGGCGTCGTCGGGCCGCCGCGACAGAATCCAGCGGTAGTCATCGAGCGCGGCGGCGGCCTGGCCCAGCCGCTGCTCGCGCAGCTCCGCGATCCGCAACCGCCGGTCCAGCTCGTCCTCGAACCGCACGACCGACAGCGTCCCCTCGAGCAGCTCGACCAGCCGCTCCCACTGCCCCTGCCGCTCGTACAACCGCTCGAGCGCCCGGATCGCGACCTCGTTCTCGGGCTGAATCTCCCGGATCTCCCGGTACGTCGCCGTCGCCTCGTCCGGCCGCTCCAGCATGTCCTCCAGCAGAAACGCAAGCTGCTGGAGCATCTCGACCCGCACCGCCACCTGCGTCACCCGGTCCGCCCGGGACCGCAGCACCTGCGCCAGGTCCTCGTACCGCTCCTCGGCCTTGAGCAGCGCATCGAGGGCCGCGAAGGACGCCGCGTCGTCCGCGTCGCGCTCCAGGATCCACCGGTGGTACCGCTCCGCCCGCTTCCGCTCCCCCAGCACCTCGTCGCACAACACCGCCAACCGGCGGGCCAGGCGAAGCCGGGCGTCCTCGCCGAGCCGGCCGGAATCATAGACCTCCTCGAGCCGCTGGACCTGCGTCACCCGGTCCTGGACCGCCGCCGCCAGACGATCCAGATCGTCCCACAGCGCCTCCTCGGCCGGGTTCTCCCGCACCGCCTCGGAAACAGCCAGGAACGCCGCCTCCGCGTCGCCCAACGCCTCCTCGTACACGCGCGCCAGACGCCGCATCCGCTCCAGGCGCTCCGGCCCGGCCGCCGTCCCCTCGATCAGAATCTGCAGCACCCAGGCCAGCTTCGGAAAGTTGTTCGACCCGAGATAATACGGCTCGAGGAAACGCGCGACCTCGACCCGGTACTCGGGCTTCCCCAGGTACTTCTCCAGCGCCGCCAGCGCCTCGGTGTGACCGGGCTCCGCCTCCAGCACCTCCCGGAACGCCTGGACCGCCTGCGCCTCCTGTTGGAGCGGACCGGCGAAGAGCTGGCCGAGACGGAAGGTGAGCGCCGTCCGCGCCGGACCACCGCCCACCTTCGCCCGCTTCCGCTCCAGAACCGCCGCCAGATCGGCCGGCCGGTTCGTCGTCTGGTAGATCCGCTCCAGCGCGTCGAGCGCCGCATCGTGGTCGGGCTCGACCTCCAGCACCTGACGCCAGGTCTGGACCGCCTCCTCGGTCCGGTCCAACCCCTCGTCCAGCAGCCCGGCAAGCTTCACCCGCCAGGCCAGACGGGCCGTCGCGTCTCGCGTCTCCTCCAGCCGCTCGCGATAAAACGACGCCAGAAGCTCGAGCCTCCCCGACGACTGGAGCAGGCGCTCCAGCGACTGCACGGCCTCGACCGCGCCGGGCCGCTCGCGCAACACCTCGCGGTAAGCCTCGATGGCCGCATCGACGTCGCCGATCCGCGAGGCCTGGAGGGCGGCGATGCGACGGAGCAGGTCGATCCGCTCCTCCCCCCGCGCCTCGGCCAACCGCTTCTCGAACAGCCGCAAGAGGTCCTCGAACGCCTGCAGATCCTCGGCGTGCCGCTCGAGCGCCGCGAGGACGTCCGGGTCGGTCGGCGCCAGCTCGTAGCACTGCCGCGCCCACTCGAAGGCCCGCGCCGGCTCGTGCAACCGCTCGGCGTACAACTCCCGCAACCGACGGGCCAGGGACCGCTTCTCCTCGGCGTCCCGCGCCAGGCCGGCCAGCACCGTGAGCACGCGCGCCAGCGCCTTCCAGTCCCCCTGCCCCTCGTAGATCCGCGCCAACGCCTCGGCCGCCACCCGATTCTCCGGCTCGACCTCCAACACCCGCTCGTAGGCCCGGAACGCCCGCTCGGGCTGCCCGATCCGCTCCTCGTAAATCCGCGCGGCCTTGAACGACAACTCGATCCGCAACGCCCGATCGTTCGTCCGATCCGCCGCCACCCCCAGACTCTCGACCAGCCCCTCCCAGTCGTTCTGCGACTCGTACAGCCGCTCCAGGGCCCCGAAGTCGCCGGCGGCCAGGAACAACTCCTTGAGCATCCGGATCGCCTTCGGATGTCCGGGCTGCAACGCCAGGATCTCCTGGTACGCCGCCGCGGCCCGCTGCGGGTCGTGCAGGCGGTCCTGATACAGGGCGGCGAGCTTGCCCAGAAGCTGCACCCGACCCGCGTCCGTCGTCTCGTTCTCGATCCGCTTGCGGACCACCCGCGCCACTTGCTCGAAGTCCCTCGCACGCTCCGCAAGCCGCTCGATCGTGTCGAAGACCTCCCGGCGCCCCGGGTCGAGCTCCAGAACCTCCCACCAGAGCCGGATCGCCTCCTCCCGCTTGTCGAGCCGCTCGCCGGCAAGCTGCGCCATCTGCGTCAGGTGCTCGACCCGCCGCTCGACAGGCACGTCGGGCAGCTCGGCGACCAGCAGGGCGTACAGCTCGGCAAAGGCGCGCCGCTTGCCGTAAATCTCCTTGAGCAGACCGTTCGCCTCGGCGTCGCGCGGGTCGAGCCGCCGGATCATTTCCAGCGGCTTGACCGCGTTGTTGAGGTTGTTCAGCCGCTGCATCCAGATCGCCGCGCTCTCCCGGTACAGCGCAATCTTCTCGCCCCGGTCCTCCGTCGCCTCGGCGCGCCGCATGAGCAGCGCGATCAGATCGTTCCAGCGGCCGGCCTGCGTGAAGATCTGCCGCAACGCCTGAAACGCCTCGGCGTGGGTCGGGTCGAGTTCCAGTACCTGGAGCCAGGTCTTGATCACCATCATCTCGGAACGCAGCCGGTCCCGGTAGATCGCCACCATCTGCTCCAGCACCGCCGTGCGCCCCGCGACGTCCCCCGCCTCCATCGCGGCCAGCTCGGCCTTGTACAGGTCGACCAGCGCGTTCCACTTCTGCGTCTTGGCGTACAACCGCTTGAGCTGCTCGGCGGCGGCGCGATCGGCGGGCCGCAGCTTCAGCACCCCCTTGTACGCCTCGATCGCCCGCTCGTCGTTCTGCAACCGTTGCTCCGCCAGCTCCGCAATCTCCAGCAGGTACTTCACCCGATCGTCGTCGCTCTCCGCCGCCCGCTGCGCCTCGAGCAGGATCTGCAACAGACGGTTGTCGTCCCCCGCCTCCCGACAGAACGCACGGTAGAAGTTCAACGCCGCGGGATGCGCCGGCCGCGTCTTGCGGATGCGCCGGAAGTACTCCTCCGCCGTCTGCGGATCGTTGCGCATCCGCCAGTGCACCATCCCGATCTGAAACAGCAGCTCGATCTCCGACTCCCCCTTCGGCCGCGCCTTGAGCATCTCCTCGTACAACGCCACGAGACGGTCGGCGTCGCCCACCGTGTTGTAGTAGTCGACCAGGAACGACAACGCTCCGCTGTGGGCCGGCGCAAGCGACAACACCTCCTGGTACAGCTTGGCCGCCTTGTCCGGCTGCCCGAGCCGCCCGTACGTCTTGGCCGCCTCGGTCAACAGCGCGACCTTCTCTTCCCGCGCCTTCGCCTCGCCCGCCAACTGCACGAGCTGCGGCGCCAAATCATCCAGCCGCTTCGCCCGCCCCATCACCCGGATCAGCATCTGCACCGCCGCGTGGTTCGACGGATTCGCCCGCAACGCGTTCTGCAGATGCCCGAGCACCGCCGGCGTCCGCTCCTTCGCCTTCCCCCCGAACGACTCGACCAACCCCGCCACCCGCAGATAAAGCTGACTCTTGAGCGCCGGCTCCGTCTCCGCAACCGCCTCCTCCTCGAACCGCTCCACGATCCGCTTCCACTCCGCCGCCAGCCGCTCCAGCCGCTGCACCCCCTCCGACGCCCCGGCATGGTCGGGCTGCAGCTCCAGCGCCTTGCGGTAGGTCGCCAGCGCCTTCTTCACGTCGTAGAGCGACTCCTCCTCGATCCGACCCTGCGCCACCAGCAGATCGACCCGCCGCGACCCATCCGCCAGCGGCAACAGCGCCTCGATCAGCCCCACCGCCTCGCTCCACCGCCCCGCCTTGCCCAGATCCGCCACCGCCGCGTCGATCCGCCCGAGCGCCTCCGCCACCTCCTCGGCCCCCGGCCCCGCCGCCACCCGCTCGCGCAACGCCGCCAACACCGATTCATCGCCCGGCGCCTGCAGCAGAGAGGACAGCAGCTCGGAAAGTTGGGTAGCCATCGCGAACCTCCTTCGGCGACACGCACGGTGCGATCCCTCGAAAAACGGTCGGTTTCCGCGGCCCGCACCCTCGGCAGGGGCCGATGATACGGAACCACCCCATCCCCCGCAAGGGGGATCAAGGGCCGAATTCGACGTTGCGCGCACCCGCGCAAATACGCTACACCCCGGCCCCGGAAGGAAAGGAGAGACGATGCGTTTCGCCCACCTCCCCCCCCTGGTCGCGGCGTGCCTCGCGGCCTGCGGCCCGCGCCCCGAACCCACCGAACCCGCCGGCCAAGACCCCACCCTCGCCGAAGCCCGCGCCACCGTCGCCGCCTGCCGCGCCGAACGCGTCCCCCCCGAGAGATGGCGGCGCGCCGCCGACGCCTTCCGCCGCGCCGCGGCCGACGGAACCCTCCCCGCCGACGCAACCGCCGAGGCCGACCTCGCCCTCGCCATGGCCGCCCTCGGCGACGGACGCGCCGCCGAGGCTCGCACCCCGGCGCAACGCGCCGCCGACGCCCGCCCGGACTGGGCCTGCGCCCGCCTCGCCCTCGGCGAAACCCTCTTCACCCTCGGCGAGGTCGACGCCGCCCGCAACGCCTACGAGCTCGCCGCCACCGCCGACCCGACCTGGTACCTCCCCCCGCTACGACTCGGCGTCGTCGCCCGCTGGCACGGCGCGCCGAGCGACGCGCTGGCGCTGTTCGACCAGGCCGCGCGACTCGAACCGTCCGCCGCCGAACCGCCGCTGCAGATCGGAATGCTCCAGCTCGAATGGGGCCGCGCGGACGAGGCGGTCGCGGCATTGCACCGCGCCGCCGAGCTCGACCCGGCCTGGGCCAACGCCCATCTCCAGCTCGCCGCCGCCTGCCTCGCCGCCGGCGACCTCGCCGCCGCCCGCGCCGCGGCCGAAGAGGCACTGCGCCGCCGGCCGGGCTGGGCCGACGCCCTCGCCGCCCTCGGCCGCATCGACCTCGCCGCCGGCGACCTCGACCAGGCCGCCGCCCACTTCCAGGCAGCGGTCGAGGCCGACCCGTCGTTCGCCGAGGCGCGCGCCGGACTGGGCCGCGTGGCCGAGGCGCGCGGCGATCCGGCCACCGCCGAACAGTACTACCGCCAGGCGGCGACGATCGACCCCCAGGCCCCCGACGGACTCGAAGGCCAGGCCCGACTGGCCCGCACCGCCGGCGACCTCGCCCGCGCCGAGACACTCCAGCTCCAGGCCGTCGCCCTCGTGCCCGGACACGCCGAAACACGTCTCGAACTGGCACGCATCCTGTTCCTCGCCGGCAAGACCGCCGAGGCCGCCCGGCAGATCGAGTTCGTCCGCCAGCGCTTCCCCGGCCACCCGGCAGCCGAAGAACTGGCCCGCCAGATCGGCGCACCCTGACAGCGAAACACCCCGCGCCCCGCGACCCCCGGGCGCCGCTCCGCCTCGAACACGCCGGCCGGCGGAGCCCGCGTCGCATCCCGACACCGCGATCGCCCGCCGCCGACCTCGCTCCGCGGGCGAAGACGACGGACCCGCCCCGCTACTCGCTCTCCAGCTTGCGCCGCATCCGGCCGATCAGGTCGCTCCAGCCGGCCTCGAACGTCTGCGCCTGGCCAATGATGTTGTTGAACTGGTCGCGATAGGACTGGACCAGACTGACACCGTTGGTGGTGACGTCGATCATCCTCCAGTGGCCCGACACCAGGTGCAACTCGTAATGGATGTCAATCTCCGCCCGTCGATTGCGCCGGGTCCGCAGCTTGCGCACCCGGGTCTTGACCACCACCGAACCGGCCGAGGTCTGCTCCCAGCCGAGGAAATCAATGGCGATGTTGTCCAGGGTCTCCTTGAGGTTTTCCCGGTAGCTCTTGGCAACCAGCGCCCGGAACAACGAGAGGAACTCGTCCCTCTGCGCCTGCGTCAGACGATCCCAGTGGTTGACCAGCGCCCGTTGCGCCAGCCCTTCGTAGTCGAGCAGTCCGTCCACGAGCTGGCCGATCTCGGGGGAGTCGGGCGAATCGCGCAGCAGCTCGCGCAGCCGGTCGTTCGCCTCCCGAACCCTCGCCTCCGCCTCCGCACCGTCGGCCACCGCCGGAATCGCGTGCCCCAGCAGCCCACAGGCCACCAACAGCGGGACCGTGCGGAACTTTCCGTTCAGCATGCCCACCTCCGGGACCGTCGCCCGACGCGACGTGTCCGAACGACTCTTTCGACCCCGGCCCCCGATACGATATTCACCCGCCGACGGTGGACTCCCCGGACGAGACGCGCACGTCGCCCAGGATCTCGGACGCGAAAACCCCCTCGTCCATCAACAACCGGCCGTCGGCCTCGATCGACATCCGCGTGCCGATCACCGAAACCCGCGTCTTGGAGCTCCAGGTCGCCCCCGTCTCCGCTCCGAACGGATCGCCCAGCGCCAGGTGCACGCCGGGAACGTTCTCGTCGAACGTGTGCTCGCCGCTGATGAAGTGCAGCCACGGGTTGGTCCCGACGCCGAACTCGCCCACCCGATCGCCGTTCTCGTTGCTCCGCACAAACAGGAACAGCTCGCGGGCCAGCGTCGCGTTGTCCGACCGCACGTCGCGCAGCCGCCCCCCCGCAAACTCCAGCGTCACCGGATAGGCGGACAGGTCGGGATACTTCGACGCGAACCAGTCGCCGATCGTCTTGTCCACCACATACACGCCGTCGACGGACGCGGGACAGGTGTAGACCTGGCCCGACGGCAGGTTCTGCCACTTGCCCGGACGGATCAGGCCGTTCGACTTGATCCAACGATAGGCGGGGTCGAAGGTCACGTCCAGCGACGTGCCGCCGGGGGAACGGACGTGCACGCGCGCCGCGGTGGGCAACACCGCCAGGAGCCGGTCCTGCATCGCATCGACCGCCCGGTAGTCGGCCCGCATCCCCACCCGGAACGCCTCGGCCCCGACCCGGATCAGGTGCGCATGACGAAGCTGGAGCTTCGGCACGAGCTCCAGGAGCTGGAGCCGGGCCTTGAGTTCCCCCGCCAGCGGCGCCACGGCAAGCACGGTGACCTGCGACTTCTCGAACGCCGCGAACACCTCGTTGGGAAACCGGCTGAGCGGCCGCTTGCCCCATCGTTCGAGCAGGAAGGCCTGGTTCCGCAGTCCCATCGCCTCGGCCGCCTGCAGCATCGAGGCGACAACGGGCAGGCAGCCCTCGTCGGCGACGAACGTCACCACGTCCTCCGGCCGGGCCGCCAGGCAGACCTCCAGGGCCACGCGCCCCGCCTGCGCCAGCGTCGGATCGGCGCCCTTGAGGATCTCCTGACGGTCGGGCATCGCTCCCCTCCCTCCCCGCGGTCGGCCCGATGATGCCACGCGCGACCCCGCCCTGCAACTGCCAGGGCCGCCAAGACCTCAGCCACCCGCCCGGACCCGCGCCTCCTCGTCCAGCCGGCCGCGCAACAGGCCATAGCGGCGCAGCAGGTCCGAATGCTCGAGCCGGAACAGATCCATCAGGCGGCGACGGGCCGCCGCCGCCCCCGCGCGCTCCACCAGCCCGCACACCTCGCGCACCAGCGGCGCCGGGTCGCCGAACGGCCGCACGGTCCGCACCGCGTGCCCCTCCTCGTAAATCGTCGCCTGCACCCCCCCACCCTCGGCCGCCCCGTACACCACCGCCAGCAGACCCGGCGACCGTTCGGTCAGCCCGGCCACCAGCGTCGTCCCCGGCAGGTCCAACAGGTCGTCGCGGGTCACCAGCACGTCGGGCGGCGCGCCGGAAAGCGCATCCAGCGCCGCCCCACCGCTCGGCAACGCCGTCACCTCGAACGCCGCCGCCGAACCGCGACGGGCAACCGCGGCCTCCGCGATCGCCTGCTGAACCAGCGGCTCGTGGTCGACCACCGCCACCCGCACGATCCCTTGCGACATCGCCTCCAGACGACTCTGCGTGGCCGGAAGGTGCCGCGACATGTCGAGCATCCGGGCCAGCATCTCGTCCAGAAGCTGCTTCGCCTCCGCCGCCAGGTTCTCCACCCCCGCCCCACCACCCCCCCAGCGCCGCGCCACCCGTTCGACCAGATCCGTCAGCCGCCGCGCGTCGCTCCGGTCCTTGAACAACACCTCGGCCGCCCCGCGCCGATACCCCCCCACCGCCACGTCCCACGCGCGACGCACCGTCAACAACGCCACCTCCGAACGCGGCGACTCGTTCCGCACGAACGTCACGAACTCCAGCCCCCCCCACGGCTCCACGTCCGCATCCACCAGCACCACGGGGAAAAATTGCTCGCGCACCAGCACCTGCCCCTCGCGGGCATCGTCGGTCGCCACCACCCGGTGCCCCTGCCGCTCGAAGAACCCCGCGATCCCCTCGCGGTCCGCGGCGTGCCCATCCACGATCAGCAGGTCCAGACCCATACGGTACCCGACCCTACACCACCGCCGGACCCTGGTCCACCACCAACCACTCGTAGAGCCACAAGAACGGCCAGACCAGCGCGAACCCGTCGACCGTCCCTCCGAACAACAGCACCGGCTCCCGGCTCCCGTCGAACCCCCGCTGATACTCGACGAATACCCCGAAGGCGACCGCGTACGGCGAGAGCTGGTTGTGACTGCGCACCCCCCACCAGAACCGCGCATACCACAGCCCCTCCGCGGCCGGCGCGTCGAACCCCGCGCCGGCGGAAAGGACCACCGGAAAAGCGTCGAAGACCGGCAACAGCCCCTCCACCCCGGCCAGCACCGCCACGTCGAGGAAGTCGCGCGTCCCGACCCGCAGCGCGAAGCCGAGGCCCGGGTCGCGGCTGATCGAACGGAGGAGCTGCACGCCGGCGCCGAACGCCAGCCACGCGATCCCCTCGCCGACGGCCCCCTCGTCGTCGATCCCGAAGCCGCCGCCCGCCTCGGGCCCCGCCTGCCACTCCGCGTCCCACGACCGCGCGGGCAACGCCACGAGCAGCGTCGCCCAGGCCCCCAGCCCGCACGCCGCGACCCGCCCCCGCATCACGCACCCCGCCGGGCCGTCACCACGCGGCACAGCCCCGCGTAGTCCCGGCGCACCGCCGGGGCGATCAGTCCGGCCGCCGCGCACAGCGCCGCCACCGCCTCCCCCTGGTCCGCGCCGATCTCCAGACCGAGAAACCCGCCGGGGCGCAAGGCCGCCGCCGCGGCCGGGACGACGCGGCGGATCTCCCGCAGGCCGTCGGGACCGCCGTCCAGCGCCCCCCGCGGCTCGTACCTCCGCACCTCGACCGGCAGACCGGCCAGCTCCCCCGTCGCCACGTACGGCAAGTTCGCCAGCACCGCATCGAACGACGAGGGCCGCGCCGCCAGCCACGCCGCCCCCTCCGCCTCGCACAGATCGACCCGCTCCCCCAACCCCAGCCGCTCCACGTTCTCGCGCGCCACCGCCAACGCCTCCGCCGACACATCCAGCGCCGTCACGCGCGACGCCGGCCGGTGCTTCGCCACCGCCACCGCAATCGCCCCGCACCCCGTCCCCACATCCACCACCCGCCAGGGCGCCCCCTCGTCGGCCAGCGCCGCCAGCGCCTCCTCCACCAGCACCTCGGTCTCCGGCCGCGGCACCAGCACCCGGCCATCCACCCGCAGATCGATGCTCCAGAACTCCCGGTGACCCGTGATGTAGGCCACCGGCTCCCCCGCCCGCCGCCGCCGCAACACCTCGCGCACCGCCGCCCGCTCGGCCTCCGTCAGCGGCGCGTCGTGCCGCACGTACAACCCCACGCGGTTCGTGCCGAGTGCGTGCGCCACGAGCAGCTCGGCGTCCAGCCGCGGGGACGACACGCCGCGCCGCGCCAGGTCGCCGGCCATCCACGCCACGACCTCCAGCACCGTCCACCGCCCGCCGCCCGCC
>Ga0209162_1003282_pt1 | contig 13188 bp, 10 predicted proteins | sample YNPNPMetaG_FD_187121 | JGI IMG/M metagenome (GOLD analysis project Ga0209162, IMG submission 187121) | Anoxygenic and chlorotrophic microbial mat microbial communities from Yellowstone National Park, USA - YNP NP MetaG (SPAdes) (version 2) ...
CCGGTCTGCCGGTCGTGAACGAAGATGTCCCGAAAATTGTTCGTATCCCCGCTCACCAGGTTGGCTGCCTCCGACTCAAACGCCACAAAGCGCCCGTCGGCGGAGATGGAGGGATTGTATGAATCGTGGTTTGATTGCGTTCCATCCGAAGCGACGGAGACGCGGACAGTATTCCCTGGCGCAGCGCGAACAGACCCGGCTGGCGTCAGTATCAGCGCCAGCAGCAAAAGCATTGAACAAAAGCGAGTAATGGTTTTGAGAGAAACCACAGTAACCTCCTGAAATGATGCGTGCTCATCAGCCATTGTCATCAGTAATAACGAGACTGTGCATCAAATTAGCGCCTGTACAGTGTCAATTCGTCAAGTTACATACAGTAATGAGCACCATCTATCAGGATCTGATATCAAAACCCTACAACCCTTCCAGCAACCTCGCAGCCTCGCGCATGATCGCTGCGCGTTCGGCAGCGTCGATTCGCGCCAGCCCCAGCACTGCCGGACCGAGCCGCGGATTGGCGCGGAGCGTCGTTTCATGCTGGATCAAAAAGTTCCAGTAGAGCGTATTGAACGGACAGGCATCCGGTCCGACGCGCTGCTTCGGGTTGTAGCGACACCCATTGCAGTAGTCGCTCATCCGGTTGATATACGCAGCCGAAGCGATATACGGTTTGGTCGCCGTCAACCCGCCATCGGCGTTCAGCCCCATACCGATCACATTCGGCTGCATCACCCAATCGTAGGCGTCGATGTAGTGCGCCAGGAACCAGTCATTGACCTCTGAAGGACGGATTCCTGCCAGCAGGCAAAAGTTGCAGACCACCATCAGACGTTCGATATGGTGGGTGTAGCCGGTCGCAATCGCGCGCTTAATAACATGGCGCAGGCAACGCATGTCGGTTGCGCCATTCCAGAAGAAGCGCGGCAGTGGGCGCGTCGCGTTCCAGGCGTTCGCATCGCGCAATGCGGGCATCAACCGCCAGTACTGCCAGTAGATATACTCGCGCCAGCCAATGACCTGGCGCACAAATCCCTCGACTGACTGGATCGGAGCGGCGCCGGCGCGGTACGCTTCCTCAGCGGCGCGCACCATCTGCAACGGTTCGAGCAGACCGATATTGACGTAGGGCGAGAGCATCGAGTGGAACACCACATCATGCGCCGCGCTCATGGCATCCTCGTAGGGTCCGAATGCCGTGAGGCGATGGGTGATGAAATCGTTGAGCGCCGCTTCCGCCTGCGCGTGGGTGACGGCGAGCGCAAATCCGGTTGCTGTGCCGACACCGCCGTCACGCGCATCGACCTCAGTCATCACCTGGCGCGTGATCGCATCCGGCTCGAAGGTGATCGGCGGCGGCGGCGCAACCGTGCGGGGCAACGGACGGCGATTCTGGCGGTCGAAGTTCCATTCCCCGCCGGTTGGTGAACCGTCAGGTTCGATCAACACTGCGAAGCGGCGGCGCATCGCGCGGTAGAAGCGCTCCATGATCACGCGCTGCGACGGCTCGATAGCCGGGAAAGGATCATACTGACCGACAAGGAACTGCGTGTCTGGCAGTACGTCGACCGGGATCCCAAGAAGGGCGTGAAGGGTCTCGTGCTGGAAGCGGCGCGTCTCATACTCGGCGGCCGCCATGGTCACCAGGCGCTGCGACCGATGCTGCGCAACGTGACGCTGCAACCCCTCTGCGAATGACGGCGCGCGCACCTCATCGACCAGGTACCCGCGCTCGCGCAGCGCCGCCGCATAGTGACGCATCGCGCTCAGAATCAGAACAATCTTCTTGCGCTGGTAGGGCAACTGCGCTATCCGTGCTTCGCTCTCCACCAGTACAATGCGGCTATTCAGACGACCGAAGCGCGACTCCGCCGTCTCAATCGCCGGATGTACGCGCAGCAACTGGTCACCGGGAATCCAGACTGTGACTGGCGTATCGCTCATCTCAATCGTGCACGACGAAAGACCGACCTTTGGAAAAGGATACGTCAGCGCAAAACCGGTGGATGCCGGGGCTGCGCTGGCGGTGTATCGCACGTATCGCGAAAATCCTGCAACCACAAACCTTTCCGATACCGGTATGCTACAGCGCAACGCCTGCGACTTTTCAAGCGAGTCTTTGAAGCGCCGGTGAAATATGGTATAGTACTATGAGAAATGTTGACGAGGGTAAAAACGTGACAGTACTCTTACTGGTTCGTCACGGCGCAAACGATATGGTATACGGTCGGCTTGCCGGTCGTCTTCCTGGGGTGCGCCTGAACGAAGAAGGGCGGCGTCAGGCAGCCAATCTGGCGGCGCGCCTGGCAGATCTGCCGATCGACGCGATCTATTCCAGCCCGCTGGATCGCACCGTCGAAACCGCCGAGGCGATCGCTGCGCCGCGAGGTCTTTCGATCCGGTTGGTCGAGGCGCTGCAAGAGGTGGACTACGGCGAGTGGCAGGGCGCCGAACTCAAGGAACTGTACAAACACGAGTTGTGGCCCGGCATCCAGCATTACCCCAGCGGCACACGTTTCCCGAACGGTGAAACGCTGGGCGAAACGCAGATGCGGATCGTCACTGCGCTCGATGCGCTGCGCGCGCGCCACCCGAAAGGGTTGATTGCGGTTGTGTCGCATGCCGATGCCATTCGGTTGGCGACGGCGTACTATATCGGCATCCACATCGACCTGTTCCAGCGGCTCGAAGTCGCTCCCTGCTCGGTGACCGCCATCGGGTTCACCCGGATGGGGCCACGATTGCTGGCGTATAATGATACCGGTTCCCTGTCACATCTGAAGCCGAAACCGGAAGAGACGCAACCGGCATCTGCAGGATCGGCGCCGCCAACCGATCAGGCGGCGGGGAATGGTGTCGAGGCGTCGGCAGAAAAGACAACCGGCTCGCCAACATCGGCGTAGTGGTGTGCAACGTGGTTGTACTGGCGTATGGCTATGGCAAAGTTCACGTATGATCTCGACCCGGTGACGCGCATTACGGCAAGCGCAGTTGGTCCGCCAGGGCAGCGCGTCTTCTACATCCAGGCGCGCCGTGGGCGCGAACTGGTTTCACTCATCGCGGAGAAGGAACAGGTTCGGGCGCTTGCTCAGGCAATCGATCGCCTGCTCGAAGAACTGGCGGAGAAGAATCCGCTCCTCTCCTCTTCCGATGATCTGCTTCTGGCGAGCGATATGAACCTGGAAGAACCGATCGAACCGCGTTTTCGTATTGCTCAGATGGGGATCGGGTACGATGCTGAACGCGATATGGTCATTCTGGTGATGCAGGGGTACCGTGAGGACGGCGAAGATGATGAGCCGCCGACGGCACGTTTTGGTGCATCGCGTCAGCAAATGCGCGCTTTGAGTGAACACGCTGCGAGCGTGGTTGCCCGTGGGCGAAAGATCTGCGGCAACTGTGGTCGTCCAATCGATCCCGGCGGTCACTTCTGCCCACAAATGAATTGATATGAGCACTGAGTTGAGTGTCGGCGACGTGCTGGCGCTGCTGGCGAAAGGCAAAATGGAGGTCCAGGGCATGATGCCCTGGAGTAGCAACTATACGCTGCTGGTCACCGTGCGCGACGGCGATCTGCAGGGCCTCGCCGTGTACAAGCCACGCCGCGGCGAACGCCCGCTATGGGATTTTCCGCGCGGTACGTTGTGTCAACGGGAGTTCGCCGCCTTCCTGCTCAGCGAAGCGCTCGGCTGGTCGCTCGTGCCGCCGACCGTTCTGCGCGATGGTCCGTATGGCTATGGCTCGGTGCAGTTGTATATCGACTGCGACCAGGATGCGCATCTGTTCACCATGCAGAAGGAGGGCGGCTACGAGGATCAACTCGCGCGCCTGGCCGCCTTCGACATCCTCTCGAACAATGCCGATCGCAAGAGCGGCCATTGTTTGAAGGGAACGGATGGACGCCTCTGGGCGATTGACCACGGTATCTGCTTTCACGCCGAACCGAAGTTGCGAACCGTGCTCTGGGACTACGCTGGCGAACCGATCTGCGCAGAGATCATGGCAGATCTGCGCGCGTTGCGGGAAGATATTCGCAACGGCGGGCGGTTCATCCGCGCACTCGAAGGGTTGCTCGCTCCCGAAGAGGTGCGCGCCTTCCGCCGCCGCCTCGACCGCCTGATCGAAACCGGGTGCTACCCCGATCCCGGCGCTGCACGCCATATTCCCTGGCCTCCTGTCTAGGGTGTTCCCCCTCCTTTCCTCGCCAAATGAACGATCAAGCACTCCTGCGGGTGTGGTATAATTTCGCTCAACCTGTTCCATCCATCACAATCACGACGTGCGACCGACGATGACGCGGCCGCCGATGGGTGTTGAGCCGCGCCCTCGATTGAGTTCTTGAAGAAAGGGAGCCTGGAGCGTGGATGCACAATTGGGAACTGAAGGACGTCCCGTGCGCGTGGCTATCGTTGGCGCTGGCCCCGCCGGGTTCTATGCCGCCGAGGCGTTGCTCAAACAGTCGAACATCGTTGTCCTGATCGATATGTTCAATCGCTTTCCAACACCGTATGGACTGGTGCGCGAAGGCGTCGCACCCGACCATCAGTCGATCAAGTCGGTAACGCGCATTTATGATCGCATCGCTTCCGATCCCCGCGTGCGCTACTTCGGCAACGTAACCTTCGGTACCGACATCACCCACGAAGACCTGAAACAGTTCTACGATCAGATTGTCTACGCTGTCGGTGCGCCGGCTGACCGGCGCATGGGCATTCCCGGCGAAGACCTGATCGGCAGTTACCCGGCGACGGCGTTTGTCGGCTGGTACAACGGGCATCCTGACTATTGCAACTGGACGTTCGATCTTTCGCATGAACGCGCCGTTGTGGTCGGCAATGGCAATGTGGCGATCGATGTGGCGCGCATTCTGGTGACCAACCCTGACAAACTGGCGAAGACCGATATTGCCGATTATGCCCTGGAGGCGCTGCGGCAGAGCAAGGTGCGCGAAGTCGTGATGCTGGGGCGCCGCGGACCGGCGCAGGCGGCTTTCACCAATGCGGAGATCAAAGAACTTGGTGAACTGGACGGCGTTGATGTGATTGTCGATCCTGCCGACCTGGAACTTGACCCGATGAACGCAACACATATCACGACCGACAAGTCGGCAGCGCGCAATGTCGAAATCCTGCGCTCGTTCGCCGCGCGCACGGAGCATCATGCCCCGCGCCGCATTCGGATGCGTTTCCTGACTTCACCGGTCGAGTTGATCGGCGAGAATGGTCGGGTGGTGCAGGTGAAGGTGGAGCGCAATGAACTGGTGGTCGATAAGAATGGCGGTTTGCGGGCAAAGGGCATCGGCGTCTACGATACTATCGAAGCAGGGTTGGTGCTGCGGTCGGTCGGGTATCGCGGGGTGCCGTTGCCCGGAGTGCCATTTCAGGAAGGGTCGTTCATTATTCCGAATGTCAACGGTCGGGTCATTCGTCCGCGCGATGATGCGGTCATTCTGGGCGAGTATGTGGTGGGTTGGGCAAAGCGTGGTCCGTCTGGCGTGATTGGCACCAACAAACCGGATGCTGTCGCCACGGTGGCGGCTATGGTCGAAGACCTGCCGAAATTGCCCGGCATCCCCGACGAAAACCGTGATCCGCAACGCATCGTCGAGTTGCTGCGCGTTCGTAAACCCGATTTCGTCACCTACGCGGATTGGAAACGTCTCGATGCGTATGAAACGGCACGCGGCGCTGAACAGGGTCGACCGCGCGTCAAGGTGACAACCGTTCCCGAAATGCTGGAGGTTATTCGCGAAACGTCGTCGTGACCCCTGTTCCTCAGGCTCAACGCTCGCCGTCGAAAGCCAGGGATGACTTCGCTGCAAACACGCACCGCTGAGACGCCGGGGGCACAGAGAAGCCTGCAAACGAACCATGATGGATGCATGGCGAAGCATGCGTGTGCGTGACTCGCTATGGAATCCACCTCTGCGAACGCTGCGCCTCAGCGGTGACCTGCCCTTTTTGCAGTGGACCCAGGGATCATTCCCTGGCTTTCTGGCGCCATTGCGACCAGCGCTGTGCGCAGCGCGCTGAGACCAGTCAAATACTACGAACGAACGTCCTGCTTCCTTCGAAGCGACTATGCTCCCCTTCCGTCGCCTGGATGTCATGCTTTCCTCACCGAATCCTTATGTTTGCGATGCATCATACCGGTCGAAGCAGACGTACCATAAAATGACTGCTATCGATGGGTTCAGGGGCGGACAGAACATCAATATAAGTCCCCCTTTTCCCCTCGCAGGAGAAGGCTCGCGCCGGGCAAACGCAGAAGAGATGTATTGAGAGAAACATCCGCTTCAGGGGTATAATTCATACGGAAAGAGAAACCTATGCAGGCGACCGGGGAACCCATGACCGAATCGACCGCGACCGAAGTGCAGCAGTTGATCGCCGAAGGACGGGCAGCCGCGCTGGCAGGCGATACGTTTACGGCGCGCGCCCGGTTTCGCCGCGCCACCGAACTCGACAGCGAGAATCCCGAAGCGTGGCTCGGTTTGAGCAGCGTCGTTCCGATCCTTGCCGAAAAACGCGACTATCTCCAGCGTGTGCTGGCGCTCGACCCGACCAATACCGAAGCCGCAGATAGTCTGGCATATGTCGAAAAATTGATCGCGGAAGGGTTGCAGATTGCACCCGCGCACCGCCGCCAGGAACAACACACCAGCGGCAATGCCTCGCCGTTGCTCTCAGCCCCGGAACCGCCGACAACCGTCGATGTGGCGTACTGCTACATCCACCCCGATCGTGAGACCGGCTTGCGCTGCGTGCAGTGCAACCGCCCGATCTGTGGCTCGTGCGCGCAGATGACCCCCGTCGGGCAGTTGTGCCCTGAATGCCGCAAGGTGCGCCGCCCGCCGCACTATCAGGCGGATCTTTCGCACATGCTGATCAGCGTGGTGGTTGGGTTTTTTGCTGCGCTGATTGGTTCGATTCTGGTCGTGGCGCTCGCCGGTGTGCCGTTTTTGGGGTTGTTCCTGGCAATGATGTCCGGTCCCCTGATGGGCGCGCTGACGGTGCGCATCGTTGAGCAGTTGACGCGCAAGCGCGGGCGCGCCATGCAGGCGGCGGTTGGCGTCGGGTTGGGGTTGGGTGCGCTGCCGCTCTTTGGGTTTGGCGTTATTGCCCTGCTGAGCGGCGCCGTGTTGCAGTTGCTGTTGATCGGGTTGTGGATGGCGCTGCTGATCGTTACGGCTGTGGCGCGGTTGCGTTAGCGCCTTCTTATTTGGTAGTGAATATTCATAATCCCCCAGCAGGGTTTATGCTCTCCCATACACCGGAATCGCGGCGCCGCTGATGATCCGCGCATCGGGACCGACGAGGAACAGTACGACGCGCGCAATCGCTTCTGGCGCGACCCAGCGGCTGTGATCGGCGTTGGGATCGGCGGCGCGGTTGGCAGGGGTATCGATCACGCTGGGCAGAATGGCATTGGCAGTAATATTCGAGTCGCGCAGTTCAGCAGCGAGCGCCTCGGTCAACTGGAGAATCGCACGTTTGGCAGCGCCATACGCAGCAACATTCCTGGCGCTCTGCGTCGCAGTGCGACTGCTGACATTGACAATCGCTCCGCCGCCACGCGCCAGCATATGCGGTACCGCTGCGGCGCATGAAATGACCGCCGTCTTGAGATTGATGTCCAGTTGCTGCTGCCAGAGCGTCCAGGATGTGCGGTGCACCGGTTCGCCGCCAGCAAACCCTCCCGCGACATTGACCAGGATATCGATGCCGCCGTGGACGCCGGCGACCTGAGCATACGCCTGTTGCACCGCCGTTTCGTCAGTCAGGTCCAGCAGTCCGCCATCCAGTCGCGCACCGGCAGGAGCGCCGAGACGCTGACGTAGATGGTCGAAATCGGACAGATTAATGTACGGAACCCACACTGTTGCGCCAGCATCGAGCAACGCCTGCACCACAGCGCTGCCGAGCGCCCCGGCGCCGCCGGTCACAATCGCAACCTTTCCTTCAAGCATAGCGTTTATTGGTTTCCTCTGTATTGCGCCTGTTTATTCTGCCGGTTACGACATGGGCACCTGCGGGACGATCATCCCCTCGATACGCTGGAAAATCTCCGGGATCGAATGACCGGTGATGGTCAGTCCGTGGTTCTTCAAGCCGATCACTGCGCGCGACGGATCGGGCGCCTGACGCACCAGTTCCGCCACTTCGGCGGCAAGTTCGTAGGTGCCGCACGGATAGTTGACTTGCGTGGAAGGAATAGGATCGCGCCACCAGGCGTGGATGTGGATGATCGCCTGCACCTGCGGATGCTCGCGATAGATCATGTAGTGCTCAATGGCGTCGACCGAAACACGACGCGGCTCGATATGTGGCGGCACACTCAGGTTGATCTGCAGGTTTTCCGGATCATAACCCGTCACCAGGAGAATGTCGCGCCCCACCACCTCGAGGCGGCTCTTGTCAACCCCCGATGCCGACATCCAGAAATAATCCGGGTTATGGAGCGCGCGGGCGCTGAGGTTGCCATAACTGAGACCGCCAATGCCATACAATCGCCTGACGTGGCGCAGTTCGCGCTCGGAAAGGTACTCGTGGATCGGGATCGCCGCCGGCAGCAATCCCATCCCATCGAGTTGCCGCCCCGCCCAACTGATCTGGCGCGTGGCTTCATCACCTTCCCACAGATAATCCGGCAGGTCGGGCGTGAACTTGTTGTTGATCACCAGATGACTGCACGCCAGTGGCTGAATGCGCCGATAGATCTGATCGAAAAACGTCTGCTCGTCGCCATCGAGTCGTACTGTGTAGTGCCCCTGCTCGATGGTGACGAAATGGCTTTCGAGCACACCATCGACGCGCGTGTTGTAAATCACCATGTTTGCCAGCGAGCGCACAATCAGCGGATACGCCGCCTTCATCACGTCACGCTGATCGTCTTCCCCTTCAACGATAGTCACAACAAATGTGCCCTGTCCACGGCGATGGATCGGTCGTGGGCGATCAATATCGCACAGGTTCAACACCAGGCGTGCAGGTGGTGATTCGGGTGTTTCGTCGTCCATAGGGGCGTCGGACGCGATGAACGCATGTCCGTGGCGTTCCAGCGCCGCGCTTAATCCCTGCGCAAACCAGAGAACGAATGCGCTTTGGGTGTTTCCAGCAGTTGTAAAGGTCAGATGCTCGTCAGGGGCAAGACTCGGCCCCATCAACGGCGTCCAGGTATCCTGATGCATGGCACTTCCTCGAATACATGGTGCAACGTTTCGTGCAGCCGTCCGGTCTTCACCGTATCTTATGCAAGCATAGCCGCAATGGGCGTCTCTGTCAAACAGCGGAGCCTGTCCAGCGCATGCTGGGATTACTCCCTTTGCAGACAGGCTGGACAGGCTCTGTTTATCCGGCGCTGTGCAGCAGGCGTTCGCGAATCGTCGCAACTTCCTGGCGCAGGCGCGCGTCCGAGTTGAGTTCTTCGGCGATCTTCTCGCAACCATACATAACGGTCGTGTGATCACGACCGCCGAGCAGTTGACCGATTTCCATCAGGCTCGAGTCGGTCTCTTCACGGAGAAGATACATCGCCACCTGACGGGGAATGACGATATTGCGGCTGCGACCGCGCCCCTGCAACGCGCGCAGATCGACGCTGTAGAATGCAGCGACTTCGCGCAGAATGGCATCAGGGGTCACCCGTTTGCGCCGGTTGGTGTCGAGCAGTTCGCTCAGTGCTGTGGTTGCCACCTCGATGGTCACCGGAACATTATACATTTGCGCAAATGCTGTCACCCGGTTGAGGCATCCTTCCAGCTCGCGAATATGGCTCTGAATGCGCTGGGCAAGGAAGTCGATCACCGGTTGGGGTACCGGAACCGGTGATTGCTCCGCTTTTGCACGCAAAATTGCCGTACGCGTCTCCAGATCGGGCATTTGCACATCGACGATCAACCCCCACTCAAAGCGTGAGCGCAGGCGCTCTTCGAGTGTCAGGATCGCCTTGGGCGATCGGTCCGACGATATGACGATCTGTTTCCCGGCAGAATGCAATGTGTTGAAAGTATGAAAAAACTCTTCCTGAGTTTGCTCTTTGCCGGCAATGAACTGAATATCGTCGATAAGCAAAATATCGATGTTCCGGTAACGAATGCGAAATTCTTCAGTTTGCTGGCGGCGAATGGAGTTGATCAGGTCGTTGGTGAACGTCTCGGAAGAGACGTAGAGCACATTCACCTCCGGGTCGCGGTCCAGCACGAAGTTGCCAATGGCGTGCAGCAGATGCGTTTTCCCCAATCCCACGCCGCCGTAGAGGAACAACGGATTGTACGCCTGCGCCGGATGTTCCGCCACTGCCATACACGCTGCATTTGCCAGGCGATTGCTTGGTCCGATAATGAAGCGGTCGAAGGTATACCGCGGATTGAGCATGCTGGAACGCACCGCCCGATGTAATTCGAGTTGCTGTGGCGGTGTTCGTTCGAGTGGATGGCTCACGCCATTGCTGTAGCCGCCTGGCTGCAACGGTAAACTTTGTGCTGGCCTGCGCGTCTCGTTCTCCGGGGATCGCCCATTATGTGGCGTGCTATCGAAGCGCTCGAAGTCGGGCGATGCCAGGACGACGCGCACATCGACCGGAAAGCCCACCACTGATCCCAACTGTTCGCGGAGGGTGGTGAGATACCGGCTTTCCAACCCTTCTTTGATGAAGGCATTCGGTGCGCGAACAATCGCCACGCCGTTGTCGATGTCGAGCAGGGTGGCGCCGCGTACCCACGTGTTGTACTCGTGGCGCGGCAGTTGAACCTGGAGCGATCCCAGTGTTGTATTCCAGACTTTGGTGAGGTTCACTTCAACCCCCCTGTTTTGGCAAATACAATTCCCCTGGAGTACAACCTTTGGACTCCAGTGCGGCATGTATGCGATGGACACAGATGACGCTTTCCTTGCGAGAGGTCCGTCGTGCAAGCGTTTCTTGTGCCACCGATCATACCCCATGCCTTCGTACTTTTCAAGATGAAAGAGGGCTTCCGGTTATCGCACTTCCTTATAGTATGTGCTCTCCGATCTGTGGTCGTGATTGTGAGATCCCACACGTTGCCTTATTGCTATGTCGAGCAACGGTGATCAGAATCGTGGATAACTCTGGACGACGGGGCGATCCTGAGGGATTGTTATCGCTTGTTTATGAGCAATACGGCGATTCATACGTTGGGTGGATGTTATCCACAATTTTGTGGATAACATCCCGGATAATGTGGAAAAGCGGATCGATTTCATCACACGATCATAACAATCACGAGGGCGGCGGCGCCGGAAGATCGAGCGGGGGCAGGTCTGCCAGACTGCTCAGACCGAACTGACGGAGGAACCCGGCGGTGGTGACGTACAGGATCGGTCTGCCAGCCGTTTCGAGCCGTCCGCCCTCCGCGATGAGGTCGCGCGCCAGCAGTGCGCGCAAGACGCCACTGCTATCCACGCCGCGGATTGCTTCGATCTGGGCGCGCGTGATAGGCTGGCGGTAGGCGATGATCGTCAACACTTCAAGCGCGGCGTTCGAGAGGCGTGTGGCGGGGGGAGCGCCCAGGAAACGCTCGATAACTGCTGCTGCTTCGGGTGCAGAGACCAGCTGGACGCGATCGGCGTCGCGCTGAAGACGGACGCCGCGCTCGATGCATGCTGCCGCCAGCCCGTCGAGCGCCTGTTCCACCGCATCGGGCGGCAGATCGAGCGTCCGCGCCAGTTCGGTAATGGTCACCGGTTCGCCTGCAACGAACAGGATCGCCTCGATCAATTGCACCGTCGTGGGCGCCGGCTGGGGCGGTATGTCGGGCAACGGGGATTGTTCCATACGACGATTTCGGGTTCAACCACACCTGTCGTCAATGAGTCCACTGCAAAAAGGCATGTTACCGCAGCGGCGCAGCGTTCGCAGCGGTAGATGCGCTATCGCGTCCTCAAACGCATGCTTCGCCGTGCATCCATCACGGTCTGTTTTCAGGGTTCTCCGCGCGCCCGGCGTCTCAGCGGTGCGTTTTTGCAGTGAATTCGTCGATGCAATCGCGTGGCAGGCGTGCTGCGGGGAAGGATCAAGCACACTGCATTCATGCATGCGACCGCCAGACCTTACGAAAGGTACTGCACATCGCGCGGAAAGGTCGTCAGTGACTCGGCGCCGTCAGCGGTGATGACGACGTCATCCTCGATGCGCACACCACCCAGACCACGAATGTAGATGCCGGGTTCGATGGTAAATGTTGCGCCGACTGGAAGCGGCGCCTGGTTTCCTGCCACGATGAAGGGCGGTTCATGGACATCGAGACCGATCCCGTGCCCGGTGCGGTGGATAAAGTATGGTCCGTATCCGCCGTGTTCGATGACCTGTCGTGCCGCTGTGTCGATCGACTCGCCGGTGACGCCGGGTTGCGCGGCAGCGATACGCCCGGCGGCATTCGCTGCCTGCACGAGATGGTGGATCCGCAGCGCCTCGTCAGACAGGTGTCCCACTGCAAACGTGCGCGTAATATCTGACACATACCCCTGATACACCGCGCCGCCGTCGAACACGACCAGATCGCCTTCCTGCAACGCGCGATCCCCGCTGGCGTGGTGCGGGTTGGCACTGTTCGGTCCGCTGGCAACCGTTGTCTCGAATGCCGGGAGGCATCCCGCAGCGCGAATAGCGCGTTCCCACAGGTCGGCAATATCACATTCGCGCATGCCTGCCCGTACCTGCGCGATCGTCTGGCGCAGCGTGTCTTCGATGACACGCACTGCCTGGCGGATTGCATGCAGTTCCTCCGCATCTTTGACCATGCGCATGTCCATCAGCAGTGGTGTGACATCCGCAGTCTGCGCGCCGGGAAGCGCCTGTTCCAGCGCACGAAGTTCAAACACTCGCATAACCGTATGCTCGATGCCGATGACGCTTCCCGCATCCAGACCGACATCACGCGCCGCGCGTGCCAGCGCCTGTTCCGGTCCTTCGGCATCGCTCCAGGGATAGAAGCGAAACAGGGCGCCTGTCGTCTCGGCAATGCGCGCATGCTCCAGCGCCGGAACCACCAGCGCCGGTTGCCCGGAAACCGGGGTGAGCGCCAGAGTCAATCGCAACCCGGCGTGCAGCGTTATTCCCGAAAGATAGCGCAAATTACTGCCGGGAACGATAGCCAGAGCGTCGAAGCCGTAACGATGCATTGCTTCCTGGATGCGCGAGATGCGGTGAGACATGGTCTGTTCCTTTTGT
>Ga0209162_1003285_pt1 | contig 13176 bp, 12 predicted proteins | sample YNPNPMetaG_FD_187121 | JGI IMG/M metagenome (GOLD analysis project Ga0209162, IMG submission 187121) | Anoxygenic and chlorotrophic microbial mat microbial communities from Yellowstone National Park, USA - YNP NP MetaG (SPAdes) (version 2) ...
GTGACCATTTGCACCGGCTACCAGTTTGACCCGCAGGGCAACGCCACGCACCTGCTGAACAGCAGTGGCAGTGCGCTTGGGCATCTCGCTTACGACGCTTGGGGTCAATTGATATTTGGCAGCAATCCGACGCCATACGGGTATAAGGCGCAAGGGGATTACTACACGGATGCCGAAACGGGGCTGCTGTTGTTAGATCGCTACCTTGACCCCACAACGGGGAGGTTTTTGACGCGGGTAGCGGATTTTGAATACAATGTGAACCTGTATGTGTATGTTGACAATCGGATAGTAGCGCCGCCGCGCATTCAGCCTGGCGACGAGGTTGGCGGAAATGGGCATCGTCCGCCCCCGCGGGTAAGGTTGCCGCGTCTTCCTCCTTTCCTGATAAGGTGTATTTGTGTGGCAGGGTTACTATTGTGCGCCAAGCCGACAGCGCCGCCGGAGAGTGATGAGTTGTATCCTGGTCCAGAGCCGCCGTGCAGTGATTACGAAAAGCAAGGGTTCAACTGGGCAGACCCTATGCAGGCTGCAAGGCAATGTGCTGAACCTGGGGATAGTTTAAAGGGGCGACCACGCGTGTCCAAAACCACGGATTATTGTCGGGGGGAAGGAGACCACGTGATGTGGAAGGTGTCGAAATCGCATCACATCAGTGTTGTCTGCTGCCCATGCGCTACAGCAAAGGGAGGTATGACCAGAAGGTGCAAGTGCTGGAGGAAGCCAAATAAATGGTAACATGCAACAGACAAGAGGCGTACCCACTAACAGATGAGAGCTACTACTCATCGCCATACCTACGTTGCCAAAATTGGGCGATTCCTGCGTCCGATAGAACCCATTGCTGGACTTGACGAGTATGACTGGGAGAAGCTGTTTGCCAAAAACTCCGACCATTTGCTCCGTTTCCTGTATGGTCTACCAGTGGAGGTGCAGGTAGGTCTGGCGGTCAAGGTGCTGAAGCGCTATCTGCCCACGTTTGAGTTCCATCACCCCGACGACCCTCGTGCAAGGAAGGTGGTGGAAGCGGCAGAAGTGTGGCTCAAAGACCGCTGCGAAGGCAACGCCAGACTGCAGGAGTGTCGTTTGGGTAAGTACTGGGAGCCGGAACTCTACTGGCATTTCTTGAACGCGGTGAGCCTTTTGAAGCACATGCTGTTGCACTGGGCTGAGGACATGTTCCGCTCGGCGGCAGCGACGGCAGATATCGCGTCTAATTGCATCTGGCAGCGGATGCATGACATTTGGCGGGCGGACAATCCGCGCGACTACGAGGCAGAGCAGGTGATGCGGGCTCTTGACGAGAAGCTGATGGTGTATGAAGACCAGTTATCGGAGGAAGAGAAGCAGCAGATGGAAGCAGAGATAGACCAGTTGGTGGCGCAACGGGAGAGTTCTCAGTCGGGCAACGTGGTGGTGCGAGCGGTCGCGTATCGTGAGTGGTGGCTGCTGCAGCAGTGGATGCAGGAGATTGCCGATATATACCCGACAGGGATGCAGCTGAGCCGAAGGGAAATGTGGATGTGGTGGGGGTATTCTTGGGATGACTCGGTTGACCGCGAGCGACTTGGATAGTGGTTCCATCAATCTTCATCCCGGGTTAGTAGCGCCACCACCGCCTATTGGTGATGTCTGGCGACAGTGTGTGTTCGCCACCAACCCGACACCATACGGCTACAAGGGGCAGTGGGGATACTACACCGACGGCGAGACAGGACTGCTATTGTTGACACACCGTTACCTTGACCCTGCCACAGGCAGGTTTTTGACCCGAGACCCGGTGGGGTTTGACGGGGGAATCAATCTGTGTGCGTATGTGAGGAACGGGGTGATGAATAAGATAGACCCATCTGGTCTGTGTACTAAAATCGGGAAGCAGTGTTATGGCTGGGATTGCCACGGCGACCCTGATTGTCCGCCGGCCAAACGTCCGAAGCCGAAGCCCAAGCCCGTTCCCGGATTGCCAATGCCAAAGCCTCCGCCCGGCTGGTGTCTGCCTAGTTTTGGACCAGGCTGTCCGCCCGGACAGACTTGTATATCTCGTTATCCATGCCCACCAGGTACGACGTATGCATGGTATTGCGGTGGCTGGTGCATTGGTTCTGAGGCGGGGTGCTTGTTAAAATGTACCTAGCCGGGTCTGGGTGAGTTTGGTGAAGAACTTTGCCAACAGTGCTGTGAGGATGGGGGAGAAGCGCAGGGATGGTCACGGAGCAAAATCAATCACTGCATGGTCGATTGTATACACTACTCAAATGCGCCTGATACTTGGGAGCAACTTCCGGAAATTCCTGTGCCTTACTGAATAATCGGAGGGATGCTGGCATGCGAAAGCTGACCATAACGCTAGTAGCTGCGGTGTTCATGCTGTTGGCTTCTGCGGTTGATGCACAGGACATCTTCCAATTGGTGAGCAGAGGAGACGTGTTGGCAGTAAACAGGCTGCTTGCGCGGAACCCGCAGCTCGTTCGCGCCCGCGAAAACAAGAGGGGTCTTACCCCACTCCATGTGGCAGCAGCATATGGTCATCTGCCGGTAGTACAGACACTGCTGAAACACGGTGCCGAGGTCAACGCGAAAGACCACATGGGTTCTACGCCTTTGTTCTACGCGGTGGGGCGCGACCAGATTGCCGTTGCTCGTGAATTACTGTCGCACGGGGCAGATGTGAACATTGCGGTTGAGCATCGGGTTGCCGGGGTTTCGGCCGGGAAGGTGATTACCCCTCTGGTATTAGCTGTTCGGCGTGCCAACCCACAGATGGTACGACTACTCATTCAACACGGTGCTCGCGTTCGCGGGTCGGGAAGCCTGGCGTTCTTCGCCGCGGTGAACTCCGGCAAGGTGGAGCTGGTGCAGATGCTGTTAAAAGCGGGAGCAGACCCGCTGGGTCGCGAGAAAACGTGGGGTGCTACGCCCTTGCATACAGCCGCTGGCAACGGACACTTCAATGTGATGGATGTGCTGCGACCTTACTATCGGTCGGTAGACATCAGCGACGATTTTGGTCGCACCCCGTTGCATTACGCCGCGATGGCAGGGAAGTTGCAGGCGATGGAGTGGCTTCTTCAACGGGGTGGCAGCGTCAACGCAAAGGACCGTACTGGGATGACACCACTCATGCACGCGGCGGGTATGGGGCATGCCTCTGCCGTGGAGATGCTACTACAGCGGGGAGCCGATATTCGGGTAAAGGACAGGACACGCCGCACTGCACTCCATCTTGCTTGCCGTTTATCCGGAGATAAAGGGGTTGCTGTGGTTCAGGTATTGGTGCGCTACGGGGTCGATCGCAATGAGCGTGACAACTTCGGCATGTCGCCGCTAAAGGTAGCGCTTGACCGCGGAAACAAGAAGTGCGCTGAGGTGCTTCGGCAACATGGTGTTCGTGAGTGACCATTTGCACCGGCTACCAGTTTGACCCGCAGGGCAACGCCACGCACCTGATGGACGACGACGGTTTGGTGCTAGCGCACCTTGCCTACGATGCGTGGGGTCAGCGCATGTCTGGTAATAACCCGACACCATACGGCTACAAGGGGCAGTGGGGCTGCCACACCGACGGGGAAACTGGTATACTGTTACTGACGCATCGCTACTTAGACCCCACCCTGTAAACAGTCTAGTAGCGCAAGTTGCAGGGCAGCGACAAGCCTCATCCCCCTCGCCGAAAAACCACCGATAACACGAACACCACTGCCGCCGTAAGCACTATCGCCGCGCCAGACGCGGTGCCGAACCAGTAGGAGGCATATAGCCCCAGCACGCTGCTGATACCACCAATCGCGCAGGCGGCAATTGCCATCCCTCGAAAGCTGCGTGTGAGGTTGCGCGCCGCCGCCGCGGGGAGTAACAGCATTGCGGTTACCAGTACGATACCGATGAGTTTCAGCGACAGAGTAACCATGACTGCCAGCAACACTAACAACAGCAGGTCTATCCGTGCGGCGGACGTGCCCATCGCCATTGCCATCTCGCGGTGCACAGACACCCGCAGCAGTGCATTCCACATTGCCAGTACCGCCAGCACGCTCCCGGTGCACATCGCCGCTACCAGCCATACGTCTTCCCACGCCAGTGCGAGGATATCCCCAAACAGGAACTGGAACAGACCGGGCTGGTACCCCTGCAGGATGCCGAGCAGCAGGATACCTGCCCCCGCGCAGATGGCGAGGTAAACGCCGATTACCGTGTCCGACGGTATCTCTGTGCGATGCAGGGTGAACACGATGGCGAGCGTTACCAGCACGGCAAAGGCGATAACCGTTGGCAGCACCGGGGTCATCAGCAGGACCGAAAGCGCCAGTCCGGTGAACGCCGAGTGTGCTACCGCTTCCCCGAAGAACGACAAACGCCGCGTGACCACGAAGACGCCGATAAGCGGCAGGCTGAAACCCAGCAACACCGCTGCAATCAGCGCGCGCTGGAAGAAAGGATATTGCAAAATCTCCGTCATGGCTGGTGTTCCCGATGGGTGTACAGTGTCATCTCCTGTCCGTATACCAGGCGAATCATCTCGGCGTTCAAAGCCTGAGCAGGCGGACCAAAGCAGAGCAATCGGCGGTTCAGGCACAACACCTGCGAGGCGTATCGAGTAACCACGCTCAGGTCATGCGAAACCAGCACGACCGTCAGGTGGTGTTCCGCACGCAGCTGTTCGATAATCTCGTAGAAGCGGCTCTCTCCCTCGATATCTACGCCGGTTGCCGGTTCGTCCAGGAAGAGGATTTCCGGTTCACGTAACAGATTCAGCGCAATCACCACTCGCTGGAGCTGACCCCCCGACAGCTTGCCGATGGGGTGGTAGAGCATGCGGGAGACGCCGACCTCGTGCAGGGCAGACTCGATTTGGGATGGGGAGGCATGAGGTACGTAAGCGTGCAGCATCTCTTTTACCGTCAGGGGGAGGTAGCGGTCATACTCCAGCCGCTGTGGCACGTACCCTACCTTTCGACGCAGGTCGCCAATCTGGGCAATGGGTACTCCGAACAGGGTAATGCTGCCGGAAGCCAGCGGCACCAGACCCAGCGTCGCGCGCAGCAGGGTGGTCTTGCCCGCTCCGTTGGGACCGATGATGGCGACAGTGCTGCCGCGTTCTACCTGCAGGGTAATGTTCTCGATGAGGCGCGCGCCGCCTATCTCCACACTGACGTTGTTCACGTCCAGAACGGTATCTGCCATTTCATGCTCCCTTACTACCAGAGGCGAGCCACACGTAGCCCAGTATGCTTCGCAGGGATTCTACCGGCAGGTGGGTGTTGACCAACTCATAAAACTCCCTCCGTGTAAAACGATAATAGTAGATACCACCCGGATGCATCCCCTGTTTGGCTCCGCCCCAGCGTGTCAGCCACGACCAGTGATAACCGGATATCGCATATCGTCCTCCCGGCTTGAGCACGCGAGCCATCTCCGCCACCACCTGCAGGCGCAGTCGGTCACTGGGAAGATGCTCTACCAGCTGGCAACTGGCTGCCGCGTCAAGCATTTCGTCCCCAAGCGGCAGGAAACAGGCGTCTGCGTGTATCAACAGCGTCCTCTCCAGGAAGCCCGCCTGTTGCATCCGCTGGCGACACAACCGCAGGCTTTGCAACGAGAAATCCACGCCTATTGTGAAATCGGCAAGCGCAGCAAAATGCTGCAGCATCCGTCCCGTACCGCAACCGATTTCCGCCAGTACATTAAACCGCCCCGATTCACCTCGCAGCGCGCGTAACGTCATGCGGGTTTCCACCGGCGACATGAGGAGCAGTCCCAGTAGACGGTCGTATTGTGAAGCCTGTGCATCCCGTGCCTGCATCTCCGATTGCTTGCGCAGCCACTCTTCACGCTCATGCGCTGTCGCGAGGTCGGGCAGCACAAAGCTGGGAACGCCATCCACGATGGGAAACGTCCTCTGACATTCGGAACACCGTATTTCTCCCTCGCCCGCAAGCAACCGCGCGCGGTCAAAGGGACATCTCAACATCTTGCTTTGCCACTGTTGCATGTTCCATCCCTTCGCAAATAGCCTAGCGGCGCATGGCTCTATCCAGCGTTTCGATATTACGCATCATGCGTTGCTGGTAGCTCTCACCCGGACTTTTCCACGTTTGCTCCAGCGGGTCCAGCAGGAATACCGGCACTCCGAGGTCTGCTGCCACTGCTTCCACCAGCCGCGAGGAGGCGGGTGGTGCAGCAAAGATAACCTGTACCCGCTCGCGCCGCGCCGTATTCATCAGGTCGCGCAGCCATCGGGCGGACGGCTCGACGCCGGGCAGAGGTTCAAACGCAGCGACTTGCTCGAGTCCTGCCTCCTCGGCGAGGTAGCGGTAGGCTCCATGCGCCGCGATAAACTTCTTTTGCTTCCACGCTTTTGCTCTTTCTGTCAGAACACGGCGCAGCTCCTGCAGCTGCGTCATCAGTCGGTTTGCATTGCGCTGGTAATCTTCGGCGTGTGCCGGGTCTAGGGCGACCAGTGCATCTCTCGCGTTTTGCGCCATGCGCATTGCGTTCCGCAGAGAGAGCCAGACATGCGGGTCTACCGGTTCTTCGTGATGCATTCCCTTTTCGTGCTCGTGTGCATGCAGGTGCTCGTGTTCCGCCAGCGCAGGGAGAGCCCAGCAGCCCTCTGCTAATTCTACCACGCGCGGGTGTCTGCGACCAAGTCCGCGCAGCATGGTTTGCAGAAAAGGTTCGGCATCCAGCCCCAGCGCGAACACCACATCCGCCTGCTGCAGGGATTTCATGTGCTTTGCCGTGGGAGCGAACGAGTGCAGCTCTCCACCCGGAGGCAGAATGGTTTGCACCAAAACATGCTTGCCTCCCACCTGTTGCACGATATCGGCTACCGGGAAGAAGGTAGCCACCACATGCAGGGGTTTTGCCCTGTCGACTGCAGGAGGGTGCTCCTGCTGTAGGGCACAGCTGGTCAGGGCAAGAAACGCCGTGACCGGCAGAATCACCCACGTGTGCCGGGTGAATTTTTGTAATCTATCAACTTTTTCCATACATTTACCTGTTTTTCAGGCGGTTTGTCCATCTAACCGTAATTATACGGAAGATTCCTTATGGTTGCACTACCGATAAGAGGGTAGGAAACCGGAAGATGGAAACGCACGTTGGGGAAACAATCCTTCCTTCGCCAGCGCCGTCTTCAACCCGCGTGCGTTTCATCGGCAATGAGCAGGAGGCTCAACAGACGACAACTCAAGGAGGAAGAGGTAGAAGATGAGTCTGCGTATCAACACCAACATTACCGCGATGAACGCCATGCGCGCGCTGACCAGTACCAGCGAAGCGTTCGCGCGTTCGATCGAGCGATTGTCCTCTGGTATGCGGATTAACCGCGGCGCAGATGACCCCGCAGGGCTTATCATCTCCGAGAACCTGCGCGCGCAGATGGTGGGTATGTCGCAGGCGGTATCTAACGCACAGGACGCGGCAAACCTGCTGAAGACCGCAGAGGGTGGTCTGGATGAAATCCACAACCTGTTGCGCACCATGCGACAGCTCGCCGTGCACGCCAGCAACACCGGTGTGAACGACCTGACCGCCGTGCAGGCGGACCAGACGCAAATCCGCTCCGCACTGGAGAGTTTGAACCGTATCGCCGAGCAGACGCAGTTCGGAACCAAGAAACTGCTGGATGGAACCGCAGGCATCTCCGCACAGGTGACCGACACCGCCAAGCTGGCGGGTATCTTCATCGGTAACACCTTTAACGGCGTCATTGTCCAGAGCGGCGCTGTCACCATTACCGTCAACACCGCTGCAACCCGGGCCACCGTCGCCGGAACCGCTACTTACGCCAGCGTCAACTCCTCCATCGCTCTGGTTGCGGGCGGCTCCAACGGAGCGGGTGGCACGGTGGTCATCAACGGACAGTCCATCACCGTGACCGGCAACGACACGGTGCAGACGTTGATCGACCGCATCAACGCGCTGACCAGTGTGACGGGCGTGAGCGCCATGTTCAGTTATGCCAACAGCAGTGGCGTGGTCTATTTGAGGCAGGTGAACTACGGAGCGCACTTCAAGATTGAGGCGAACCAGAGCGCGACATTGCTGTTCTCCGGCGTCAACGCCTCCTCGTCGACGGGTGCGGACGCGGTGGTGACGGTTCAGGTCACCACGTCGGCTGGTGTCACTTCTGCGACCTTCACCGGCGGGCGTGCGTCGGGGGATAGCGGTTTGAAGGTCAAGGACGCCTATGGCAACACGTTGTTGCTGACGGAGGCAGGCAACAGCACGTCGGTAAGCAGCGCGAAGGTAGCCGTCGTCACCGCACAGAGCCTGGTGTTCCAGATTGGCGCGAACTCCGGACAGCTGGCACGTGTCGCGTTGTCGGACGTGCGCGCCAGCCAGCTGGGCACTACCGCAGTGGCGGGCATGTCGCTCAACTCTATCGACGTGACCACACTGGATGGTGCGCAGAACGCGATTAAGATTATCGACGAAGCCATCTCGCAGGTGAGCCAGCTGCGCGGTAGTATCGGTGCATTCCAGAAGAACGTTTTGGAGAGCACCATTCGCTCGCTGAACATCTCCCGCGAGAACCTGGCGGCGTCGGAGAGCGCGATCCGCGACACCAACGTTGCCGAGGAAGTGATGAACTACACCAAGCTGCAAATCCTGCAGCAGGCGGGTATGTCCGTGCTGGCACAAGCCAATATGGCACCGCAGATGGTGCTATCGCTTCTCCGCTAAAACGAAAGGCGAGCCGGTCCGCAAGGGCGGGGAAAGCCCCGCCCTTGTGTTTTACAGCCCTGTCCAGTCAAATACTACACCCATTGCCGACGAGCGGTCGTGGCGCAGCATGTGGTAAGCCTGCGGTGCTTCCTGCGGCGTGAAGCGATGCGTGATGAGGTCATTCACGCGCATATCCCCCCTTGCGACGTAGGTGAAGAACAGCCTGTACATCTCCGCCTGCGTCCATGGAGCGTGGTCGGTGCTCTCTGCCGGCGGGTTGGTGGCGTGCGTGCCGATGATACGCAAGCCCTTGGTAATCACATCGCCGGTCAGGAACTGTTGCGAGGGTTCTCCCGTGTCGCCCAGAAGGATCAACTTCCCAAACCGTCGCAGCAGAGTGAGCGCAGGGGCGAACACCGACGCGATGCCGGTGATGTCATAGACCACTTCTGCTCCCTTGCCGTCGGTGAGTGACAGTATCTCCTCGCGAGCATCCTGCACCTTTTTGGCGATGACAGTGGTAGCACCGTGTTCCTTCGCCATCTTCAGGCGCGGTTCGGCGGGGTCCACCACGATAATCTGCCTCGCGCCCATCAGCCGCAGATACTGCACCGTCAGCTGACCCAGCAATCCCGCGCCGATAAGCACCACGTTATCGCCCATCTGGTGCTCGGCAGCGCGCACGGCGTTCTGTGAAATCATCGCCAGTGCGAACCATGAGGCGTCTTCGTCGCTCACGTCATCGGGAACCTTGACCGGCAGGCTGGCATCCACCACATGCCACTGTCGGAGCGAACGCTGGAAGACCACGCGGTCGCCGGGTTGCAGGTTGCTCGCCCCCTCGCCGACTTCTTCCACCACACCCATCATACTGTATCCGGGTGGGAAGGGATATTTCACCTACCGATCCCAATGGGTACCCTCCTCGAACAACCTTCCCAGACAAATGCACTCCGTGCCTGTGCTGTTGAGGCTCTTCCGCGCACGCACCAGTACCTGTCCCGGTCCCACCGGTGGTACGCTTTCCCGAACGAGCTCTACCCTGTCTTTACCTGTGAAGTAGATGCACAGTGACTCCATATCGGTCCTCCTTATTCCCGAAATGCCCTTGCTCCCTGTGAGATATGACAGCGATGCACCACGGGCTGTATTCCCGTTTGACGGGTGTACTCCTCACACACCTGTCGGGCGAACTCTTCCATCTGGTGCTCGTGGACAAGGTTGATGGTTGCTCCTCCCCAACCCGCTCCGGTGAGGCGTGCTCCGATGGCTCCGTACTGGCGCGCAAGGTCCACCAGCAGGTCCAGCTCGGGGGTGGAGTTCTCGTAGTTGATGCGGCTGCTTTCGTGGGAAGCGTACATCATCTCGCCCAGTCGCGCCACGTCTCCGCACCGCAGAGCATCACGTCCCTCCAGTACGCGCTGGTTCTCGCTAATCACATGGCGCGCCCGCCGACGGTGCGGCTCGGGCATCTGCGCTTCCCATCGCTGGAAGTCCTCCCACGATACATCGCGCAGCAGCTGTACGTGTGCGCCCAGCCGCTCACGGAACCATGCTGCCGCTTCCATACACTCGCGGTGGCGGGTGGCGTAATCGCCGCTGACCAGAGTGTGCTGCGCCATCGAGTGTATCAGGATTAACCCGAATGAACCGGCAGGCAGAGCCATCGCTTCGTGCTCTTCGGTGCGGGTATCCAGAAACAGAATACAGTTCTCCTCGCCAAAGACAGAGGAGAACTGGTCCAGAATGCCACACGGCATCCCGACGAATTCGTTTTCGGCGCGGCGGCACAGTTTGGCTATCTCCCAGCGCGGCAGGATGGCGTCGTGCAGTTCCAGCAGCGCCATCGCAGTAGCCACTTCCAGGGATGCACTGCTGCTGACGCCCGCGCCGATGGGCACGTTGCCCGTCACCACCGCTTCGAAGGGTTCTATCGGAATGCCTGCTCTCTGCAGCTCGACCACCACCCCTTTCACGTAGTCTGCCCAGCGGTCGTAAGGGTCTGGCTGTACTGCATCCAGTGTGAAAGAGGCTTCCGCATTCTTCTGTTGGGCAAAGATGCGGCATCGCGCTGAGTCGCTTTTTCGCACAGCCACTACCGTTACGCGGTCAATCGCCGCGCTCATCACATAGCCGCCGTTGTAGTCAGTGTGATTGCCCAGCACTTCGACCCTGCCGGGTGCAACGCCGTACGCCGCAGGGGGGCTTCCGAATCGTTCCTGAAAGGTCTGTCGTGCCTGTTCCACTATCTCCAGCATTCTCTTTGAACTCCATACATGCCAACTGTAGCCGCATCGTTTAGGATGCGGTGGTCTTTACGCAGGCTGAAGCCTGCGGCTACGTAGAGGGCATCCCCTATCCAAAACGGTTTCACAAAGAACTGCCTTTTTCCTGCCGATAATAGGGAAGGTGATATCCCTGTAATTCTATAAACTAACCCCGCGACAACAGCGGTATGGGGAGGATATAGTAGATGCCACGACCTGTGGTGCTGGGCAACGGTGAGATACTGGTTTGTGAAGATGGTGCGCTCAACATCCGTGATTTCTACTTCCCCTATGTGGGGCTATACAATCATCTCAGCGGGCACAAAATCCGCATGGGCGTGTGGTGCGATGGACGTTTCTCCTGGCTGGACAGCGGTGAGTGGGTGATTAGTATCGATTATCAGGCTGATACGCTGGTGACCGAATGCACCGCGGTGCATCCGGGTATGAATCTGAGTCTGGGCGTCAACGATTGCGTTTCTCACCGTGAGAATATCTTTTTAAGGCGGGTGCTTATCCGCAATCTCAGCGAGTTTCCCCGCGAGGTAAGGGTCTTCTTTTCACACAACTTCCACATCGCGGAAACGGATATCGGTGATACCGCGTTCTACAACCCCTTCTTGCAGGCGGTGATACACTACAAGCGCGATAACTGGTTTCTGGCAACCGGCACCAGTCGCTACAACGGCATCTATCAATATGCGTGCGGGGTGAAGGGCTTTGGGGGGGCAGAGGGCACGTGGCGCGACTGCGAGGACGGCGAGCTCAGCGGACGTCCCATCGAACAGGGGTCTGTAGATAGCTCCATCAGTTTTCGCTTGTTGCTTCCGCCCGGGGAAGAGGAGGAGCTGCGCTACTGGATTGCCGCCGGACACGATTACCAGCAGGTGCGCGCGCTCCATAACTGCGTGGTGGAGCGGGGATTCGATGAGCTCTTGCGAGATACTGCGAATTACTGGTCGCGCTGGTCGGAGAAGGGGGCGGAACTGGTGCAGACCCTGCCCGAGCCGGTAGCCCGGCTTTTCCGTCGCAGCCTGCTTGTCATGCGCACGCAGATAGACAACCGTGGAGCGGTTATTGCCGCCAATGATACCGACATCATGAGCACTGCCCGGGCACATTACAGCTACATGTGGCCTCGCGATGGAGCCATCGTTGCCTACGCGCTGGACACCATCGGCTACCCGGACACCACCCGCCGCTTTTTTGAGTTCTGCGCCCGTGTACTGCCCAAAGACCGTCCCGCACTGATGCACAAGTACTCCGCCGATGGCTCGGTGGGGTCGTCGTGGCACCCGTGGGTGATCGGGGAACATCACGAAATCCCCTTTCAGGAAGACAGCACTGCTTCTGTGCTGTGGGCTTTATGGCATCACTATCGTCGCTACCACGACCTGGAGTTCATTGCCTCACTCTACGAGAGCCTGATACTGCCTGCAGCGCATTTCATGGCAACGTACCGTGACCCGCAAACACGTCTGCCGTTACCCAGTTACGACCTCTGGGAAGAACGGAGAGGCATCCATACCTACACCAGTGCCTCTGTATATGCAGCCCTGCGGGCGGCTGCGCGTTTTGCTCATCTGTTTGGAGACGAGGAGGAACGGCTTCTTTTCCGCACTGCCGCCGAGGAGATACGTACGGGTATCCTCCGCGAACTGTACGACGAAACCAGCGGCTGTTTCTTCAGAATGATAGCGTCACAGCCAGATGGTAGCCATAGCAGGGATGCGACGGTGGATAGCAGTGTGCTCGGCGTTCTTCGCTATGGCGTGCTGGATGCGGATGCACCACAGATGCAATGCTGTGTACAGCGCCTGCGTGAAAGGCTATGGGTGAACACCAGCATTGGCGGGATGGCACGCTACGAAAACGACTACTATCATCGAAAGAGCCATGAGTTACCGGGCAATCCGTGGATTATTTGCACCCTGTGGCTGGCGGAGTACGAGGTCGCTCGCGCGAACAGCCCGGCGGAGCTGCGTCCGGCTTTGGAATTGATAGAGTGGGCGACGGAGCGTGCTATGCCCACAGGCGTGCTGCCTGAGCAGGTGGACCCGTTTACCGGCGAAGCGTTATCCGTCGCGCCGCTCACGTGGAGCCATGCGGAATTTGTATATGTGGTGATGTCGTACCTGAACCGTCTGCGCGAGATGATGGAGTAGTCTCAAACCTTGAACCGGATGTACAGGATATCTCCATCCTGCACCACGTAATCTTTATGCTCCAGACTGATCGC